>LSQX01364444.1_pt3 | contig 107676 bp, 106 predicted proteins | sample 654561 | NCBI WGS metagenome assembly LSQX01 (sample SAMN04489861, study PRJNA283612) | anaerobic digester metagenome | isolation source: 4 biogas reactors fed with cattle manure at either 37C or 55C with and... | place: Denmark: Kongens Lyngby | collected 2014
AAGGTTCAGCTTGTTTGCCCCAAATGCGGCAGACCGACAAGAGTCGGCCACATAATAAACGCAAAAGGCAAAAAAATGCGCGCTTGCAAAAAGAGCGACTGCCGTGCGGAATTTGAATAAGGGAGGGACATGACAAATGGCAGCAAGACTTAGAGAAACCTTCATAAACGAGGCGGCGCCCGCGCTTATGAAGAAGTTTCAATACAAGAGCGTCATGCAAATCCCGAAGCTTGAAAAGATTGTCGTCAACGTAGGCTGCGGCGAGGCGCGCGACAACCCAAAGGTTCTCGACGCCATTGTTTCAGACATTCGGCAGATAACAGGTCAAAAGCCCGTTCTCTGCAAAGCGAAAAAGTCGGTGGCGAATTTCAAGCTCCGTGAGGGCATGACAGTCGGCGTAAAAGTCACACTCAGGGGTGAGAGGATGTACGAATTCCTTGACAGATTCTTCAGCCTTGCCCTGCCGAGGGTCAGGGACTTCAGAGGAATCAACCCCAACTCCTTTGACGGGCGCGGGAACTATTCCGTAGGCGTCAAGGAGCAGCTGATATTCCCTGAAATTGATTACGATAAGATCGACAAGGTTCGCGGCATGGATGTTTGCATAATCACCACCGCGAAAACCGACGAAGAGGCACGCGAGCTGCTGTCGCTTTTGGGCGCGCCGTTCGCGAGATAAGGAGGGAATAAGTTGGCCAAAACATCAATGAGAGTTAGGCAGGCAAGACCCGCAAAATATTCTTCAAGGCAGCACAACAGGTGCAAGATTTGCGGCAGGCCGCACGCCTATCTCCGAAAATACGGAGTATGCCGCATATGCTTCCGCGAGCTGGCTCATTCAGGCCAGATTCCCGGTGTAAGAAAAGCAAGCTGGTAATCATAGCAATTGCAAAGGAGGAAAAACGGTTATGCAGATCACTGATTCTATAGCTGATATGTTAACGAGAATTCGCAATGCTAATTCAGCAAAGCATGACTCGGTGAAGATTCCCGCATCCAACATGAAGAAGGCAATTGCTAAGATTCTTGTTGACGAGGGATATGTGAAAAGCTTCAAGGTCGAGGATGACGGAAAGCAGGGAATGATTGAAATCGCCCTCAAATACGGTCCGAACAAATCTCAGGTTATAACAGGGTTGCGCAGGGTTTCCAAGCCCGGCCTGCGTATCTATTCAAATTGCGAGGATATTCCGAGAGTCATGAAGGGTCTCGGCATCGCAATCCTCTCAACGTCAAAGGGCATTATGACTGACAAGGACGCTCGCGGAGCCAATGTTGGCGGCGAAGTTCTTGCGTTTATCTGGTAAGGAGGTGCTGTTTAGGATGTCACGCATAGGAAAGCAGCCAATTGTTATCCCGGCGGGCGTCGATGTTACCGTCGACGGCAGCACTGTGACAGTCAAGGGTCCCAAAGGCACCCTTAGCAAAGCAGTGCACGGCAATATGTCGGTTGAAAAGGACGGCGCCGAATTAAAGGTTTCCCGCCCCAATGACGACAAGCTCAACAGGTCGCTTCACGGGCTCACGAGAACGCTCATCAGCAACATGGTAGTCGGCGTTAACGAGGGCTTTAAAAAGGAGCTTGAAATAAACGGCGTAGGTTTTCGCGCCGCAAAGCAGGGCAATCAGCTGGTACTTAACGTAGGTTATTCGCACCAGGTGTTTATGCAGGAGCCGGAGGGAGTAACCGTCGAGGTGCCCGCGCCAAACAAAATTATTGTAACAGGATTCGACAAGCAAAGGGTCGGACAATTCGCGGCGGAAATCCGTAAGACGCGTCCCCCCGAGCCTTATAAGGGCAAGGGCATAAAGTACGCCAACGAGATAGTCCGCCGCAAGGAAGGCAAGGCCGGCAAGGGCGGCAAGTAGTCTTAAAAGGAGTTGATAAACAATGGTAAACAAGCCAAACACCAATAAGGCGAGACAGGCGCGCCACAAACGTGTCCGCGGCAAGATAAGCGGCACAGCCGATTGCCCGCGCCTCAATGTTTTCCGCTCCCTCCAAAACATTTACGCGCAGTTGGTAGACGACGCCAAGGGCGAAACGCTTGTGTCGGCGTCAACTGTTGAAAAGGATTTTGAGGGTTACGGCGGAAACGCATCCGCAGCCCGCAAGGTGGGTGAGCTGCTCGCTCAACGCGCTGCCGAAAAAAAGATCACACGCTGTGTGTTCGACCGCGGCGGCTATATATATCACGGCCGTGTTCAAGAACTGGCCGAAGGCGCCCGCGAGGGCGGCCTCAAGTTCTAAGAGGAGGAGGTAACACTTTTGGCTAACAAAATTGACACATCGGCTATGGAGCTTACGGAGCGCGTCGTAACAATCAACCGCGTATCAAAGACGGTTAAAGGCGGACGCATATTCAAGTTTGCCGCGCTTGTCGTCGTCGGCGACGGTCAGGGCACAATCGGTTTCGGGCTTGGCAAATCGGGCGAGGTTCCCGACGCCATCCGCAAGGGCATTGAGGATGCAAAGAAAAACCTTTTTAAGGTTTCTCTCAAGGGCACGACAATCCCTCACGAAATCATCGGCAAGTTCGGCGCGGGCGTTGTTCTTTTGAAACCCGCGGCGCCCGGCACCGGCGTTATTGCCGGCGGTCCTGTCCGCGCGGTCGTTGAAACAGCCGGCATTAAGGATATCCGTTCAAAGGCGCTCCGCTCAAACAATCCCTGCAACGTCGTCAGGGCTACTCTTGACGGTCTTTCAAGGCTTCGCAATGTCGACGAGGTCGCGGCTGTACGCGGCAAGCCGGCAAGCGAGATTTTATAATAAGGAGGGTGGAACAAATGGCAAGAGCCGTTAAAGCAACAAAGCAAGGCTATGTGCGGGTAAAGCTTGTGAGAAGCCTTATCTGCAGCAAAAAGGATCAGATTGCCACCGCCCATGCGCTTGGTCTTCACAGGATAGGGGACAGCTCCGTTCAGCCGGATATCCCCGCAACCCAGGGCAAAATAAGGAAAATAGCACATCTCATTGAGGTCAAGGAAGCCTGTCAAGGAGGTGCGAAATAATGAAGTTACACAATCTTTCTCCGGTGGAGGGCTCCAACAGGGAGCGCAAGCGTGTCGGTAGGGGAATGTCCTCCGGTCACGGCAAAACATCCGGAAAAGGCCACAAGGGTCAAAAGGCTCGTGCCGGCAGGGGCGTGCGCATAGGATTTGAGGGCGGCCAGATGCCCCTGCAAAGGCGAGTCCCCAAAAGAGGCTTTGTAAACATCTTCAGCAAGGAAATCGCAACAGTAAACATCTCCGTGCTTGAGGAAAGATTTGAAAGCGGAGACGTCGTCGATATCGACGCTCTCATTAATGCCGGCATCATCAAAAAGATTCTTGACGGCGTAAAGATTTTAGGAAACGGCGACATCACAAAAAACCTCACGGTTAAAGCAAACGCCTTCTCCGAAAGCGCCAAACAGAAAATTGAGGCTGCCGGTGGAAAGGCAGAGGTGATCTGAAATGTTTAAAATCCTTGTTAACGCATGGAAGATCCCGGAGCTTAGGAAAAAGATTTTATTCACACTGTTCATCATACTTGTTTTCAGGTTCGGCTCGGCCATTCCCGTTCCTTTCCTTGACATAGGCGAGGCGGGCATCATCAACGCGCAGGAAAGCGCCGGCACCTTTATGGAATACCTCAGCATGATGACGGGAAACGCGTTTAACTACGGCACAATATTTGCGATGTCAATCACGCCTTACATCAACAGCTCCATCATCATGCAGCTGCTGACAGTCGCCATTCCGGCCCTTGAAAGGCTTCAAAAGGAAGGCGAGGAAGGCAGGAAAAAGATAGCGTCGATAACGCGCTGGGTCACGATGATTCTCGGCACGCTTCAAAGCACCGCATATTTCTTCTACCTTAGAAACCAGGGATATCTTCTCACCTCAACAGGAGGCGGTGCTTACACAGGCTTTTGGGCGGTGTTCCAGGCGATTGCCATCATAGCGACATTTGTCGGCGGCACTGCTTTGATAATGTGGCTTGGCGAGCAAATTAACGACAAGGGCATCGGAAACGGCATATCCATCATACTTTTTGCCGGCATCGTGTCGCGAATTCCCACACTTTTAGCAACCCTCTACAGCCCGACTCCCGGCGTCGGATACATTGCGCGCGGCGGGGCTTTTTGGGTTTTGTCTCCCCTTGCGGGCGTCATACTTTTGCTGATGATTGCGTTTATTGTCTGGATGGACAACGCCGAAAGGCGCATACCCGTCCAATATGCGAAAAGAGTCGTCGGGAGAAAAATGTACGGCGGTCAAAGCACCCACATCCCCATTAAGGTCAATATGTCGGGTGTTATGCCTGTCATTTTCGCCTCGTCGTTCCTTTCGCTTCCGCCGACAATCGAGCTTTTTGTTTCAAACCCGAGCGACAGGTGGAAAACCTTCTTCAGCGTGTTTACATCAGAGCATTGGGCATACACCATCATTTATTTTCTTTTTATCATAGCGTTCGCATACTTCTATTCATCAATCCAGTACAACCCCGTTGAAATGGCAAACAACATCCGCAAAAACAGCGGCGCTGTCCCGGGGCTTCGTCCCGGCAAGCCGACATCAGATTATATCGCAAAGATTCTGTCAAGAATCACATTGCTCGGAGCGCTCCTTCTCAGCGTTATCGCTCTTTTCCCGATTGTGTTTTCACAGGTGACAAAGCTTATCACAATCGGCGGAGTCAACTACGCGATGAATATTTCACTCGGCGGCACATCAATCATCATTATGGTCGGCGTCGCGCTCGAAACGGCGAAGCAGCTTGAGAGCCAGATGATGATGCGCCATTACAAGGGCTTCCTTGATTAAACGAGCGGAAAGGAAACTGCATGATACTGCTCAAAACTGCAAATGAACTTGCCCTCATGAAAGAGGCTTGTGTTATATCGGCGGGAGCATTAAAGGCGGCGGGAGAGGCTGTTCAGCCGGGCGTTTCGACGGCTGAGATAGACATGATAGCCCATGACTACATTGTCAGGCGCGGCGCAAAGCCCGCGTTCCTCAATTACAACGGGTTCCCCGCCACCGCGTGCATTTCCATAAACGACGAAGTTATCCACGGCATTCCGAGCAGTCGGCGCATGATAAAGGAAGGGGACCTTGTAAGCATCGACTTAGGAGCAATGCTTAACGGATATTTCGGAGACAATGCCGCCACTTTCGCCGCGGGAAGGATAAGCCCCGAGGCGAAGCGGCTGAGCGACACGACAAGAGAAAGCCTTTATGAGGGCATCAGGATGGCTGTCGCGGGCGGCAGAGTGGGAGACATAGGTTCGGCTGTTCAGCGCTATTGCGAATCAAGGGGATACGGCGTTGTTCGCGACTTTACGGGTCACGGTGTCGGAAAAGCAATCCATGAGGATCCGCCTGTGCCGAACTTCGGAACACCGGGACGGGGCGCGCGTCTCCTGCCCGGCATGACAATAGCAATCGAACCAATGATAAACGAGGGTTCGGGAGCGGTCAAGGTTTTGCCGGACGGTTGGACGGTTAAGACGCGGGACGGCAAGCTGTCCGCGCATTTCGAGCATACCGTCGCCGTCACGGCAGACGGTCCGGTAATCCTCACACAGATATGACGGAGGACGTAATGCTCGAAAAGGGAAGTGTAGTCAAATCACTCGCGGGACGTGACGCCGGCAGGCTGCTGCTCGTCACGGACAAAACAGAAAGCAGCGTCCTTGTCTGCGACGGCAAGGAGCGTCCGGTCGAAAAGCCCAAACTCAAAAACATCCGCCATGTCGCGGATACGGGGATTAAGCTTGACATCAATTTAACCGGAAGCAACCGAGCCTTAAAAAAAGCGCTTGCCGCTGTCTGCGAAAAGACGGGGGATACGGGCGCAAAACCTCAGGAGGTGTCTGAATGTCCAAGCAGGATATGATTGAGATTGAAGGAATTGTTGTTGAAGCCCTTCCAAACGCCACCTTTCAGGTTGAGCTGAAGAACGGGCACAGGATATTGGCCCACATCTCCGGCAAGCTGCGGATGAACTATATCCGCATTCTTCCGGGCGATAAGGTCACAGTTGAAATGTCGCCATACGATCTGACCAGAGGGCGCATAACATGGCGTTCCAAGTAATTGAAGGAGGTAATTCTATATGAAAGTCAGACCTTCTGTAAAGAAAATTTGCGAAAAATGCAAGATAATCAAGCGCAAAGGAAAAGTAATGGTCATCTGCGAAAACCCCAAACACAAGCAGCGCCAGGGTTAACCGGCGCAATCCATTTAACGGAGGTGCAAACTGACAAATGGCTCGTATATCAGGTGTTGATTTACCAAGAGATAAAAGAATTGAAACAGGTCTGACTTACATTTTCGGTGTGGGCAGCAAGACCGCGGACAAAATCCTTGAGGCGACGGGAGTTAATCCGGACACAAGAGTCAGGGATTTAACCGAGGACGACATCTCGAAGCTCCGTGAGTATATCGACCACAACCTAAAGGTTGAGGGCGATCTCCGCAGAGAGACGGCGTTCGACATCAAAAGGCTTGTCGAAATCGGCTGTTACCGCGGAATCCGCCATCGCAAGGGTCTGCCTGTAAGGGGACAGCGCTCAAAAACAAACGCGCGCACCCGCAAGGGCCCCAAAAAGACCATCGCAAACAAGAAGAAATAAAAGAGGAGGAGAAATATGGCTACAAAGGGTGCAGGCAAAAAAAGCACCGCTACGCGCAGGCGCCGTGAGCGCAAAAATATTGAGCGTGGCGCTGCCCATATCCAGTCCACCTTTAATAACACAATCGTCACAATAACAGACACTCGCGGCAACGCGGTGTCATGGGCAAGCGCAGGCGAGATGGGCTTCAGAGGCTCAAGGAAATCGACGCCTTATGCCGCGCAGACTGCCGCCGAGACTGCCGCGAAGGCTGCTATGGAGCATGGAATGAAGACAGTCGAGGTCTATGTAAAAGGCCCCGGGCAGGGGCGCGAGGCCGCCATCAGGGCGTTGCAGACAGCGGGTCTTGAGGTTAACATGATCAAGGACGTCACTCCGATTCCTCATAACGGCTGCCGCCCGCCCAAAAGAAGGCGTGTGTAATCAAACTTTGGAGGTGCATTAAATGTCAAGATATACCGGTGCGGTTTGCAAGCTTTGCCGCAGAGAGGGCAAGAAGCTCTTTTTGAAAGGCGAGCGCTGCTATACCGGCAAATGCTCGGTTGAGCGCCGCGCATACGCTCCCGGCCAGCACGGGCAAAGCCGCAAGAAAACTTCCGAATACGGTCTTCAGCTTCGAGCCAAACAGCAGGCGAGACGTTTTTACGGTATCCAGGAAGCACAGTTCCACAAATATTTTCTCATGGCTGAACGAAAGTCAGGCGTAACGGGCGAAAACCTTCTTCGCATCTGTGAAAGCCGCCTTGATAATGTCGTTTATCTGTTGGGATGGGCAAGCTCAAGGGCTGAAGCGAGACAGCTTTCACAGCATGGTCATTTTCGTGTCAACGGCAGGAAGGTTGACATCCCGTCATACCTGCTCAAGCCGGGCGACGTCGTGTCCATCAAGGAAAGAAGTCTTGAAAGCGACAAGGTTAAAGCTGTCATCGAGGCAAACGAGGCGCGCCCTGTTCCCTCGTGGCTTGAGCGCGACAATTCTCAAAACGCCGGCAAGGTTTTAAATCTGCCGGAGAGAGATCAAATCGAAGCTCCAGTTGAGGAGCATCTCATTGTTGAGTTCTATTCCAAATAACGACAGTTTAAACATTTTGGAATCAGCTTAACGCGGAGATATCCAACCAAGATTATAAGGAGGGTTTTGAATGATAGGAATTGAAAAGCCCAAGATCGAAACTATAGACCTCTTGCCCGACGGTACTTACGGCAAGTTTATAGTTGAACCGCTTGAAAGAGGCTACGGAACAACTTTGGGTAACAGCCTCAGACGCGTACTGCTGTCTTCGATGCCGGGCTACGCAATAACCTCCGCAAAGATTGATGGAATTCTTCACGAATTCACCACCATACCGGGTATAAAAGAAGATGTCACAGAAATAATTCTTAACCTGAAAAGCGTAATTTTAAAGATTCACGGCGACGGTCCCAAAACCATTTATATCGAGGCAAGCGGTGAAGGCGAATTAACCGCCGGCAGCATAAAGACAGATTCGGAAGTCGAGATACTCAACCCCGATCTGCACATCGCGTCGCTCGACACAGGCGCTCATATAGGCATGGAACTGACATGCGACAAAGGGCGCGGCTATGTTTCGGCCGAAAGAAACAAGCAGATGATGCAGCCGATTATCGGCGTGATTGCCGTCGACTCCATTTATTCGCCTGTGCTCAAGGTGAACTACACTGTTGAGAACACGCGTGTGGGTCAGATAACCGACTACGACAAGCTGACACTGGAGGTTTTGACAAACGGGACTATTTCGGCAAAAGAAGCCGTGTCTCTCGGAGCCAAGATCCTCAACGAGCATCTCAGTCTTTTCAGCGACCTCTCTGACGAGGCTTATAACACGGAGGTTATGGTCGTCAAGGATGACAACGGCAAGGAAAAAATCCTTGAGATGACCATTGAGGAACTTGACCTTTCTGTCCGCTCGTTCAATTGCCTTAAAAGGGCGGGCATAAACACTGTTGAAGAATTAATCAGCAAGACCGAGGAGGACATGATGAAGGTCCGCAACCTTGGTAAAAAGTCAATCGACGAGGTTGTTTCAAAGCTCAATTCACTGGGCTTCGACCTCAAGCGAGAAGACGAGTAAGTCATTAAAAAGGAGTGATTTAAATGCCCGGTACCAGAAAACTTGGTAGAGCATCCGACCATCGGAGATCGATGCTCAGAGGCTTAGTCACATATCTCTTGGAAAACGGCAGGATCGAAACCACCGTTACAAGAGCGAAAGAAGTCCGCGCGATGACAGAAAAGATGATAACAATCGCAAAGGACGATTCGCTTAGCGCAAAGCGCAGAGTGCTTGCCTATGTAACGAAAGAAGATGTCGTCAAAAAGCTCTTTGATGAGATTGCGCCGAAGTTTAAGGACGTAAACGGCGGATATACACGCATAATAAAGACAGAGGCTCGCCGCGGAGACGCGGCGGAGATGTGTATAATCGAGATTCTCGGCTATGAAGTCGCGCCCGAAAGCAAAAAGGCTAAAAGAGCCTCTAAAAAATCCGCGGGCACGGAAAGCAAAAGCGACGGCAACGGCGAGGATAAGAGCGAAGACAAGAGCGATGATTGATATCAGCCTTTACAAACAGGCGATATTGTGTTAATATCTAAAATAGACCTGCTTCTCGGTTGAGGGATTAAGCCGTTTTTCGGCACTCACCTGCCCCACACTGGGTTTCAGGCAACAATTAAACGAGGTGAAAATAATGACACAGGAAGAAAAGACTCTCATCATGCAAAAATACGCCCTTCACGAGGGCGACACAGGCTCGCCTGAGGTTCAAATCGCCGTGCTGACAAAGCGGATTTCCGACCTCACCGAGCATCTCAAGGCAAACAAAAAAGACCACCATTCACGCAGGGGGCTTTTCAAGATGGTAGGTCACAGGCGCAACCTTCTTGCATATTTGCAGCAGGTCGACATTGAGCGCTACCGCGCCATTATTGAGAAGCTCGGCATACGCAAATAAGTTTCATACAGGGGCGGTTTTGCAGCCGCCCCTGTAAAGCATTCTCTCGTAAATCCGGCAGCGTCTGCTGTTTTAGCAGTTAATCGGCCGCTTTGCTTTATGAAAAACGGCGGATTTATTGCTAAACCGAACAGGCTGCGGAAATAATAAGCATGAGGTAAAATCATGCGAAAGGAATTCAAATATGTTTTTTAAAGATTTTCAAAGGTTTGAAACAGAAATCGCCGGCAGACCCTTTGTGGCTGAAATCGGCAAGATGGCGCAGCTTGCGGGCGGCTCATGCCTTGTCCGCTACGGCGAGACAAACATTCTCTGCACAGCGACGATGTCGGCAAAGCCGCGCGAGGGCATTGATTATTTTCCGCTTTCAGTGGATTTTGAGGAAAAGCTCTATTCCGTGGGCAAGATACCCGGCTCTTTTCAGCGCAGGGAGGGAAGGGCGAGCGAAAAGGCGACACTGGCGTCAAGAGTCATTGACCGCCCCATACGCCCGTTGTTCCCGAAGGACATGAGAAACGACGTCAGCGTCGTAGCGACAATAATGTCCGTCGACCCTGACTGTTCGCCTGAAATAGCTGCAATGATAGGCGCTTCCATTGCGCTGTCAATTTCCGAAATACCGTGGGACGGCCCCGTTTCCTCCGTTTCAGTAGGTCTTGTGGACGGCGAGTTCGTGATAAATCCCACAGAGGAGCAGCGCTTGGTTTCAGAGCTTCAGCTCACAGTCGCGTCAACAGGCAAGCTTGTGGCGATGATTGAGGCGGGCGCAAACGAGGTTCCCAACGACAAGATGTTTGACGCGATTATGCTCGGTCATGAGGAAAACTTGAAGATTGTCTCCTTTATTGAAGAAATCAAAAACAAAGTCGGCAAACAAAAAATCGACTTTCCGTCAAACGATCCCGACCCCGATATGTATGAGGCGATAAAGGCCTTCACCATTGACGACATACGCGCCGCTCTCGACACAGACGACAAGAGGGTGCGCGACGAGCGTCTTGCGCCTGTTTATGACGCCGCTCATTTAAAGTTTGACGAAATATATCCCGACAGCGAATTTAAGATTGACGAGTGTCTTTACGATATTCAAAAATATGTCGTGCGCCGTTGGCTTCTTGACGACGGCAAGCGTGTCGACGGCAGGGGCATTGACGATATCCGCCCGCTTAACGCCGAAATTGACCTTCTTGCAAGAGTTCATGGCTCAGGTATGTTCACAAGGGGACAAACACAAACCTTGACGGTCACAACTCTCGGTTCGATGAGGGACGCGCAGCTCCTTGACGGCATCGACAACGAGGAGACAAAACGCTATATGCACCATTACAATTTCCCGTCATATTCCGTCGGCGAAACGAGGCCTCCCAGAGGTCCGGGCAGGCGTGAGATAGGTCACGGCGCGCTTGCCGAAAAGGCTCTGCTCCCCGTTATCCCGTCGGTTGAGGACTTCCCTTATTGCCTAAGGCTTGTTTCCGAGGTGCTTTCATCAAACGGCTCGACGTCGCAGGGCGCCGTCTGCTCCTCCACCCTTTCACTGATGGCGGCGGGAGTGCCTATCAAGGCGCCTGTCGCGGGCATTTCCTGCGGGCTTATCACCGAGGGCGACCGCTTCATGACAATGGTCGACATTCAGGGGCTTGAGGACTTTTTCGGCGACATGGACTTTAAGGTTGCGGGCACCCACAAGGGCATTACGGCAATCCAAATGGATTTGAAGATACACGGCCTCACACCCGCCATCATAAAAGAAGCGCTTGAAAAGACTTACAAGGCAAGGCTCTTTATTCTTGACGAGATAATGGCGCCTGTCATAGCCGAGCCGCGTCCGGAGCTTTCAAAATACGCTCCCAAGATGCTCACGATCAAGATTTCGCCTGAAAAGATAGGCGACGTCATCGGCAAGCAGGGCAAGGTCATTCAAAAGATTTGCGCGGAGTGCAACTGCAAGATAGACGTCGAGGAGGACGGCTCGATCTTTATCAGCTCTCTTGATATTGACGACGCGCAAAGGGCACTCACCATAATCGAAACAATAGTCAACGATCCGGAGCCGGGCGCTTTCTACAAGGGCGTTGTGACAAGGCTTATGGATTTCGGCGCGTTTGTCGAGATAGCGCCGGGCAAGGAAGGCCTTGTGCATATCAGCCACCTTGACATAAAGCGGACCGAAAAGGTAGAGGACGTCGTAAGCGTCGGGGACGAGGTTGTCGTAAAGGTTACCGAGATAGACGATCAAGGCAGAATCAACCTTTCACGCAGAGACGCGCTTATAGAAATCGACGGAATGAAGCCTGAAAATGAGCTGTCCGCCGCGCCGAGGCGCGCTCCCAGAAGGGACGGAGACCGCGACCGCAGAGGCGGCGGAGGCTACAGAGGCAACAACAACAGGGGCAACAGGTTCTGATACAGCTAAAGCTACACAAAATATAACAAAGAGCGCCGCGGGGGAAAGTCCTCCGCGGCGCTTTCTTCTATATGTCGGTTTTAATCCTCATACAAGCTGAACTGCCTGCCTTGTGCCGGCGTAAAAAGGCCTTTAAGCCCGCTTGTGATTGTGATTGTGCCGTCGTCCGAAACAAACACAGCGTCAAATCCTCCGTGGCTTTTGCGGTATGCAAGGGCATCGTCAAGACCTAAAACAAACAGCGCTGTCGAAAGCCCGTCGGCATATGTGCCGTCGGCGCAGACGACTGTTACCGATTTCAGCCCGCTCTCGGACGGATATCCCGTCGACGGATTAATGATGTGGTGGTACTTCTTTCCGCCGCTTTCAAAAAAACGCTGATATCCGCCGGAAGTGACGACTGCCGTCTCGTCGACCGCAAGTGAGCCTATTGTGCCGTTATCGGGGTCGTCCGGGTCGCACACAGCTATGCGCCATTTGCTTCCGTCCGGCTTGCCGCCGACTGTTTGGGCGTTGCCGCCAAGCGAAATCACAGCTCCCGTGACGCCCGATTCCTTTAAAATATCGCAAACGCACTGTGACGTATAGCCCTTTGCGATGCCGCCAAGGTCTATTTCCGTTCCGTTCGGCACAGAGACGGCATTCCCGTTGATCTCAATTTTTTTGAATCCGACGAAGTCTTGCAGCCGTGACAGCTCGTCTTTGCCGGGCACGCGGTATTCCTTTGAAACAAATCCCCATGCCTTGACAAACGGGAAAACAGTTATGTCAAACGCTCCTTTGCTTTTTGACGAGATATCAAGCGCCGCAAGCAGCGGAGCTTTGACATTGTCGGAAACAGTGACGTCAGCGCCGAGCGCGGAATTAATTTTGCTGACGGCGCTGTCGGCTTTTGTCGCCGAAAGCTCCGCCTCAAGCTCCGTGATTTTTGCCGCGGCGCTTTCTATTGCCTGCTCCGCGTTTTTACCGTAAACTGTAAGCTCCACTATTGTATCCATGGCGAAGATTTGCTTGCTTCTTTTTTCCGAGCCGTTCAAATCAACTCCGCAGGATGAAAAAAACAACGCCGCCGCGCAAAACACCGCCGTCAGTGACAAGCCCTTGTAAAAGACTGACAAATAAATCACCTCCGATACGAATTAGCGGGCGGCGGACAAGCCCGCCGCCCGCGCCAAACGGTGAAGTCAGTTGTTTCAGTTCTTATTCGACGTTCTTTCAAGGGCGATTTTATAGCCGTTTGTGCCATATCTGAGACAGCGGTTTACACGCGAGACGGTCGTCGTGGACGCGCCTGTCTTTGACGCGATTGCGGCGACTGTTTCACCGCCGCTTAGCATGGCGGCGACTTCAAGCCTTTGGGCTATGTCGCGGATCTCGCGGATTGTGCAGATATCCTCAAAAAAACGGTAGCATTCCTCTGTTGTTTCAAGGCTGAGTATCGCCTCGAAAAGCCTGTCGGCCTCGGGACTTTTGATTTTGCTGTCAAACATTGTTAATGCCCCCTTCCGCCTGTTATTCCCTGAGCTTTTTCAGCAGCGCAATCTCCTCCGCGTACCCTTCAAGCTCGTTCGGCGTCTCAAGAAGGAACGGGAGCGAGCGCAGGGCGGGATGGTTTATCACCCTTGCGAGGGCGGAGATGCCGAGACTGCCTTGACCGATTTTTTCGTGCCTGTCCTTGTGGCTGCCAAACGGGTTTTTGCTGTCGTTTATGTGGATGGCCTTTAGCCTTTCGATGCCTATGATGCCGTCAAACTCCTCAAGCACGCCGTCAAGGTCGCCGACAATATCATAGCCCGCGTCGTAAACATGGCAGGTGTCAAGACAGACGCCAAGCTTTTCGCTGTGCCGCGTCCCGTCGATGATTGCGCGCAGCTCCTCAAATCTGGCGCCTATTTCGGAGCCTTTGCCTGCCATTGTTTCAAGCAAAACCATTGTCGTCTGCTCAGGCGACAAGATTTTGTTAAGCGCGGCGGTTATTAAATCTATCCCCGCCGCGACACCTTGACCGACATGGCTTCCGGGGTGGAAGTTGTAAAGCTGATGTGGCGTGAATTCCATGCGCTTAAGGTCGTCCGCCATTGTTTCCTCGGCGAAGTCCCTTACCCTTTTGTCGGCGGAGCAAAGATTAAGTGTGTATGAGGCGTGCGCAAGCAGAGTTTTGATGCCGTTGTCGTTTGCAAGCTTGTTATAAGCCGCCACGTCGCCGGCGTCTATCTCCTTTGCCTTTCCGCCGCGGGGGTTTCGTGTGAAAAACTGGATGGCGCTTGCTCTTATCGACACGGCGTCTGCGCCCATTGAATAAAATCCCTTTGAAAAGGACAGGTGACAGCCGATTATGAACGCGCCGCTCATATTAAAGAAATAAACCTTTGAAGATTTTCAAGTCCGATTTCAATTGACAAGAGGTTATCCTCCATTCCTTCAAATTCGATGCTGACATATCCTTCATATCCTGCCTTGTTCAGCGCAAACATGCATTGACCGACAGGCACGTTGCCGTGACCTAATATCGCCCCTCTTAAGTAATTGCCCGCCCTTGTGCGGAACCATCCTCTGCCCGGGTCGTCGCCTGTGCCGCTTTTTATGTGGAAGTCCTTGGCGTGGACATGCTTTGCATAAGGCGCCGTCCTGCCGACGGCCGAATCCGGCGGGTCGTCAGCGCATAAAAAGTTGCCGATGTCTACAAGCAGACCGAAATTGCCGCTGCCCACCTTTGAAACGAGCCGCTCAACCCTGATGCTGTCCTGACAGAAAAAGCCGTGGTTTTCAACCATTGTCGTCACGCCTTGCGTTTTTGCGTATTCCGTGACCTTGCGGCATCCGTCAGCCAAAACGGGGAGCGCGTCGTCGAAGGTTTTGTAATGCTTTCTCGCATCCTTATAGCCGCCCGTCGCGTCGTGGCGCATACACGGCGCTCCGAGGATTTTCGCGATATCAACTCTGCCGAACAGCCTTTCAACCTCACGTTCGAGGCTTTCGGCATTTAAAAGGTCCGCTCCGATGGTGAAGCTTGCTATGGGCAGCCCTAATTTTTCGCTTTCCTCACGGAGTACGGAGGCGAAGTCCTTTTCAGAAATTCCGCTTGTCGGCTTCAAGTCGGTAAACTCAATGGCGTCAAAGCCCATGTCCTTAACGAGGCGTATAAGTCCGAGCTGGTCCGTCCCGCCGGAGCTTAAATAGCGGTTAAAGCTGTAACTGCTGACACATGTTTTCATTGCCCAAATCTCCAATCGGTGTTAAGGTTTGTGTTTTGTGTTTACAAGGCAAGTCGTTTTTGATACTTTATGCTTTTTACTTTTTGCTTTTTGAGATTTTGTCTTTAAGAAAAACGACAGCCTTTCTTATATCGTCCTCCGGGTTGTCGCCTGTCTCGCGCTCTATGGTGAGGAAACCCTTGTAGCCGATATCGGACAGCGCCTCAAGGTATTCGTCCCAGTTGACGGAGCCTTCGCCAAGCGGCACCTCCTCGAAAGACGGGCCTGTGACAATGTGGCTTTTAACCATGCCGTAAACAATTTCGGGATCCTTATAAAAAAGCTGCTTGCCGTCTTTGGCGTGTGTGTGAACAATATAGTCCTTCAAATTATGCACGGCTTTTGCCGGGTCGTCGCCCGTCACCATGACAAGGTTTGCGGGATCAAGGTTTACCGCGACTCCCCTCGAGCCGAGGCTGTCAAGAAAGTCCTTCAGAACGGCTGATGTTTCCGGACCCGTCTCTATCGCGAAATGCGCGCCTATGCTGTCGGCATATTCGGCAAGCTCGCCGCACGCGTCCTGCAAAATCTTGTATCTCTCTGTGCCGCTGTCAGACGGTACGACGCCGATGTGCGTCGTCACGACATTTGTCTCCAGCTCGACCGCAAGATCAAGAATGCGCTTTGAACGCTCGATTTTTTCGGCGTTTCTTTCGCGGTTTGTAAATCCGCCGCTGCCGAGATCTCCGCAAAGAGCGGAAATCACAAGGCCGTTGTCCTTTACGAGCGCCAAAAATTCGCTCCTCTTTGTGCCGACAAGATTTTCGGGCGACATATCGCCGTAAGTCGCGTAAACCTGAATCCCCTGCGCCCCGACATCCGCCGCCTTTTTGACCGCCTCCGGTATTTCAACATCGAAGCTGTCGACTATTACACCTATGGGAAAATTGTACATAAAAATACCTCCCTCATATATTTTAATATGCTGCCATATTAACAGAAAAAGTAAGAATATGCAATAGCGCCGCCGCCTTAAGACAAAATGCCTTACACTTCTCCGCCGCAGTCTTCAACGCCCGCCATCCAGTCGTTTTTAAGCGTGAAAAGCGTGTCGCGGACGCCGCTTTTGTCAAGCTCCCTGAAAGACGGCAGAAAGGAGATTCCCAATGCTCTGCCTGACGGGAATATGTCGTTCAAAGGAACAAGCACAAATGCTCTCTCCATCATCTTTGGGTGCGGAAGTGTCAGCTCAAAGCTCTCTGTTTTGATGCTTTCATAAAGCAGCAGGTCAAGGTCAAGTGTCCGCGGCCCGTCTTTGACTGTGCGTATCCTGCCTGCCGCCGCCTCAATCCCCAGGCACGCGCCAAGCAGCGCGTTAGGTGAAAGCTGTGTTTCTATAAGAATCGCCGCGTTATAAAACACCGGCTGTTCGGAGTAACCGACGGGATCTGTTTCATATATTTTTGACGCCTTTATTACTCGTGTCGCCGGAAGAAGCGAAACGGAATGAAGTCCTTGCATCATGTTGCCGAACTTGTCGCCAAGGTTGGAACCCATCCCTATTACGGCTCTGCTCATAAATTAATTCATCATCCTTTCGGGCGTTATCCTCTTTTTTTCGTTATTTCAACGCCGACAAATCTGAAATCACTTTTAATTGGCGCGTCCGGCTTTTTCACTGTGATTTTAACGCTGTCTATGCCGGGAAACTCTCCGAGAAGCCCGTCGGCAAGCGCGGCCGCCGCCCGCTCTAAAAGGCCGAACTTTTGTCCCGTAAATATCCTTACGGCGCTTTTTATGACTTTTGAGTAATTTACGGTATCAGAAACACTGTCGCTGGCGCAGGGCGCTGACAAGTCGGCGGAAATCTCAAGGTCTATCAAAAAGCTTTGACCGTGGATTTTTTCCTCACGGTTTACGCCGTGAAAGGCGAAAACGTTCAGCCCGTTTATTATTATCTTTTCGTTTTCCGCCGCGAAGCCGCCTGTGCTGTAAATCGCGTCGGCGACTTTTGCGTTTTGGACGGCGGCGGCGACATTGTGCGCCCTTATAATGTCCGCTCCTCCGGCGATTGCCGCCGTGTGTGCGGCGACTGTGCCGAAGTCGCGCATTGAAGGCTCCGGCTCGCCGCTTGCCTCGCCGATAAAACGCTTTCGCGACGCGCCGACAAGCAAAGCCGCGCCGCGCTTTTTCACGCTTGACAGGCGGCGGAGCAGCAGCGCGTCCTCGGCGCGGCTTTTGCCGAAACCGATGCCCGGGTCAAGGCAGATGCTTTCTGTGCCGATGCCGCAAAGCTCCGCCGCCCGCAGGACATCGCCGAAAAACTCCGAAACCTCGGCGGCAATATCACGCGCGCCCGTCTGCTCGACGTTTGAGCTGCCGCCATGGGCAATTATAAGCCCCGCTCCGTATTCCTTTATTATCGCGGCTGTGGCGGGATTAAAAGAACCGCTGACATCGTTTATTATCGACGCCCCGTTTTCAAGCGCGAAACGCGCCGTTTCGGGGTGGATTGTGTCGACAGAGAAAGGTATCTTCAGCCGCTTTGAAATCTGCGTCAGCACCGGCGACAGGCGGTTTATTTCATCGCCGCAGGATATTTGCGCGCGCCCCGGCGCCGTCGACATTGCGCCGACATCAATTATGTCCGCGCCCTGCGCCTGCATCCGCTCCGCGTGCTTCGCCGCGGTATTCGGCTCGAAATTTGCCCCCCCGTCTGAAAAGGAGTCGGGGGTTATATTAAGCACGCCCATCACGAGCGTCCTTGAAGGAAACGTGAAACAAAAACGATTTCCTCGAAATTCATACTTCTCTGCCTGCATTTTATCTCCTTCAGCCGACTGTGGATTTAAAATAAGCCACCGTCTCTGTCTTAAATTCTGTCTGCGCGATAAAATTGAGCGCCTGCAAAGCGGACTTGAAATCCAAAACTGTTATGTCGCTTTCGACATTGTTAATTATTGACGAAAAGAGAGCGTCGCTTTTTGCAAGGTTGTCGGCGTTTATATATTGCGTCAGCATCATTCCTATCGCCTCTGCCTGGAGGTCAAGACCGTCGTCGCCCAAATATTTGCAGTAGCGCATATATTTTAAAAGGTCGTCGCCCCGCAGCTTCTGCTCCCCCTCGACAAATATGACTGAAAAGTCGCCTTTGCGGAAGTTTATTTGCTTGTCAATCGTTATTTTAAACTGACCGGCATGATTTATCGCCTTTTTAAAGCCGTTGTCGGAGGCCGCTATATATCTGTCTATCTTTATGCCGTTGAACTTCTCCACCGCCGACACAAGCCTTTTCGCGCCGCCGTCAATGTAATGCTTGAGAAAGGTTTCGTTTGCGCCGTCGACAGAAACTCTTTCGTTTTCGGACAGTGAGCAAATGACAAACTCCTCTTTGTCCATGTCGATACCGGCAATTACAACAAAACGCAATTCCTTTGCCTCGCTGTCGGTGCAGAAAAGCAAAAACCTCAAAGGACCGGCGCTTGCCGTATATCCTTTTGCCGCCTCCGTTGATTCCGTGGTGTCCTCGTCGCCGCGCGCGTTTATGAGCGACGAAATGTCAAAGTCATATGATATCAGAAAATAGAGCATTGAAAAGCAGGCAAAAACAATCAGGAAAGAAAAGAACCCTATAAAAAACCTTTTTGTCTTTTGACGCTGCATTTCTTTTTCTGTTTTCAGTGAAAATTCACACTTTTTTTTCATCTTTTTAATCCCTTTACACCTTTACATCCCGGCGCTCAAATCGCTGCTTTTGTCTTGAGAATTGCCGCTGAAAAAGCGTCAATATTTACGGCGGAGCCGTCGCAGATATCGCCGCCGAGCAGAAGCTGAGCGCCGTGCCACTCAGGCGGCAGATAATATTCGATACTGTGACAGTTCATGTTTGCGATTACAATTATGCCGTTGCCGTCCTTGAGCCTTGCGTAGGCGACGCAGCCGAGAGCCGCCGAAACAGGGACAAACTCGCCGCCGGCAAAGCAATCGTTTTCGCGCCGTATTCGCCCAAGCTCCGCATACCGCCGAACCAGCTCGCAATCCTCACCGCCCCAAGGGAAACAGCACCTGTTAAAAGGATCCGCCCCTCCCTCAAGCCCCGCCTCGTCTCCGTAATAGACGGACGGCACGCCGGGCAAAGTGTATTGAAGTGTTGAAGCGGCTTTCATCAGCGTGACACCCTTTTCACGCCGCTCCGCCGTCAGCTTATCGGCTCTTCTCTTTTTGGGATTGGTGCGCTTTGTCTCCCCCGCAAGAAGGGTTATCGCCCTGACGGTGTCGTGGGTGCCGATGTGGTTCATAAGCGTGTCGACGACCTGCTTTGGATAAAGCTCAAGCACGGAAAGAACCTTTTCCATAAAAGTTTCGGCACAACCGTCCTTTACAAAGCCAAGTATGGCGTCGGCGAACGGATAATTCATCACCGAGTCAAGCTGACCGCCCAGCAGATAGCGCCGCCGCTTCCCGTAGCTGCATTTGTTTGACGCGTCCTCCCAAACCTCGCCGACGACATAGGCACTGCTGTCCTTGCGCTTGACTGTTTCATAGACACTGTCGAGCAGCTTGTCGGGGAGCTCGTCGGCGACGTCAATCCTCCAGCCGGACGCTCCCGCATCCATCCACTTTTCAATAACTCCGCCCTTGCCGACAATAAAGTCGAGGTAACTCTCGTCCTCCTCATTAACCTCGGGCAATATGTCTATGCCCCACCAGCTTATAAATTCGTCAGGCCATTTGAGGAACTTGTACCAGCTGAAATATTCGGAACTCATGGAATTATAAGCTCCGCCCGTGCCGTATCTGCCGCCTTTGTTAAAATAGACGCTGTCGGCGCCCGTGTGGTTAAAAACACCGTCCAGCACCACCCGTATGCCGTAATCCCGCGCGGCGGAGCAAAGGCTTTTAAAATCGTCTTCGGTGCCGAGGAGAGGGTCTATCTTCAAAAAGTCGGCGACATCATAGCGGTGATTGGAATGCGCCTCAAAAATTGGGTTGAGGTATATGCAGTTGACGCCGAGAGAGTGGAGATAAGGCAGCTTTTGCTCAATCCCCAAAAGATCTCCGCCAAAATAATCATATTTTGTGATCCTGCCCTCGCAGTCAGGCTCCCACATGGGATCGCCGCCCCAGTCGCCGCGCATCACTCTGTCGTCCGGTACGCCGATTTTAGGGCTGCCGGACGAAAAAAACCGATCCGGAAAGATTTGATAAATGATGCCGCCCTTAAGCCATTCGGGAGTGTCCGTGTTTTTGCCGTATACTGTGAGCTGCCAATCTGTGCCGCCGCTCGTTATCTGACCAAGACCGCCGCCGACGTGATTTATGCCCGCGGCGCCCCTGACCGTGTCGCACTCAAAACGATACCAATAAAGCCCCGGCTCTTTCGGCGAATATGTTACGCTCCACCACTCCTCGCCGAAGCCCTCCATACATTCCCAAGAGAGAGGGAGGCTGCTCCATACGCCGTTGTCGATGTCGTCACGGCGAATCATGAGACGCGCCGCCGTGCATTGAAGCGCCCGCGGCAGGACAATCCTGAACGTCACTTCCTCGTTGGAGCCGACGGCGCCAAACGGCGATTTGTGGTATGTCTTTCTTGAATTAAAAGGGATGTAGTGCATATTTCCTCCGTGGGAGTTATTTTCTGTGCCGCGGCTTACGCGGGCGGGAGCGACGAGATGTTTAGCAGCAGAGACATAACAAAAAAACCGAGAAAAAAGACAAAAACAAACAAAGCGAGAAAAATCGCGCGCCGCAATAATGCCCGACGCCTTACACGCTCCAGGTATGTCCTTTGCCCGCGGGAGTAATATTTTTTAAATGCAAACTTATTTTCATCATTCGGTTTGAATATCATGCGCGCCACCTCCGATATTGCAGATACGGCGTTGTCTTTTTTCAAGGCGCCGTGAAAAGCCGCCGCTCATGCCCTGTTGCTTTCAATTTTAACGGGTATGCCCATTTTGACAAACATTCTGAAAAATTCGCGCTCGATATCGCTTTCGGCAAATATGTTTGAAAAAGTCGCCGCAAGCGTGTCTTTAAAGCTGACGACAGCGCAGCGCCCGCCGTTTCTGACGCCGGGGCAGTTTACAAGAATAAACTTGTCAACTAACCGCTCCATCTCCGAGGGCACCTTTATTATCCCCAAATTCGAGACAACGGCCGTGGATGTCAGCTCGCGCGAAACAGCAAATGTCAGCGCGATAATCGGGTCTTTGACAAACAGCGGCAAAAGCCTCATGGCGGGATTGCTTTCAATCTTCATGTTGGCTGTTATCATCGCGTTAAGGTTCTTTTCATTGTGAGAAAGCCTTAAAGAGAGCGAAACCTGCCGCAATACGTCGTCAAACGTGTATTCGCCCATCTTGGGATCTATGCCGACTGAATACCACAGTGAAAAATTTCGCAAAGTCTCCGAAGGAAATACATTCCTTAGGTTGACCGGTATCTGGACGACAATCGGCTTTTGTCTGCGCCGTTCGTTTTTTTGTTTTTCGTAGTGAACGTACAGGAGCGCGGCCGCAAGGAACTCTGTCACGGAAACGCCGTGCTCGGCCGCCTTGCTCTTTATCTTATCGATCGGCATAAAGCCTGTCGTGATGTTCATCGTGTGGGGAGGCATCCTTGTGCCGCCTGTGTGGTAAACAAGTCCGTCGCCGCGCTTTCGTTTTCCCTTTGAATTTGCGTATCTGCGGTAAGCGTCCTCAAGCTCGTCCGGAGAGGCGGGCTCGTCAACGGACAGAACGCTCCCGCCCGCCGGAATGTGGTTGCCGCAAAGGCGCAGGTATTGCGCCGTGATTGTGGAAAGCAGGCGGGAGGCTCCGTAAGCGTCTGACAAAGCGTGGTAAAAGTCTATCGAGATTCTGTTTTCGCGGTAATAAACTCTGAAAAGAAACCCGTCGTTTTCACGGAAGTTGACGCGGTAACAAGGGTTTTTTATGTCAGGCATAACAGGCGGCGCGATGTTCGGATTTTTTTCAAAATAATACCAGAAAAAACCGCGCCTTATGCGAACATCAAAACAGGGAAAGCGGGGAAGCGTGCCGCGCAGCGCCCGCTCAAGTATTTTCGGATCGACGGCCTCTTTTAACACTGCCGTGATTCTGAAAATGTTTGACCATTTTGATGTGTTTTGACCGGGAAATATCTTTCCCGCGTTGTCAAGCTTAAGCCATGTCGTCTGCTTTGCGGCCGCGCCCATAAGCTTCCCTCCTTTGTGACAAGACGGTGTCAAAAAGCTCCGTCTCCGATTTAATAAAATCAGCGTTCTTCAGCTTGCCGCGCTGTCCGCCGCCGCGGTGTCTTTCGGCAAATTCCGCCGCGTTAAAAATGCTGAAACCTTAGAATAAAGCCGAATCAAAAAGTCTCGCCGCCCATGAAACGGCGGCCGTGCTCGCCCGCAAGGTAATCTTCTGTCGTCCCGAAAAAAAGCTGAACATTTCCGAGGTGGAGTATGTGGCTTGCGTATTTAACGGCGGCGTGTATGTCGTGCGAAACCATAATGACAGTTATCCCAAGCTCGCTGTTTATGCCGCGCACAAGCCTGTAAAGCTCGTTTGCCGCAAGCGGGTCAAGCCCTGTGACAGGCTCGTCGAGCAAAAGCAGCTTTTTTGTCGCGCAAAGCGCCCTGGCAAGCAGCACACGCTGCTGCTGACCGCCGGAAAGCTCATGATAGCAGCGGTCCTTATATTCGGGCATTCCCATTGCCTCAAGGTTTTCAAGAGCCGAGCGCCTGTCCTCCTTTGAGTAAAACGGGCGCCTTTTGCTGCTGTTCAGCCTGCCTGACAAGACGACTTCAAAGACGCTTGCCGGGAAATTCTTTTGAGCCGCCGTCTGCTGCGGGAGATATCCTATCTCGTCGGGCATCAAGCCGCCGCCTGTTTTGACAGTGCCGGCGACAGGCGTTTTAAGCCCGAGCATTCCCTTTACCAATGTGCTTTTGCCGGAACCGTTTTCGCCGACAATGCAAAGGTAGTCGCCTGAATTGACATTAAAATTTACATCTGACAGAACCACGCTCCCCTCGTATCCGAAGGACGCGTTTTTGCAGGTGATGAGCGGCATTATGGAATAGCCTCCTTAATAAGCGGAAAAGTTGCGGCGCGCCTGTCAGTCAAGATAGCCGAGCCTGTCAGTCAAGATAGCCGAGCCTGTCGGGGCTTATCATCGGCGCTTCCGGCTCATATTCCGATTCGATTTCAACAAGCCTGCCCTCTCTTGAGGATGTCTCTATGGCGCTCATGATTTCAAGCACATGCAGCGTCTGACGACTGTTTGCGCGAAATCTTCTGCCTGACTCCATCGCCTTTGCCATGTCGGCAAGACCGAGCGCGCGGCTGTTGTCGGAATATCCGAAGCACAGAGGCATCTCTTTGTATTCTTTTTCCTCAAGGCGCAGCAGACTGACGGGACCGCCGAAGCCGTTGGGATCGGGCACGCTTAAAGTGCCTTTTGAGCCGTAAACCTCAAGGCGGGCGCCCTGCGTGTGCTTAACGTCAAAGGTTGTAAAAATCGTGCCGACAGCGCCGCTTTTAAACTGAAGAATTCCCGTGATATATGTCGGAACCTCAACCGTTATTGACGTTCCGTTTAGACGCTCGCTCGTTATCAGGCGTTCAGGATATGATATTTTTGACATTCCCATTACGGCGCCGACAGGCCCCATGAGATTGATGAGCGCCGTCAGATAATAAGGACCCATGTCGAACATCGGGCCGCCGCCGTGCTTGTAATAAAACTCAGGGTCGGGATGCCAGCTCTCGTGCCCGCGGCAAATCATGAAAGCCGCCGCGCCGACAGGCGAACCGATAAAGCCGTCGTCTATCAGCTTGCGGCAAGTCTGGATTCCCGCGCCGAGGAATGTGTCGGGCGCGCCGCCGAGCAGCAGACCCTTTTCGTCCGCAATCTTTTTGAGGATTCTGCCTTCCTCAAGAGTTGCGGCAAGCGGCTTTTCGGAGTATACGTTTTTGCCTGCCTCAAGCGCCGCCTTTGAAACGCCGAAATGCTCATAAGGCCTTGTGATATTTAGAACTATATCCACTTCGGGATCGGCGAACAGCTCATGCATATCGTTGTATATTTTTTTGATATTATATTTTTTTGCCGCCCGCTCCGCCTTTTCGCGAACAAGATCGCATATGCCGGCAATGCTTATTTCACCGAAAGTCTCCGTTATGTTTTTAAGGTAAATGCCGCTTATGTCGCCGACGCCTACAAAACCGATTTTTTTCACTGTAAATCACTTCCTAAGATTTTTAATACATTTTCGCGGTGTTTTCAAATCTTTCTGTTGTCAAACCGTGATTTAAGGCATATTCCTTACCCTCGGCCGCCCAAAGCATCCCGCGGCGCATTAATTCCTGCGCGCGCGGCGACTTGTCAAAGACGCTGTCCTGATGTCCGAGTGACGAATAAAACACACGCCCGTTGCCCCAATATTTTGTCCACACGACGGGCATATCCACCGGCTTGTTTGAGATGTGATAATAGTTTACGACAGGGAAACGCGTCGTGGCAAGCACCTCGACGGCAGGGTCCACATGAAGATAATATTGCTCGCTGCAAACTGAAAAATCCTCTATGCCCTCGACGATGGGGCTTGAGGAACGGACGACATTGACGATGTAATCCACACCGTCGCCGCCGGGATGGCTCACCCATTGGCCGCCCGTCATAAACTGCCATTCGGTGTCGTTTCTGAACGCGTCGCACATGCCGCCGTGGCAGCCTGCCAGCCCGACTCCCGAGGCCACCGCTTTCGCGACATTTTTTGAATGTTCGCCTTTGATTTCACCGCCCGTCCAGCAGGGAACGATGAGGTCTTGCTCCATCAGATAATCAATGTCGCCGAGCACGTCTTGGTCGTCGCGGACATCAACATCGAATCCCTCTTTGCGCAAAACTTCGGCAAACCTTTCAGAGACAAGAAGCGGCTCGTGCCCTTCCCATCCTCCCCTGAAGATAAGAGCTTTTTTCATTTTTAAACCTCCTTATTTTAGCCTGCGGAAAACTTAAATGATGTGCGTGAGACAAATCTTTCGCCGCTTAAAAACACACATTGCGGGAAATTCGGCTTGTTCGGCGTGTCGGGGTAAAACTGCGTTTCCAGGCAAAAGCCGGAATGTCTTTCCATGGCTGCGCCGCCCTTGCCCCTTTCGCCGTTAAGAAAGTTGCCCGTATAAAGCTGGACGCCGGGCATATCTGTAAACATCTCCATCTTTATGCCTGTCCGCGGACAAACGGCATGTGCGGCGGGAGCGCCCGCGGGTCGCTCGTTCAGGCAAAAATTGTGGTCGTAGCCGCCGCAATTAAGAAGCTGCTCGTCGCCGCCGCCAATGTCAAGCCCTAAGGGCTTTGGCTTTCTGAAGTCAAACGCCGTCTGACCGACGAACCTTTTTTCGCCTGTCGGGATATTTTTTTTGTCAGTCGGAGTGTATTTGTCCGCGTCTATCATAAGCTCATGGTCAAGCACGTCGCCGCCGTCAAAGCCCGCAAGATTAAAATAGGCGTGGTTTGTGAGGTTTATGACACTGTCCTGTGTGCATACGGCGCCGTAATCTATTATCAACTCGTTGTCGTCCGTGAGGGAATAAATGACTTCTGCCGAAAACTCGCCGGGAAAACCTTCTGTTTTGTCGGCACCCTTATAAGTGAGACGCAAGGTCCTGCCGCCGTCAGTCTCGGCGTCCCAAACGGCGCGCGACAGCTCGCCGCCGCCGTGGAGGCATGTCTCGTTGTTTTCGTTTTTTGTGACATTTATCTTTTTGCCGTTTATTGTGAAAGTGCCGCCGGCAATCCTGTTGGCATATCTGCCCACAAGCTGACCGTGGTATGACGAACATCTCTCATATCCTGCCAAGTCGTCAAAGCCGAGGACGACATCCCTTACAGTGCCGTCTTTGCCGCGAACCGAAAGCGAACGCAGAGCGCCGCCGTATGTTAAAATCTGTGCCGAGAAACCTTCACGGCCTTTTATTTTGTAAACAAAAACTTCCCTGCCGCAACTTGAAACGCCGAAAAGACTTTTTTCTATGCCCATGAAAGCGCCCTCCTTAGCTTTTGGATTTCACGCGAGTTTTTAGTTTTTGGATTTCACGCGGCAACGCCCGGACTGTCGGTCACGCGTCTTGCGCCTTGAGCTTCTCGGCTGTGTCGGCTGTGATGAGCGCATCTATCAGCTCGTCTAAATCGCCGTTTAAAATCGCTTCTATCCTGTAAAGAGTCAGACCTATCCTGTGGTCGCTGACACGCCCCTGCGGGTAATTGTAGGTGCGTATGCGCTCGCTTCTGTCGCCTGTCCCGACTTGCGCCCTGCGCTCGCCCGCAATGGCGGAATCCTGCTTTTCCCGCTCCGCCTCAAGCAATCTTGAACGCAGAACCTTTAGCGCCTTGTCCTTGTTTTTATATTGGCTTCGCTCGTCCTGACACTCGACGACGACACCTGTGGGCAGATGAGTGATGCGTATTGCCGACGATGTCTTGTTGACCTTTTGACCTCCTGCGCCGCTTGAGCAGTATGTGTCGATTTTGAGGTCGGCCGGATTGATTTCAAACTCCACGTCCTGCGCCTCGGGCAAAACAGCGACTGTGACTGTTGACGTGTGTATCCTGCCCTGGCTCTCTGTTTCCGGCACACGCTGAACGCGGTGGACGCCGCTTTCAAACTTGAAGCGCGAATAGGCGCCCTCGCCCTCAATCATAAAGCTTATTTCCTTGAACCCGTTAAGTTCCGTTTCGTTGGCGTTTATAATTTCGGGCTTCCAGCCCTTTGTCTCGGCATACATGGAATACATTCTGAACAAAACCCCTGCAAAAAGTGCCGCCTCGTCGCCGCCCGCGCCGCCGCGAATTTCGACAATGACGTTTTTGTCGTCGTTTTTGTCCCTCGGAAGCAGCAGCAGCTTAAGCTCGCCCTGTATCTTTTCCAAAAGCTCGCGCGAAGCCTCGTATTCGTCCTGCGCCATTTCACGCAAGTCTTTGTCTATCCCGTTTTCGTTAAGCAAGGACCTTGCTTCCTCGATGTTTTTTTCAGCCGTTTTATACTCGCGGTATTTTTCCGCAACGGGAGTTATATTTTTCAGCTCGCGCATTATTTTTGTGTACAGCTCCATATCAGACATAATGCCCGGCTCGCAAAGCTGAGAATTCAAGTGTTCGTATTTTTCTTCGATGCTGTTTAGCTTATCTAACATGATACCATCCTTTTGAAAGTTTTGGGAAACGATAAATTTTGCTCTCCCGCGGTCCCGAATCAACCGCGCCCTTTATGAATTGAATAAAAAATATTGCATATTATATTATATACTAAATATTTTTATATAAGGCAACAACGCACAACAAAGGCTTCAGCCGCTCATTGCGCGGTGTTGCCATAACATTCGGCAAAGCAATCGCGGCTATCGCGGGCCTTCGATGCTTTTTATGTTTTTTTCAAGCTTTGCGCGCGGAATCATGATCAGGTGCCCGCATTTCACGCAACGAATCTTTATGTCCATGCCCACGCGCAGCACCGCAAACCGAAAACCTCCGCACGGATGACTTTTTTTGCAGACTATTTCGTCGCCGACCTTTATATCCACAGGATCGCGCCCTTTCCGCTCAAGAACAAACAGCGATTTATCCTACAGATTATATCACACGGATGCTTAAATATCAATTTATTTTCAGACATAATCGGCTAAATTAAAGAGTATAGATAAAATACACCGGGAATTTTATGAAAGGTGGGCGCCCGTATGAGTCTGTCGCCTGAGATAAAGTCAATATACGAACGTAAAACAGAAGGAAAACCAGTAATTTTCAGACCGGAGGGGCATCTGATAAACACGCGGGGCAACCGCGATTTGACGATGTCGCAGGGCAGTCTCAATGAGGCGATGATTCGCGGCGATATTCTTGAGGCGCGCGTCGTGCTTTGCGACAACGGACATAACCTGCACGTTGACCTCGGCTGTATGCGCGGCATTATTCCGCGTGAGGAAGGCGCCTTGGGTATCGACGACGGCTCCGTTCGCGACATAGCGCTGATATCGCGCGTAAACAAGCCGGTTGTTTTTAAGATAACAGACTTTGACAAAGACATAAACGGCAGGGCAAGGGCTGTGCTGAGCCGCCGCGCCGTGCAGAAAGAATGTGTCGAAAATTATGTCCGCGAGCTTGTGCCGGGCGACGTTATTGACGCGCGCGTCACTCACCTTGAGGGCTTCGGGGCGTTTGCCGACGTGGGCGCCGGAGTAAGCGCGCTGCTGCCGATTGACAGCATATCGGTTTCGCGAATTCCCCATCCGGACGCGCGGTTCACAACAGGACAGGATATCCGCGCCGTCGTTAAGGGTGTCGACGCGCTGGACAGGGTGACTTTGACGCATCGGGAAATGCTCGGCACATGGGAGCAAAACGCGGCGGAGTTCGAGGCGGGGCAGACAGTTCCTGGAATAGTCCGTTCCGTCGAAAAATACGGTATCTTTGTGGAGCTTATGCCAAACCTTGCCGGTCTTGCGGAGTTTGCCCAAAACATTTTGCCGGGGCAAACGGCAAGCGTCTATATAAAAAGCATATTGCCGGAGCGAATGAAAATAAAGCTTATCATTGTCGACACGTTCAACGAGCCTTTGACGTCGGCGCCGCTGCGATATTTCACCGACTGCACACACATAGACAGATGGGTATATTCGCCGGAAAGCTGTGAAAAGGTCATTGAAAGCGTGTTTTCGGAGAATACTGACAGAGAGATATAAGGTAAATCGGTCGTGACTGTAAACATACGCGGGACAACATTGACGGCGGACACTCTTTTTGCCTCCGCCGTCACGCTGATATTTATATTCGACAAAAGCGGCGGCGCTCAGAAAGGACTGTGCGCCGCCGCTTTTCATGAGTTCGGGCATCTGCTGTGTATGGCGGCGCTGTCAGACATACCAAGCGGAATTACCTTTACGCCGTTCGGGCTGAAGATAACCCGTTCAAAACCTCCGCCGTCGTACTTTGCGGAAGCCGCGGAGGCGGCCGCCGGACCTGCCGCGAACCTTCTGCTTGCCGCGGCGCTTTCAGTGCTGAACCGTTTTTTCGGAGGGCTTACGGAGCCTGTGTACATAAATGTCCTGATGGCCGCTTTTAACCTGCTGCCGATAGAGCCGCTCGACGGCGGCAGCATTTTGCGCTGCCTGCTGCGCGCTCACGGATGGATGCTCTACGCCGACAGAGCCGTCGGGATTGTGACGGCGGTCGGGAGCGCCGCTCTGGCGGCGGCAGGTGCGGCGCTGCTTATAAAAAGCGGATACAATTTTACGATGCTTGCCGTTTCGTTTTATTTGATTGTTTGCCTGCTTTCGTCCGACAAGCGGGCTTAAGCCTTTTTTGAAACCAAACGCATTTATCACTGAAAATCCCTTCACCGGCTTCGCAAGCCGACAGGGGGCAAGGTGAAGAAATTCTGCTTGAGCGCAAATATAAAGCGGTGATTAAAGCGGTGATTAAACTTGCAATTCACAGCTCGGAAACTCAAGGCCTGCATTTTATTGACTTATCTTGATGTGCTGTGATATAATGAGCCGTGATAAAGTGATGAATTTAATGCGGTTTTTATTACACTCCGCGGAGAGCGGTCACGGTTGCCGCTCTGACATAACAAGGAGGGCATTATGACGGATATGACATGGTTCTTTTCGTCAGCGAAGCGGCTCGGAGCGGTTTCGCTCGTGTTTTCACTCATCCTTTCAGCTGTCACGGCGCCGTTTTGGGGGCTGACGATGCTGATAGACCTGTTCGGCTATTCGGGAGGCAGGCAGGCGGGCAAGGAAAACATGATGTTTCTTGGCGCTTTGGCGCGTTCGCAGGGGGTCACGACAGACGGCGGCTCGTTTATTTTCAGCTCAAAATTCGGCTTGCTTAAAACGGAGCTTGACGGAACGACTTGGATTAATTTTAATGCGGACGCGATTCCGGCCGAGCTTAAAAAGAACTATGACTCGGCTCATATCGGAGGGATAAGCTGCTTTGACGGCATAATTTACGCCGCGTTGGAGGACAGCAAGAAGTGGGAATATCCCATTTGCGCGCTTTTTGACGCCGATACGCTGCTGTTTACGGGAAAGTGGTTTTTGCTGTCGCCGGAGCTGCAATTAAAGGGCTGTCCCTGGGTCGCCGCCGACGGCGCGCGAGGGCTGATTTATTCGGCGCGCCGCGACAATTCACCGGAGCTTATCTGCTACGACATTCACACCGGAGAGCTTGTTAAAACAGTCGCTTTATCAGAGGAAGTTCATAAAATTCAGGGCGGCGAGGTTTTCGGAGATTACCTGTATGTCGCGACTAACAACAAGACACAGTCAATTTTCAAGATAGATCCTGCCTCCGGCGATGTTTCGGAGATTGTTGAGAGAAGCCTTGCAAAGGGCAGCGAGGGCGAGGGAATGACCGTCACTGTCAGCGGCGGGCGGGCGACGATTTGCGCTTTGGACATGGGTCCGCTTTTTATAAACGCGTTTTTACGAAGATATAATCTTTTTGAGGTGGCGCCGCAATGAAAAAGCTGCTTGTAGCGTTGTGGAACAAGTTTTTTGACTTGATTATCAAGCTTAAAGAAGCTTATTGGCGGATTTTCGATTTTTTTTACAGGAACTTAACCACACCTCCCAATGTCATGACAAACTCCGACACAATCGACTACATCATCAAAAACCGCTGCTCGGTGAGTCGTTGCGGAGACGGTGAGATTCGTTTGGCCGCAGGCATTGACATATCCTTTCAGCATGCCGTACAGCCCTTGGTTTCCAAGCTTCGGAAGGTTTTGAGCTGCGATGAAAAACAGCTCCTTGTTTGTTTGCCGGACGCGTTTGGAGAGCTTGATCATTTTGTTGACAGAGACGGACAATATTGGAAAAAGCATTTGGCAAAATACAGGCGGCGCTGGTATAAATATACGCGAAAAGACAAAATTTACGGCAACGCTTTCATCTCGCGCGTCTATATGTGTTTTAATGAAAAGGACAAGGCGCGCGCATATTTCGACTCACTCAAAAAAATTTGGGACGGCGAGGATATTGTGATTGTTGAGGGCGAAAAGAGCCGTCTCGGAATCGGCAACGATTTGTTTGACAACGCCCGCACCATCCGCCGCATTCTCGGCCCGATCGCGCAGGCCTTTTCACAATACGACAACTTGTTAAAAGAAATTCGGAAAACCGAAAAGTCCTCTCTCATCATTCTTGCGTTGGGTCCTGCCGCGACGATTATGCCGTATGATTTGCTCGACGACGGATATCGGGCGGTTGATTTGGGCAATATCGACACCGAATATGAGTGGTTTCTGCGCGGATGCACCAGAAAAACGCCTATCAAAAACAAATTAGTTTACGAAGCAGGCGCGGGCAAAGGCGTGGGAGAGCTAAACGACGAGGTTTATCAATCACAAATTATCGCAAAGATAACTTAGGGCAACACCGCGCAATGAGCGGCGGCGGTGAAAACGCCTTGGCAAAACAGCCGCGGCTTTTAATGGGGTTAAAGTTAAGGTTGAAGTTGAAGTTAAAGTTGAATCTGAATTTGAAGCTGAAGTTAAAAGCTGAAGGCTGAGGGTTGAAGTCCGAAGCTTTAAATATTAAAAGAAAGGGTGCGTCACAAGTACAAGGCGCATGGTTTCAAGCTGTTTTGTACGCGCATGGTGCATCTGTCTGATGAGTGTAAAGATAAGTGTGATAATCCCCGTTTACAACGGCGACAAATACCTTGACGAGTGTGTCTCCTCCGTTGTCGGCCAATCCCTGCGCGATATTGAGATAATAATCGTGAACGACGGCTCGACAGACGGCAGCGGCAAGACAGCCGACAGGTTTGCCGAGAGCGATGGGCGGATCAAGGTAATACATCAAAGCAACCGCGGTGTCAGCGCAGCGCGAAACGCCGCCCTTGAAGCCGCGTCAGGTGAATATGTCGGGTTTGTTGACAGCGACGACGTGGCGGCGCCTGAGATGTTTGAAAGCCTATATGAGTCGGCCAAGGAGTTTGGCGCGGACATTGTCACATCCGGATACCGCTCGTTTAACAACGCCGGCGAAAGCAAGCTCGTGCCGCCGCCGTTCGCGCCGGGCGCCGTCATAGACGCGGACGACATCAAAAAAATTGCCGCCGGAATGCATTCGGGCGGCAGCTTCCTGTTTATTTGGCGCAGCATTTTTTCACTTGACCTTATAAGAAACGGCGCGATATCGTTCGACGCGGACATCGCGATAGGCGAGGACACTCTTTTTTGCATGGAATGTTACTTAAACGCAAAAAAAGCCGCGGCTGTGGGCAAAGCCTTTTACGGCTACAGGATACACGGCGAAAGCGCCATGAGGAAAAAGCACAAGCCGAAGCTCGCGTCGTCGCTCACCGCGCAATACATAAAAAAGGCGCAGCTTTGCCGAAGATTTTTCCCGGAGCTGGCGGAAGAATATTTCAAGGACGCGGCGCGCCACACCGCGACTGTGCTGTGGAACATCCTAATATGCAACATATATCAAAGCGGCTCAAAAAACAAAATGAAGCAGCTCAAGAGCATCTCCCGTTCGGAGATGTTCGCGGACTGCTTCAAATATTTTGACACCCGCTCATTGATGACAAGATCGCTCGACACAATAGCTCTTTACGAGCTGGGCCGCGGGCGCCCTTTCGCGGCGCATCTCCTGCTGCTGGCGGCGTTCAAAAGCAAAAAGTGATGACTTTTATTTGACCATATACATCACGCCCATGCAGCCGGGGCCGCAATGAGTTGAGATTGTGCAGCTTGCCGTTGCTTCCAGGACTTCCTCAAACGGCACAAGGTCCGAAATCAGCCCCCGCAGATCCTCCCTCAAGGCGTCGGAAAGGCCGGTGTGGACGAGAAATGCGCGTTTGGTGTCGATTTCCTCCGCGCCGCATAGTCTGTCTGAAATATAGCGGAACATAACGTCACGCTGCTTGCCGCGATATTTTTTCGCAAGCCCGAGCTTGCCGCCGCTCATTTCGATAGACGGCTTTATGCCGAGTATGTTTGCGCCGAAAGCCGTGACGGACGAGCAGCGCCCGCCCTTGCTCATGTAGTCAAGGGTGTCAAGCACAAAGCTTGCCCTCACCTTCGGCAGCAACTGTGTCAGTCTCTCAAATATCTCCGCGGCAGAGTGTCCGCCGTCGCGCAGCTCACACGCAAAAAGCACAAGCAAAGCCATGCCTGAGCTGAGGTTTTTTGTGTCGACGACATAAATGTCCTCCCTGCCCCGCGCGGCAAGAGCCGCGTTTTGATGTGTGGATGAGATCTCCGAGCTTAAAGACAGGTGCACGACTGACGAACCGTCATTTGTCAGTTTGTCAAAAAAGTCGAGATATTCGGCGGAGGAGACGGCGGCAGTGCTTGGCAGCACCTTGTTTTTGTCGTAATAGTCAAAGAGGTTTTCCGAAGTTATATCAATTCCGTCACGGTAAGACTTGCCGTCAAGGATGATGTGCAGGGGCATTACTTTTACGTTGAATCGAGCGGTCAAATCGCCGCTCAAGTCCGCGGGGCTGTCAGCCGTGATAATAACTGAACTGTTCAAGCATGTCACCTTCTTTGATTTTGGTATAAATTATAGCATATCTAACAAAAAAAGCAACATTATTTTTAGTGAGGTAAAAGAGATGTTGAGAAAATTGGAAAATGGCTTTTTTCAGACCGCCGCAAGATTAAAGGGAATAGGCGCGACAGCAAAGCACGCGGCAAAAGCCTCAGGCCCGCTTGAGGGCGATTTTTTCAAGGCCGACAAGGAGCTTTCGTTTCCGTTTGAGATGTCAAGTCCGGACGGAAAGCTGTGTGTTTTTATATGCAGGCGCGGCAGTCTTTTATACAACGTCTCTTTTGACGGCGAGCAGATAATCACAAACTCGTCTATGGGGCTTGTCATAAAGGGTGTCGACATAGGCGGCGACGTTCTTGTCGGCGCGCCGTCGGAGGAGAAGGTAAGGGAAGAATATGCCGACAGGGGCAACGACACCAAAGCCGCCGACCGTCACAACTTTTTTTCAATCCCCGTCCGCCACGTCCCGACAGGGCTTGAATATGTGGTTGAAATGCGTATATGGGACGACGGTTTGGCGTTTCGATTTGCGTTCCGCCCCGAAATGAGGTTTCTGATAAATGACGAAACGACATCCTTTTGCCTTCCGATTGATTCTGTCTGCTGGTATCAGACAGATGTGAAAAAGCTCCAGGGCAAGACAATGCGCCAGGAGACGCGGTATCTCCCCGAAGATGTCCAATTTGCGTGTCTTGCTTTGTTTGAGCTTAAAAACGATACGGGCTATGTCATGCTTACAGAGGCAAATCTCAAAAACTATCCGGGCGCCGCGCTCCTCTCGAAAGGCGGCGGAGAGATGAAAATAGACTTGTGGGATTCCGGTGATTTTTATGTCGAGGATTGTGTTTCGCCGTGGAGGATTGTGATAGCCTGCCGCACGCTAAACGACCTTGTCAACTGCAAAATCATCAAAAATGTCTCCGATCCGGAGCGTCAAATGTTCAAGGGCGCAGATTGGATTGTTCCCGGAAAATCGGCGTGGGCGCATTTGGTGAATGACGGCGCGAGCAGCGATTTTGAAACAATCATGCTTTATAACAACTACTCTCACGAGATGGGATATGAATACAACATCATTGACTCCGGCTGGCGCAATTGGGGCATAACCGAGGGGCAGGCTTTCAAAAAGGTCGCCGCCGTCGTGAGGGACGCGGCGACAAAGGGAGTCGGTATTTTTGTTTGGAAGTCTGTCAAAAAAGGACCTTATCTTTCGATTTACAGAAAGTGGTTTTTTAAAAAATGCCGTCGTGTGGGGGCAAAGGGCGTTAAGCTTGATCACATCGAGGCAGAGTCACAGTTTATGATAAACCTCTACAGAAAGTTTCTTGACGAGGCGGCGAAAAGCCGTTTGATGGTTCTTTTCCACAATCCGCAAAAGCCGACGGGGCTTTCAAGGACATATCCGAACCTTATGAGCATGGAGGCGATAAGGGGGATGCAGAACGACTGCGACGCCGACGACTCGGCAATCCTTCCGTTCACTCGCCTTGTCGCGGGCGACGCCGACTACACGCCGCTTTGCTTTTCTGTTCCTGAGCTGCGCGGCGACGCCACAATCGCTCATATGCTTTCCAACGCGGTCATAATGACGTCGTCATTTTTGACAATAAGCGAGGATCCCCACATCATCAGCCAGCAGATTTTTGCCGACTTCATCAGGTACCTGCCGACGACATGGGACAAAACGATAGCCCTACCGCAGAGCAAGCTCGGCGACATCGCGGTGTTCGCGCGGAGAAAGGGAGACGATTGGTACATCGCCGCTCAAAACAGCAGCAAAGGAGCGCGGGAGATAACTGTTCGGCTCGACTTCCTTGACGAGGATTCAGGCTATGAGCTTGAGCTTTTCTTTGACGATAAGGACAACAGACCGAATGTAAAAAGGATATCCGGTCCGTCACGTCATGACGACGCGATAAAGATATCAATGCTTTCCGGCGGCGGCTTTGCCGGGAAGTTCAAAAAGACGTCAGGCGCCTAATCGCGCCGCTTTAAATTACGATTCAAACTCCGTTTTAACTTTTTTGTGGAGCAAAGCATAAATTTCTTCGCAGCAATCTTTCGGACAATCTTTCGGAGTTTTGGGGAAAACAAAACACATAGTTCGGTCATAGTTCGGCTTAGAAAACTTTATTTGTGCGAGGAGTGGTACAATGAGGAAGTTCATCATCGACACCGACACGGGAAGCGACGACGCATACGCCATCATGATGGCGCTTGAGTGCGAGGATGCCGACGTTTTGGGCATAACGACTGTCAGCGGCAACGTCCCTCTTGATAAGGCGACAAACAACGCGCTGATGACTGTTGAGGTGTGCAAAAAGAAAACGCCTGTCTACCGCGGCGCGGCAAAGCCGCTTTTCCGCTCCGCCATAACGGCTCAGGGTGTGCATGGCAGCGACGGAATGGGCGACATGGATCTCATTCACCCGTCGTTGACGGCGGAGAGCAAGCACGCGGCAGACTATATGCTCGAAACATTAAGGGATTGTCCCGAAAACTCAATCGAGCTTATCATGCTCGGCCCCGCCACGACAGTCGCGCTCGCGATATTGAAGGACGCAAAAACAATGTCGCGGCTGAAGCATGTCTATTCGATGGGCACCGCGGGTTTCGGCCCCGGAAATGTCAGCCCTGTCGCCGAATTTAATGTTTTCGCCGACGCCGAAAGCTATGGTGTGCTTTTAAACAGCGGACTTCCGCTGACAATCATAGGATTTGACCTTTGCCGCGGCGAAGCGGCTCTCAACAGCCGCGAGATAGACAGACTTTTGTCTATGGGCGAAAAGCAGAGGTTTTTCGGAAGCTGTGTGCAAAGGCTCAAAAACCACAATGTTGAAATCGGCGAGGGCTGTGTCGCCGATTTACCCGACGCCGTGGCGATGGGCATAGCTCTTTGGGACGATGTGTCCGACGGCTTCGCACCGTCATATTGCTACTGCTGCACAAGGGAGGAACCGGCTTACGGTCAGGTGATAATACACAGGCTTGACAGCGGTCTTTACCGCGGCAAAGAAAAAAACGCCGATGTGGCGACGGGTATCAACGCCGTTTTGTTTAAAAAGCGGCTTATGGAGCTTTTGGAAAAGTAACGAAAGGAGTCAGACAAATGAAACGTTTTATATCTGTTCTTTTATCCGCCGCAATTTTATTTTGCTGTCTTGTGATGCCGGCTGCCGCCGAGGAAGCGCCAAAAGCAGTTTGCTCCGAAGGGTGCGACTGCGGATTTTCACCTGTCGTTTACGTTGCCGCGCTCGGCAGCGCAAGCATTTACAGCAACTACGGAACAGACAGCGAAAAGCTTTTGTTCCGACCGGGGAACGACGCCTTGTTAAAAGTCATAAAAGAGATGCTGCCCGCCGTGCTGCGTCTGATTTTTACAAAAAATTATGACGCGTTCGGCGACTCGCTCATATCATCTGTCAGCGATATGCTCGGCGATATGGCAATGGACGACAACGGCGACTCAATGCCCCATGTGACGGCAAAGGAGTCGGAGCTGCCGACGGACGGCTCCCACGGCATAGACCGCGACTATTATTTCGGCTACGATTTCAGAGTGGATCCGCTCGTGACGGCCGATAAGCTGAACGCGTTTATCGAGCGTGTAAAAGAAATCACAGGTCACGACAAAGTAAACATAAAAGCATCGTCAATGGGCGGCGTGATGGTGATGGCTTACTTGAAGGAGTACGGACACGAAAACGTTGATTCGCTGATATTCCAATGCTGCCCCATACTCGGCACTCAAGTCGCCGGCGAGCTGCTCACAAAAAAGCTTTATATCGACAAGGACGCCGTCGTGCGCTACGCCGCTCAAGCCCTGCCGGAGCTTAAAAACGGCTTTGCCGAAAAAAGCCTTTCGCTGCTCTTGCGTGTTCTTGATAAGACAGGAGTTATGGGGAGGCTTGTAAACTTTGCTAATAAGCTTGTGCCAAAGCTTGCCGACAAGATTTATGACGAGCTTCTTTTTCCGATGCTTGGCAGGATGCCGGGCATATGGAGCTTTGTCACTGACGATTGCTATGAGCTTTCAAAGGCGGCGGCGCTCGACCCCGTTAAAAACGCGCGGCTTATAGAAAGGCTTGACAATTATCACTACGGCGTTCAGGGGCGCGCAAATGAAATCCTTGCTTGCGCAAAAGCTGACGGCGTGCGCATAATGATACTTGCCTCATACAACATGCAGCGCACTCCGCTTGTCGAGTCTTACAAAAACAGCAGCGATGCCACGGTGGACACAAAATACGCGTCAGTCGGCGCGAATGTCGCCCTGCTCGGCGAAACATTAGGCGACGGATATGTTCAAAAGGTTGACAATGGGCATAACCATTTGTCGGCCGACAACATAATCGACGCTTCAACCTGCGCCCTGCCCGAAAACACATGGTTCATAAAAAATATGCTCCACTGCGTAACCCACGGCGGGACAAAGGATTTTTACAGATGGTTTCTTTCCGGAGACGGCGACTTTACAGTATTCACCAACGCTAAATATCCGCAGTTTATGCTCGACGATCCCAAAAACGCGCGGCTTAAACCAATCGAATAAACACTCCCGTGTGTTAATCGGCGGAAAGCGGAAATATGTTTTTAAAAGGTTGTGATAAGATGATAAAGTCAATCCCCAACGGCGTTTATCCGACGATGATAACTCCGTTCAAGGAGGATAAAACGATTGATTATGATGCCGTGCTTAAGCTTATCGAGTGGTATTCCGACAAAGTCGACGGACTTTTTGCGGTCTGCCAGTCAAGCGAGATGTTTTTTCTCTCTTTTGAGGAGAGGCTTGAGCTGATGCGGTTTGTTAAGGACAACGCCCCCGCCGGCATGACCGTCATCGCGTCCGGCCATGTCGCCGACACGCTTGACGAGCAGGCGGCGCAGGCGCTTGAGTTTATCAAAACCGGGATAGACGCGTATGTTTTTATATCAAATCGCTTTGCGGAAAAAGACGACAAAGACGATGTGTTTCTTGAAAATGTCGGATATGTGATTTCAAAGCTGCCCGACATCGCTTTCGGTATTTACGAATGTCCCTACCCTTACAAAAGGCTCATTTCACCAAAAACTCTCGGCGCGCTTGCAAAAACGGGCAGATTCGCGTTTATAAAGGACACCTGCTGCGACGCGGACATCATGAGCGCCAAGATAAAGGCGTGCGAGGGCACTCCCTTAAAGCTGTTTAACGCAAACTCAGCGTCCCTGCTCCTTTCCTTGCGTCACGGCGCCGCCGGATTTTCCGGAGTGATGGGGAACTTTCACCCGGAGCTTTACAAATGGCTTTGCGGCAACTTCGACAAGGAGCCGGAAAGAGCGGAAATAATGCAGAGCTTTTTGGGGCTTGCCTCCTTGACGGAGCGCCAGATTTACCCGGTGAACGCCAAATATTATCTTTCCCTTGAGGGCGTGCCGATGACCACAGTCACACGCTCAAGGACGTATGACATGACAATCAGCGAGCAGCTTGAGATGCGGCAGCTAAAAACTTTTACAGGAGAATTTAAAAAGAATTTCAAATTATGATAGATGATTTCAGACAAAAGGCTTTCGGCGCAATAATCAACACATATTTCAAAATGTCGTCGGCTTCTAAGGTGAGGTTCAGAAAAGGAGCTGTTTTAAGGAGCAACATCATCTGCAAAAAGCACCACGGGCTCACTGCTTCATTCGGCACGGAGGGCGACAAAGACGCGCCTATCGCTTTTATCGACGGCAGCTATCTCCTGCGCGACAGAGGAGGTATGCTTGTCACCTTCGGCTTTCGCCCGGAGGACATTTCAGGCAAAATAAAGTGGTACAACAGCGAGGGTTGGCTCCCGTGCTTTGTAAGTGAGTTTCACAGCCGCGGAGCAGATTATAAAATCGAAAACTTTGCTGACAAGGTGGAAATCAACAAAAAAGATTTCGAGATAGTATACACGCGCCTGACAGTGACAAACCGCTCCGGCGCCGAGATTCGCCTGCCGAAAAAGCCGTGGCTCCTTATTCCTTTGGGCAAGACCGCCTGCCGCCGCACAGCCATGCCCGGCGAGACTGTCGTCATGGATTATGCCGTCGGCTCCGACAGATACGGCAATCTTTACCACTATCCTTCAAACAGCCGCATCGCGTCGCTCGGCGGATTTGACAAGCATTACAAGCTGATGAAGGAATACTGGACAAGGCGCATCGAGCCTTTGGCGGAGATAAGAGAGCTGCCCGACAAACGCCTTATCAACGCTTATAAGGCGGGATATGTCTACACACAAATCATAAAGGACGGCTATGAGCTTCATGTCGGCGAAAACGGCTACGACAGAGTGTTTGACCACGACGTGATAGGCATAATCGCGACGCTTGTCACGATAGGGGATTTCAAGCACTTCAAAGAATATGTCAAATATATCCTGAAAAATGTGCAATACCCCGATGCCCGCTGGAAATACGGCTGGGTTTTCGCTCTTTATCTTCTTAAGACGGGCGACGAGGAATATATCAGAGAAAAGTTTGATGAAATCAGAGATAACACCCGCAGGATTGCCGACGACAGAGTTGACGGCTGCGGGATAATGAAAAGAACCGCCGCCATAGACTCTTTCGGATTTTGGACAATCGACAACTGGTCGGCGCTGACGGGGCTTGCGGCATACGCTTTTATCTGCTCGCGCCTCGGCGAAACGCCGGAGGAGAAGTGGGCAAAGGAGCAGTACGACAGCCTTCTTAAAACTTGCAACGAAAAGCTTGAGGAAACGATGACGGCATATTCTTTCAGCTACATACCCGCCTCAATGGTTGAGCCGAACGAGTTAGGTCAGAGGAAAGACCCGAGGGACGCTAACTGGGCGTCCATGTTCCTGTTTGGCCGCTGGGCTTGGGACGCGTATCTTCTTAACGCCCCGCAACACGGCCCGATGCTCGAATTAATAGACGAAACATACTCCCATGGCTTTGAGAGACGCAAAGACATAACGGAATGCAAGCACAACTTCGGCGGTTTTCCGCACGGCTATTATTCAAGCTCCTACAACGCGGGATACGGCAGCGCCGCGCTTAGAGGAAAAAGACACAGGGACGCCGGAATAAAGGCTTACCAATTCATGCTCGACAATTCGCAAAGCGGCCCGTTTGCATGGTGGGAGGGCATCGGCAGCCCCGACGAAAGCTCACCGTGGGACATCCCGCACGCGGCCGGCGGCGGCGGGTCGTGCCAGCATATGTGGGGGCAGTCGGTGGCGACAAAAGTGTTGTTTGACTCGCTGATTTCCGAAAAGACCGACGGCACATTGATTATCGGGCGCGGCATACCCGACGACTGGAAAACTGACGGCAAAGCTGTGGAGGTTCGCAACTATCCCGTTTCGGGCGGGCGCGTCAGCTTCAGGATACAATTCGGCAGTGAGTCCGCGGAGCTGACAATCAGCGGGTGCGAGGGCTTTACCGTTTTGCAGCAATTTTCAAGCCCCGACAAAGTGAAAATCACTGTTTCGGACAAGCGGCAGGCGTTTTGATGCCCGTTAATAGGACGCGAAAACAGCCGACTTTGTCTGAAACCGAATTCAGCAAAAGATTATTTGGAGTTTTTTTGTAAAATAGGTTGATTTTATTGAAAAAATAACTTATAATAACTGTGTTTACTTATTGTAATTAAATTGGGGGAATATCCATGGCGGTAAAACATTCGTCCTTCAAAAAGACGCTGGCGATAATAGTTTCTGCGGCGCTGATTCTCGGCTCGGCGTCATTGGGCTTTTCCGCTCTTTCCGCGGGCGTAGAAAACAACGGCGACGGAAACGACAAGACTTCTCTGATATTCAGCCCGCAGGGCGGGGGTTTGATATATTACACCGTCGGCACCCGTTCCTCACGCGCGCAGAGCAGATACACAAACATCGCCGTTCCGATAGGCACGGAGATTATACTTCGAGCGGAGAGGAAAAACGACGTCGAAACATTTCTTTATTGGTACAACATCTACACGGACAGAGTCATATCATACGAAAAGACAATCAAATTTAAAATGACTGAAAAAACACAGATATACGCCGTTTTTATATCTCCTCTTGAGGGCTATCATTATGTCGTATATCTCAACTATGCCGGTTCCATACTCACATCCGGCGACGTCAAGCTCGGCAATATCGTAACGCCGCCGCAGAACATGACGCTGCCCGGCTTCACCTTCGTATCATGGGACAAGTCAATCGGCGAAGTCACGACAAGCGAGGGCATTGTCATTGTCAAGCCGCTTTACACGCTTAATCAGACAAATTACACAGTCGGCTTTACAAACACCGAAAATGTCGAGGGCGCCGGGACATATAACAATTACGACACCGTCAGCATAAAGGCCGACGCGAAAGACTCGGCGGGCAGCACCTTTTCATGCTGGAAAAAGAGCGACGGCGAAATCATAAGCTATGAAAGAAATTATACATTCAGGATAAATTACAGCGAAACATTCACTGCCGTCTACGGAGACGACGTGACGCCGGAGCCGATTACAAGAATTTCAAACATTGTCACGGACGCGTCCGACCGCAAAATCACGTTTTTTGCGGAAAGAAGCGTCCCCGACGGCTACACGCTCTTGAGCCACGGCATACTCATTTCGTCCTCCGCGTCGACGCCGATGATATTGGCGACTGTCACTTTGGGGGAAAGCGCCGCGGTTAAAAGGGGCTCGGGCATTTCAAACGAGCCTTGCGGCACTTACGCGCTTTCAAAGGCAAAGGCGACGAGCGGCACGATTTATTACGCAAGGTCATATGCCGTGTGCGAGGACTCCGCGGGAACACAATATATTTTTTACAGCGACAAAATCTCGGCGTCTATCTAATCAGCGGTCGAACAGAGATAATTTTGGGGGCGGCGGAGCTTCCATGATTATATAATTAAATGTAATGGAGATGAAAAGAATGAAAACAAGCAAGAGGCTTTTCTCGATCATCATGGCTGCTTTCATGTTGATCGGGGTTGTCAGCGCCGGTCTTACAGCTTTTGCGGCCCCACCGTCTTTGCAGGATCTCATTGACGCTGCCGGAGACGGCGCCACAGTAACACTTCCCGCCCAATGGACCGAGTCGGTTGTAATCGAAAACAAAAACATTACACTCGACCTCAAAGGCAGAAGCCTTTCCGGTGATTTCGGGCAGTCTGCAATCACCGTAAAGAACGGTAACGTAACAATCAAAAACGGACAGGTTTATTCCTTCTTTGCGAAGGTGTCATCTGCCGAAATGTTAAGCGTTATCGGAAGAAGCGACAATGTCAAACCGACAATCGATATCTTGTCGGGCAGCGTATCAATCATCGGTCTGTTCGTAAACGGCATGCAGGTTAGGGTGCCGACCACGGCCGACACTTATTCGTATGCTCCCGTGGGATGCGCCGTTTCCGTAAAGAGCGGAGCCGCTCTGACTGTTGAAAAGGGCGCGTTCGTCGGTCTTGAGTGGGCGCTTGACAACGCGGCAGGATCGCAAATCACTGTCGTCGACGGCGCGTTTGCCGGTCTTATCAAGGGAATCAGACGTGAGAGCGCTGTCGTATTTGACAGCACGGCCACGTCCATGTTCACGCTTGTCGACAAGGTTGACAGCATTTTCCCGAATGTCACTCTTGAGCCTTCCGAAAGAAAGATACTTACAAATCTGCTTGACAAGAGAGTTATCTGCTATGTCAAGAACGCTGTTCCCGATGTCAGCACGACTTATGACGACGGCACTCTCACAGTGACGGCGAAAGCCGATCTTTCCAACATCATCGAGAGACAGTACGCGTCATACAAATGGATTCCCGAATATGCGACGGTCGGCGGAAAAACGAAAAAGTTCGACAATGTTCCGGGCACCGACAAATATGTCGCGGTGTTTGAGGATGTTCCTCCCACAGCACCGGGAGCTTTCGGCAGTGTCAGCGTAAGACATCGCCTCTGGCTGGGTCTCAATGAAGAAGAGATCTATTTGCACGAAAACATTGTGAGCATCGTTCAGGGTGTTTATGCTAAGGTTGGTCCGTTCATCAACACCAACTATCCCAAGGTTGTCAACAAATACAACAGCTATATCGGCAAGTTCGCAAAGGTTTATTATGACCTTGACACTCTTGCCGCTCAGCCGATTCCCGGAGCTCCGTCAAAGACATTCGGCGATATTGAAGCTTTTAAAAATCTTCAGATAGACCTCTATCTCATCGGCGGCAAAACAATGTACGACTATATCAGGGACAACATCGACGCCGACTATGAATATAACGATTACAACATCTGCACATATCTTTTCGGAATTGAGCCGGGTCAAACAAAGCTCCTTGATGAAATCGACGCGCTTAAAGCCGCGCTTGAAGAAGTGGATTTCAGTGACTATGTCGATTTAGCTTTCTTCTTCTATGACAACTATCAAGACATACTTGATGTTATTGATCTTGCCGAGGCTTACGGCGGCAAGCTTGTCACAGACTTAAACGACGATATGGCGTCTGACATAATCGACGCTCTCGCAAGCCTCGGCAACTCTGAAATAACAGAGTTTGTCGGCATTGTCGAGCAGGGCGTTTCGCTTCTTGAAAGAGGCAACAGAGCCATCGGCAAGCTGCTCAATCACAGTCAGGTTCAAAAAGCTCTGACATATTTAGAGGGCAACGAAGAGGAAGCCAAGGGTCATTTGGCGACAGTTCTCAATGTCATCGAAAACTTTGACAACTATTACACCGCTAACGTCGTCGACGGCTGGCTCAAGCTTTATTCCGAGGTCACGCAATTTGATTATCAGGCGTTTACAACTGTCAAGACCGACATTTCCGTCAACGGCACAGGCAAGGTTGAGTACGCGAGCGAGCATGACAGCGGCGAAACAATCAACGGCGTTGAGGCGCAGTATTATCCCAACTCAAACATCACCCTCTCGGCTGTCACGACCACTCCCGACATAGAGTTCCTTTTCTGGGTCAACAGTGACACAAACAGGATTCTCTCCACAAACCAAGAGTTCACTCTTGCAACAAACATCTCCACAAGAGTCGAAGCCGTGTTTAACGACGCGTCCTTCGGAAACCAAGTCGTCTACACAAACACGACAGGAGATATTGCCGGCGTGGAGTTTTATTCCCCTGAAGACGACTATGTATATATCACGGACGCGATTCCGCAGATGCCGAGATATGCCTTTGTCGGCTGGCCGCACGCGTCCTCCGACGATTTCGGCAACGCAGTCATCATGCTCGATGATTTGTCCGCTTTCAGTTCACCGTTTGCCGGCGCGCTTAAGACTTCGGCATTTGACGAACCATCCGACAAATACCAAAACGCCATTGTCCCCGTAAGGGAGGGATCGGGCAACTTTGTCGTGGTTTCCGACTATAAGATTGACGGTGTCGTCAATATAAGCTACTTTGACGGCTCTGCAATGAAACAAATAGGCTATGGTCTTTATGCTGACGCGGCGATAACGGCAGTCGGAGAAAACTTCTCTTACTGGGTAAACGACAATGACGAAATTGTCAGCCTTTATCGGACATTCCGGTTCAAGGCTGTTCAAGACAACTTCTACACAGCCGTGTTTGACGCGGCAACGATTCCCGACGCGGTCATCTCCATCACCGGAATATATCGCGACGCGGCAAACGACCAAGTCACATTCTACGCCGAGAGAAGCTCAAAATACACAGTTACAAGAAACGGTGTTGTTCTCACATTCGACGAGGATGTCGCTGAAAATGGCGCCGCGTTTGTACCCGGCGGTCAAAATGTCCTTACAGGCACCGCCAAGCACAACACGCTCGAGGGCAACTACGCCGTAACAAAGACCTCCTACACAGGAGCGCCCATTTACGCGCGTGCCTACATTGAGATTGAATATCCCAACGGGCAGAGAAAGACTCTTTATTCAGATGTTGTAAGCTTCTCTGATATATCAATCTCCTAAACGTCCTAAAGCAGTCAATTAAAAACAGGCAGGCAGTTTCCGCTGCCTGCCTGTTTAACGCTTGAGGCAATCGGGCGTTTTAAACGTGCCCTTGCCTTTAAATTTGAGAATTATAATCACGGGAGTTGCAATGAGCATTTACAGGATTGCAGAAATTAATGTCAAGATCGAGCCGATTTATGAGCAGCTGCGCTCAAGGTGCAAAAAGTATTTGTCAGACGACTGCGGCGCGGCGCCGCAGATGAAAATAGCAGTGACGGAGGACAGGATTCAAAAGCTCTCCGTGCGCGCGCCCGCGTTAAGCGCTGAAGAATGCGAATATATGCTGGCGGGAGCCGACTTTTACGGCGGGCTTATGCACTTTAACGGTATGCTTCTTCACGCCTCGGCCGTCGCCCTGGACGGAAGGGCATACCTCTTTTCCGCTCCCTGCGGCACGGGGAAGTCAACCCACACCGGCTTGTGGCAAAAGTATTTCGGCGCGGACAAGGCAAAAATAATAAACGACGACAAGCCGGCAATTCGCATATCCGGCAAAGACGCGCTTGTTTACGGCACGCCGTTCAGCGGCAAGCTGGATTTAAGCGAAAACGCGGCTTTTAAGCTCGGCGCAATATGTTTTCTGCACCGTTCCGAAAAAAACGAGATAAGGGAATTGACAGAAAAAGAGTCGATATACGCCCTGCTGAACCAATCGCTCCGCCCTGCCGACGCTAAAAGAATGGCTTTGCTGCTTAACACAATCGAGGCGGTGCTGGGCTTGTCAAAGATTTACTCGATGGGATGCGACATCAGCCTTGACGCTGTAAAGCTCTCACACGAAACAATGATGAAGGGATTGACGCCACAATGAGGATAAAGGAAGGATACAAGCTTTGCAAGGTCAGGGAAAGCAGCATTGTCGTGGCTGTCGGGGACGCCGTCATGGACTTTAACGGCATAGTGACGCTGAACGCCACAGGCGAGCTTATATGGGGCATGATTGAAAACGGCGCCGGCGATGACGAAATAATAGCGGAAATAATGAGAAAATATAAGGTTGATGAGTCTGTCGCGAGGGCGGATTTTGCGGAGTTTGCCGACAAGCTAAAGGGAGCAGGTTTTGTTGAGTAAGTCTATCCATCTTTATGAGGTTTCGGGAGCGATGAAAGAGGTGCTGAAAAGCGGCGGTGAAGTGTCGTTTATATCAGCGGGTTTCAGTATGCTTCCGATGCTTCGCAACAGGATGGACAAAATCTTTCTCGTCCGCCCCGAGGGACGCCTTAAAAAATATGACGTTCCGCTTTATATCCGCCGCGACGGCAAATTTGTCCTTCACAGAATCATCGGATCAGGCAGGGACGGCTATATTCTTCGCGGCGACAATCAACGCGAAATTGAGCGCGGCGTGAGCGACGAGCAGGTCGTCGCCGTCCTCAAAGCGTTTTGCAGGGACGGGAAAATGATTAAATGCACAGATATAAAATACAGATGCTACTGTCGGCTTTTGCCGTTTGTTCGCTTTTTCAGATTCCGAATATACCCGATTTATGTTAAGACCGCCGCGCCTGTCATAAAGAAAATCAAAAAATAACACGGAGGAACAATATGGATCCCTGCTCTTATGTTGATGTTTTTCACGGCAGCGGCAGGATAGACCTGCCCGAGCCGGAAGGGATAGCCAAGTCCTGGCACTTTATAAAAGCCATATGCGGAAACACACACCCCGCCGCCTGCTTGCCCTTCGGCAAGTTATCGGCGGGTTGCTATTGTGCCGGATATCCCACAGGCTACGGTAACCACAGGGGGAACACAAGTCCCGACAACCTGCGTACATTCGGCGAAAAAGCTAAGTGTTCCGGATTTTCGCACTTGCACCAAAGCGGAACCGGAGCTATAGACATATATTATAATTACGCGCTGACGACACCGTTTTACGGTGATCTGATTGAATCGGCAAGCTTTTTTGAAATGGGCGGCGAGTCGGCAAAACCGGGTTATTATACGGTGAAGCTTAAAGAAAGCGGCATTCTTTGCGAGCTGACGGCAAGTGAATCGGCGGTGGTTCACCGCTATACCTTCAGTGAGCCGGGCGGGCAAATTGCGGTTGACATTTCAAACGACGGGTTTATAAATAACGACCCAAACCATAGGGGATATTCAGACAGGGCTTTAATACGCCTTGCGGGACAAAACGCGTTTGAGGCAGAGGTTGTTATGCAGGGACTGCCTCTTTACATTTACGGTATATGCGAAAGCGCGGCGGGGATCTGCCTGTGGCGCGATTATTTGCCGCTCAAAGACCGAACGGAGCTGTCCCTCGGCAGGGTGATGGACGATTACGGCGTCTTTTTCACATTGCCGGGAAAGGGCGCGTATGAGTTTCGGCTTTCAATCTCGGCAAAAAGCATGGAAAAAGCGCGGCGCGACGCGCTTGCGGAAACACGCGCGTTTGATAGCGTCGCGACTGACGCGTATGACAAGTGGAACGGTGCGCTGGGGAAGATTGAAATCGAGGCGCTTGACGAGCGCGACATGAGGATCTTTTATTCAAACTTTTATCACACACTTGTAAAGCCGTCTGATTGGAGCGGCGAAAGCTTTGTCGGAGGAAGCTCGGATTTTGTTATAGACTTGGCGACAATGTGGGACATTTATAAAACACAGCTTCCTCTTTTATTTTCTCTTTATCCTGAAATTTCGCGCAAGATTATAAGCACCTTTTTATCTTTTTGCAAAGCGGAGGGATATATGCCGCACACTCTGACGCTTTCCAATCTTCATAAGAACGACCACAGCTCACAGGCGAGAATGCTTGCCGGTCATTCCATATGCGACGCTTATTACAGAGGCGTGGAGGGAGATTACAGTCAGGCGTTAGAGGCGGCAAAAACAGATCTTTTCAGCAAGCATTTTGATGATTTCCACCGTAAAAGAGTAACGAGGGCGACACACGTCGTCGATATAGCCGAAGGGTGCGCCGCGATATCCGCCCTGGCAAACAGCATGGGCCGCAGCTCGGAAGTGTTCGATCAATTTAAAGACAGATGGCAGGAGGTTTTTGACAGAAAAACAGGCTTGATGGTGAGGGATTCGGACTATTATGAGGGCAGCGAGTGGAACTATTCGTTTAGGCTCATGTCGGATATGAAAAAAAGGATTGAAATAGCCGGCGGCACGGATAAGTTTGTAAGCTTGCTTGATAGGTTTTTCGGATTTACGCACCGTGAGGACAAAAGCGCGCGCTTTGAGGGCTTCAACAACGAGACGGATATGGAGACGCCATATGCTTATTATTACGCCGACAGGCACGATAGGGTATGCGAGGTTGTCGATGCGGGTCGGCGCTTTATGTTTTCCGACGGCAGGGGCGGCTTGCCGGGCAACAATGATTCCGGCGGGCTGTCGTCGCTTTATATTTGGAACGTTATAGGCATTTTCCCCGTGACAGGTCAAAATCTGATGATAATCGGTTCGCCGCACATGAAAAAAAGCACTTTTCATCTTGCCGACGGTAAAGATTTTATCGTGCGCCGCGAGGGCTCGGGAATATACGTCAGGCGCGCGGAGCTTGACGGGGAAGCCTTGCCTTGTCTGTCGCTTACTTCAGAGAGGATGATGAACGGCGGCGAGCTTGTCTTGACTATGTCTGCCGATCCCGTTAAATAAATCGTCGGACGGAGTTTTAAGCAATCGGCGGACACTCGATCATATTTGTGAACAAAAAAGACGTGCAAAAAGCGATATCCTCATGAATATAGCGGAAGGTTTGGCTAATAATACTAACACCAAACTATGAAAAGAGGGATATCGTATGTCACCAAAGGAATTACTCTATATTGAGGACGCGCTTAACCATGAACAGGACTTCAAAAAAAGCTGCAATGACCTTGCCAACCAGATGCAGGACGCGGAGCTTAAAAAGTTTGTGCAGGGTATCGCCGACAGGCACAGCGCGTCTTATTCCAAGTTTTATTCGCTGATATGCTAAGGGGCAACACCGCGCAATGAGCGGCTGAAGCCTTTGTTGCATGCTTGCTTGCATCTTTTCCGTCATATCGCCCAAAAATGCTCGGCAATACANNAAAAATCTGACGGCGCAATCGCACAACAATTATTGTGCGGTGTTGCCCTAATTTACGGGAGGAAATAATATGGACGACAAAACAATATTGACGACCATACTGTGCAATGTCAAAGGCGCGTGCGATTTGATGATGCACGGAAGCATAGAGTCGTCGACACCAAATGTACACTCGACGTTCAAAACTGTTTTAAACGACACACTTGACGTTCAAAATCAAATCTACTCCAAGATGAGTGAAAAGGGCTGGTACCCGACACAAAGCGTCGAACAGCAAAAAATCGATCAGGCAAGACAAAAGTTTTCATCATATTAAGCTAAAAGGCAAGATTGCGAGCCGCCCGTTTTGAAAAGGGCGGCTTTTTCTTTTGCGGCCGTTCAGATAATGTCTGCGCTGCTCTAAAAAAGCTTGAATAAGGCAGTCGATTAATCGACAAAATATGCCGCGCGAAAAATGTTTGGCGGGATTCCGCGCCGCGCCATAAAATTCACTTGAAATAAGACTAAACATAATATATACTATTCATAATATCGCTTTAGATTATCGTGGAAGGGTTTGATGAAAATGCCCAGCAACAGCGCCGTTATCGACCTTCATTTGCTTGACGGCGTGCTCGGTGAATACGCAAAAAAGCCGGGCAGCCTTATAACAATTTTGCAAAAGGCTCAGGATATATACGGCTATCTGCCGCGTGAGGCGCTTGAGGAGATTTCCGCGGCGACAGGCATACCGCCCGCCAAGGTTTTGGGCGTGGCGTCATTTTACACTCAGTTTCGATTCGAGCCCGCCGGAAAGCATTTGATAATGTTGTGTCAGGGCACGGCTTGCCATGTCAACGGCTCTCTGCGCATAGAACGCGCCATTTTGGAGGAGCTTGGCATATCGGACCTTCAGACGACAAGCGACGGATTATTTTCTTTAAAAAATGTGGCGTGTCTCGGCTGCTGCAGCCTTTCGCCCGTCATGATGATAGACGGCGACACTTACGGGAGTCTTACTCCCGATGAGACAAAAAAGATAATCAAACGATTAAGGGAGGCGTCGATGTGAGGATTTGTGTCGGTCAGGGCAGCTGCGGCATTGCCGCGGGCGCCGCGAAGATATACGACTTGATTAAAGAATACATAGAGGACACCGGCTCCGACGCCGAGCTTTCGGTGACAGGGTGCATCGGCATGTGCTATCTTGAGCCGATAGTCGACATTTACAGCGGCGACGGCTCACTTAAAAGGCTTGTGAGGGTCGATGAGAAAGGTGCGGATTTAATAAAAAGCCTTATCAAAACGGGCGACGAGTCGGCGATAGCCGCGCTTGAGGCAAGCGACGAGGACAAGCTTTTTTTATCAAAGCAGACAAGAGTGGCGTTAAAGCGCTGCGGCGTAATCAACCCCGAAAAAATCGAGGAATATATCGAAAACGGCGGTTACGAATCCCTTCGCAAGGCGCTTTCGGGCATGACGCCGGAAGCTGTCATAGATGAGATAAAAATATCGGGGCTTGCCGGACGCGGCGGAGCGGGGTTTCCCACGTGGTTCAAGTGGAAGGCCGCGCGCGAGAGCAAGGGCGAGCCGAAATACCTTGTGTGCAACGCGGACGAGGGCGACCCGGGCGCGTTTATGGACAGAGCGATAATCGAGGGCGATCCTCACAGCCTGATTGAGGGAATGATGATTGCCGCTTATGCCATAGGCGCTTTTGAAGCCATTGTTTATGTGCGCGCCGAATACCCGCTCGCGATTAAAAGGCTTGAAAACGCCATCGCGCAGGCGCGTGAAAAAGGCTTTATCGGTCAAAACATAATGGGCGGCGAATTTTCCTGCGAAATGGTTATTAAGGCGGGCGCGGGCGCGTTTGTTTGCGGAGAGGAGACGGCGCTTTTAGAGTCCCTTGAGGGAAACAGAGGAATGCCGAGATTAAAGCCGCCTTTTCCGGCGCAGTCAGGCTATCGCCGCCGACCTTCAAACATAAATAATGTCGAGACATTCGCCGATGTCACATGGATAATTGAAAACGGCGGCGAAGCTTTTGCGGCGATGGGGACGGCGGACAGCAAAGGCACAAAGGTTTTTGCCCTGACAGGCAAAGTTAAAAGAGGCGGGCTTGTCGAAGTGCCCATAGGAAAAACTCTCCGCGACGTCATTTTTGACATCGGCGGCGGTATGCGCGGCGACAAGGAATTCAAGGCTGTCCAGATGGGCGGTCCCTCCGGCGGATGCATTCCGGCGGAGCTTATCGACACTGTTATAGACTATAAAAAGCTCAGCGACACCGGCGCAATCATGGGCTCAGGCGGTATGGTCGTTATGGACGAGGATACATGCATGGTGGGCATGGCAAGGTTTTTCCTTGATTTCACAGCTAAGGAGTCTTGCGGGAAATGTGTTCACTGCCGCATCGGCACAAAGAGAATGCTTGAGATACTTGACAGGATTACAAAGGGCGAGGGCAAAGACGGCGACATCGAGCTGCTTGAGGAGCTGAGCGTCGCGATAAAGGACGGCTCACTGTGCGGACTTGGACAGACGGCGCCAAACCCCGTCCTCACAACAATAAGATACTTCAGGCACGAATACGAAGCTCACATAAGCGCCAAAAGGTGTCCTGCCCACGAGTGTACCGAGCTGCTAACATACGAAATCGACTCCGAAAAATGTACGGGCTGCACAATCTGCGCAAAAAGATGTCCGACAAAAGCCATTTCGGGGGAGCTGAAAAAGATTCACGCGATAGATCAGGCGCTTTGCATCAAATGCGGTCACTGCATGACGGCGTGCAAATTCGGCGCTGTTGTCTGCGTTTAGCGGCGGGTGCTTCAAAGCGACGCCATATTTATACTGATGGGGATGAATGTTTTGGCTGAAAAGATAAAGCTTAAGATAGACGGCATGGTTGTTGAAACAAAAAAAGGCGCGACCATACTTGAGGCGGCGCGTGAAAACGGCATTTATATCCCGTCGCTGTGCCATGACGACTGTGTCGAGGCTTACGGTGCGTGCGGCATATGCGTCGTGGAGGCGCAGGGTGTCCCGAAGCTTTTGCGCTCGTGCGCCACGGCGGCCGCCGACGGCATGGACATAAGCACAAGGACAAAAAGAGTCGTCAGCTCTCGGAAGATTGCGCTTGAGCTTTTAATGAGCGACCACGAAGGCGATTGCAGGGCGCCCTGCACATTAAACTGCCCGGCAGGGACCGACTGCCAGGGCTATGTTGGATTAATCGCAAACGGTGAGTTTGAAGAAGCTTTGAAGCTTATCAAAGAAAAAATTCCGCTGCCCGCGTCGATTGGGCGTATTTGTCCGCATCCGTGCGAACAAAACTGCCGCAGGCGGCTTGTCGAAGAGCCTGTGGCGATAGCCCATCTGAAAGCGTTTGCCGCTGATTCAGACCTTGAAAAAGCAGAGCCCTGGCTGCCGAAAACCGCAAAGAACACAGGGAAATCAGTCTCAATAATCGGCGGAGGTCCCGGCGGCTTGTCAGCGGCCTATTACCTGCTCATAAAAGGGCATAACGTAACTGTCTATGACATGATGCCTCAAATGGGCGGCATGCTGCGTTACGGAATACCGCAATACAGACTCCCTAAAGAGATTCTTGACAAAGAGATAGCCCTCATCAAAAAGCTGGGCGCAAAGCTTATTAACAATGTGAAAATCAGCGCTGATATTACGCTTGAAAAGATTTGCGAAGACAGCGACGCGGTGCTTGCCGCCATAGGCGCTTGGAAAAGCAGCGAAATGGGCATACAGGGCGAAAATTTGGAGGGCGTTATCGGCGGCATTGATTTTCTGCGCGCCGTGTCTCTCGGAAATCCGCCGAAAATAGGCCGCCGCGTCATTGTTTGCGGCGGCGGCAACACGGCAATGGACGCTTGCCGGACAGCCGTAAGGCTCGGAGCCGATGAAGTGAGCGTCGTATACAGAAGAACGCGCTCCGAGATGCCCGCCGACGAGCTTGAGGTTAAAGAAGCCGAGGAGGAGGGCGTCATTTTCAGATTTCTTAACAACCCGGCCGAAATAACAGGTCAAAACGGTAAAGTGACAGGCATAAAGCTCCGGCGGATGGCTCTTGGCGAGCCGGACGCGAGCGGAAGACGGGCGCCTGTTCCGACATCTGACTATGAGACGGTTCACGCCGACACAGTTATTATGGCTATCGGTCAAAGGACTAACGCCGACGGGTTTGAGGCTGTTAAAAAGACAAGATACGGCACGCTTGCGGCCGATGAAAACACATTCGCCACAAGCAAAGCCGGTGTATTTGCCGTGGGCGACGCCACAAATGACGGCGCGGACATTGCGATATCGGCAATAGCGGAGGCCGGAAAGGCAGCCTTAACGATAGATGCTTACTTAAACGGCACGGAAATATCATTCAAAAATGCATATTACTCATCAAAAGAAACAGCCGCCGAAGACTTTGAAGGCGAGGAAAAAGTCAGACGTGTTCCGATTCGTCTGGTTTCGGCAAACGAAAGAAAGAGCAGCTTCAAGGAGATTGCGCACGGATACACCAACGAGGAAGCGGCGGCGGAAGCAATGCGCTGTCTTGAGTGCGGCTGCCGCGAGTTTTTTACCTGCAAGCTTCTTAAAACGGCTAACGAATATGAGATTAATCCCGAAAGGCTAAAGGGCGAAAAGTCCGGCGGCGACGGGAACAAAAACGAGTTTATCAAGCGTGACCCCGGCAAGTGCATTCTCTGCGGGCTTTGTGTGCGCTCATGCGCCGAAGTCGCGGACAAGACGGCGCTCGGTCTTATAGGGCGCGGCTTTGGCACCGTCGCAGCGCCGGCGTTCAACCTCCCGCTTGATAAGACAAGCTGCAACAATTGCGGACTTTGCGTAAAGCTCTGCCCGACAGGCGCCCTCACGGAGCTTAGCTCATTCAAAAAGCAGGTGCCCGTCGAGGAAGTTCTTACGGACGTCTTGTGCAGGCTTTGCGACAGGGGCTGCACGGTGACTGTCGCCGCAATTGGCGAAAAGGTTGTCCGCGTCATACCCGCCGATGCCGGAAGCCGCGACTGCATACTCGGCAGAGACGCCCTCATAAAAGGCTTTTTGAGCAATCAAAAATAAAGATAAAGCTGTTTTGCCGTAGGATTAAATTAACCGCAAATGCCTTTGATACGCAAAAGTCCGGTTTTTCACCGGGCTTTTTTGCCCTCTAACTTTAGAATCACAAACATTTCAGTAATTTTAAAGCATCTGCTGCAAATAATACCGATGTCCCTGTTCATCCTTGTTTAACATTTTTGCATACATTCCTAACAACAAATAAAAATATTGACAGGACTTTAAAAAGATGATATACTCCGAGTGTGATGTGTGCAATATCACACTTTCGCACGATTATGCAAGGAGGCCCGATATGATCAGCATAGATTTACGAAGCAGAACGCCGATATATGAGCAGGTAAAAAATCAAATTACGGAGCTGATACGAATCGGGGTTTTCAAGTCGGACGATCGGCTGCCGTCTATACGGGCTGTCGCCGCGGGCGCCGGTCTTAATGTCAACACAATCAAAAGGGCGTTCGCCGAGCTTGAGTCCGACGGAGTGATATACACAATAGTCGGCAGCGGCAGCTTTGTAAGCAAAGACGCCCTCGGCGGCGCCGAGCTGCGGAGAAAGGCGGTTGACGAAGTAACCGCGGCTGTGCGCACCGCAAGGATGAAGGGCATCGAAAAAAACGAGATAATAAAAATAGCAGAAAAGATATACTGTGAGGAGAGCGCAAATGGTCGAGATTAAAAATGTTACAAAAAGGTTCGGCGACTTTACAGCCATTGAGGATCTTTCCTTTACTGTGAGCGATTCTTCCGTTTACGGCCTTGTTGGCTACAACGGCGCCGGGAAAACAACACTTTTAAAAACTGTCGCCGGTGTATACAGACCTGACGGCGGTGAGGTAATCGCGTTCGGTGAAAGCACATACGACAATCCGAAAATAAAGCAAAGGATGTTTTATGTCCCCGACGAGCTTTATTTTTTCCCGCGCGCGACAATGGAAAAGATGGCGTCTTTTTATAAAATGTTTTTTCCCGCTTTCAGCACAAAGGTTTTTCGCAATATGGCGGAGGCTTTCGCGCTTAAAACCGACAGTCGATTGACAAGCTTTTCAAAGGGAATGCAGCGTCAGGCGGAAATGTGCTTTGCCATGGCCGCCAGACCCGATGCCCTGCTTTTGGACGAAATCTTTGACGGGCTTGATCCCGCAAAGCGCAGCATGACTGAAAAAATCGTGCTCGAATATATGTCGCAAAGCGGCTGTTCTGTCATTGTGTCGTCACACAACCTTCACGACCTTGCCGGAATCTGCGACCACCTCGGTTTGATTAACGGCAAAAGGATTGTGCTTGACTGCTCTGTCGATGAGATGAGCGCAAGCCGCCGCAAATATCGAGTTATTTTTGACCGCGATGTCGGGCGCGAGGATTTCGGCGGCATCAAAATCCGCCGATTTGAAAAGGACGGAAAAATAATCACCCTGACGGTTGATAAAAACCAAGAAGAAACAGAAGAAAAAATCATGGCGATGAAGCCGCTGCTTGTCGAGAATTTCGCGCTGACGCTTGAAGAAATATTTCTTGAGGAAATGGAGGAGAGCGACTATGACATCTCAAAAATCTTTGCATAATGCTTTTTCAAAAACATTTTGGCACACAGTGCGGGGCAACATGTATCTTCCCGCGGCAATCGCCTCCTTGTTTGTCGTCGGAGTCGCCTCTTTGGCGTCATACCTGCGCTCGGGCAGGATGGCGCAGGAAATGTCATATTTCGGTGAAAACACTGCTAACACAAGCGGCAATATAAAGTTCTCCTTAATAGGTTCAGAATACAGCTCGGTCGAGGCTCTCCTCGTGATTCACATCTTATTGGCTTTTGCGGCCGTGATGCTTGCCGTGATGATTTTCAAGTTTGTTAATTCAAAAAAGACTGTCAACGTGTGGTTTGGGCTGGGGATATCAAAAACCGCCCTGTTCTGCGCAAAAATGCTTGGCGGCGTCTTTTTGCTGTGTGCGATGATATTTCTCCCGGCACTTTTGGATCTTATGGTAAATGTTCGGGAATTCGGGTTTTCTTACGAGCTTTTCATGTCGTGGCTGTATGTCATGTCGGGCTTTGCTGCTTACACGCTGAATATTTTCATGCTTTTTACCGCGGTAATATGTGTCGTGGGCACAAACATTGAGGGCGTCTTTTTCGGCGGCATCCTGCTGCTCACCCCGACGCTCGTTTACTATGAAATACCCGCGCTGATGAACGCCCTTACACTCGGCTCCGAATTTAGGGGAGGGCTTGTTTTTCGTTTAAAGGATTTCAACCCGATATTGTTCCTCCTTGACACGCCGAATTTCAGCAGCCTGACAAAAAACAGTGATGAAATTTCATTCATTTGGAGTATGCCGCCGTTTTTAAAGGTGGTCATGTGGCTTTGCGCGGTGATTCTTATCGCCGCCGCGGCAGGAATCCTTTTCAAAAAGAGGAAAACAGAAATCGCCGGCTTTTGGGGCTCGTCAAAACCAATGACATTCATAATGTCGCAAAACGCGGCGCTGTTCGCTTTTTGTGTCACAGTCAAATTTACACAGGCTTCAAAAGCGGGAGCAATAATAATCGGGCTGATTATATCCGCCGCCGTCTTCCTTGCTTTCAGTGTGCTGCTTACATTAAGCAAGCATGAATGGATCAAAAATCTGCGTATACTGCCTGTCCAAACTGCCGCCCTTGCCGCTTTGGGCGCTGTTTTTGCCACAGGACTTTTTGGCTATTCAAAACGGCTGCCGGACTTGGATGCTGTAAAGGAGATTGCCATTACACCGATTGTGAATAACAACATTTCAAGCATGTCGGAATACGGCTATAACCCCGGAGCGTTCGGCTTTTCATCCGCTGATTTTTATTACATGGACTATGTCCTGAACCTTTCGTCAGACGGTGACAAACGCCTTGCGTCTGAAATTCACAGAATGTTTATTGAGACGAACATTATCAATCCCGGTGAGATAAAGCAGGAAGCGCCACGCTCAGACGATATTTTATACAGTCCGATAAAGATTGAATACACCTTAAAAAACGGCTCGAAGCTTAAAAGATGCTATAACTATGTGCCGATGAGCATATTCAATGTGTATGGCGAGCTTAACTTTGGCGATTGGTACAAGGATGCTGTCAAAAAATATCTCACCGAACCGGTTTCGATTGAGGACAGCGAGGAAACAAATTTAAACAAGCTGTTTTTTCAGGACAACGATAACGCTGTTTATATTGTCTCAAAACATTTCGGCAAAAGCTTTTCAATGCTCAGGATGACTGACGATCAAAGGAGCCGACTGCTTGAGGCAGTTGCGAACGACCTCGTCAACAGCAGCGCCGATGTAAAGCAAAAGCCCTTGACAAGACAGCTTGGCGTGCTTGCTTTTACACACGACAGCATAAAAGATATCGACTCGCCGCAAGAAAGAGAAGCGGCCGAAAACGAATACGGCGAAATCATCGACGGCTATAAAGGCTATGTATATAACAGGCCTCTTGTTTATTACGACACCGAAAACGTGGAATATGATGTGCGGGATTACTTTGTCAACAACACAAGCACAGATATAATGATAACAGATGAAATGACAGAAACTCTTTCGTTCCTTGAGGAAAACGGATTTTCGGAGCTTCTGGATTTTGGCAAGAAAATTGTCAGCGCACAGGTTTACAGCATGTATGAGCTTGCGGCAATCGACGACGCAGCGTTCAAATATATGTATATGGGAGAAAGCTACGCCCTGAATATACAGTTTAACGGAAAGTTCTGGTACGGCAGGCTAACGGAACACTTTGAGGGAGCGCATAAAATAACAGACCCCGCCGCGATAGAAAAGCTTGAAAAGCACAGCTACAGCTCATATTACACCGACGACGATGTTTATTTTGTCTGTTTCGAGTTTTCGGACAAAGCACACTCAATTGTATGTGTCCCCGCAAAGCTCATGCCGGAGGATTTTACGCCTTAGCACCGCGTCAAAAGCCGAACCCGTTTTATGGCGGGCTCGGCTTTTTTCTGGTAAATTTTCAAATAAAGCGCGGCGCGGAGTGAGTCAAATGCCAAAGACGAATTCCGATGGCAAGTTGCGGGCAAGTTGTAAAGAAATTTTCTTGACATTTGACTAAAAAAGATATACAATATTTAAGATAGTGTGGCGAATATAAAATTTCTTTACATTATTTATATTTTCACCGCAATTAATTATATACACTTATATACGGGCTTGTCTGTGCTTTTCGGCACATGATTATAGGTTTTCAATCTATTAGTCTATTAAAACACAGATGGCAGTGTGTTTTGATACAATCATTTTTAGTCGATAGTAAGCTGATAATACTGTTGATACTGTATTTTGAGCGGTGAAAGCTTGACGTTGCTTAGGCATCGTTGACTTTACCGCCCTTTTTATTTTTTGCGCGGGGCGGAATTAATAAACGGAGGTGTAACAGTATTGCAGTCAATAGAGATCATCATCGCGGTTATAGCGGCAGTCGCCGCTTTGGCAGCAGGGTTTTTCCTCGGCCAGACTTATCGTAAAAAGACTTCCGAGTCAAAAATCGGTTCGGCGACTCAGCAGGCCAAGCACATTATTTCCGAGGCTATCAACCAGGCCGAGTCCAGGAAAAAAGAGGCCATCCTTGAAGCTAAGGACGAGATTCATAAACAGCGCACCGAAACGGAGCGCGAAATGAGAGAAAGAAGGACCGAGGTCCAGCGTCAGGAGCGCAGAATCATCCAAAAGGAGGAGGCGCTCGACAGGAAAACAGAAAACCTTGAAAAAAAAGAGGAGATTCTAAGCGGCAAGATAAAAAACGCGGAGGACAGGCTTGTCGAAATCGAAAGCATCAAAAAAGGACAGTTTGACATGCTCGAACGGATATCGGGCTTCACGAAAGAGCAGGCAAAGGACTATCTGCTCAAATCCCTCGAATCTGATTTGACACACGAAAAGGCTGTTAAGATAATGGACTTCCAGCAAAAGACAAAGGAAGAATCAGAGACGCTTGCGAGAGAGATAATTTCAACAGCTATTCAGCGCTGTGCCGCCGATCACGCGGCGGAGGCGACTGTTTCGGTGGTTAATCTGCCGAACGACGAAATGAAGGGCAGGATTATAGGGCGCGAGGGGCGCAATATCCGCACGCTTGAAACAATCACCGGTGTCGATTTGATAATCGACGACACGCCGGAGGCAATAACAGTGTCAAGCTTTGACCCTGTCCGCAGGGAAATCGCGCGGCTCACGCTTGAAAAGCTGATATCCGACGGCAGGATTCACCCCGCAAGAGTCGAGGAGATGTTCGACAAATCAACGCGTGAAGTCGAGGCGACAATCAAGCAGACAGGCGAGCACGCGGTTATTGACGCGGGGGTAAACGGCATTCATCCGGAGATAGTGAAGCTTCTCGGAAAGCTGAAATACCGCACAAGCTTCGGTCAAAATGTGCTGAATCATTCGCTTGAGGTTTCATACATTGCAGGACTGATGGCGGCTGAAATCGGCGCTGACGTCAAATCGGCCAAAAGAGCGGGGCTTCTCCACGATATCGGCAAGGCGCTCGACCACGAAATGGACGGCTCGCACATCGAAATCGGTGTCGAGTTTGCTAAGAAATACAAAGAAAACGACCAGATTGTCCATGCCATTCACGCCCACCACGGCGATGTTGAGGCAAAGACAATTGTCGCTTGTCTTGTGCAGGCGGCGGACGCGATATCGGCCGCCCGACCCGGCGCGCGCAGGGAAAATGTCCAAAATTACATCAAGCGTCTCGAAAAGCTTGAGGAAATCGCCACTTCGTTTGACGGCGTCGAGCGTTCTTTTGCGATTCAAGCGGGGCGTGAGATACGCATAATGGTCAAGCCCGACATTGTTTCAGACGACAAAATGGTGCTGGTGGCGCGCGATATAGCGAAAAAGATTGAAAACGAGCTTGATTACCCCGGCCAAGTTAAGGTAAACATAATAAGAGAAAGCCGGGCCGTTGATTACGCGAAATAACAGATTATCGGGGGCTTTAAAGCCCCCGATATTTTTTTGAGGTGCGGCATGAATATAATCGCGATTGGCGACGTGGTCGGAAAGCAGGGGTGCGAGTTTCTGCGCTCCCACCTTCCATACATCAAAAGGCTCAAGAATATAGACCTGTGCATAGCAAACGGTGAAAATTCGGCGCCGGGAAACGGCTTGACGCCCGACTCGGCACAATTTCTTTTTGACAGCGGCGTTGACCTGATTACGACAGGCAACCATGTTTACAACAGAAATGAGGTCTATGACTTTCTTGATGCGCGCCGCGACGTCATACGCCCCGCGAACTACAGCGACGGCAACCCCGGCAGGGGATTTGCAGTCATAGATTTGGGCAGGATAAAGGTCGGGGTGCTAAACCTTTTGGGCAATTCGTTTATCAGCGACAACACCGCCAACGCATTTTTGTGTGCCGAGGCGGTGCTTCCGAAGCTTGATGAATGCAAAATAAAAATTGTCGACTTCCACGCCGAAGCGACAGGAGAAAAACGCGCCATGGGCTTTTTTCTTGACGGCAGGGTTTCGGCGGTTTTCGGCACGCACACACACGTTCTGACGGCCGACGAGCAGATACTACCGCGCGGCACGGCATATATAACAGACATAGGCATGACCGGCCCGAAGCAATCCGTTCTCGGCGTGAAGCCCGAAAGCATAATCAAAAAGATGAGAAGCGCGCTGCCGACAAGATTTGAAGTGCCCGACACAGACTGCTTCATGAGCGGCTGCATATTTGAAATAGACGACAAGACGGGAAAGGCTGTGGATGTCGAGCGGATTTGCATAGAATAGCGCCGCTTTCAGTCAAGAGCCGCTACCTTTTCCTTTTTGACGGGTGGTAATATCTCATTATAAACCACAGGACGACAAGCACCTGCATCACCGCGCATATAAGAAACATATTTTTAGTGTCATATCTGCTGAAGGTGAGATAAAGACTAAGCGGCGCCGTCCACACAAGCCCGGTGACAGAAAAAAAGCAGGAGAGGGGATTCCACCACAATTTTGTCAACACAATCAGAACGACGCACGAAACAGGCACGCAATAAAGAAAAGTCAGCCAAGTGGATTGGATACCCACAGAAAAAATACTGACGGCCATGTTCATCAAAAAATATATGACGGTTCCGCACAGCCAAACTAAGCCGACGGCAAGCAATGTCTTTGTGAGCCGACGGAATTTTTCGTGCCATTTGTCGGTTTCGAGGCATGGCGTGGGGGCATCGGCATCGCCGTAAATCAGCGCGTCGGCAGTGATTCCGAACAGCTCCGCAATCTGATAAATAACAAACAAGTCGGGCAAACCGTCGCCTCGCTCCCACTTGGAAACAGACTTGTCCGAATAATTTATTTTCTGCGCAAGCTCAAATTGAGTCATGCCGAATTGCTTGCGGTATAACGCAAGCCTTTTTGCGACTTGCTCTCTTAATTCGTGTTCTTCCATTTTCTTCACCTCTAATAATATGCAAATTATAACAGAAATGCTTGGAAAAATCAAGGGAGAAACGGACTCTACCCACAGTAGACGTCAGTTTTTTAAATTCTACTGAGTTGATTTCGATTTGTATAATCAAAAAACACATCGGTAGCGTGACAAAATCGGCTTTTGGGCTTAAAATGTATGCGGATTTGCAAGAGCGAAAGGAGCAAACAAAAATATGGCGTCACGCACTGCTTTAATGGAAAGAAAGCTTCCCGACTATACTCGCAACGAAGAAATTTTTAATATGGTTTCTCACATCATAGGGGGCGCGTTCGGCGTCCTCTCGCTTGTGCTGTGCCTTGTCAAGTCAGTCAAATACGGCAGCCCCTGGCAGATTGCCGGCGGAGCCATTTTCAGCATAGACATGATTCTGCTGTACACAATGTCGAGCATTTATCACGGCCTGCGCCCTTCTCTCGCCAAAAAGGTTTTTCAGGTAATCGACCACTGTACAATATATTTTCTCATTGCCGGGTCTTACACTCCGGTGCTTATCACGGGGCTTAGAAACTATAACCCGCGCCTTAGTTGGTCGGTCTTTGCCGTCGTGTGGTTTATGTGCGTGTTCGGCACTGTGTTCACTGCGATTGACCTAAAAAAATATAGAGTGCTTTCAATGATTTGTTACCTCACGATGGGGTGGAGCGTCATTGTTTTTATCAAGGTTATTCTTGCGGCATTTCCGCGCGACTTTTTAATCTTTTTGATTTCGGGCGGCTTATCATACACTGTCGGCGTGATACTTTACGGGATAGGCAGCAAGCGCCGCTGGTTCCACTCGGTTTTTCATATCTTTGTGGTTTTCGGAAGCGTGCTGCAATTTGTCGGCATATATCTTTATTGCGTGTGACAGGCACGCCGGTTAGCGGCTGCTTTCGGGCACTATATCGACAATAACAATTTCAGGGCGATTAAAAACACGCGGCAGGTTGTTTACGCAAAGTCCGCGGCTGACAATCATTGTTGTGTCGCCGAAAACATATCTCCCGCCGGCATATTTCGGGAAATAACCTTGGTTCGGTGAATACAGCCCGTTTATTAAAAACGGAATCCTCACTTGTCCGCCGTGAGCATGACCGGAGACGACAAGATCAAATCCGCTGTTTTCATAAAAACTCACAAGTTCCGGGCGATGTGAAAGAAGCACCGAATAAACGTCGCTTTCCGTGTTTTTGCACCTGTTAAGCTGCAAAAGCCAGTCATCATATATGTCGTCCTCCCAAAGTCCGAGCGACGCGGACATGACGGGGTCGTCAACTCCGGCCAGGTATATTTCTTGGCCGTTAATTTTTTCTTTTTTTCCTTCACCTTCAAGCACACAGACGCCGTATGAGCGCACCATATCCTTTATTTCGTCGCATCTGCCCGACCAATACTCATGATTGCCGGAAACAAAAAAACAAGGATATTCTCCGGCAACGGCGTCAAGCAGCATGGCACAGCGGTAATCCGGCTCCGGCCCGTGGGTCATGTCGCCGACAAAAAGCAGTGCGTCCGGCCGCCGCTCTCTTATTGCCGCGGCAAGCACAGACTGATTTTCGCCGAAAAGCGAGCTGTGCAAATCAGCTATGACGGCAAGCCTTACCGCGGACGTGACCTTATGTGTCGTTTCTGTGTAAAACCTGACCGCAAGGCCGTCCCACAAGGCGATTTTCGTAAAAATCAAAAAAGATAAGGAACCGGCAAAAACAGACAATAAAAGGTTTAACTTTTTTCTTTTTGTTGTTAACATTCATTTCTTCCTTTTTAGACTTTATAGATTTTACGCGCCGCGTATTTTAGCCTTGCTTCACAAAACAGCCGAAAACAGCACTTAAAATTTAACGGCTCAAAAGACAAGCAGATAAAATCATGTTAAAATGTATAATTTTTAATTTGAAATACTTTAAAGATTCATGAAGATTCACCAAAAACTTGTCTTATTTGGTTGATTTTTCAAGTTTATTAAGCTATAATTAAAAGCAGAGGGTCATTTTAAAATTCATTGTTTTGAGGTGTCTAACATGAGTATTAACAGCTTTAGGAGCGAGGTTGAGTCTTTGTCAGACGGCGAGGAATTTGAAGACGAGCATGAGGTTGAGCTTGACGGCAGTGCCGAGCATGGATACAGCATTAACACAAGAAACGCTTTTACGGGGACGATAGGGGCGTTTTTGTTCGCGTTGGCGGGCGGTGTGCTGTGGTTTGTTATTTATCAAATAGGCTTTATCGCGGGGCTTGCTGGTGCGGTGACTGTTGCTTTGTCTTTGCTCGGATTCGCACTTTTCGGGAACGGGATGAACAAGTACGGGATAGTGATTTCCATCGTCATTTCCGCCGCCGTCATATTTTTGTCAGTATATTTTTGCGCGGCAAAGGATATTTATGACACGTTTAAATATTGGTACTCCACCGGAGAGTCAGAATATCCGCTGACCTTTATCCAGGCCGTGCGCAACGTCTTTTATTTGCTGACAGACGAGGGCAAAACCTCATATCGCTTTGACCTTGTCATAGGATATGTGCTTTCGGCCGTGTCCTTTTTTATGATGGTTCCCATAAAAGCGCGGCGCAAAAAACAATAAAAGGCAGTGTTATAAATGAAAAAACCGAAAATGGTGTTGTTTGACTTTGGCGGCACCTTGTGTACAGGCTCCTTTGACCTCGAAAAGGGGATGGAGGCACTGCGCCTTGCGGCAAACAATCACGACTGCGCGACGACAAAAGAAATGTGCGGGATGTGGCGCGAGGCGTCCGATTATCTTCGCTCCAACACAAACAAGGTCGAGACGCCGCTTGACGCCGTATTGCGCGGTATTCTCATCAGATGCGGGCTAAGATATGATTTTGGAGTTGACGAATGCGGGACAATATTTGACAGCGCCAATTCAGAGGGCAGAAAACCTCTGCCGTTTATTGAGGAGCTGCTCCGCGTTCTTCATGAAAAGGGCATCAGAACAGCGGTGATATCAAACAATGCCTTGAGCGGCAAGCAGCTTAAAAGAGTCATAGACTTTCAAATCCCGCGCAACAAGTTTGAATTTATATTTTCGAGCGCCGATTTCCTCATGTGCAAGCCGGCGCCCGATATGTTTGAAGCCGCCGCAAAATTCGCAAGGCTTGACCCGTCCGAGTGCTGGTACTGCGGCGACAGCTTCGGCGACGACGTAAGGGGCAGCCACAAAGCAGGGATGTTTGCCGTGCATTATGCGGCGGATTTTGAAATCCCGTTTGAATTAAAGACCGACAATCAAAAAGCTTACGCCGCCATAAACGATTGGCGCGCGCTTATATCAAAAGTGGCGGAGATGTGAGCAAAGCCTTTTGGCAGCATTATTTCAGCATATCAATATAGCCGCCGTAAACGGCGCTCACGACTTCCTCCGTGATGGCATATGTGTGTTTGCCGCCGGAATGGCGGCAGCCGTTTGTCATGTATACTAAGCCGGTTTTGTCCTCACGGTCGTAGTAGACACATCCGATAAATCCGTAAGCCTCGCCGTTGTGTCCGTGGAGCGTTCTGCCTTTAACAAGCTTGTCGGCGACAATCTTTTGCATCAAACCCCATGGCGAGCCGCTGCCCTCAACTCTTTTGTTCATGGCCGCGACAGCCTCCTTCGGCAGCACGCGGACGCCCTTTAAAGAGCCGTTGCCCGCAAGCACCATCGCCAGCCTTGACATATCGCGCGGTGAAATCATTAAGTTTCCAAAAGAGAGCTGAAAATATTCGCCGAGCGGTGTGTTAAGGCAGCCGTATGTCGTCGCGCTTTTTGTTTTTTGGCTTTTGCAAAGCTTGCCGTCAATATACATCTCGGCGACGCTGTCCCTGTCTTTTATCTGTGAAATGCTGTAGGCGGCGTCAAGACCCAGCGGCTTGATGAGAGCGGATTGTGAATATTCGACAAAATGCCTGCCGGATGCCTTTTCGATGAGACAGGTCAGCAGTGACGCGCCGAAGTTGCTGTAAATATATGTTGAACCGGGCTTGTTTGGCGAAAAATATGTCTTGTCGCCCTTTTTAAAAAGATCGGAAAGAAGCGCCCCTTTTGTGAATGCCCAATCGCCGTCGATTATAGAGGAAGAATGGTTCATGAGCATACGCGGCGTTATGACGACGTCGTCATAATACGGCGAACGGATTCTGATGCCGGTATATTCTGAAATGTCGGCGTCAAGGTCGGCTTTGCCTTCAGACGCAAGCCTCATGACAAGAATACCTGTGGCGAACTTTGACATCGACGCCACACGGAACTTGGTGTTTTCGTCAACATATAATCCTTTTTCTTTGTCGGCAAAGCCATACACCTGTGAATAAAGCTCCTCGTCGTCTTTAAAAACAACAAGAGAAAAGCCGACGGCTGAAAACCTTTTGCATATTTCCTCGATTTTAAGACAAAAATTATCTTCAAAGGTGCGCTCCCGCTCATTTAGCGCCGCAAGTGATTTGGCATAATCCGACGTTCTTGTAAAGCTGTTTGTCATGGGCGCCGCGATTTTCGCAGTTTCTTTCTCCGCTTTCGCCTTTGTTTCCTTTGAAGCTTCCGCTTCGGCGCTGTGCGCCGCTTCATCAGACGGCGGGATTTCAGAAGTCGTTTCTTTTTTTGTGCTTGTCTCCGTGCCGCTCAAAACTTCTTTAATGTCTTGTGTTGTCGGCGCGGACGCTGTTTCGGTTTCAGCAATCGCCGTTCGTGCCTCGTCTATTGTCCTCACTGCGCCGCCGCGCGAAAAGGAGTGGGCAAAAATAAGCGCCGAAACCGCCGTCAGCGGAATAAGCGCTGTAAAAATGAAAATGAGCAGCCTTGACTTTCGGCTCAAAAAATCACCTCTGTCTGTAAAATACTGAATAAATAATATCATATTGCATAATCACAGTCAAACAATTCTTCTTGCGCCGCGGCGCCTTTTGTGATAAAATAACATGAGATTATTTCGGAGGACAAATCAGATGAAGCAAAAAATATTCAACTTTAAGACAATTGAGCCGAAATGTATATACTGCGCCGTCGGGGTGTTGTCCCCTGACGGTGAAAGCGTCGTCTGCGCAAAGCAAGGCGTTATGCTTCCTGATTCACGCTGCCGAAATTTTCGTTACGACGCGCTGAAGCGCGACCCGCACAAAAGGTCAAAGCTTCCGCGATTTTCAGAATCCGACTTCACGCTTGACATTGACAAAGCCGACTAAGCGCGAGGGGAAAAGCGCAAAGTTATGAGGTGCGGGTATGGGATCGCGTAATATGAGAGCGCAGAATAAGGGCGCGCGGCAAAAAGTTCTTGCATTATTCACCGCTTGACGATATAATAACTTTACTATAACTTGGAGGTCAAAATTGATGAATTTTATTACTCTGCTTGCCGGAATGGGCGGGACGGCCGGAGCCGACGCGGCAGCGCCGGCAAAAGGCGGCTCGTCAATGTTTATTATGATGGCCGTTATGTTGGGCTTTGCTTATCTTGCCATTATGAGGCCGCAAAAAAAGAGGCAAAAGGAAGAGCAGGCTTTGCGTGACAATGTCCAGATTGGTGACGAAATAACGACTGTCGGCGGCATAATCGGCAGGATTATCACAGTCAAGGACGAGAGCATCGTAATCGAAACAGGCGCCGACAGAAACAAGATGAGGATTGAGCGCTGGGCCATCAGGACGAACAACACCGCCAACGAAAAGATTGAGGCGGAGCGCCAGGCAGCAAGGGAAGCACAGGAGGCGGAAAAGCAGGCGAGGATGGAAGAAAGCAGGGAAAGAAGCACGTCGGCAAGAAAAAAGTCAAAGAAAAACCGTGACGGCGGTTCAGATGACTAAGCTTCTTCGGTCCTTCCCGTTTCTTTAACTGATTATCGTTTTAAGACATAAAAATAATCTCCCTCTCATATTATTTAAGGATATGATATGAGGGGGATTATTTATGTCCGTCAAAGGAATCAAAAGGGGCAAGGAAGACAACGCAAACAAAAAAGCTGTGGCAAACATATTAAAAGGCTCTGCCGTCGGCTCCGCGGCGTTCTTCCTCTTGCTGTTAATGTTCGCAAGCGTTATATTAAGATTTGATATTGACAGCTCGGTTTTGGCTGTGTTCGCGTTTGCGTCAGCCGCGATAGCGGCGTTTATATCGGGCTTTGCCGCCGTTAGACCGACACGAAAAAAGGGCATCCTCGCGGGCGCCCTTTCTGTCTTGCCGATATTAATTTTAATCACAGTGATTTCCGCGATAACCTGCGGCTCACCCGGGCAAAACATGCTGATAGCGGCCGCTGTGATGATTGCCGGCGGAGCGGCGGGCGGAATATCCGCCGTAAATATGAGAAGGAAAAAAAGCAAGCGATAAAGGTTATTTAAACATGACTACGAACAAAGTGACAATGGCGGCAATCATGTCACCGAATCTGTATAAGTTGCTTGTCTTGAAGTTTTTAAAGTAATTAATTATGTCGTTGAAAATGTCTTTGACGTTGTCAAAGCCGAAATCCTCAAAATAACCGCCTATAAAGCTTGTGAAGTAGTCCTTAAAAAAATCTAACACCTTGTTCAAAAATTTCATCCCCTTATTTGTAATCACAAGAATCATACCATATATTGAAATAAAATGCAACGCTTATAACAATCGAAATTTGCCGATGCAAATTGCAATTTTAATTGCATAGAAATTGCGAATTGCAAGCTTAATTGCACATGAAAGCGCAACAGCGGTCCGCGATGTTGCGTTTAGTCCGAGAAATAAAATATGGCGGCATTAAGTCATGGAATCTTCCAAGATTTAAAGCAAAGGAAAATGACAATGTCGGATAAAAGACTAACGGCGGGTTGAATAATCAACCCGCCGTTTTACGCCGTCTTATTGCTCCGCGGCATATACGCTGACTTTTTTGCGATCCCTGCCCAAACGCTCGAAACTGACTTTGCCGTCGATAAGCGCAAAGAGCGTGTCGTCCTTGCCCTTGCCGACATTTGTGCCGGGATGGATTTTTGTCCCGCGCTGCCTTACAAGTATGTTTCCGGCAAGCACGAACTGACCGTCCGCCCTTTTGGCGCCCAGTCTTTTTGACTCGGAATCGCGCCCGTTACGAGTGGAGCCCATTCCCTTTTTATGCGCGAAAAGTTGAATTTGTATATTAAGCATTTTTGTTTCCTCCGTAAATTATTCTGATTCTTTCAGGATATTGCTTTGAAAGGCATCTGATGTGAAGCTCGAAGCCCTTTAGCAGCTCCTGCGAACGGATTGCCTCATCTTTTGTGAGAGCAAGCTTTAAGTATCCGCGGCGAACCTCGGGAGTTGACCTTGCACCGATGACTTCTGTTATTGTGTTAACCGCCATATATGACGCCGACGAGACAGACGCGCAGATTATGTCGCGGCCGCTTGGCGCCGAGCTTGAGTGACCCTTTATTACAAAGCCTGTCAAAAGACCGCCGCTGACAAAAAACTTCGCGGCTATCATTTAAGCGTTTACCGAAGTTATCTCAACCTTTGTGTATGGCTGTCTGTGACCCATCTTGCGTTTCACGTTCTTTTTTGGCTTGTAAGTCATTACAGTAATCTTTTTGGCTTTGCCGTTTTTCAAGACTCTTGCCGTTACGGTCACGTCCTCAAGATAAGGGGCGCCGGCAGAAAAACCGGCATCGGTGCAGACCGCGACGACCTTATCAAATGTGACTTCCTGCTCGGGCTCGACATCCATCTTTTCAATAAAAATTGTGCTGCCCGACTCGACCTTGTACTGTTTACCGCCGGTTTCAATGATTGCGTACATAGGAGATATCATTCCTTAATATAAGACTCGCTACTGCGGGGCGCGGATTTACCATCTTGCGGCACAAGATTTGCGCCGCCCCGAATATGCGGCTAAATGATTATATCACCACAGGATATGCTTGTCAAGCCCTTTGATTTGCAAATTTTGAGACGTAGTGTACAATTGTCAATGGTCGGAACACTAAATACGGCTCAGGAATCGTAAACTTTATGAATGTGTTTGAAGGCTTTGACAGATTGGAATCTCCGGTTATAATCAATGTCGATGGCAAGGTAGAAATATCAAAAAATCCATTAACAGCTCAATCAGATAAAGTGAACGCCCCTGCGTTGACCGCTATGGCTGAAGCGAGGACGATTTTGATTCGAATTTTAAAACAAATGTGTCAATTTTATCCGTATATTCGCATTTTAAATTATTCAATTGATCAATCATTTGTGAGATACTATTAGAAAAGTTCTGTTCTGACGAAAAATCTATATTGTATTTCTTATGATATTTTGCTTCGGCAGATAATTTTATATCTGAAAATTCATCCTTAATGTCTTTACTTTCACAATGAAGGACAAGCTCATAACTATCCGGGAAAGCTAAGTTTTTTGTATATGTCACAAGTTCATAATGTATCAAATATTTCTTCCAAGATATTTTAAAAAGCTGAACAAATGATCCGGACGATGGAGCATTAGTCTCCCACTCATCATTATCCTTTAGTTCGGACACCTTCTTTTTTAAAAAATCCACGAAACGTCGGACTTCATTATCTATATCTTTTTTTATCAACCCAAGATTTTCATTATTCTCGACGATAAACTTCACAGACTCGTTAAATCTATACTCATTATCCAAAATATATTCCTCCATATGATTTATAAAATCTTCCATTAAAAATGCGAATCTCAAGTTATTGATAAAGTCTAATCGAATCATTTTAAAAGATTCAATCAAATCTTCATACAGAATTTCATGAAAGCCCCCGTTTGTTTTGGTTAAATTTCTTTTAGGCTTCAAAAAAATAGGGACAATTTTTTTGTTTTTACTTTCTGTTTGCGCTAATTCTTTTAATGATTTGTAATAATCTTTTAACTGGTTGTTCCCCTCATAACTGTCTATTTTATTTTCAATGCCAATGATATACTCATCACCGGTGATTAAAAAATCTATCCGCCTTCCATCTTTGAAAGCATATTCGCGTTCGATTAAAATGGTTTCACCTTGGAAAAAACAAATCGGCACATCTGAAGGGAATAGTGACAAAAAGGCATTCAAAGGCTCATATCCTCCGTATTGCAAGGGATCGAATAAAAACGCCAACCAATCACTGATAAAATTTTCCCGGTAATCCTTTTTGAAGATATGTGCAATGGTATTTGTTTTGCTTGTCAACTCAGAAATGGGGAAATTATCAACGATATATTTAAATTTTGCAAAATCCAAAAAAAGTCCTCCTAAGATAAAGCGAAAGCCCCAAAAACATTGTAGTTTTAGGAGCTTTCACTCATTTTGGCGGAGAGGGTGGGATTCGAACCCACGTGGAGTTTCCCCCAAACGCATTTCGAGTGCGCCCCGTTATGACCNNATGACCACTTCGATACCTCTCCACACTTTTGCCGCCAAGGCGGACAACATTGATATTTTAGCAAAGGCACAGTGTTTTGTCAATGGCTTTTGCGCTTGAGTTTCAGCGCTTCTTCCGAAAAATCCTCAAAGAACGGCAAACAAGACACACAAAGATTCAGCGCAGACATGATTTGCAGGACAATAATGTCTGAATGCTGTCTTTTGCCGGACAAATCAGGCTTGGTCGGCGCGGCATACAGCTTGACATATTGCGGCAGAAGCCTCAAGTTTTTTACACCGGCGAGTTCTGTCAGAATGAATTCAGCCTGCTTTATCAATGAACAATCCGCGGCTTATTGCAAGCACGAAAGGTTTATACTATAATAAGCTTGCAATAAAAGTGTCCGCCTGAAAAGGCGGATGAGCGGGATATAAGAAACGGGGCTGAAACATGACACATGACTGTGCGCCTATTTATTCGATGGTAAATCAGCTTTTTGAGGAAGATTGTCTCGAATGCATGAAGCGAATACCGAACGAGTCCGTTGATATGATATTATGTGATTTGCCATATGGCTTGACACAAAATCGTTGGGACTGTCTTATACCGTTAGATTTGCTGTGGGAGCAGTATGAACGAATTATCAAACAAAACGGCGCCGTCGTCTTGACGTCGCAAGGGCTTTTTACAGCAAAGCTGATGTTAAGCCGACCTTGCCTGTTCAGATATAAATGGGTCTGGGAAAAGTCAAAGCCTACAAACTTTTTAAACGCAAAAAAACAGCCTCTGCGAAAGCATGAGGACGTCTGTGTTTTTTACAAAAAGCAGCCGACTTATAACCCGCAGATGACAAAGGGCGAGCCTTATGACAAAGGCGTGCGCAAAAATCAACTAAGCGGCAGCTATGAAGATTTTCAGCCTGTCCGCGTCGCAAGCGGCGGAGAAAGGCACCCTGTTGACATTATATACATAAAAACGGCGGAGAGCGAAGGCAGGGTGGTTCACCCCACGCAAAAGCCCGTCGAGCTCGGCCGATATTTTGTGAGGACATATTCTAATCCGGGGGATGTCATTTTGGACAACGCTTTTGGCAGCGGGTCATTCTTAGTCGCGGCATTAGCGGAGGGGCGCAACTTCATAGGCATTGAAAAAAACGAGGATGTCGCACTTTTTAAAAACGATAAAATCGACTGTATTAATGTGGCGAAACAAAGATTGTTTTCCGCGTGGAGCGGCTTAGAAAAGAACGGCAGGCAAAAAATAATCAAAGCAAACTTGATTCGTGATTTTGAGGATATGTCCCAATAAAGAATACAGGAAAACTCCTGCCGAATTATATCACTAAGCAAGAAGTATTTTGAAGTGTGGAAAAAGGCAGGGAAAAAAGAAAAAACAGCGGGTCATTCCGCTGTTTTCGTTTCATTATAAAAAGATGCTCCACATTGCGGCATTAAGCAAAGGGTTATTCCTTTTCCGACTTCGGCATTTCGATTTCGCCACTTTTTGTCTCGTACTCCGCAATGCTTTTACGGATGAGGTACAGGATGAGGTATAATGTTGTGAGTGTACTCCGTCAAAGTACACATTATTTTAGAAAGGGGTGGTTTTATGAGGGCAGCAATAGTGGGATCGCGAAGTCTGTCGGTGAATATTGAAAAATATATCCCTGAAAACATAACAGAGATTGTTTCGGGCGGCGCAAAAGGGATTGATACACTGGCAGGGCGTTGGGCAGATCAGCGCAATATCCCCACGTTAATTTTAAAGCCGGATTATAATACATATGGGCGAGTTGCACCCATCCGGCGAAATGAACTCATTGTAGAAGCAGCCGATCTTGTTGTTGCTGTATGGGATGGAAAATCGCGTGGCACAAAATTCACAATCAACTATGCCAAAAAGTGCGGGGTACCGGTAGAAGTCCTTTCGATTAAGCCACTTGAAAATACTTGAGATTTTTGTCTTGTGTTGGGAGCAAATAAAAAGATAAGGAAAACAGCAGAAAAAACGCCGTTTTCCTTATCTTGAACCGGCTTGATGCGCGAAAAAACAAATCGCCTTTTAAGGGGGTAAATGGTTGATTATTTTTCGATGAAAATTTGATAAAAATTCAATGATGTACTCCTGTTTAGTACAAAGTGTGATATAATGTATATGCAGATTAAAAAGCCGGGTGTATAAGTGTTTTATTTGTTTTTATCTTTATTAAGAAGAAAATGGATGTATTGTTCTAATTCTTGACGAGCGCTGCTGCTCAAAGGTTTAGGCAACCTTATATACTCGTCTCCATTTCGGATTGGGTGTGGATGATCTGTTAATCCGAGCAGATAATCTATACTCACATTGAAAAACTTTGCAAGTTGAATTTTGAAATCATCGTTTGCCTCGATTTCATTTCTTTCATAACCGCTATATGTGCGATAATTTACAAATAGAGCATCAGAAAGCTCCTTTTGGGTTAAACCCCGGTCTTTCCGTAAAGTAATAAGTCTTTCACCAATCATTTTATATACCTTCCTTTAGTAAAATTACATTTTAAATGTATCAATCATCGAAAGAATCTGGAATAAATGTAATTTTACTAAAAAAGCCGGTTGCCCGATAGAAATCTACATGATTTTCAGAAAAAGCCATTGCAATATACATTTATAATGTATATAATAGACTTAATCTTATTTTTAGGAGGTAAAACCCATGTCAAGAAAATTAGGAACAAGGAAAGTCGATGAATTGGGACGGTTGGTATTACCTATTGAAGCAAGACAAGCATTGGGAATTCATGAGAGGCAAAGCATGGATATCTATCTTGAAGATGATTCTATTGTGTTAAAAGCAAATCATGATCTTCCGTGCTGTAAACTTTGCGGTCAAGGCGATGTAGATTTTGCCGAAATTGACTCTGCTTTTATATGCGGTGATTGTGTTGCAAAAATCAAAGCCTTTTAATACCTCACCTTCGTTGGAACGACTTACATATTCGCACCGGCTGGACTTGAAAGACTTAAGGCAACACCGCACAACAATCATTGTGCGGTGTTGCCTTAATACATAAGCAAAAAAGAGCCGCTACGAAGCGGCTCTTTTGCACTGTAAATTAAGCAATTATGGGTTTCTGTTTTATCAATAAAATAAGACTTGATTTATTGGCGGCAAATAATTACACTTTCTTTGATACATATTTTGATATTTTCGGATCCGGGATTTGCCTTGAGTTCGCAGGTCATCCAAGCTATAACAACTAAGGCAGCTATAAAAAACTTATCGTCTGTTCGATGGCTTCTTTCAACCCTGCCGTTATGCCAAGGCGTTGCCGCTGTTGCCGCTGTTGCCGCCGTTGCCGCCGCCGCAGCGGCCGGGAAATAATTTGTTTGCGCTGACGGAGCTTGCGCGGTTATTACGAATCCTCGCCTGTGTCGGGCTTGTAAGCTGTCGCCTCTATTTCAACAAGCGCCCCCTTGGGCAGCGATGAAACAAACACGCAGGAGCGCGCCGGTGAGGATACGAAATATTTTGCGTAAACATCGTTAAAGGCGGCGAAATTGCCGCCGTCTGTCAAATAACACGCGGTTTTGATAACATCACCGAACGACAAATCCGCCGCGTCAAGAATGCTGCCGATATTGCGGCACACCTGCTCCGTCTGCTCGGCGACACAGCCCGACAAATCCCCCGTTTCGGGATTTATCGCTATCTGACCGGAACAAAAAAGAAAGCCCGCCGCTCTTTTTCCTTGTGAATACGGCCCTATCGGCTCGGGCGCGTTTGGCGTGAATACAGTTTCCATGCGCAACTGTCCTTTCAGAAAAATAATCTTGATTTAAGGCAACACCGCACAATGATTGTTGTGCGATATGACGGAAAAGATGCAAGCAAGCATGCAACAAAGGCTTCAGCCGCTCATTGCGCGGTGTTGCCTTAATAGTCGCACAACATAAATCCGTTGTCCGCAAGGACTTCCTTGATTTTGTCAAGGTGTTCGTTGTCTCTTGTTTCCATCGAAATTTTAAGAAAGCAGCCGTTGATGTCCATGCTTTCCCCGCCGGGAGTGTATTGGACGCGTATGACGTTTGCCCCCTCGTCGGCAATAAGAGCCGATACAGTCTTTAGCTGCCCCGGCTTGTCTATCAGCTTTATTGTGAGGTTTGTCAGCCTGCCGGATGTCAAAAGACCGCGGTTTATGACACGCGATAAAATGTTTACGTCAATGTTGCCGCCGGAAACAACGGCGCAGACCTTGTCGCCCTTAATCGGGAGCTTGTCAAACATCACCGCTGCCACAGAAACAGCGCCCGCACCTTCGGCGACAAGCTTTTGGCGCTCCATAAGGGTTAAGATGGCAGTAGCTATCTCGTCGTCCGACACAGTGACAATGTCGTCCGCGTATTTTGTGCAAAAATCGTATGTGAGCTGCCCCGGAACCTTGACGGCAATGCCGTCCGCAAAGGTTGACGCCGACGTGTTTGAGCAGCGTTCCTTGCCGCGGAACGAGCGGAACATGCTGTCCGCGCCCGCCGCCTGAACACCGTAAACACGGCATGACGGCTTAATCGACTTAACGGCGTATGATATGCCCGAAAGAAGCCCTCCGCCGCCGACGGGAACGACGACGGCGTCAACGTCGGGGAGCTGCTTCAAGATTTCAAGCCCGACTGTCGCCTGTCCCGCGATGACTTCCTCGTCGTCAAACGGGTGGAGAAAAACAGCCCCCGTGCTTTTGCTGAACTCCATCGCCTCGGTGTAAGCGTCGTCGTAAACACCGTCCGACAGCCTTATTTCGGCGTTGTATTGGCGTGTCGCTTCAATTTTTGAAATGGGCGCCGCGCTCGGCAAAAAGATTGTCGCCTTTAAGCCGAACTGCTGTGCGGCAAGCGCCACGCCCTGCGCATGGTTGCCGGCAGAGCAGGCGACGACGCCGCACTTCTTTTCTTCTTGAGTGAACTGTGACATTTTGAAGTATGCGCCGCGAAGCTTGAAGGAGCCTGTGCGCTGCAAATTTTCTGTTTTCAGCCAAAGCTCACAATCCTTTGCGACGCCGTTTGTCAAAATCATATCTGTCTTGCGGGCGACGCCTGAAAGTGTGCCCTCCGCAAGATGAATCTTGTCAAGTGTAAGCATAATTTCTCCCTGCTGTCCTATCGGATTACCGCTCCCTTATCGGCAGACGATACTCTTTCTCTGTATCTTTTAAGATAGCCCGTTAAACTGCCGCCCCGCCATCCCTTGAACGCTTTTTTTCTCCGCTGGATTTCATTGTCGTCCACAAGCAGCGTCAGAGAACGGGCGGGTATGTCGATTTGAATCTTGTCGCCGTCCTCAACATAGGCGATAAGACCTCCGGCCGCCGCCTCGGGCGATACGTGTCCTATGGCGGCGCCGCGCGTGGCGCCTGAAAACCTGCCGTCCGTGATGAGCGCGACTGATTCGTCAAGACCCATGCCCGCAATAGCCGAAGTCGGCGACAGCATTTCCCTCATGCCCGGTCCGCCCGCCGGACCTTCATATCGGATGACAACCACATCACCGGCGGAAACCTTCCCGCCGTATATTGCCGAAATGGCGTCCTCCTCACAGTCGAACACCTTTGCTGTGCCGGTGAATTGAAGCATCGAGTCCTTGACGGCGCTGCGCTTGACGACAGAACCGTCGGCGGCAAGGTTGCCGAACAGCGCCGCAAGCCCGCCTGTGGCGGCATAGGGATTTTCAATCGGCCGTATAACGGAGCTGTCCCTCACGGCGCAGCCCTCCAGAGCGTCGCCGAGCGTGCCGCCCCCAACCGTCAGGACATCTTCGCTAAGCAGTCCGGCTTTAGACAGCTCGCGCATGACGGCATAAACTCCGCCCGCCAGGAAAAGATCCTGCATATGGTGGACACCGGCAGGGGCAAGCCTGCAAAGGTTCGGCGTTTTGGCGCTGATTTCGTTTATTGTGTCAAGGCTTATCTCAATCCCAAGCTCGTTGCTAAGCGCAAACAGATGAAGAACGGAGTTTGTGGAGCAGCCGAGCGCCATATCGGCAGTGAGCGCGTTTATTATCGCCTTGTCAGTGAGTATATCCGACGGGCGCAAGTCGTTTTCAAGCGCCTTAATCACAGCCTCGCCCGCGTGTTTGGCAAGCCGCTGTCTGTGCGCATAAACGGCCGGTATGCTGCCGTTGCCGGGTAGGGCTATCCCAAGCGCCTCGCAAAGGCAGTTCATTGAGTTTGCCGTGAACATGCCGGAGCAGGAGCCGCAGCCCGGGCAGGCCCGCTCCTCAAGCTCGCACAGCGCGTCCGCGTCCGTCTTGCCCGCGTGGTAAGCGCCGACAGCCTCAAAGACTGTGTTTAGATCGCTGCCGTCTATCGAGAGCATCGGCCCGCCCGAAACAAACACACAAGGAATGTTAAGGCGCGCCGCGGCCATCAGCATACCCGGCACAATCTTGTCGCAGTTCGGAACAAAAACAAGCGCGTCAAACCCGTGGGCGGTGACCATGCACTCTATGCTGTCCGCTATAATTTCGCGTGACGGCAAAGAATATTTCATGCCCGAATGTCCCATTGCTATGCCGTCGCAAATGCCGATTGTGTTAAACTCCATCGGCGTTCCGCCCTCGATCAAAATGCTGTCCTTGACAGCTCTTGTTATCGTTTGCAAATGGATGTGCCCCGGAACAACCTCGTTAAACGCGCTCACAATCCCTATAAGCGGGCGCGTCATTTGTTTTTTTGTGTAACCCATCGAACCTATTAACGCGCGCTTAGGCGCGTTTGAGACGTCCTCAAGGTTTAATCGGTTTTTCATAAAAATCTCCCTTATTACCGGTCTTTTCCCTGCCAGCTCATTTTTGCCCTCAAATCCGCGCCGACCTTTTCGACAAGAAGCTCTGATTCCTCTTTGCGCCTTTTTATAAACTCGTGGCGCCCGGATCTATTTTCGGCAAGCCATTTGTCCGCGAATGTGCCGTCCTGTATCTCGCTTAGAACCTTTTGCATCTCTTTTTTTGTCTCGTCGGTAATAATGCGGTCGCCGACGCTGTAATCGCCGTATTCGGCGGTGTCGCTTATTGAATAGCGCATAAAGGAAAGACCGCCCTTTATTACGAGGTCGATTATGAGCTTCATTTCATGCACACATTCAAAATAGGCGCTTTCGGGCTGATAGCCCGCGTTGACTAATGTCTCAAATCCAGCCTTCATTAAAGCGGTGACTCCGCCGCACAAAACACATTGCTCACCGAAAAGGTCTGTTTCCGTCTCTTCCTTGAATGTCGTTTCAAGAATGCCCGCGCGCGCGCCGCCGATACCCATGGCATAAGCGAGTGCGATGTCGTGCGCCTTGCCGTCGGCGTCCTGATAGACGGCGATAAGGTCGGGAACGCCCTTGCCCTCAAGGTATTGACTGCGGACAGTGTGGCCCGGACCCTTTGGCGCAATCATTATCACGCTGACGTCCGAGGGCGGGACAATCTGCTTGTAGTGAATGTTAAAGCCGTGCGCAAAGCAAAGAACCATGCCGCTTCTGAGATGCGGGGCGATTTTTTCGGAATAAATTCCGGCCATTTTTTCGTCGTTTACGAGAATCATGACAATGTCCGACTTCTTTACGGCATCTTCAGTGTTTAAAACCTCAAAGCCGTCCTCCCTTGCCTTTTCGGCGCTTTTGGAGCCGTCGTAAAGCCCGACGACGACTGACACGCCGCTGTCGCGCAAGTTCCCCGCGTGTGCGTGCCCCTGACTGCCGTAGCCGATTACGGCTATTGTTTTTCCCTCAAGCAAAGAGAGGTCGCAGTCTTTTTCATAATACATTTTAGCCATTTTTTTGCCTCCTTAAAATCTGTGAATCGTTGTGAACGGGACGAACAAAGTCCCGCTGTTTTATTGCAGGGGCGCGAGCGTCGCGTCCGGGAATAACACCTTTAAAATGTCTTGCCGACTATGATTTGTTGTCTGAAAAGTCTTTGATGCTTAAAATGTTGCTCGTGCCGGTCGAAAGGGCAAGCGCTCCCGAACGGCAAAGCTCGATTATCCCGAGCGGCACGCATTTTTTGATAAACTCTTGAATCTTTTTCGGCTCGCCTGTGAGATCCGCCACAATAAAATGATTGCCAAACTCCAAAATCTTGCCGCCGTAGTCGTTGAGAAGCGATGTTATCGCCCCGTTTCCGTCGCCGTTTGTCTTGATTTTGATGAGCAGATGCTCCACCGAAACGGAGTCGCCCTCCTCAAGCAAAACAGCAAGCTTAACGTCATAAAGCTTGTTGAGCTGGCGCACAACCTGCGTGCTGATATATCGGTCGCCCGTTGACACTATCGTCATTCTTGAGATGTTCGGATCTTCTGTTTCGCCGACTGCAAGGCTGTCAATATTGTAGCCCCTCTTGCCGTACAGACCGGCGATGCGATTTAAGACGCCGTGGCGGTTTGTGACAATCAGCCCCACCGTAAATCTTTCATTCATAAGCTTCAACGCCTCCTAATCGTAACGGATGTTTTTGACGGAGCCTCCCGGCGGAATCATCGGGAAAACCATCTCGTCCATATTTATGCGGCAATCAAGAAGGAGCGGACCCTCACAGGGAACGCCGCTTTCCAGCACGGCACGAAGCTCCGGCAGGCTGCACACGCGGCAGCTGTCAGCGCCGAACGCCTTTGCAAGCGCCGTGAAGTCTGTCTTTCTTTGCAGCGTGGTGGATGAATACCGCTCGTCATAAAACAAGCACTGCCACTGGCGCACCATTCCGAGAGCGCCGTTGTTGAAAAGAATTATGAGCAGCGGAAGCCTTTGCGAGACGGCTGTCGCAAGCTCGTTAAGGTTCATGCCGAAGCTGCCGTCGCCTGTGAACAGCAATGTGCCGCGCCTCCCTGAGGCAATGCATCCGCCTATGGCGGCGCCCATGCCGTAGCCCATTGTGCCGAGCCCTCCGGAAGTGAGCAATGTGCGCGGCTTTTCAAAGGGGTAGTGCTGCATTACCCACATCTGATGCTGCCCGACATCTGTCGCAACGACTGTGTCGTCGTCAAAAAAGCCGCGGACAAGCTTGATGATGTTCTTTGGCGTAAACAGCTCTTTATCGGTGTCGGAGCAGTCGCGCTTCTTGTAATCCAAAACAGTTTTTACCCACTCGTCGTTTCTCTTTTCCGGCAGGGATTCCAACAAATCTTTTAGGATTTGCTTGGCGTCGCCGCAAACCTCGATGAGCGAGCGCACGTTCTTGCCAAGCTCCGCCTCGTCAATATCTATGTGGATTACAGTGCAGTTTTTTGTGTATGCCTCGACATTGCCGGTCGCCCTGTCGCTGAATCGGACGCCGACTGCAATCATCAGGTCTGCCTCGGACTGGGCAACAGTCGCCGCCGCCTTGCCGTGCATTCCGCACATGCCGAGATTCAGCTCATATGAGTTAGGTACGGCGGTAAGACCCATCATGCTGAGCGCTATCGGCGCCGAAAGCCTTTTGGAGAGGGCAAGCACCTCGTCCTCCGCCTCCGCCGCTATGGCGCCGCCGCCGCAGTATATGTAAGGCCTTTCGCAGTTTTTAACGGCCTCAACGGCGGCAGAAATGTCCGCCCTGCCCGCCTTGGCTTTTTGCGGCGGACGGCACACCCCTTTGTATTCGCAGACATCCTGCTGAACACTTTTCGGAATGTCTATAAGGACAGGACCTTTACGGCCGCTCGACGCTATATGAAACGCCTCGGTTATGACTGATTCAAGCTCCGAAATGTCGCGGACGACAAAGTTATGCTTGACTATCGGCTGTGTGATGCCTACAATGTCAACCTCCTGAAAGCTGTCCTTGCCCAAAAGCGGAACGGCGACATTGCCCGTCACGGCAACAATAGGCACGGAGTCAAGATATGCGTTGGCTATGCCCGTAACAAGATTTGTCGCTCCGGGTCCGCTCGTGGCTATAACAACGCCCGTTTTCCCCTTTCTCCTTGCGTATCCGTCGGCGGCGTGCGCCGCGCCTTGCTCGTGCGCGGAAATAACATGCTCTATCCTGTCCGCGCTTTTGTAAAGCGCGTCATAAATGTCAAGCACCGCGCCTCCGGGATAACCGAATACAGTCTCGGTTCCATGGCGAATGAGTTCTTCGATAAGTATCTGTGCCCCGGTCATCATCATTACATTCATCCCCTTTCGCTGTTTTAAATTTAAGAGAGGGCCTCCAGCTTTGGCTGAAGGCCCTTTAAAGAGTTGAATCGGCTCTTTATGCTATTCCGTCAGCGCAACAATTGAAGACATTATCGACAAGCACGATAACGCCTACGAGAATAATAACTATTGCGCCGATAAAGCTTAACATGTCTTACTCCTTAGTTGCAAAATAGCTGTCAACAACTGTTAGATAGCTGTAAATAGCCGCAAACAGATCGCAAATGCTTTAAGATTTGAAGCGTTGCTGTGTCAACATTATAGCACATCGCATAAGTTTGTCAACATTTTTAAAAATATCTTTTCATCTTTCGGTAATCTTGTTTGGTTTGTATGCTTTTTCGTGCGGGAATAATGGCGGTTTCGTTTAAATAAACGACAAAACAGCCTCTGTCATACCCTTTGTTGAAAGCGCCTTTTCCGAATCCGCGCAAACCATGTCGGATGTGCGCGCTCCCGACATGAGAGCTTTTTCAACGGCTTCCTCAATCCTGTCCGCCTCCTCGCAGAGCGACATGGAGCAGCGCAGCATCATGGCGGCAGAAAGAATCGCGGCGGTCGGGTTTGCCTTTCCGCTTCCCGCGATATCGGGCGCCGAGCCGTGTATAGGCTCATAAAGCCCGAATGACCCCTCGCCGACAGAAGCTGACGGAATAAGCCCTATCGAGCCTGTGACAGCCGCCGCCTCGTCGGAAAGTATATCGCCGAAAAGGTTGCTCGTGACGACGACGTCAAACCGCGACGGATTTATAACAAGCTGCATGGCGGCGTTGTCCACCAGCATTTCACTGTATTTTACAGACGGATATTCCGCGGCGATTCGGCGCATTGTTTCGCGCCAAAGACGAGAGCTTTCAAGCACGTTTGCCTTATCGATGCTGACGACATCTTTTCTTCGTCCCATGGCAAGCTCAAACGCCTTTCGCCCTATCCTTTCAATCTCGGCTTCAGAATACATTTCCGTGTCAAACGCCGCTTTGCCCCCCGCTCCGCGCGTCACGCCGCGTTCGCCGAAATATATCCCGCCGGTAAGCTCGCGGACAAACATCAAATCTATGCCCTTGTCCGCTATGTCCCCGCGCAGCGGTGAAAACGGCGCGAGCGCCTTGTGGAGAAGCGCTGGGCGCAGATTCGCGAAAAGTCCAAGCTCCGAGCGAAGCCCGAGTATAGCCTTTTCCGGCCGGATATTTACAGGCAGGTTATCCCACTTTGTGCCGCCGACGGCGCCGAGCAAAACGGCGTCGCAGCTTTTGCATATACGCACGCTTTCAGACGGCAGCGGTTCGCCGACGGCGTCAATAGCGCATCCTCCCGCAAGAGCCTCCTCATAATCAAATGTGCGGCCGAACACCTTGGCCGTTTTATCAAGCACGGCGCGGGCGGAGTCGACGACCTCCGGCCCTATTCCGTCACCTTTTATCAGAGCGATACGAAAGCTCATTTGCCGGCACCTCCATCAAATTCTTTCGCGATCTTCATAAGACCGCCTTTTTTGACTATGTCCCGAATAAAACCGGGGAAAGGCATGGATTTGTAAAGCTTGCCCTTTGTGACGTTATGAATCGCGCCGCTTTCAAAATCTATTTCAATTTCGTCGCCCTCGTCGCATTCGTTCGCCGCCTTTGGACACTCAAGAATCGGCAGGCCGATATTGATGGCGTTTCTGTAAAAAATCCTGGCGAAATCGACGGCTATTACACACGCCACACCGCTTGCCTTAATGGCTATGGGCGCGTGTTCCCTTGAGGAGCCGCAGCCGAAGTTTTTGCCGGCCGCGATTATATCCCCGCCGCGAAGCTTTTTTTGAAAATCGCGGTCTAAATCCTCCATGCAGTGCAGAGCCAGTTCCTTTTCATCGGCTGTGTTAAGATAGCGCGCCGGAATTATCACATCGGTGTTGACGTCGCCGCCATATTTTATGACTTTACCTTTTACTTTCATTTTTCATATCCCCCCATCACCTTTTCGGGCGGCACTATTTTCCCTTCTATCGCCGAGGCGGCGGCGACGGCGGGACCCGCCAAATAGACCTCGCTTTCGGGATGACCCATGCGCCCTACAAAGTTTCTGTTTGTCGTCGAAACGGCGCGCTCGCCTTTCGCGAGGATACCCATATGACCGCCGAGACAAGGCCCGCAGGTCGGCGTTGAAACGACGCATCCCGCGTTTATAAAGGTTTCGATAGCCCCGGATTTGAGCGCGTCAAGGTAAATCTTTTGTGTGGCGGGTATAATTATCGCGCGGCAGTTTTCGTGGACGCGCCTGCCCTCGAACACCTTTGCGGCAATTTCGAGATCGCTGAGCCTGCCGTTTGTGCATGAGCCTATCACGACTTGGTCGACTGCCGTCTCGTCCAGCTCGTCGGTAAAGCAGACATTTTCAGGCGAATGGGGCTTTGACACGACTGTGCGAAGCGCGGACAAGTCTATTTCATATTCCGCTTCATACAGCGCGCCCGCGCCGATTTTGCGCTCTACTGTCCGCGCCCGTATCCCGCTTTCGTATTCGGCTGTTTTTTCATCCGTTTCAAATATTCCGTTTTTTGCCCCTGCCTCAATAGCCATATTGGCAATTGTGAACCTGTCGTCCATCGAGAGGTGCGAAACGCCGTCACCGCAGAACTCCATTGATTTGTAGCCGGCTCCGTCAACGCCGATTTTGCCGATGATGTAAAGAATTATGTCCTTGCCGCCAATCCATTCGGCAGGCTTGTTTTTCAAAACAAAACGAATGGCAGAGGGAACCTTGAGCCACGTTTTGCCCGTCGCCATGGCAAAGGCTATGTCAGTCGAACCCATTCCCGTCGAAAACGCGCCCATTGCTCCGTATGTGCATGTGTGCGAATCGGCTCCCACAACAAGATCTCCGCTGCCGACTATCCCCTTTTCCGGAAGCAGAGCGTGCTCAATGCCCATATCCCCCGCGTCAAAAAAGTTTTTGATTTTATGCTCGCGGGCAAAACGGCGCACCTCCAGGCACTGCTGCGCCGCCTTTATGTCCTTGCACGGGACAAAGTGGTCCATCACGAGCGCGATTTTGTCCGCGTCATGCACTTTGTTTATGCCGTGCCTTTCAAGCTCGCGTATCGAAACGGGCGCCGTGATGTCGTTTGCCAAAATGACATCGACGTCCGCCAAAACGATTTCTCCCGCTTTAACTTCCCCGCCGCCGCAGTGTTCGGCGATTATCTCCTGCGTCATGGTCATTGACATATCATTCTCTCCTCTCGGCGCCGCTGTAATCCATCAGCTTGTTAAGCGCGTGGATATAAGATATGATGCTCGCCTCAATGATGTCTGTCGAAACACCTTTTGCTGAAAAAGTCCTGTCGTTGCGCCTGAGTGTCGTTATAACCTCTCCGAGGCTGTCCTTGCCCTCGGACACCGACTGGATAACATAGTTTTCAAAAACATATTCGGGCGGGGCGACAATCTTGTCAACGGCTTTGTATGCCGCGTCAACAGGCCCGTTGCCGAGCGCCACATCCTCTGTTACAGTCCCGTCCTTTTCAAGCGATATGACAGCCGTCGCCGCCTCCGAATCGCCTGTGTGGACAGAAAATCCCTTCAGCACATAAACATTTGCCGTCGTTTCCGGAGACATATCCCATACAATGGCTTCAATGTCGCGATCGGTTGTTTCCTTCTTTTTGTCGCAAAGCTTTTTGAAGTCTGTAAAGCAGCGTTCGGCTTGCTCGGCAGAAAGGTTAAAGCCCATTGAGACAAGCTTTTCGTCAAAGGCGTGCCTGCCGGAGTGCTTGCCCAAAACTATCTGGTTAGTCGGGATTCCGACAGATTCAGGCGTCATTATCTCATATGTGTTCCTGTTTGCCAAAACACCGTGCTGATGTATTCCCGCCTCATGCGCAAAGGCGTTTGCTCCGACAATAGGCTTGTTTATCGGAACAGCTCTGCCTATGACGCCGAAAACAGCCTTGCTTGCCCTGTAAATCTGCGTTGTGTCTATTCGTGTGTCAACGGCAAAAATGTCGGGGCGCGTTTTGAGCGCCATCACCACTTCCTCCATCGGCGCATTGCCCGCTCGCTCGCCGATGCCGTTGACTGTGCATTCAACCTGCCGTGCGCCGCCGAGTATTCCCGCAAGCGTATTAGCCGTCGCCATTCCCAAATCGTTGTGGCAGTGGACAGAGATTTCAATCCCCTCGCATTCGGGAACGTCGGCGCGCAGACGCTCTATGACAGCGCGCATTTCTTCCGGTGTTGAGTACCCTACAGTATCGGGGATGTTGATTACACCCGCGCCGCTTTCAATCGCCTTCCTGACGACTTTTGCCAGAAATTCAGGGTCGCTGCGCGTGGCGTCCTCGGCGGAAAACTCAATGTCCGAGCAATAGGATTTGGCATACTTTATCATGCTTGCCGCTCTTTCGATTACTTGTTCCGGCGTCATCTTCAGCTTGTATTCCATGTGGACGGGAGACGTCGCTATAAATACGTGTATACGCGGGGACACGGCCTTTTTGACAGCTTGATACGCCGCGTCGATGTCTTTTTCGTGGCAGCGCGCAAGAGACGCGATGGTGCAGTCCTTAATATTTGCCGCCACCTCTGAAACGGACGAAAAATCTCCCGGTGAGGAAGCCGCAAAACCTGCCTCGATAATGTCGACCTTCAACATTTCAAGTCGCTTCGCAACCTCAATTTTTTCTTTCAGGTTCATGCTGCACCCCGGTGCCTGCTCTCCGTCGCGGAGCGTGGTGTCAAATACTTTTACGTGACTTTTCATAGCTTCCTCCTTCCGGCCGTTTGACGACCGTGTAATTTATGTCAAGGCTTTCGCCTTATGACCAAAGAATATCATTCGCCTTGTGAACAAACTTGACCGTGCTGTGTCCCGAATCGGTTTCAAAGCTTTGCGCGCGCAAAGTGACCGAGGTAAAAAAAGCGGCTTGCAGGTGTTGCCCTGCAAGCCGTTGAGTTATCGTTAGTTTCCTGATAAATCAATTTGTTCGACGCAGCCAACACAAATCTCCGCCCCCGCTTAAAAGGAGAAGCGCGGAAACGTTAAGAAGTGTGTTGAGAGCCGCTGTCATTGTCATGATTAAAACCAGCCTTTGCCGTTTTTGATATTTTACAGATAATAACACAGGAGTTTTGAATTGTCAACAATTTAAATTAATTTTTTAGAAATCTTCAAAAAAAGTTTTTATACGAGCCATGAAAACGCTTTCAAAAGCTGAAAAACTGTCTTTCGCCCCTCAAAAACTTGGAGAAAACTTGGAGAAGATTCGGAGAAGGCTTGAATGAGGTTCGGAGAAATCTTGGCGTTTGGTACATTATATTAACAGAGACGTTCCGCTGACACTGTTTAACGCTTTGGCGCCTGCTTAAACATTATAAGCATATTAAAAAGCCGCCGATTGCATTTTCCCTCCGCAATTCGACATTGTTTTCACACTTGGTAATATATAATATTCGGCGCGGCAAAAAATCGAAAACTGATTGTTAAAATAAAAGGAGGAGCCTCCCGAAGGCTGAAATGCGACAATCTTCGCACGAAATCATAATTACCTATTGACATATACACCTTGTCCCGTTATAATTAAATTGAAATATATTATTTTCAAGGTGAACCATGAATATGTCTGTCAGCATTGCCATTATGACGTCAAATGAAACCGATTTGCTGCGCAAAACCTTTAACACTGTTCTTAGCACCTGCAATCAAGGAGACCTTCGTGAAGTGATTATTGTCACTTGCGCAAAATCAACACCCGAAAATCTTGAGACAGCCGAATCCCTCACGAGATGCGGTGATGTTCCCGTGATCTTATACCGCCAAAAAAAACCGCACATAGGCAACGCCTGTCAAGAAGCGATTTCAATCGCGCGCGGCACGCACATCATAATGATGCCCGCCGACGGTGAAATAGAAATCGAGGCCGCGGCAAGGATGATTGAGGCGGCGCGCCAGCACCCCGACAGCGTGATTACGACGTCCCGCTGGCTGAATCCAAACAGCTTTCAAGGTTACGGCAAGCTCAAGCACGCTTTAAACTTCACTTTTAACCGTTTAATGGGAGTGATGTTCAACACCGATCAGACAGATGTCACAAACGTCTACCAAATTGCGCCTCTGCCGCTTCTTCGCTCGCTGAACCTTAGAGCGGAAAGAGAAGCGTTTTATCTTGAATGTATGCTTAAGATTATAAGGGCGGGCTGCAAAACAATCGAAATTCCATGCACATGGAGTCTAAGAGACGACGGAAAAGCAAAATCGGAGATATTAAAATGCCTTCCTTACATTAAAACAGCGTTTCGCATACGTTTTACTCCGCGTTCACGAATTGTCAAAAGGGGGACAATTGATGAAAAAGAACATATACTTTGTTCAGGTGAGTTCAATAATTCAAAGCTCTAAAAACAGCATCTATCTTCCGTATTCCGTCGGCGCCATTGCCGCATACGCCCAAAGCGACAGAAGATTTTCAAAGCTGTACCGCGTGGCGGGCATCATTTTCAGCAAAGTCGACATCGACGCATCTATAGCATCCTTGAAAAGCCCCTTTGCCGTCGCGTTTTCCTGCTATATCTGGAATAATGAATACAGCAAGGCTTACGCAAAGAGGCTCCGTGAGCTTGTGCCTGACGTCAAGATAATTTTTGGCGGGCATAATCTTTTGCCGGAAGGCAAAGCGCTTGACGAACTTTCTTATGTTGACATAACAGTGAATGGTGAAGGTGAAAAGACCTTCACAGAGCTTATGCTGGCATACGGCGGCATGGGCGATATTTCCGACGTTAAAGGGATTTCTTACCGCGGCAAAGACGGGCAAGTCCGCACAACAGAAAACAGAGAGCTTGCCGACATCACTAATTACCCGTCGCCCTACCTTACGGGGGTTTTTGACGATATAATGACAAACAACAGCGACTACAGTTTTCCGATTGTCTGGGAGACAAACCGCGGCTGCCCCAACAAGTGCGCCTTTTGCGACTGGGGAACGATTCAGTCAAAGGTGCGGTTTCTTTCCATGGACCGAATAAAAAAAGAAATCGAATGGATGGCAAAAAACAAGATAGAATATATTTACGGCGCCGACGCCAATTTCGGAATGTTTCCAAGAGATTCCGAAATCGCCGATTTACTTATTAAATCAAGAAAAGAGACAGGCTACCCGTGCAAATTTAAGATGAATTACTCCATATTTAAAAACGACAATGTTTTTGAAATTGCTAAAAAGCTTAAAGACAACGGCATCGGGAAATATTTGTCTCTTTCGTTTCAGAGCCTTTCGCCCGAGGTGTGTAAAAACATCGGCAGGAGCAATATAGATATTGAGCGCTTCCGTGAGCTGATAAAGCAATACAGTGATCACGGGATCCCTGTTTATTCCGAGCTGATAATGGGACTTCCCGGCGAAACATATGATTCCTTCACCGATGGAATTGACATACTGCTGTCATGTAACCAGCACACACATATAGCCGTTTATCCTTGCGAGCTTCTCCCGAACTCAAGGCTCGGAAGCGATGACTTCATCACAAAATACCGCATTGTTGCAAAACACAAGAGATACATTCGTCAGCACAGCAGCGCGACAAACAGCGAAATTCCCGAACGCTCCAAAATAATTGTAGCCACTTCAACCTTAAGTCTTGAGGGGTGGCTCAAAACATATATGTTTGTAAAATGCATCCACACCTTTCACAACTTCGGGCTTCTTCGCGTGGCGGCTGTGTATGCTTTCGTCGAAAAGCTGATATCGTACAAAGCTTTTTATGAGCGTTTTATTGACTGGTGCGCTTCACTGCCCCGAGACACGGTGACGGGCTCTGTTTTTGCGGAGCTTGACGATTTTGTAAGAAGTCTCCAGCACAGCGAAACTCCCTTTTACAGGACATATGAAGGGATGGGCGATATCTTATGGGCGTTTGACGAATACGCTTTCACAAAGCTTATGATGGAAAAAGAAAAGTTTTATGATGAAGTTGATGGCTTTCTTTCCGAGATTGAAAGCGATGCAAAAAGGCGGGAGGACTTGATAAAATATCAAAATGCCATCATTAAAAGTCCCGGCAACAGGGTTTCGGAAGCAGATTTGCTTTATGACTTTCACTCCTTTTTCCGCGACGCCGTATCAGGCAAAAAAACATCACTTAAAAAAGACCCTGTCCGCCTCCGTTTTACAGACACAAAACCCGTTTCAGATAAAATGGATTTCGTTCGTCAAAATGTCTGGTATGGGCGGATGGATGACACGCAGCTTTTCATCGGAGTCAACAGCATTGTCGAGCGTCTGCCGAGCATACTTTATCAAAGCAAAGAAAAGGACAAGGTTTTATCGGCAAGTCACAATTAAAGAATTAAGGCAACACCGCACAACAATCATTGTGCGGTGTTGCCTTAAAACGCTTCCGATTTCAGCAAAAGACACAGCCTGAAATCGGAAGCGCTTTTATTTTTAAAAAGCCGTTTAAGCAGCCGCTTTATTTTGCCGTTTCAGGCTGCTGACCGCTTTTTGCGAACCCGCCGCCTTGTGCCGGCGAATCGCCCATAACAAACTTCAGCACTCCGCCGCCTGATATCTGCGAGTGGCTCAATTGCGCCGCGGAGAGCGTTTCGCCGTTTAAAACCGCCGACTGAATATAGACGCTGCTTTTTGATTGGTTTTCAACAACAATATCAAGCGTCTTACCGCCGCCAAGGCTGATGCTTGCGCTTTCAATGTTCGGCGACCCTATCCAATATTTATCGGTGCCCGCGACAGGATAAATCCCGAGAGCCGAAAGGACATACCACGAACACAGCGTCCCGCCGTCGTCGTTTCCGTCAAGACCGTCAATATCGCGGCTGTAACGCTCGTCCAAAATCCACCTCACCCATTTTTGCGACAAGTCTGAGCGCCCCGCGTCATTAAATAAGTAGGCGGCGTGAAGATTGTGCTGGTTGCCGTGCCAATAGCCCGCCCCCGGGTTGACGGCGGCACGGTTTTTGCTCGCGTCGGACATGAATTTGTCAAGCTCTCTCACAAAATAGTCGCTGCCGCCAAAAAGCTCAATCATTCCCTGCGGATCCTGCGGGACGCTCCACCTCCATTGGCGCGCGCTGCCCTCACAATAGGCGTGAGACACCTTTTTTATCAGAACCTCATCATAATAGCTCGTGAAGTTCGGCAAAAGAGGCACAACCCATGAACCGTCTGTGTTTTTGCCCTGAAAGTATTTTGTTTCCGGGTTAAAAATATTTTTATAGTTCATGGATTTTTCTTTGTAATAAGCGGCTTCCTCGTCTTTTCCCAACGCCTGCGCCAAAAGCGCTATGCTTCCGTCCGCCCACGCGTATTCAAGAGTTTTGCTCACTGAATTTTTCGCCATATCGGCGGGCACATATCCGTATTGGTTGTATGCGTCGATATTGTCGCGCCCGTCTTTTTCAACACCTTGCTCCGACGTCTTTTTCATAAACTCATAAGCCGTTTCAACGTCGAACTCCGTTATGCCCTTTAAGTAGCTTTCAGCTATCACCATGTCGGCGGGCGTGCCGAACATCGAACCGGTATAGCCGCCGCCCGACGGCCATCTCGGAAGACTGCCGCCGACTTTTGCCATGCTGACAAGGCTGTTAAGGCAGTCTGTCTCGATTTCGCGGGCAATCATGTTGAAAAGGGGATGAACAGTCCTGAAAGAGTCCCAAAGCGACATATCAGTCCTGTATATAAACCCGTCCGCGTGCCCGATTTGACCGTTGAACCCGAGATATTCGCCGTTGACATCCGTAAAGCTGCCGGGCATGAGCATCGAACGGTAAAGAGAAGTGTAAAAGATTGTTTTCACTTCCGAATCGGCCGTTTCGATTTTAATTCTTGACAGCATATCTTCCCAACTGCCGCGTGTCGCGGCGCGTGCCTGTTCAAATGTCTTTCCGCCTGTCTCGGCATCAAGGTTTTCACGCGCGTTTTCAAGGCTGACGAAGCTTATCCCGACAGAAAGCTCAAGCGGCTTTTCGTTGATATCGCCGAAATTCAAGTCGGCTCCCGTGTCGTCGCCGAACGCTTCCGGCCTGCCTTTTAAAGTCCCGTCAGAATCCCATGTCGCATACGATTCAAAAGGCATATTGAAACGCGCCACAAAATATCCTTTCAGCCCTCCGTATCGCCCCGTAAAACCTGTAAAAACCCTGCCTTCGCCCTCGATCTCCATCGTGTCCGGCAAGACATTTACGCGCCCCTCCTCCGCTCTCCCGTCGCCGAGGGCGCTTGTCGCGTCAATGAAAATATGCGCGTCCTTTGACGTGCCGAAAGTGTAGCGATGAAAGCCGCAGTGATCGGATGCCGTCAGCTCGGCGACACAGCCGATTGTCGGAAGGCTGACTGTATAATACCCTGATGTGGCGTCCTCCCGTTCGTGCGAAAAAAGAAGCGGTTTTTTCAGCCTTTTTGACGGGTCGGCATCTCCGACGGACGGTGTAACCCTGAAATGCCCCATGTCTGTGACTCCCGTCCCCGAAAGCCTTGTGTGGCTGAAGCCGAGAATGTAGTTGTGGTTGTAATAATATCCCGATGTGTTTGTTTTAAAAAGATACGCGCCGCCGACAAAGGATGTATCAGGGCTTAGTCTCACCATGCCGAACGGCGCCGACGCGCCCGGCGATAGCATGGCGCACGCCCACGGTATCCCGCCGGTGCCGATAAACGGATCTACCCATCTGCCGAACTCGCCCGCCTCTGTGTCGGGGACGCTCATAATCTTTGGCGGCTGACCGGTGGTGAACAATGAGGCAAACAGGACTAACACAGAAAATAGCAAGCACCGTATTCTGTTTTTTATATATGACAAAACGGAACCCTCCTTTGACGCCATTATACAACGATTTTGCGCGTACTTCAATAAATTCTTGTTCTTTTATTGACCTTTTTTGACTGCTGCTCATTAAGTGTCTTGATTTTTGAGTATTAAAAGGTATAATTAACTTAAGGCAACACCGCACAATGAGCGGCTGAAGCCTTTGTCGACAGGTTTGTTTTGGGCTTATGATGTCAGGGCGTCCGCCCGTCGAAAGGGGATTGACTCGTGAAAAACCTTATCTCAAAAGCTATTCGAGCATCTTTTGCGGTATTCGCCGTCTGTTTGCTTTGTCTGCGCGCATATGAGATTGCGTCTAAAGTCTCCGGCAAGGTTTCGGGCGGAGCTGTCTGCACAGGCTTTTTGATTGTCGTCTTGTCGGCCGCCGCGTTTTTCACGCTTGTGATTTGCGTTCGCCGCCAAGAAAGGCTGCGCAAGTTTCTTTCCCGCATCCCGGCATGGAAAATGGCTGTTTTCCTTTTTGTTTTTACAGTCGCCGTCAGGCTTACGGTCGCCTGTTTCATTCAGTTGGACGCGTCCATGCACCCCGACATGGGCACATACAGGCACATGGGAGCGGAGCTTAGCGCATATGGGCGCATAACCGAAAGCGCCCAATATGCTTTTAACTACACGTATACTCTGAACTATGTTTTGTTTTTATACCCCGCTTTTAAGCTTTTGGGCGGCGGACTGTTTGCGGTGTCCGCGTATTTGACTTTTTGGTCAGCCGTTTCACTGACACTGTTTTTTGTCACATTGAAGGAGCATGTGGGCAAAAATGTTTCTTTTGCCGGTCTTCTTGCTTTTTCGCTGCTGCCGTCTGAAATATTTTATGTTCAATATACCGTGCATGAGCATTCGTTGGTGATTGCGGGCGCCGTCGCGTTTTGGTTAGTGTTCAAAGTCGCGTATTTTTCAAGCAAAGGTTATGTCCGTTTTCTTTGTTACCTCGGTTCTTTGATTGTCTTATCGCTCGAATACCGCATAAATAAGCTGACGCTCATATTGATAATAGCTCTGTTTGTCTGCGCCTTTTACTCAATGCTGAACAATCGCATAACTCTCAAATCCGCGGCCGCTTTTTGCTCCGGATTTCTTTGTGTGGCTCTGTCGTTCGCGATAACAGGGGCGGCGCTCCCCGAACTCCGCGCGCGCCTGCTGCCGGAGGGTATGGAAAGCCAAAAGTTTGTCAGCGCCGGGCTTTGGAAATATTATGTGGGGCTGGACTATGAATCGGGCGGCCGTTGGAGCGAGGAATCTTACAATGCATATTACAAATATTCGGACAAGTCGCTTCCTGATTACGGGACAAAGACAAAGCCGGAGATTTACGAATATCAAAGGGCGCTGCTGCATGAAAGGGTCCGAGGATATGTCGAAAACCCCCTTAGATACGTTGAGCTTGCCGCAAAAAAGGGCATTGGCATGTGGGCTGAGGACTCACGTGTGCCGTCCGTATTAATTAAGGACGTGCGCATAAGAGACTTTGTCGCCGACAATTACATTTTTCATATCGAGCTGTTTTATGTCTTGTTTGCCAATCTTGTGGTTGCCTTTGTTTTGCTCTTTTCATTAAAACGAAAAAATAAGGCGGGTGAAAACCCGTCCATGTATCTTCAAATGCTGCTTTTAGGGACAAGCTTTGTGTTGATGCTGGTGGAAGTCACTCCAAAATACTCGTCGCCGTTTTATCCGGTTATCGTCGCTTTAGCTGTTCTTCAATATCACAACGCCGCGGATAATATCATAAAAATAACGGGACGTATCGGACGGAAAACAAAAATTGATAAGGAGTCTGCCGGTCAATGACCACGCGAAAAGCCGCGAACAGTCGGCTTTGTCGGCGCTGATGTTTCAGCTCGTCAAGACCTTTGCCGCCTGTGTCTTGATTTTAAAAACGCAGCCGTTTTGTCCTCGCCGCTTTGTAGCTTTGCGGGGTGATAAGGCGGCTTTGTGTTTTGTCGGCCGCGCCCGCTCAAAGCGTTACGCCGCTTTTAAAAATTGCCATGTCGCGGTTGCCGTTTTGCTCCGAGCGCGTCAGCTTGCCGGAAGCTGTTTGCAAAACAAGCGCCAAAAGCTCCGCGGCACCGTCGCAAAAGCTTTTTCCGTCCAAAATCGAGCCCGCGTTATAGTCTGTCCAGTTTTTCTTTTTTTCGGCAAGAGCGGAGTTTGACGATATTTTTAATACCGGCACGGGCGCGCCGAGAGGAGTGCCTCTGCCCGTCGTGAAAAGAATCATGTGCGCACCGGCGGCGGCAAGGTTTGTGCATGAAACAATATCATTTCCCGGACCGTCCAAAAGGCTCAAGCCCGGCTTTTTGCAGTGTTCCGCATAGCCGAGCACATCGACGACGGCGGCAGTTCCGCCCTTTTGCGTGCAGCCGAGGCTTTTTTCTTCAATTGTTGTAATTCCGCCCTCCTTGTTGCCCGGGGAAGGGTTTTCATACACCGCCATGCCGTGCGACACAAAATAATTCTTAAAGCCGTTTATCATTGCCGCTTGTTTTTCAAACGTGTCTATATCCGCCGACCGCTCCATCAATATTGTTTCGGCGCCGAACATCTCCGGCGTTTCTGTCATCAGCGCGCTTCCGCCAAACCCTGTGAAAATGTCTGTCAGCCTGCCGCAAAGCGGGTTTGCGGTTATTCCCGAAAGCGCGTCGGATCCGCCGCACTTTAAGCCGATAATCAGCTCGCTTGCCGATATTTCCGAGCGTTCCTGCCGCGCCGCGCAGTCTGCCAGCTCGCCGAGGATTCGGATCCCCTCAGAGCGTTCGTCGCCGCAGTTTTGTGTGACGAGCGTTTTTATCCTGCTCCTGTCACAGTCGCCGAGCAGAGGGAGAAAGCTGTCGAGCGTGTTGTTTTCACAGCCGAGACCGACAAGCAAAACACCGGCCGCGTTTGGGTGGCGGCAAAGACCCGCCAGCACCTTGCGCGTGTTTTCATGGTCTTCTCCCAGCTGCGAACAGCCGTAGGGGTGCAAAAACGCGTGAAAACCGCCGCATTTATCTTTGAAGCGCTCGTTTGCGGCGCGCGCGATAAATTCCGCCGTGTTGTTGACACAGCCGACAAGCGGGATAATCCAGATTTCGTTTCTTATCCCCACTTTGCCGCCGTCACGCCTGTAGCCGTAAAATGTCGGCGCTTTTTCGGCATCTCCTCCGGCTTTTAAGGGCTTGCCGCTGTATTCATACTTTATTTGCTCCTTGACGTCGCTGGCAAGGTTGTGCGAATGAACAAGCTCTCCTTTTTTTATGTCGCGCGTGCAAACGCCTATCGGAAAGCCGTATTTAATAACTTTGCCGCCCGGATTAATGTCACACAGCGCCGCCTTGTGGCCGAAATTGATGTCGTCCATCAAGGTCAATCCGCTTTCGGTGTCGCCTTCTTTCAGCGGCTCTAAAGCGACCGCGACGTTATCTTTGCCGTTAATTTTTAAAAGTCTGTCCAAAAAGCAACATCTCCTGTTGACAGAGTATGCCAAAAAATATTACAATGCTTAGTATGAGGTCTGTTTGCCGGCTTTTAAATCCGGGCAAAGCACGCAAACACCCGGTCAAGGCACACATTCGGCTTTGTCCGTCAGTCCTTATTATACAATATCGCGCGGTGAAGTCAAATACAGTAAGTGAGTTTTAAAATGAGTGAAAGACGAAAGAAAATCGGCGACGCCTTAAAGCGCGCCGTAGGTGTTGAGGGGAGCTTTAAGGAAGCAATTCTGCCGATGGCGGGATATAATTCCGCGAGCATACTTTTCGGCGGCAGCGGACACATCATCAGCCTTTACTTTTTGTCATTTCTGACAGAAGTCGAGGGGCTGAATGTTCGTCAGGCGGGCATGGTCATGTTTTTTGCTCAGATATGGGACGCGGTGACTGACCCTGTTATGGGCATCATCACCGACAGGACAAGGTCAAGGCACGGCAAGCACAGGCGTTATCTTATTTGGGGCGTCGTTCCCATAGCGCTGTCATACTTTATGATGTGGAACTCGTTCGGGATTTCTTCGGCGGGAAACGCGCGCCTTACAATGATTTATTATATTGTCGCCTACATGTTCTTTAACGGCGCGTACACTTTGGTCTGTGTGCCGCACACGGCGATGCTTCCGGAGCTTGCGCCGGGATATTTTTTGAGGACACAGTATAAATCTGTCGAGTATATCATGAACTCGGTCGGCATGGTGTCTTCATTCCTGCTTGTTTCATTTTCGCTCGGCTTTTCAAATATGGAGATTCTTAATCCGGGCATGCGCCAAAAGTTTTCTATTCTCGGGCTTGTTCTTTGCCTTTGGTTTTCGCTGCCTCTGATTTTAACCTTCAAAAGCACGCACGAGCCGTCGTCGCTTGATATGCAGCTGCCGCCGCTTAGTGTCAAAGAGCTTTTTGACGAATACAGACTGATTTTCAAAAACAAGGCGTTCCGCCAATACATGGGCATCAGCCTTTTTTACCAAATGGCGAGAGGGTTTTATTCAAACTCCAACCAATACTTCATAAGATATATCGCGCGGCGCCAGCCGCTTTACAACATCATAATGTCTGTGGCGGGCATAGCGGAGGCGTCAGGATTTCCGCTTAATTTTTGGCTGACAAAAAAGTTCGGCAAACAAAGGTGCGGAGTCATTTTATCACCTGTTATGATTGCCGGGATTGCGCTCAATCTTTTTGTTTCTCCAAATCAAAGCACAGGCTACACAGTCTTGCTTTTTGCGGCTGTCGTCATATATTATTTCGGCTATTCGGGCGTCGGGTTTGTCTCCACGACAATACAGCCGGACGTCACGGACGTTGACGAGCTTATAACAGGCCGCAGGAGAGAGGGTATGATAGGCACCTTCAACTCTCTGATTAAAAAGACTGTCAGCGGCTTTATGTCGGCGTTCACAGGCTTCATACTTGCGGGGTTCGGCTTTGTAACGGGCGACGGCACGCTTGAACAGACGGCGAGGGGCATAACCGGCCTGCGTATAACATACATTTATCTTCCCATTGTTTTGGTGATGCTTTCAACAATATCCATACACCGTTATAAGATGAACAAAAAAGAGCATGAGCTTATCAGGGCGGTAATAGCGGCAAAGAAGGAAAACGGCGAGGCGGAGCTGACAGCGGACGAAAAGCGGACGCTTGAGCAGATTTCAGGCGTTAAGTTTGAGGATATGTGGATAGGCGGTCCGGAGCCTGCGCGCCGATGATTTGTTCACGGAGCCGCGCGGCGGTTTTATTAACATATATTGTCTGAAGGGGAGAAAACATGGAAAGATACGCTTACGCAAAGGAATCATACGCAAATATCGGAGTGGACACAGAAGCGGCCATAAACGCTGTTTCAGGCGTCAGGATTTCCGTGCATTGCTGGCAGGGCGACGATGTGTCGGGGTTTGAGGGCGGCGGCGCGCTGTCCGGCGGCATAGCCGCTACAGGCAACTACCCCGGCAAGGCGCGCTGCGCGTCCGAGCTTATGGCTGATATTGATAAAATGCTGTCTCTCGTGCCGGGGAAGCACAAAATTAACCTTCACGCGATTTACGCGATAACCGACAAGCCCGTGCCGCGCGACGAGCTGCGCCCCGAGCATTTTGCCGCATGGGTTGAGTTCGCAAAGGAGAGGGGACTCGGTCTTGACATAAATCCGACGCTCTTTTCACATCCGCTTGCCGCGGACGGCCTGACTTTGTCGCATCCCGATGAAAAAATCAGACGTTTTTGGATAAACCACTGCAAGGCGATGAGAAGGGTCGGCGAGTTTTTCGGCAGGGAGCTTCAAGAAACCTGCGTCAACAACATATGGATACCGGACGGCTACAAAGACACGCCCGCCGACAGGATGGGTCCGCGCCGTCGTCTGAAGGACTCTTTAGACGAAATATTTTCCGAAAAGATTGACAGGCGCTGTCTGATTGATACAGTCGAGTCAAAGGTTTTCGGCATCGGCGTCGAAAGCTACACTGTCGGTTCGCACGAGTTTTATCTCAACTACGCCGCGAAAAACGACTGCTTATGTCTCCTTGACAACGGTCATTTCCATCCTACGGAGCTTGTGTCCGACAAGATTCCCTCAATGCTCCTTTTCTTCGACAAAGTCGCTCTTCATGTTACGAGGGGGGTCCGCTGGGACAGCGACCATGTCGTCATACTTGACGACGAGCTGCGTGAAATCGCCAAAGAAATAGTCCGCTGCGGCGCGCTTGACAGAGTGATAATCGGGCTTGATTATTTTGACGCGTCAATAAACCGTGTCGGTGCCTGGGTAACGGGCGTGCGAAACATGCGGAAGGCCCTGCTTTGCGCGCTGCTGACACCGCACAAGCAGCTTAAGGCGCTTCAGGACAGCGGCGACTTTTCAAGGCTTTTGGCAATAAGCGAGGAGCTGAAGCTTTTCCCGTTTGCGGACGTTTGGGCAGAGTTTTGCGAAAGGCAGGGAGTTCCCGCCGGTGCGGAGTGGTTTGATGAAATCGAGAAATATGAAAAAGATGTTTTGTCATTAAGAAAATAAATAATAATTAAGAGAAGGGAAACAATTAAAATGGACTTTAACGAGGTTTTAGGCAAAATAAAAGATTTGTTCGGCAAGATTGATTTTGGAGACATATGGGGCAAGGTCAAACCGTATATTTCAAAGATCGGCGATTTCCTTAAGAAAACTCCTTCTTTTTTCGCGGCGTTCATACTTCTTCTCACTGTCGCCGTCGATCCCGCCGCCGGCAGCACAGACTCCTCACACCTGATACATGAGGAGGCATCCGTCCTGCTTGACGCGTATTATATGGGTCAGGGCATCACAAATGACGGCACATATTATTACACAAGCGGCTCGCTGACAGCTTTAAAAATGACGGCAATAGCTAAATATGACATGAAAACAATGAAGCTTGTCAGCAAAAACACAAAGCCCCTGCCGAAGGATCTGCAAAAAAGAGGCAACGACCACATAGGCGGCATAAGCTTCTACAACGGCAAGATATATGCCGCCGTTGAGGACAGCAAGGCATATAAGCACCCATGCATAGCCGTCTTTGACGCCGCCACGCTTAAATATATAGCCCATTACGACGTCAACCCCTCAAGATTCCCCGATGGGATACCGTGGCTTGCCGTGAATCCCGAAACAGGGATGCTCTATGCCTCGGCATGGTCCGACACAAGCGTTTTACAGCAGTTTCAAATATCCGCCGTCATGGCTCATGTCAAGGAAATTGATCTTTGCGGCACAGGCGTGCTTGACAGGATTCAAGGCGGAGAGTTTTACGGCGGCAAGCTTTATCTTTCGGCAGACAACAAGGACAGCGGCAAAATCAAAAATGTCTATTCTGTCGATGTCGGCACAGGCTGTGTGAAGCTTGCGTTCACGCGCGACGTCGGAAAATCAGATTCGGAAGCCGAAGATATGACCGCGTTTTTAACTTCGGACGGCGCTGTTTTCCACGTCCTTGATTACAACAAGCTGCTGGGTGTTTACATCAGGAGCTATTCGGCGGACATTTCTGATTGACATGGATATAGCCTCATATTTTGAAAGAATCGGTCTTGTACACGACGCTGCCGAGCCTCTTGGAGCGGAGCTGCTTTTCAAGCTTCAATATGCTCATGTTACTAACGTGCCGTATGAAAACGCCGACATCGTGCGTGGCGTGCCGCTGTCTTTGGACACGGAACGGCTTTATGAAAAGATTGCAAGAAATCGGCGCGGCGGCTATTGCTTTGAGTTAAACGGCTTGTTCGGCGAGCTTTTGCGCCGTGTCGGATTTGATGTTAAGGCAGAGTATTTCGCCCGATTTCTGCGCGGCGAAAAGACAATACCAATGCGCCGCCACAGAGTTTTGCACGTGGCGGCCGACGGCTGTGACTTTATATGCGACGTCGGCATAGGCAACGTCGCCCCGAGGACGCCGCTGATTCTTGAGGAAGGCATCGTTCAAAGGCAGTTCGGCGAGACATACCGTTTCAGAAAAGACAGTTTTCTCGGCTGGGTTTTGGAGGAGCTGCACAAGGATTCATGGCGGGATGTATATTCCTTTACGGAGGAGCCGCAGCTTGAAGTCGATTTTGAGGCTGTCAGCTTTTTTTGCGAGCGCCACGAATCGTCGCCTTTCAACAAGGAATGGATGTTCAGCATCAAGACAGAAAACGGCAGAAAAACTCTTGACGGAAACATTTTCAAGGTTTTTTGCGGCAGCGAGCCTGTCAAGGTTACGGAGATTGACCCAAAAGACATTCCGACAGTTATGAAGGATGTTTTCGGGATTGCGCTTTGAGCGCGCTGTTTCAGACAATCAATCAACGCGAGGGCGCTTTTTAAAAGCTCAATTCAACCAAGGAGATAAAATATGTCTGTTTTAGTTACAGGAGGCGCCGGATATATCGGCTCTCACACCTGCGTCGAGCTTATCGGCGCCGGATATGATGTCGTTATCGCCGACAACTTCAGCAACAGCTCGCCGGAAGCGATAAGGCGTGTCGGCGAAATAACGGGTAAAAATTTAAAATACTATGACTGCGACATAAGGGACGCCGAACACCTCGGCAAGATTTTTGCGGAAAACAAGATAAGCTCCGTAATCCACTTTGCTGGTCTTAAAGCTGTCGGGGAAAGCGTTCAAAAACCGCTTGAATACTATGACAACAATATCGGCGGCACGATAGTCCTGCTTGAGGCAATGAAAAACGCCGGCTGTAAAAAGCTTGTTTTCAGCTCCTCGGCGACTGTTTACGGCGACGGCAACGCATCCCCTCTAAAGGAAGATATGCCGACGGGCGAAACGACAAATCCCTACGGCTCGACAAAGCTTTACATCGAGCGGATTCTTCAGGACATTCATGTCTCCGACAGCGAATGGGGGATAACAATCCTAAGGTATTTCAATCCCATAGGCGCACATAAAAGCGGGCTTATCGGCGAAAATCCGCGCGACATACCAAACAATCTCATGCCTTATATATCCCAAGTGGCTGTCGGCAGGCTTTGCCGACTTAACGTGTTCGGAGACGACTACGACACGCGCGACGGCACAGGCGTCAGGGACTATATTCATGTTTCCGACCTTGCGGACGGTCATGTCAAGGCGCTCAAAAAGACGCTCGCCGAAAACGGCGTCCGAATTTATAACCTTGGCACAGGCAAAGGCGTCAGCGTGCTTGAGCTGATAAGGGCGTTTGAAAAAGCGTCCGGCAAAAAAATTGATTACAAAATTGCTCCGCGGCGCGACGGCGATGTCGTGGTTTGCTACGCCGACGCCGACAAGGCGATGCTTGAGCTGGGATGGCGGGCAAAAAGAGACATACTTGAGATGTGTGAGGACACATGGAGATGGCAAAAAAATAACCCCGAGGGATTTTAAGGAAAGGTTAATGGATTATATTATTAATGATTTGTCTCCGGAGCGCGCGGTGCTCGTCGGCGTCGACACAGGCGAATTTGACATCGAAAGCTCGTTTGACGAGCTTGAGGAGCTTGCCGAAACGGCGGGCGCAAAAGTCGTCGCGCGATTTTCACAAAAGCGCGCGAGGCCTGACACGGCCACATACATTGGCCAAGGTCGGCTTGCGGAGCTGAAATCAATTTGCGAGGCCGACGACATTGAATTGCTTATTTTTGACTGCGAGCTGTCGCCGTCTTTGCAGAGGAATATCGAAACACGGACAGACGTGCGCGTAATCGACAGGACAATTTTAATTCTTGACATTTTCGCCGCCCACGCGATGAGCGGCGAAGGAAAGCTTCAAGTCGAGATAGCGCAGCTTAAATATATGCTCCCGCGCCTCGGCGGCAAGGGAACGTCGCTGTCGCGGCTCGGCGGAGGCATCGGCACAAGAGGACCCGGAGAAACAAAGCTTGAGTCCGACAGGCGGCATATCAGACGGCGGATCAAAAGCCTTGAAGGCGAGCTTTCAAATCTAAAAAAACGGCGCGAGCTGCTGCGCGAGCGGCGGCGCAAGAACGGTGTCTTTACAGTCGCCATAGTCGGATACACAAACGCGGGCAAAAGCACCCTGATGAACGCACTCACAAGCGCCGGAGTGCTGACGATGGACAAGCTTTTTGTGACGCTTGACCCGACTTCAAGATCCTTGGCGCTGCCAAGCGGGCGAAACGTAATGCTTGTTGACACCGTCGGGCTTATTCGCCGCCTGCCCCACCACCTTGTCGAAGCTTTTTTGTCAACTCTTGAGGTCGCCGCCGCCGCCGATGTCATTCTGAATGTTTGCGACGCGTCAAGCGACGAGTGTGTCGAGCATCTTCGCGTCACCGACGAGCTTTTGGACAGGCTCGGATGCGCTCAAAAGCCAGTTATATCTGTTTTAAACAAATGCGACCTTGTCGCCGGAATCGCCGACTTGCCCGTCATAGGCAAAAGCGTCATGATTTCCGCGCTGACAGGCAAGGGGCTTGACAAGCTCCTTTTGCAAATAGACAAAGAGCTTCCGCCCACCCGAAGGCAGGCGGAGCTGCTGTTCCCATATTCCATGCTCGGTTCTGTGGCGCGGCTCAGAAGGGACGGCGTTATTCACACAGAGGAGTTCAGGGAGGACGGCATCTACGTCAGGGTAACTGCGGAAATCAGCTTGCTTGACAGCTTTAAGCACTTCTTCCTTTGAAAGTATCAGACCGCTCGACAGCAGATTTTTTCATCCCGGGTTCAGCGCCCTTCACGCTGAACATCTCGCTCACACTTAGATGTCTCAACCACACTTAGATGTCTCAAACCTTTTTCACAAAGCTTTGTATCAATCATTTCAAAACAATCGGCGTGTCCGCTTTGTGTTTTTTCCGCCCAATGGCGCACGAAAAGGTTTTTTTGGATATTACCGTGATTGCCGATTTCGCGTCCGACGGTCTTTGTCCCGCGGCGTTTCCGAATATGCCGGCATTCCAAATATGCCCGGCGTTTTGCGCAAAGTTTCTGTCCGTTCCCGCCATTCTTAATCATTTCAAAAATGCGGTTTGCCGCTTTGTTTCTCGGAACGCCGTTAAAGCAAGGATTATTACGGGGGGCCGCCGCGCTGATTTGCCTGTTGCTTCTCAACCTCACGCCGCTTTTAAACACGGCTTCCTTGAGGCATAATCTTGTTGCTTTGCTTTTTTTGTCTTGTCAATTTTAAAAGCCGCTTTCAACTGCAAAAACGCAACAAAAACAGACAATAGAACATAACTGATTCTTGTTTTTTGCGCGTTCAAGACGACCCACGCTTATTTTTTGCGCTTTGATTGAAAAAATTCATACGCCGTTTGTCTAAATAATGAAAGTTTTAGTTGATTTTTCATTTTATATATTGTATAATACATTTACCCGAACATTTGTACTATTAATATTTTATCATATCTTGAAAGGGCTTGATACCATGTCGGACAAAGAAAAAGCGCTCGAAACAGCGCTGCACCAGATTGAAAAGGCTTACGGAAAAGGCACAATAATGCGGCTTGGTCAAAACGGCGGGATGCACATCGAATCGATTTCCACAGGCTCGATTGCGCTTGACGCCGCGACGGGCATCGGCGGCTTGCCGAGAGGCAGGATTATTGAGATTTACGGCCCCGAGTCGTCAGGAAAGACAACGCTGGCTTTGCACGTCGTCGCCGAAGCTCAGAAAGCGGGCGGCGAAGCGGCGTTTATTGACGCCGAGCACGCGCTTGACCCTGTTTATGCCTCCAATCTTGGCGTCGATATTGATTCGCTGCTTGTTTCACAGCCTGACAACGGCGAGCAGGCCCTTGAAATTGCCGAGGCGCTTGTCCGCTCCGGCGCGATAGACGTGGTTGTCATTGACTCTGTCGCCGCGCTTGTGCCGCGCGCTGAGATTGACGGTGAAATGGGCGATTCACACATGGGGCTGCACGCGCGGCTCATGTCGCAGGCGCTGCGCAAGCTGGCGGGCGCGATTTCAAAATCAAACACAATAATAGTTTTCATAAACCAGCTTAGGGATAAAGTCGGAGTTATTTACGGCAGCTCCGAGACGACGACAGGCGGCAGGGCGCTGAAGTTTTACGCCTCAATCCGCATGGACGTCCGCCGTGTGGAGCAATTAAAGGGTTCGGGCAACGAGTTTATCGGCTCAAGGACAAAAGTAAAAATAGTCAAAAACAAGGTTGCTCCACCGTTTAAAGACGCCGAATTCGACATAATGTACGGTCAGGGCATTTCTAAGACAGGAGAGATACTTGACCTTGCCGTCAAGCTTGATATTGTAAACAAAAGCGGGTCATGGTTTTCATACGGCGACACAAGGCTCGGTCAAGGGCGCGACAATGTCAAGGAATATATCGGTCAAAATCCCGACCTTTTAAAGGAGCTTTCCGAAAAGGTGAAGGACAATATGGACAAGCTTGCGCAGGCAGGCAAAGTCGCGGCTTCAAGCAAAAAGGGCAGCTCCGCTGGCTTTGACCGTCCCACAACCCTCACGCCGACAAGAGCTTCCGCCAAGGCGCAGATAGACATCACTGTTGACGATGACGAATAACGCCGAAGATTCCTTTAAAATCGAAATAAAACGCGGCAAGGGCGACAAGATACATATTTACGCAAACGGCGAATATTCCGCCACAGTTGATTTTGCTTACTGGTTTTCGTCAGGTGTGCCGCACGGCTGCATCCTTGACGGCGATGAGTTTTGCCGCCTGATTTCCTCACTGGAGGAGCGCAGAGCCTGCAACAAGGCGCTTGACATTCTTTCCTTGCGCGACCACAGCAAAAAAGAGCTTTTAACAAAGCTTAAGCTGAAATTTTCGGCAGAGGCGGCGGAAAAAGCCGTCACAAAGGCAGAGGAAGCCGGTCTTATCGACGACGAAGCTTTTGCCCGCAAGCTTTCCGCCGAGCTTTTCAGACGAAAAAGATACGGGCCGGACAGGATAAAAAGCGAGCTGATTTTTAAGGGGATTTGCCGTGAGGACGCCGACGGGTTCGCAGCGGAGCTTGACATTGACGTCACAGAGTGTATTATTGAACTGTTAAGGACAAAGTTTTCCGGCTCGCTTTCAAACGAAAAAGACACGCGGCGGACATTTAATTCGCTGATGAGGATGGGATATCGCGCCGGCGACATAAAGAGCGCTTTGCGCGGCTTCACGCAGGAAACGGAAGAAATCTGACAGGGAGTGGATATTTATTGAGAGTCGGACTTGTTTCTCTCGGCTGCCCGAAAAATCAGGTTGACGCCGAAATGATTCTTGCTTCACTGCGTTGGGACGGAGCTGAAATTGTCGACTGCACAGACGGCGCTGATGTTGTGATAATAAACACCTGCGCATTCATAGACGACGCGAAAAAAGAGGCGATAGACAGCATCCTTGACATGGCGGAGCTAAAAAAAGAGGGTGTCGTCGGCAAAATTATCGTCACCGGCTGCCTTTCACAGGCGCACGGCTCCGACATTTTAAAAGAAATGCCCGAAGTTGACGCCGTCGTCGGAATCGGCGCCAACAGCCGAATCGCCGATATTGTGAAGTCTGTGGCGGGCGGCGAAACTGTTTTTGACTGCCCCGACGTTTCGTGCATGTGCCTTGAGGGTCAAAGGCTCCTCACAACGCCTGAATATTGGGCATACCTTAGAATATCCGACGGCTGCTCCAACAAATGCTCCTACTGCGCCATTCCCGGAATGCGCGGCGGCTTGCGCAGCAGAAAAATCGAAACAATCGTAGAGGAAGCGCGCCAGCTTGCCGCGGCAGGCACAAAGGAGATTGTTCTGATAGCTCAGGACACAACGGCATACGGCCGCGACATTTACGGCGAGCATAAGCTTCCGGCTCTGCTTAACAAGCTTTGCTCCGTGAGCGGAATCGAGTGGATAAGGCTCCTTTACTGCTACCCCGACGAGGTGACGGACGAGCTGATTGATGTCATGGAGTTTCAGCCCAAGGTGTTAAAATATATTGACCTGCCCCTTCAGCACGCCGACGATAAGATATTAAAGGCGATGAACAGACGCGGCTCACAGGCGGATATCAGAAGCCTTGTCGGCAAGCTGCGCCGCCGCATACCCGATATAGTCATCAGGACGACTTTAATCACGGGCTTCCCCGGTGAGGGCGAGGACGAATTTGAGCGGCTTGCGGTGTTTGTCAACGAGCTTGAGTTTGACCGTTTGGGCTGCTTTGTGTTTTCGCCGCAGGAGGGCACCGCCGCGTTTTCGCTTCCGGGAGATGTTGATGAAGAAACAAAAATACGGCGGCGGGAAATAATCATGGAGGATCAGCTCCGCATAGCCGAGGAAAAGAATCTCAAAAAGATAGGAACGGCATTCAAGGTGCTTGTTGAAGAATATGACGCTTATACGGACAGCTATACAGGCAGGACATATATGGACGCGCCGGAGATTGACGGTTTTGTCACCTTCACGTCGCAAAAGACATTTAATCCCGGCGATTTTGCGGATGTTGTAATAACAGGCTGCCGTGATTACGATCTTTTGGGCAGAGCCAAATAAAGCAAAACAGGAAGGATTAAAAGAATGAACATTCCAAACAAGCTGACAATCGCAAGGATGCTGATCACGCCTGTTTTTTTGGCTGTTATATTGATGGACTTCCCGCATAAGTTTATTGTGTCGGCTGTTGTGTTTGTTATCGCGTCGCTGACTGACTTTATGGACGGCAGGCTTGCGAGGAAAAATAACGAAATCACAGTTTTTGGAAAGCTTTTGGATCCTGTCGCCGACAAAATGCTGACAACGGCCGCCATGCTTGCCTTTATGAAGATGGGACTTTGTAATATATGGGTCGTCATGATTGTGCTGACGCGCGAATTTGTGATTACCTCCGTTCGGCTTGTCGCGTCTGCTCAAGGCGTCGTCATTCCCGCAAATATGTGGGGCAAAGTAAAAACCGCGTGTCAGATGACTTTTACAATTCTCATACTTGTCCTTGGAGAGCTTCAGGAGACGTTTAATATTTTCAGATTTATAAAGTTTATCGGGTTTGAGGAGTTTTCAGGTATACTGCTTTGGATAACGGCCGTGCTGACAGTCATTTCAGGCTTGACATACCTTGCCGAAAGCAGAAAGACCATTGACTTTTCATCCTAAGGCAACACCGCGCAATGAGCGGCTGAAGCCTTTGTTGCACGCTTGCTTGCATCTTTTCCGTCATATCGCCCAAAAATGCTCGGCAATACTAAAAGTATTGCCTGCGTTTTTTAGACAATCTGCCGAATAAATCTGACGGCGCAA
>LSQX01170407.1_pt1 | contig 106015 bp, 74 predicted proteins | sample 654561 | NCBI WGS metagenome assembly LSQX01 (sample SAMN04489861, study PRJNA283612) | anaerobic digester metagenome | isolation source: 4 biogas reactors fed with cattle manure at either 37C or 55C with and... | place: Denmark: Kongens Lyngby | collected 2014
AGATGTGTATAAGAGACAGGCGCTGGCGGACTCGGCGGGCGTTTCTTCTCGCTGCGCCGCAGCGGAGTCACCGGCAGCGGCAGGGGCGGGAACGACTCGCCGCCGGTGCGGCTCTGCGGCCTGGCCTGCGGCGGCGGACCGCAATCGATCGGCCCCGAATTCTCCTCCTGGCCGAACACCAACGACGCCCCCGGCGCCGTGCAAACCGCATAGAAGACCCCTGCCCGCTCGAGAAATCCCCGACGGGAGAAACCTGGATCGGGTTGGCGTTTCGATCGGGACATGTGCAGACAGCCTTGACTGTTGAATTGGCGGCGGAAACCCAAGCGGCCAAATCAGCACCCTCGTGCACGCCGACAGCTCCTAACATATATTGTGTCGGAAACGACCTGCCGGCGTCAAGCTTTTCGCTGGAGCAAATCGTTGCCTGGAAGACATTTGCGATCGGCCGGCGGAGACCGAAAGGGCGGCAGGCTGGCCGATCGACTGTCGAAGATCGTGGAAGATCGTGATCGGCCTGCCGCGGCAGTCGGCTCCGCAGGTATTCGAGGAGTGCGTTTTGCACCGTTTGTGGGCAATCCTCGGCTGCAAAAATTCCGCGTTTCGGTTAATAATGGGGTAATGGGCGTCGTCCAAGGCAGTCTTCTCGTCTTTCGACAGCGCTGCCAGGCGGATGCTTGGGAACCAGAGAGAGGCGGGTGCTTGGGAGCAGGGAGGGTGCCGCCAGGCGGCAGGAAAGACTGGACTACAGAATATGAGGAGAACGCCGTGGTTCGATTCCGCACGTGCCCGTTCTTGCGGGCGTTGGCCGCGATTGCCTTCTGCCTGGCCTGTTTGGCGCCCAGCGCTCCGGGCGGCGAGCCCCCGGCGTTGAACCCTTTCGCGCCGGTGAAGACCGACCGCGAGGATGCGGCGCCGGGTTACCTGGAGCTTTCCGACGGCTCGGTCCGCGTGGGCAACATCTACATGACGCGCGACAAGCGTCTGAAGGTCTACGACGACCAGACGCAGCGGCAGCGGGAGATCCCGCTGCGCGCCGTCCGGCAGATCGACTGCAACGTGCTCAAGGAATGGATGGAGAAGGAGTGGCGGTTCAAGGAACTGGCGCTCAATGAGAAGTATTTCACCGGCCGCGAGTATCCGAGCCGCGAGTGCGCATACACGGTCACGCTCCAGGACGGGCGAACGATCACCGGCCCCTTGGCCGAGATCATCTACGTGCGTCCCTTCGTCTCGACTCCGAGCGGGCCGACGGCGTATCGGCCCGATGCCGAGGCGGAGAAGTTCCTCCTCCACAAGCGGCAGAAGGGCGATCCCGGCACGGACCTGAAATCGCTTGTCTATGTGAAGACGATCCGACTCGGGGAAGAGGCCCTCGCGGAGGGCAGGAAGCGAGCCCGCGCGTCGCGTCCCAAACCAGCGAACTGACGCTTCGCGACTGCCGGGAGGGCAGACCTGCGTGATTCAATTCAGTCTCCAACAAGGCCACAGCATCACGACAGCGCTGTGGGTCACGGTGATCGCCGTCGCCCTGGCGGCGCTCTTCTACTGGCGCGCGTTTCGCACCCTCAAGCCGCGCCAATGGCAGTTGCTGCTGGCCCTGCGGATTCTGGCAATCCTGGCGATCATCGTTCTGCTCTTCCGCCCCGTGCTCAGCTTCCGCAAGGAAGTCTCCCAGAAGAAATCGGTGATCTTCCTCCTCGACACGTCTTCTTCGATGGGCATTTCCGACGACGCCAGCGGCGCCACCCGCTTCGAGCAGGCACGGGACAAGGTCCATGCCTGGAGCGAACAGTTGGAGGGCGGCTTCCAGTTGCAGGCGATCGAGTTCTCGGAACGTGCCCGCTCGCTTGCCGATCTCAAGCAACTGCCGACCTTGGCCGCCCGGGGCAAGGCCACCTCGCTGTCGCGGGCGCTGGCCGCCGGGGCCCAGGCCGCTCCGCGGCGCGACATCGAGGCGATCTTTCTCGTTTCCGACGGCATCCACAACTCCGCCCGCGATCCCAAGGAGATCGCCAGGCAGATCGGCGTGGTCGTCCACGCCGTCGGCGTCGGCGCGAGCCTGCGAAGCGACGCGGCCTACCGCGACATCCAGGTTGCGTCGCTGAACTGTCCGGACACGATGATGCTCAACAACTTGACGCGGATCACCGCGGGGATCGAGGCCGTGGGCCTTGCCGGCCGGGTCGTCCGCGCGATCCTCGAGGAGGACGGCAAGCCGGTCGGAGAACAGGAATTGGCGCTCGACGAGGTGGAAGGCGCCCAGGAGGTCAAGTTCGAGTTCCGGCCGACGGTCCTCGGGCGCCACGAGTACACGGTTCGCATCCCGCCGGTGCCCGAAGAGAAGATCAAAGAGAACAACCAGCGGAGCGCCGTGGCGCTGGTCGTCGAACCGGGGATTCGGGTGCTCTACCTGGAGGGGACCCTGCGTCCGGAATACGGCGCCATCGTGCAGCGGTTTTTGTCCAAGGATCCGGACCTGCAATTCTGCGCGTTGGTGCAGACGCGTCCCAACGAGTTTCTCAAACGGACGAACATCGACGGGCTCGAGTTGGAGTCGCTCCCCGCGACGCAGGAGGAGGTCGCCGCCTTCGACGTGTTCCTTCTCGGCGACCTCGACAGCAGCTTCATCAAGCCGTCCCAGCAGGAATTGATCGCCCAGCGCGTCCGCGATGGCGCCGGCCTGGTCATGCTCGGCGGCTACCACAGCCTCGGGCCGGGCGGCTACCGGGGGACGCCGATCGGCGAGCTTCTGCCCGTCCTGCTCGGCGACCGCAACATCGGCCAGGTTGACGAGCCCTTCCTGCCGGTGTTGACGCCCGATGGCCGCCAGCATCCGATCTTTGCCAACATCGCCGACTTCTTTCCGACGGCGGGCGGGGATGCCGGCCGCGCGGACCTCCCGGAATTGGACGGCTGCACGCGCGTCGCGGGGGCCCGGCCCGGCGCCACGGTGCTGGCCGCCTGTCCCTTGGAGACCAGCCCCCAGGGTTTGATGCCGGTGCTGGCCATTCAGCCGGTGGACAAGGGCCGGGCGGCCGTGTTCTGCGCCGACACGACGCGCAAGTGGCAGCAGGTTCCCCGCGCGCTCGGCCAGGAGTCGCCGTTCCTCCAGTTCTGGGGCCAGCTGATGCGCTGGGCGGCGGGGCGTTCGGCCGAGGTGGAAACCGAGGCAAGCATCACCAGCAGCACCGACAAGGGCTACTACGAGCCCGAAGAGGAGATCCGCATCTCGGCGATCGTCCGCAACGAGAAGGGGGAGGGCGCGGCGGATGCCAAGGTCGTCGCCAGGGTCCGCGGCCCGGAAGGCCGCACGGCGCCGGTCGAGATGCCGATCGTCGCCGGCGCCGCCGGCCATTACCAGGGCCGCTACACCCCGGCCGGCGCCGGCAGCTACCAGATCGCCGTCGAGGCGAAGCTCGCCGCGCTCCGCCTGGAGGGCGAGAAACTCGCCGTCGAGGTCGGCCGGCCCTATCTGGAGTTCGAGCAACTGGACCTCGACGAAAAACGGCTGGCGGAGATCGCCGCCGACACGGGCGGGCGCTACATGCACATCTCGACCGCCGACAGCCTGATCGATCAGCTCGATCGGACGGAACGCAAGCGCCAGGTCCAGTTTGAGACGCCGCTGGCCGTTCCGCTCCCCTTGTGGCTCGTGTTCGTCGGCGCGGTGACGACCGAATGGGTCTTGCGGCGGAGGTTTCAATTGCGATGAGCAGCGGATACCGATACCTCGAGCCGGAGGCTCTCGCCCGGATGAAGAATCTCTCGATGGTCGCCCGCGGCGTCGTCGAGGGGGCGGTCAGCGGCATGCACGCCAGCCCCTACAAGGGCTTCAGCGTGGAATTCGCCGAGCACCGCGAGTACACCGCGGGCGATGATCCCCGCCACCTCGACTACAAGATGCTCGCCCGCACCGACCGCCTCTACATCAAGCAGTACGAGGAAGAGACGAACATGCGGGTGCAGATCCTGCTCGACACGTCGGGCTCGATGGGCTACCGGCAGGCGAGCAAGCTGACCAAGCTCCAGTACGGCTGCTACCTGACGGCGATTCTCGCCTACCTGATGATCCGCCAGCAGGACTCCGTGGGTCTGACGACCTTCGACACGCAGATCGGCCTGGACATGCCCGCCCGCGGCTCCCCGCGGCACTTCAACGAAATGATGCAGCGCCTGGAATCGCTCCAGCCGGGTGAGGAGACCGACATCGGCGCGATCCTGCACCGGCTGGCCAACCGGTTCAAGCGACGCTGCCTGATCGTGGTCATCAGCGACCTCTACGACGAGCCGGAGGAGGTGATGCGGGCGCTGCACCACTTCCGCCACCGCAAGCACGAAGTCATCGTGTTCAACGTCTTCGACAAGGCGGAAATCGAATTCCCCTTCACCGATACGATCGCCTTCCACGACCTGGAGACGAACGACCGCATCCAGATCGATCCGGCCTACGTCCGCGAGGCCTACCTGGAACAGATGGACGGGTTCATTGAAGGCTATCGCCGGGCGTGCGCCGAGTCGAACATCGACTACGTGATGACGGACACTTCCGTCCCCTACGATTTCATGCTCTCCAAGTACATCGCCAAGCGGACGCTGCTATGACGTTCGTCTCCGCCGCATTCCTGTTCGCCGCGCTGGCCGGGGCGATCCCCGTCGTGCTGCACATGATCAATCGCCAGCAGGCGAAGAATCTGCCCTTCAGCACGCTCCGCTTCCTGCGGATCAGCGCGGAGAAGACGCGGCGGCGGAAACGGATTCACGATCTCCTGCTGATGCTTCTGCGCGTGGCGGTGCTGATTCTCCTGGCGTTCGGGCTGGCCGAGCCGACGCTGACGAGCTTGAGCCATTTCTGGGGCAATGGCTCCACGGCCGTGGCGATCCTTCTCGACAACTCGGCCAGCATGGGGGTGATCGACGAGGGGCGCCCCCGCTTCGAGACCGCCCGCGACGCCGCGCGGCAAATCCTCGGCGAACTGGGGGACGGCGACCAGGTCGTGCTGATGCTCACCGGGGGCCCCAAGCTGGACAACCAGGAGCGGCTGCAAACCGCCCACGACAAGGTGCTCCAGGCGATCGACCAGGCGGCCGTCAGCTACGAGCGCGCCGAGCTGGCCGAGAAGCTCCGCGATGCCGAGAACCTGCTCGCCCGGACCGAGACGCAGAACAAACAGATTTACGTTCTCACCGACATGCAGCAACTCAGTTGGGAGGGTCTCAAGGAGCGCGCCCAAAAACCGGCGGACGCCGAGCGCGCGGACCACCCCGGCGAGCAGGTCCCGCTGATCGTCGTCGACTGCAACCGGAACCCGAAGCCCAACGTGGCCGTCACCGGCCTGGAATTGAAGGCCGTCGTGCCGGTGGCCGGTCTGCCGATCACCGCCATGGTGGAGCTGTTCAACGCCGCCTCGGCGCCGCAGAAGCGCCACGCGGAACTCTACGTCGACGGGGCCAAGACGGCGACCAGCCCCGAACTGGAAATCCCGCCCGGAGAGCGGCTCGCGCACGGCTTCCAGTTCGTTCTCGAGCAGGGGGGCATGCACCGCGGGGAGCTGCGGATCGTCGGCGACGACGGTTCCCGCTACGACGACCAGCGCTATTTCTCCCTGGAGGTCGATCAGGGGATCCCGGTGGCCATCGTCAAGTCGCGGGAACACGAGATCCCCTACCTCGAAGACACGTTCTACCTGGAGCAGGCGCTCGCGCCGGCGCGGTCCGGGGCATGGGCGATTCGCACGACCTCGTTGACGGCCGGCGAATTGCAGAGCGAGCCGCTGTCGAACTACAAGGTGATCTTCTGCGTCAACCTCGAAGCCCCCGAAGCGGGCACGGCCCAGCGGCTCCGCGCCTACGTCGCCGGCGGCGGCAACCTCGTCTGGATCGCCGGCGACCGCGTCGATCCGGCCGCCTACAACGCCATGAACGAGCAGGCGGGCGGCCAGCTCCTGCCGGCTCCGCTGGCCGAGGTCCGCTTGCCCAATCCGTCGGACGGCCGCGACAGTTGGCGGATCGCCTGGCTCGACGAAACCGACCCGGCAATCGGCCAGCTCGCCGAGCCGGCGTCGCTCTACCAGTCCGTGCTGATCTACAAGCACCTGAGAATCGACACCGTCGCGGCCGCCGCCGCCAAGGTGCTCGCCCGCCTGGACGACGGCGAGGCGTTTCTCGTCCGGGCGGCGGTGGAAAAGGGCGCCGTGATCATGCTCGCCGCGGGCGCTCACGTCGGCTGGTCGAATCTTCCGGTCCGGCCGATCTTCCTGCCGATGATGGCCCGCCTGGTCTTCGAGCTGGCCGGGGCCGAGCAGACGCGCCACCGGGCCCTGGCCGGTTCGCCCCTCACCGTGCAACTCGACGACCAGCTCCAACCCGTCCTGGTCGAGGTCCGCACTCCCTCGGGCGCGACGATCCAGCAAGAGAGCCAGCCGATGGGGGGCGGGGGGCAGAAATTCACCTATCCGGACACGCACGACGTGGGCATCTATACGCTGCGGTTGCTCGACACGGCCCGGCCATCGACGATTCCGTACTCGGTCAACCTCGATCCGGATGAAGCCGACTCGAAGACGCTCGCCCGCGACGAGCTGGAGAAGACGCTGGCCCCCGCGCCGGTCATTTTCGCCGACGACCCGGAGGACCTGTCGAGCACGTTCAAGACGCTCCGCGAGGGCGAAAGCCTCTGGGAAACGCTGCTCGCCGGAGTGCTCCTCGTCCTGGTCTTCGAGACCTTGATCTCCAACCTGCTGAAACCGCAACAGGGCGAGGAGCAGTACAAGCACCTCGACCCGGGGTTCCGCCGCCTGGCAAGAAAGGGAGAGACCGCTTCCCTGGCGGGCTAGCCCGGACGATCCATGGGCCAAACACCCAACCCGCCGCGTCAGCAAGGCCGACCCGCGTCACCCGTCCTTGCTTTCGGGTCGCGTTTGGGGCGGCGCGCGGCAGTCGAAGCCTCCCCTCACCGGGCTAAATCGGAGAGGCAGTCTTGGATCAGCGTTCCTGGAGTGACCGCTACTCCTTCACCCGGCAGCGGATATCCTCCGCGCCATGGCAGATCAGCAGCCGGGCGTGATCCGGCGCAATGACGGCAAATCGCTCTTCGACGCGGGACATCTGCCCCGGCCAACAGTAGGTGAAGTAGATGTCGACCGGGCAGTTGAGCTGGAGATAGTCACCAGTCGTGATTTTCGGCGCCAGCCCGAAATCCGCCAGTAGCCGGCGCGACTCGGCGGCCAGTCTGGGGTCGATCTCAATCCCGCGGGCATCAAATCCCAGCGTCTGCGCCAAGCCGGTGACCACGCCCATGCCGCTGCCCCATTCGCACAACCGCGCGCGGGGCAGAGCCGACAAGACGGCGTAGACGACGCAGCAGTTACTGGGGACGAAGTCGAAACACTCGATCGCCTTGGCGCGGCGGAGTCCCTCGGCAGCCAGTTCGGCGGGCAGTCTGGGCATCGGCCCAGCCTCGGAAGCAAGCGGCAGATCGCGGAGCATGGCGGCACCAGGGTGGACTTGAGAGACGATCAAGAGAAGGCGCCAACGAACGGGACCGGGGGCGGAGTTGGCAAGCGGGGAGTGTGATCTCTGGAGAACGACTGCATTTGAGCAAACGGCAACGCACGACGGAAGGGGCGATTCCGCGTGGAGCTTTGCCATCCGCGGGGCGGGCGGGCCGATCCGCCAGGAGCGGATGGCATCCCGCCCGCCGCGATCAACCGGCCCACGGCGGACCCCGGGCAAGAATCGGCCCCTGTTTCAGCGCGCCGCACTCCGGGAATTGGACCTTGAATCGTGGGTAGCGTGGGCTCCGAAACCCGGCGGAATCTGGGAACATCGGACGGTTCTTCCGGGTGCGCGGTTTAGGCCGACGATAGCGGTTATTCTCAATATTCCGTCGCCGCGTTGCCGATGAACCCAGGTGGCTACACAGCTGGTGCGGTTCCCATGCCCTCGCATGGCGACCGGGCGCGTGGCATGTCCGCCGACGCCGGAACCCGGTCTGGAGGTCACGGCGACAGCCTCTGAGCGAAACTAGGCAGGCTTTGCGGATTGAACACCAAGCTGGTGAAGGGATGTATCAAAGGAAACCGATTTAGCAAGGGCAACAGTTATTGCGCCGGCGCAGCGAATCGATGCCGGACGCGTGGCCTCGCTGTCGACAACCTTGCCCGGGCGGGGTGCGGAGACAAGCCGGGTCGGTGGGCTTGATGCATGAAGCGGTCTCGCTTCAGCCGATTCATGCCAGGCCAGGGCAGCACCACAGGGGGGATTGCCCAGATTTCCGAATCATCTCAGCCGTGAAGTTGACTCCTATGGAAGTAAGCCGTCCCCGCCAGCGAACTGCCCGACATCCTGCAACCAGCCTCGCACTGGCGATCGGGCTGCTGGCAATCGGCGTCCGATTCGGCATCGGCTCCGAGCTTCGCCAAACGCCGATCGTTCGCGCGATTCAAGCGGCAACTCCTTCGATCGTCAATATTCGAGGGGAAAAGACGGTTAAGGAGACTGGGCAATCTGGGACAGTGGATCCAACACGCCGGGTCAATGGCATGGGAACCGGCGTCGTCCTCGATCCGCGCGGCTACGTTGTCACAAATCACCATGTTGTCAGCGGGGTCCGCGAGATCCTCGTCACTTCGGTTGGCGGCCGCGAGTACACGGCGAGGCTGGTCGCCCACGATCCGGCCACCGACCTGGCGATCATCAAGATCGATCCAGCTCGCGACATGCCCGTGATTACGCTGGGAAGCTCCGAGGACCTGATGCTCGGAGAAACGGTGATTGCCGTCGGAAACGCGTACGGATACGAGAACACGATTACGCAGGGGATCGTCAGTGCGTTGCATCGCGCGGTCCAGGTAAGCGATGCGCAGTACTACGAGGACCTGATTCAGACCGACGCGAGCATCAATCCGGGAAATTCCGGCGGCCCGCTGCTGAACATCGACGGCGAAATGATCGGGCTGAACGTGGCGGTTCGGGCAGGCGCGCAAGGGATCGGGTTCGCGATTCCCGTGGATAAGGTGCTGGCGGTCGTGTCCCGTCTGCTCGCCGAGCAGGCGGGCAGCAGCCAGCGCCACGGAATCCAACTGGCGGCGGTGGCCGTGCTCGACGCGGATAGCTCGAAGATCGAGTCGATCGAGCCGAACAGCCCTGCCGCACTGGCGGGTCTGAAAGCCGGGGATCTGATCGTCGCCGTCGACAACCAGCCGGTGGCGCGGAGCCTCGATTTTCATCGCGCGATGCTCGGCCGCAAAGCCGGTGAGCCGGTTCAGGTCACCGTCCGACGGGGCGACGAAGCGCTCGATTTCAGCTTGTCCCTTGCCGAGGCGCCGGCAGCCTCTGCGGACTGGGCCGAGCTGGTCTGGGAAGGGCTGGGGGTGGAACTGGAGGCGATCCCCGCCGAACAGTTTCGCCGCACGTTCCGTACCCGGTATCGAGGCGGAATGTCGGTGGTTCGGGTGCGTCCGGGCGGTCCGGCCGCCGAGCAGGGGATTCTGCCCGGCGACGTCCTGGTTGGATTGCACATTTGGGAAACCCTGTCGATGAAGAACGTGGCCTACGTGATGAGCCGGCCCGACATCTCCGAGTTCTCGCCCGTCAAAGTGTACTTGCTCCGCAACAACGACGTCCTCTACGGTCACCTGTCGGTGAGCATGAAGACGACCGTGCAGCGCTGACGGTTTTTTGATCAAGCGGCGATCGCGCCGCGCGGCTCAGTCCCAAGGCAGCCCGCATTCGGCCCGACCCAGACTCCCGGCTCGAATCGCGATGGTTCGGCCCCCCCCAAAGCCGCTCCCGCGGACCGCGGTTGCAGAGGCTTTGGGGGGGATGCCCGTTGTGGAAGACGCCATGGAATCGGATTTGATCGCCCACTTGCGCGGCCGCTTGCCCCGCCATCCGTTGCTGAAGCTGGGGATCGGCGACGACGCCGCGGTCCTCAACGGCGCCCCAGGCGGCGACTGGCTGGTGACCGTCGATATGCTCACCGACCAGGTCGATTTCCGCCTCGCCGAGGCGGACCCGCGAAGGGTCGGCCGCAAGGCGTTGGCGGCCAACCTCAGCGACCTGGCCGCGATGGCCTGCCGGCCGGTCGCGGCGGTCGTCGCCCTCGTCCTGCCGCGGCGGGGCGGATTGGAGTTGGCGATCGCGCTGTATGAGGGGATGATCCCGCTGGCCGAACAATACCAGATCGCGATCGCCGGCGGAGACACCAATAGCTGGGATGGGCCGCTGGCGATCAGCGTCACGGCGATCGGCCAGGCAGGGTCCCGCGGGCCGCTCGTGCGCGGCGGCGCGCGGCCGGGCGACCGGATCGTCGTCACCGGATCGTTCGGCGGCAGCATTCTCGGCCGCCATTTCGATTTCCAGCCCCGAGTTGCCGAAGCCCTCGCCCTGGCCGATGGCTACCGGCTGCACGCGGGCATCGACGCAAGCGACGGCCTCGCCCGGGACCTGGCGCACCTGGTCGAAGAGAGCAGCTGCGGCGCCGTGGTCTGGACCGACCGAATCCCGATCTCGGCCGACGCGGAGCGGTTGGCCGCCCAACTGGCCGACGGCTCGACGCCGCTTGACCACGCGCTCGCCGACGGCGAAGATTTCGAGTTGATCCTGGCGGTTCCGCCGGACGAGTCGCAGCGGATGATCGCCGATCAGCCCCTCCAGGTTTCACTGACGGTGATCGGCGAGTTCGTTTCCGGCCCGGGCCTGTTCCAGCAGGACCCGCAAGGCCGCCGCCGGCGACTTGCCGCTGGCGGCTTCGAACATCAATTCGACTGAGATCGCGGCCCCGCGTGACGCAGACCGTTCAATTCCTTGCCGATTGCGAAGCGGACACCGCCAGGCTCGGCGCTTGGCTGGCCGATCTCCTGCCCCAAGGGTCGGTGGTCGCGCTGGTTGGCACGCTGGGCGCCGGCAAGACGCGGCTCGTCCAGGCGATCGCCGAGCACTGCGGGATCGATCGCCGCGACGTCGTCAGCCCGACCTTCGTGCTGGTGCACGAGTATCGCGGCCGCCGGCTGCTGTACCACATCGACGCCTACCGCCTCAAAGACGAGGACGAGTTTTTCGAGCTCGGCCCGGAGGAGTATTTCGAAAGCGAGGGGATCACGCTCATCGAATGGGCCGATCGCGTGGAAGGCTGTCTGCCGAGCGAGCGCCTGCTGGTCCACATCGAAGTTGCCGGCGGCCAGTCGCGGAGCTTCGCGCTCACGGCCTGCGGGGCACGGTACGAGCCGGTGGTCGAGCAACTGCGGCGGAAAGCAGCGGCCGGCCGGCCGGGGTGAGGCGGAGGTTCCCAAGCCGGAGCTTGGGAACCAGGAAAAGCAGCGGCTGGCCGGCCGGGGTGAGGCGGAGGTTCCCAAGCCGGAGCTTGGGAACCAGGAGCGGTGCGCGGCCTAGCGAGCGCCGATCCGCCAGGCGACTCGATACCCGCGCGTTGTCAGCCAGGCGGCCATCTCGCCCGCCGTGCGATGATCGCTGACCGGGAACTGTTCCCCTGATCCGCCGTCTTTGCGGTCTTCGTAGCCACCGGGGGCCGTGCAACTGCCCGCCGACATCTGCGTGATGCAGATGTCCGCCAGGCGGTTCCGGAGCACGGCGTTTTCGCGCGTGGAGAGGACGAGTTCCGCGTCCGGAAATCCCAGGCGGAGGACGCAGTACAGCCGCACGAACAGCTCGTCGTCGATTCTGTAAGGTGCCCGGAAGCCCTGCGGCGCATCGTGAATTCGCGGCAGGCTGAAGGCGATCGTCCGGTCGGGGTGCCGGGCCTGGAGATAGGCGGCATGCTGCATCATCGCCCGGGTGTCCTCGACCGGATCGGCCAGCCCCAGCAGGATTCCCAACCCCAGCCGGCCGATTCCCGCGTCCGCCGCGCGGTCGAGCCCCTCAAACCGCCAGTCATACGAGGCCTTGCTGCCCTTGGGGTGATATTCCGCATAGAGCGTCTCGTCGTAGGTCTCCTGGTAGAGGGTCACGCAGCAGGCGCCGGCCTCGGCCAGCCGGGCGTAATGGCGGGTCGACTGGGGAGCGATCTCGACCGCCGGCGCCACCGCCTGGCGCGTAAGCCACTCGATGACCTGGGCGTAGTACTCAGCCGTCGTCAGCCGCGGGAACTCGCCGCCGACCAGAAGGATGTGGCGGAATCCACGCCTTAAAAGGACGTTCGCCTCGCCTTGGGCCTCGGCGAAGGAGAGGTGCCGGCGCCGGAGCTGGCGCGGATAGCGGAAACCGCAGTAGGTGCAGAAGTTGATGCAGTGGCTGGACAGATAGAGCGGCGCGTAAAGCAGCATCCGCCGGCCCGACGCCGGCCGCGGGTCCCGCGCCGCCGGTTCGCCAAACCGCTCGATGGTCAGCGCTCGGGCCCGTTCAACGAGCGGCGCCAGCGGCCGCGCCGGATCCAGGTGCCGCCAGGCCTCGGCGATCTCGGGGCCGGCCAGCCCGTCGTCGCGGACAAGCTGGCGAGTCCGTCGGGGCGGGCGGCCTCCGCGCCCCGAGAGCTCGTTGGCCATCCGGTCGAGGCAGTCCAGTGAGCGGCGATCCTCCGCTGTCAGCCGGGTGGACTGCTGGTTCAACCACTGATAGCGCCAGCGCTCGAGTCGATCGGCCAGTTCGCCTCGCCCAAGCAGCGACGACGCCTCCTCGCCGTCGAGAACACGAAGCACTTCCACAAGCAGCGAGAGCCGGGCGGCGGCGTGCACGTCGGTCCGGCGAACCCACTCACGAAGGGGGGCGACAGGAAATCTGGTGCTTGTGGACATGAGCGCTGGCAGGGATCGGGGGAGGGGCCAGTCGCTGGACAACGCGAGCGGGCTGCTCCTCAACCCATGATAACGCTCCGGCCCGGGGCGGGTAACCCCGCACACGCCGGGAGAGCCCTTGCGGAATGGCTCCGGCTCGCTCGCCGAGGGTGGAGAAGTTGCACTCGTTGGCACCTCGCGGTAGTGTTAGGTCTCGACCTGCGGACTTGCACCGGGGACTGCACGCGCGGCCGGCCAGCTCCGCGGCTCGCTGTCTCCAGACGCCGCCACCGCCTCAAGGATCGCCAAGAACAACGATGTTTCACCTTCGCCCAATCACGCCCCGCGACCGCTCGGAAGTGGCCGAGCTGGTCTGTCTGTCGACGAACCACTGGTACCAGACGCGCCTCGGCACCAAGGTCTTTCATGCCGGCCCTGAGTCGACGGCCGTCTTCTTCGATGTTTACCAGGCGTTAGACCCGGGCTGCGCCGTCGTGGCCGAACATGCGGCGACGGGACTGTTGGTCGGGTCGTGCTTCTACCATCCCCGCCAGACCCATGTCTCCCTGGGGATCATGAACATCCACCCGAACTACTTCGGAAGAGGCATCGCGAAGGCCCTGCTCCAGTACATCCTGGATTATGCCGACAAGCATGGCCATTCGTCCGTCCGGCTGGTCCAAAGCGCGCTGAACCTGGACTCGTTCTCGCTCTACACCCGGGCGGGTTTCGTCCCGCGCCGGGCGTTTCAAGACATGCTCGTCGGCGTGCCCCAAGAGGGCCTCGGGCGGCGGTTTGCGGGCGCGGAACACGTCCGGCCGGCGAAGATCGAAGACGTCTCCGCCGCCGCCGCGCTGGAGCGGGAGATCGCCGGGATTTCGCGGGAGAAGGACTACCGGTATTTCATTGACAATCGCGACGGCCTCTGGGAGATGTTCGTCTACGACGGGCCCAACGGCGTCGAGGGGTTCCTCGCGGGGCTCAAGCATCCCGGGCTGCCGCTGGTCGGCCCCGGCGTCGCCCGGACGGAAGAGCAGGCCGCCGCTCTGCTGGCACGGGTGCTCGACGGGTTCCGGGGGAGGACGGCGTTGTGCCTGGTGCCGGCCGACTGTCCCGACCTTGTCCAGGACCTTTACGCGATCGGCGCGAAGAACTGCGAACTGCACTTTTCGCAGGTTCGCGGCCCGTTCCAGCCGTTTCGCGGGGTATTGATGCCAACCTTCCTGCCGGAGACCGGCTGAGACGGGCCGGTTGTTGTTTGGGCTGGCGGCGGAAGGTATTCTATTGCGAGGTACAAGCACCCCGCATTTTGGGAGTCCGCCAACATGACGCACGAAGACCCTTCCCTTTCGCGACGAGATTTCCTCAGGAGTTCCTCCGGCGCGGTGGCCGGTCTGGGCATGATCGCCGGCTTGGACTCCGGCGGCGCGGCTCATGCCGAGGGGGGCGGCGATCCGGCCGAGCCCCGCTTCACCTTGGCGACGATGCCGCGAATCGACGTACACGCTCATATTCGAGCCGACTGGAGCGCGATCGACAACTACATGACTCTCCGCGAAGCCCTCAAGAAGCAACTCGGCGTCGAGATGGCCATGTGGATCAGTCTCGGCTCTTCCGCGCAGGCTTCGCCCGAGCCGCCCGACATGGCGGAGCTCCGCAAGCGCTACGGCGGGCGGATCCAGTTCTGCATCTTCGATTACACGATCAAGGACGGCCTGCGCTACTCGCCGCAGGATCTGCTCAAGTGGCAGGAGCGCGGCGTGGCGGGCTTCAAGTTCTATCCCGGTTGGCAGCCGGGCGTCGAAATTGACCATCCGGCCAACGACCCGGTCTTTGCCGCGATGGACCAGATCCGCATGGTTGCGGCTTCGCCCCACGTGGCGAATCCCTGCGGTACCTACGGAAGGCGGACGGAATGGTTTGCCGAACCGGTGGAATTCTGGCGGCAACAGCACGCCTGGGAAAATGTGTTGAAGAAGTATCCGCAGTTGGTCGTCGTCAACGCCCACATGCTGTGGCTCTGCTACTCCGACGAGCAATTGGACTACCTTCGCTACATGCTCAAGAGCTACCCGAATCTGCACATCGACCTGGCCACGACCGCCGTGTTCCTCCACGCCGTGGGCCGCGACAATCTGCGCGAGTTCATCATCGAGCACGCCGATCGCGTCCTGTTCGGCACGGACATCGGCAGTTCGTGGTTCGTTCCGGAACTCGACAAGCGTTTGCCCAACGTGGCCGAGAAAGTCCCCCAGTACCAGCGGTACTTCGATTTTCTGGAGACGGACAAGGAGCTGCCGAGCGGCATCAAGGACGAGTGCACGATGCGCGGGCTCGCCCTGCCGCGGGAGGTTCTGGAGAAGGTCTATTTCCGCAACGCGATGCGCGTCTATCCCCATGTCGGCGAAGCCTTGACGCGGCTGGGGTACTTTGGCGATCAGAAAGCAGCGAAGAAAACCTGACGCGCCGCCGCGGCGGGTACCCGCTCGGCAGCGAGACGCTGGCGGCGGGCCTTCGGGCAAGCCTTCGGCTCCGACAAGAGGAGGCGTTTCCATCCGCGATCACGCGCGGCGGGTTGGCAGACTTGGCGCGCTGGTGCTCGCGACCAGACAACGTTCGACAAACCGTCAGAGTGCGCCATGGACGTGGGCGGCGTGTTTCTGGCCGGCCAGGCGGCCGTCGACGATTCCCGGCCCAGCCCGAGACGCTTCGGCAAGGCCCTGCGGCATCGCTCCGCGGAGCAGGCCGGGGGGGGGCGGGGCGTGCGTTGGGCCGGGAGAGGAAAGGGAGACCGCGCGGGGCACGAAATGTCGGAAAGGACAAGACATGACGAAGACTGGCTCGTCGAGGATACGAATCTTGATTCTCGCGGCCGTCTGCCTGGTCAATGCGCCGGCCGCGGGCCAGGCGGCCGCGCCGGCCGCGCCGTTTGAAGTCCGGGTGGAGGCCGATGAAATCGTCTGCTACCCGCCCCCCTACGAAGCGACGAACAACGGTTCGGGCATGTTTTGGGCCTCGGGCAGCACCCAGATTGTCCGCGCCGGCGGCAGACTCTTCGTCAGCGCGTTCGAGCACGTGGCGGGCTGCGCGCCGTTGAACAACGCCCGCTGGGCACTCCACGAGTGCGGCGAGGAAGACTGGCGGCTATGCCAGCGCGACCCGAAGCAGCGCACGCGCGAACCGAGCCCGCTCGGCGTGAGCCACTCGGGGCGTTTGCTGATGTCGGTCAACCCGACCCTGGCTCCCTGGATTGCCGCGGACGGCGACACGAAGCGCGTCGGCGGCCCGGCGCGCCCGGAGTTCCTCGAGTTTGACCCCGCGCGGCCCGCACGAGAGCCAAGGCATCTGGTTCCGTCATGGGATGGGGAGCCCAAGTTCACCGAGCATTCCTACCGCACGTTTGCCGCCGACGGAAGCAACGGCGAATTCATCCTCTTTCAGAACGTCGGCTCGACGCATTCGCAGTGGGCATTTCTCGACAAGGCGGGGGCATGGAAGACCGGAAAGCTGGTCTGGCCGGAGGGCGAGGACCCGAGATATGCGCCCTGCCACGACCTGCGGGCGCGGGTGAACTATCCCAACGCGATTCTCAGCAACCACCAGGTGCACTTCATCGGCACCTCGCCCTACAACATCTGGAAGCGGATCGACCCGCTCAAGACGGAGACCTGGGGGCGCGAGAAATGGGGCTGGCGGATGCGCAAGATCCACTACGCTTGGACCCCCGACATCACGACCACTCCCTTTGCGCCCTGGACCGTGGTGGCCGACACCTTGGATGGCGTTCCGGTCGCCCGCTACGCCCGGCTCCGCTTCTGCCGCGGGGAATTGCCGCCGAGATCGAATCCCGACTAGCGCCGTCCGCAGTGGAGAGACACCGCGATTCGCCTTTCGTTGACCATTCGGAGATGATCATGAACACCCAGACGCGCGTTTTCCACGGTTCCCTGGCAGCTTTGGCTGTGTGCCTGTTTCTCTCGCCTCCGCTGTCCGCCCAAGTCTCGCCGGAAAAACAGGCGGTGCTCGACTGGCTGGGCGAGCCGGAGACGGTGGCGAAATTCGGCCGGATATCCGACGCGATCTGGTCCTACGCGGAACTCGGGTTGCAGGAGCACAAGTCTTCGGCGCTGTTGATCCGGACGCTCGAGCAGGCCGGTTTCACGGTCGAGAAGGGGCTGGCAGGCATGCCCACCTGCTTCCTCGCCAGCTATGGGGCGGGCAGGCCGGTCGTGGGAATCCTCGTCGAGTACGACGCGCTGCCGATGCTCTCGCAGCAGGGGCGCAATCCGAAGCAGGCGCCGCTGGTCGCGGGCGCCCCCGGACACGGCTGCGGCCACAACCTGATGGCGTCGGCCGCCACCGCCGCCGCGATCGCCGTCAAGCGGGCGATGGAGCAGCACCAAATCCCCGGCACGATCAAGCTCTTCGGTTCGCCGGCCGAGGAGATCGGGGTCAGCCGGCCGTACATGGTCAGGGCGGGATTGTTCAAGGACGTCGACGCGGTGATCAACAACCACGCCGGCTCGGGCTTCGCCAGCGCCTACGGCGTCGCGGGCACGGCGATGTACTCCGCCGTCTTGACGTTCCAGGGAAAGACGGCGCACGCGGGCGGTTCCCCGTGGGCCGGCCGGAGCGCGCTGGACGCCGTCGAAATCACCAACGTCGCCACGAACTACCTTCGCGAGCACCTGCACTACTCCACGCGGATGCACTACGTGATCGTCGACGGCGGCGAGGCCCCGAACGTCGTTCCCGACCGCGCGAGTGTCTGGTATGTCGTCCGCAGTTCGGACGAGAATCTCCTGGGCCTTTTCGAGCGGGTCCTCAATTGCGCGAAAGGGGCGGCGCTGGCCACGAACACCGAACTGGCCGCGGTCCGCGTCCTGGCCGCCCTCCACCAGTCGCATCACAACAAGCTGCTCGCGGAACTGATGCAGAAGAACATCGGACTGGTCGGCATGCCGGAGTGGACCGAGGAGGAACACGCGTTCGCAAAAGCCCTGCAAAAGGAACTGGGCGCGAGGCAGACCGGCATGCCGACGAAGGTCGGCGCGATCGGCAAGCCGGCCACCGTGTTCACCGGCGGCGCCTCGTCCGATCACGGCGACGTGACGCTGATCGCTCCCACGGCCACGATCCGCTTCCCCGGTATCGCCAGTGGCGCGCAGGGCCATCACTGGTCGACCGTTGCCTCCGGCTTCGGCTCGACCGCCTGGAAGGGCGCAAGCGCCGGCGCCAAGGCGATGGCCGCTTCGGCAATCGACCTGCTCACGGATCCCGACGCGCTGGCGGCGATCCGCAAGGAATTCGACGAGTACTCCAAGACGCACCCCTACAAGTCCTTCCTGCCCGCCGATGCCCAGCCTCCGCTGGATTTCTACGACAAACTGATGAACCAGTACCGGCCGGCGATGGAGGCGTTCTACCGGGATGCGGACGGGTGATGACCGCCCCGCGGCCGCCGGCGGCCGCGAGGCCGTATCGATTTCGTTCTACGAAAGTCGTCCGTGCTTGCCGGGCGGAATCGCGGCCTCCTTTCGAGTTGCCAAAGTGTCGCATCGAGGGCGGCCGTGGGCTCTGGGCCTTGGCTTGCGGTTGCCGGCGGAACGCCCACCCTGGCGGAAGTTGACGATCGCGTCCGGCCTGCATTAATTGAGGCACGACGCCCTCCGATCCGGTCGGGCTGCGGCCGGGGGCGGCGATCCGGCGGAAAGAGCGACGAACACAAGTCCACGCAAGGCAGTTGTGCTTACGAGGAGTTTGCCAATGAGCGTCTTGGTAGCAAAACAGGCACCCGACTTCAAGGCCGAGGCCGTCATGCCCAATGGGGCGTTTCAGGAGATTTCGCTGGCGGATTACCGCGGGAAATACGTGGTGCTGTTCTTCTATCCGCTCGACTTCACGTTCGTGTGTCCCACGGAGATCATTGCGTTCTCCGACGCGGTCGCCGACTTCGAGAAGCTCGGCGTCCAGTTGCTCGGCTGCTCGGTCGATAGCAAGTACTCTCACCTGGCATGGCGCGAAAAGCCGCGAAAACAGGGGGGGCTGGGAGACATTGCCTATCCTCTGATCGCCGACTTAGACAAGGGAATCGCCCAGGCCTACGACGTACTCCTGCCGGCAGGAGTCGCGCTGCGCGGATTGTTCCTGATCGACCAGTCGGGAGTCGTGCGGCACCAGGTCGTCAACGACCTGCCGCTCGGCCGCAGCGTGGCCGAAGCGCTGCGGATGGTCAAAGCCCTCCAGTTCCACGAGAAAAACGGCGAAGTCTGCCCGGCAAACTGGGACGAGAACGCGGCGTCGATGAAGGCCGACCCGAAGGGCAGCCAGGAGTTCTTCCAGAAACAATATGCGTAGCGATCGGTCTCGGCGATCGTGTGCGGAGACGCCGCTGCCAAGGGCAGTGCGTCGCCGGGCGACGCCGAGCGCCCTTGCGGTTGAGGGGCAGTCGAGCGTCCGCAAGCCGGGGCGGCCAGCGCCAAGCTGGTGGGGCAGTCCCGGCTTGCTCTTTTGTTTGCACAACGCGCGGGCCTGTGGCAAAGCTCCGCGGGAGCAAGAACCCCGCGGGAGCAACTGTGCCGCCGATTGGGCCGGTTGGCGCGAAGCCGTCCGCCGCCCGATGCGTCTTTGCGGCCCGCCGCTTGGGCCTGCGCGGTTCGCCGGCGATCGGCAGCGCACCTGACCGGCAGCCACCGGCCAAGCGTCATCCTTTCGGCTGCACGGCGTCGGGCGTCTGCTCCGGTTTGCGTTCCACCGGCGGCCAGGGGCTCGGGCCTTCAACGCGGATCGCCGCGGCGGCTTGCAGGCCGGAAGCCAACTCCACCGCCTCGACTTCCCACATTCCGGCCAGATCGTTCGGTGCGATGTCCAGCGCGACCTCCACGCGGCCATCGACCGCCGCGTAGGCGCCGCTGAATTCGCATGCCCGGCCGTCCGGATCGCGAATCGTCAACTCGACCGGCACGACCGCCTCGACCGGCACGCCGGCCTTGTCGCAGACCTCGATGGTCAGAATTGCCTGGGAACCTCGCGCGGCGCTGGCCGGGGCGGCCAGGCGGACCGCGCCGATCGGCCGCTCGGCAACCATCAGCAGCGTCCCCTCGCAGGGGCCGAGGCGGATCGGAAAACGCAGCCCGTTGGCGGTCTTCTCCCCCTCGATCGGCCGCTGGTTCACCAGGTCGTAGACAAATCCCTCCGGACGATTCAGGAGCACATCCGTCGTTTCGGGCAGGCCGCTTTCCATCACCAGGCCGTGCTGGCCGACGTAGCTGCCGTACTCCCGCCGGTCGTTGACCAGGAAGACGTAGTCGGTGTTCTTGTACTGGCGGCGGTAGGGGATGATCTCCGCGCTGGTCGTATCGACGTGGCGCCGGTAGCGGGCGTCGAGCTGGGCCCGCAGGTCGCCGGCGAGCTGCTGTAGCGCGGCCTTGTCCTCGCGGGCGCGGCCGCTGCGGGTGCGGATCGGCAGGCGAATATCCGGCCGGATGGCCGGGCAGGTCCGCTCGTCGCCGATGACCAGCCCGCCCGCCTGCTGGAACGCGACGATTCGCTCGACCACCGTCCGCGTCAACACGTCGCAGTCGGCGAGCACGAGAATGCGGAAGCCGTCGAGGCCCCGTTCGGCGATTGTCTCGTCGAAGACGATCTCCGGTTGGAGTCTCGCATACAACAGCGCGTGGTACGCGTCGCCGGCCCAACTCCCGCACCAGCCATAGGTTCCGCGCCGAGCGAACATCTCCGAGGCAAACGATTCGAGAAACGCCACGTCGCTCTTGGCGCCCGGCACGCTCAACAGCGTCGGTCCGAGCGGCACGACCACCGAGCGGACGAGCCGCGCCAGTTCGTGCTGCGTCTCGGGGTGGGTGAAACGGTAGCCGCTCGGCGACTGGCAGGGGACGAGCGACTGCCAACCGTGGTACATGATCCCCTTGATCGGCCGGGCGATTTTCGTCCAGAACGCCTCGCGGAGGTGCATCGGCGCGATCGTGATGAAGGGGGCGTCGGGCTGCTGGCGCTCCCAATCGGCCAGGTACGCCGCCGCCGGAGCGCCGGGTTTCGCCTCGGGCGCCGTCTGGCTGCGGTACCAGATGATCTGCGTCATCTTCATCACCTGCTGCCCTGGGGGACCGCCGCCGGCCATTGCCAGCAGCTCGTCGGTCGCCAGGCCGATGCGGATCGGGTCCGGGTAGGAATACGTCCACTGGGAGAGGTAATCGACCTGGCCGCCGGAACCGTAGACGCTGGCCACGCGAACCGCCGGGTCGTGCCACGTCCAGAGATCGTCGCGGCCGGCCGTGTTCAATCCGCGGACCACGGCCGAGTTGAGCCCGTTCCAGCCGTCGCCGTCTTTCCAGTGCCAGCGATAGTAGCGGAGAATCGGATCGTCGTCGGCGATCACCCGATCTGCGGGGAAGTCGGGCAGCTTGGCGTAATCCACGCCCCGCGTGCTGCCGGCTTGGGCGGGAATCTCCGCCCCGGATGCCGCGCGATAGGCCGCCAGGTCGTGAGGATGGAAACAGAGGGAAGCGTGATCGCGAACTTCGGTGTGGATCAAGGCGGCGCCGAACGCCGGGTGGTCGCCGAAGCTCCGCGCCACGCTCGCCCCGACATTCTCGCAGAGCGTGACAAGCTCCGGGAACAGGCCGCAGACGTCCTCCTTCGCGACGGGCTTCCCCTCGCGGGTCACCCGCCGGTAGGCCTCGTTGGACCGCATCGCGGCGCCGGGCGAGAGGCTGGCCGCCAGCGTCATGCCTTTGGAAAGGGCCTCATCGAGGTTGGACCGCGCCTGCTGCCAGCGCTGGCCGTCAACCGCGTCGGTCGGCTGGCCGGCCTCCCAGACCCGGCCCGTCTCGGCCGGCACTCCCAGCCCGTGGGTAAAGCCGATCGCCCGGGCGCGGTCCAGATCGCCCGCAATCCCTCCCCACATCACCACGGGCATCCGTTTGGGCTGGCGAGCGACGATCCGCAGGGAGACATCCTCAGTGGTCTCGATCGGCTCGGGTTTGTCGGCCCGGAGGGTGATCGAGAGGGTGTAGGCGCCGGGCCGCAGGCGGGTATCGATCGGGTGCGCCAGTTCGAAGGACTTGCCGGGTGCAAGTTCGGGGATTTCGCTTTCGGCAGGGTCCATCCCGTCCACGGCGATCTGGGCCTTGGCCCCGGTCAACGGCTCGCGGCAGAGGTTTGTCAGGCGGAATCGCTGGACCGCCCCGGGCTCCATCCGCACGAACGCCGAGCGATCGGAGATTCGCTCGACGGCCACGGGGCGGAATTCGAGCACGCCGCGGCAGAGCCGCACCTGGTCGATCCGCCCGGGGAAGCCGTGATAGTAGCTGCCGTTGCGGTCGCCGATGGTCAGCGGTTGCGGGCCGGGCGCGACCGGGCCGCAGCCCGGCACCATCCCGCCGCCCCAGGGGGCTCCATCGAGGAAGAAGCTGCCGGTGCCCCGGCCGTCGTACGTGAAGGCGAGATGCCGCCACTGGCCCGGCGCGAGTTTCAGGGGCCGGGAGTGCCAATTGGCCGAATGGTCGCCAAATCCCAGGCAAGCACGCACGATCCGCCCGCCGCGCTTGTCCGCCGGACCGAGAATCAACTGGTAGCCGGCGTGGCTGACGTATTTCTTGTCGATCAGAAAGGCCTCCGGGTACTCGGCGTCGAGTTGTTCGGCGGCCGCGATCCAGAGTTCGATCGTGAATGCATCGGAGGGCGAGAGCCGGGGCGCGCGGGCCGCTCGGGCGGAGTGGGGCCGGTCGGCGACCGGCCAGCCCGGCTTCGAGAGGAGGGCTCCGCCGAACTTGCCTTGCCGGTCGAGCTCCGCCCCTTGCAGGGCGAGCTGGTGGCCGCCCGACGATGCGTCGCCGAGCGGCTCGTCGTCGTCGAACGTCCACAACGCCAGCACGTGGCTGCCTTTGGCGTCGTCGCCCGTGTACGGTGTGCGGAACGGTTCGCGAAGCCGCGGCGGGGAATCGGCGGCGATCAGCGGCCAGGTGAAGATCGATCCAGCCAGGATCACCAGGGCGAGAGCTTTCGGCGCGTGCATGTTCGGCGTCTCCTCCAAGCGCGGCCGGCGATCCGCGGGGGGCCAGGAGCGGTCGGGAGTTCGTGGCAGACCGCGATTCGCCAAGAGGTCGGTAACAGTCTGATTTGGCTGACCGCGAACCGCGGCCAGTCCTTGAGAGTTTAACGTTCCGCAACCCGCACGGCCAGCAACCCGGAGGAATCCGCCTCCGCCGGCGGTTTCCGCGCACGATCGGCCGAAACGAGCCGCCGGGCGCGGAGTCCCTTCCGGCGCGTCCGCGACCGGCCGCCTGGCGACGTCTTGCGGCGCCGCGGCGGGGCGCGTGCGCGGCTTTCATCGGCCAGGTGGAGATGCTACGATAGGAATCGATTGCGTCTCGGCTGCCGGATTGGCCTCAACGGCAAGGAGGATTGAACATGCAAGCCACCATTAAACTACCCAAGGCATTTTCCTTAAGAGACGAGAACGAGTTTTATCCGGTGCAGCATTTGATGGCGCGGCTCAATCCGCAGCTGCTGGTCGCCCACGTGACAACCGGAAGGCACGTCGCCGGCGGCCCGACGGTGATCTGGGGAATCGTCTATCTGGAGGGGCAGCCGCTCAGCCGAGCGGCGGTTGAACTCGCTCTGAAAGAGGCCGGGTTCGACTTCGACCACAACGCCCCGATCCGGGCGTCGAGTCTGTGGGACACGGAGGCGCAAGCGGTTTCCGCCTGACCAAGGGGTCCGGCGGCGGACCGCCAGACGGAATCCGCTTCCCTGCCGGTCAACCGGTCACGCCCCATGCCGCCCATGCCGGCGGCAGCGGCGCCTCGATGACCACCCGTTGATCCCGCACCGGGTGGCGGAACGCGATCCGCCGGGCGTGGAGGGCGATTCCCAGGGGGAACTTCTGCTGGGCGTCGTACTTGTAGTCGCCGACGATCGGGTGCCCGCGATCGGCCAGTTGAATGCGGATCTGGTGTTTTCTGCCGGTCTCCAAGCGGACCTCCAGGAGGCTGTCTCGCTGGACGATTCCGAGCCGGCGATAGCTCAAGATCGCCTCCTTGGCGCCGGCAATTGTCGGCCCGACGAGCATCATCCGCCGATGACGGCCGTGGGGGACGATCCAGTGGACAAGCCGGCTTTCGGGCGGCTGGACGACCCCTTCGGCGATCGCCCAGTAGACCTTCTCGACCTCGCGAGCGCGGAACTGCTCGGTCAAGCGGCTGGCCGCCTTGGACGTCCGTGCCAGGAGGACGACGCCGGTGACGGGGGCGTCCAGGCGGCTGACCACGCCCAGGTAGACATTGCCCGGCTTGCCGCAAAGCTGCTTGAGCCATTCCTTGGCCGTGCGGAGCAGCGAGTTCTCGCCGCTCGGGGTCCCCATCGTGGGCAGCCGCGCGGGTTTGGAAACCGCCAGCAAGTGATTGTCTTCGTAGAGGATTTCCAGGGGGGAAGGGTCCATCGAGCGAGCCGCGTCGGAGAGGGCGTGTTTCCACGGAATCGATCCGTATTCTACAATAGCAGGTGCGCGGCCGACCTGCCCAGGCCGGCCCGTGGCGGGGAATTGCCACGGGCGCTCGACACGCCGCGCTTTGCCGCCTCTCCACTGCGAGCCATGACCATGCCAGGCAACGCGCGACCGCGATTGATCCTCGCCAGCCGTTCCCCCCGTCGCCGGCAATTGCTCGCGGAAGCCGGCCTGGAGTTCGAGGTTGTCCCGCCGTCCGATGCCGCCGAATGCGGGATGTGTTCCGGCGAGAATCCGGCCCAATTCGTGGCGCGGCTGGCCTGGCAGAAGGCAGCCGACGTGGCGGCCCGGGTGGCGGGCGGATTGATCCTCGGCTGCGACACGGTGGCCGAGTGCGACGGGCGGATTCTCGGCAAGCCGCGGGACGAGGCCGACGCGCGGGAGATGCTCTTGGCGCTCAGGGGGCGGCGCCATCGGGTGCTGACGGGGCTTTGCCTCTGGAACAAGGGGAACGGCGAACCGCTTGTCCGCGTGGCAATCACGACCCTGCAAATGGATGCCCTATCCGAGGACGCGTTGCACGCGTACCTGGAGAGCGGAGCGTGGGAGGGCAAGGCCGGCGCGTTCGGCTATCAGGACCAGCTCGGATGGGTCCGGGTGATTGAAGGGAGCGAGTCGAACGTGGTCGGTCTGCCGATGGAGTTGCTGGCGGAAATGCTCCGCCAGGTGGAGCGGCCCGGCGAAGTACCGGACCGCTTGGGCTGACCGCCGCGCCGCCCGCCGGCGGGGCGGAAACCCGCCAGCGGGGCAAGAAATGGTCAAGGCCGCTGGCGGCACGGTCCCGAGCGAACGGTTGCTCGGAGCCGTGTTCCGGCGGCCTTTCCCGCTGGTCGTCAGACGGCGATCGGCAGATCAGACCATTTCCTTAAGGTTCTTCAGAGGGCGGATCTTGACCTTGTTCTGAGCCGGCTTGGCGGCAACGTCCATTACTTCACCCGGCCTGAACGGGTTGGGGACACCCTTCCGCGCCGGCCGGGCGGGCACCCGCTGCTTGACGATCTTCAGCAGGCCCGGGATGGTGAACGAGCCGGCGCCGCGGCTGCCAAGATTCTTCTTGACTTCCGCTTCCAGGGCCGCAAAGACCGCGGCGACGTCCTTCTTGGTGACGCCCGTCGCTTCTGCAATGCTTGCCACAATCTGACTCTTTGTTGGTGGTTTCTTGGCAGCTTTGGCCATTGTCGTAAACCCTCCTTGCAAGGTTCGAGTAAATGCCGTTGTCGTCCGTCCGTTGCAGGCGACCGGATGATTAGAGCCCGTTTTCCCGAAAATTCAAGATGCAGAGTGCGGGAAACCCTGAAAAAATCGGCAGAAAACACGACTCGACCGCAATTTTCCCGTAATTTTCAGCGGTTTTCTGCCTCTGTTGCGCACGGACCGCCTGTCTGCCCGGCTGCCAAGCTCCGCGCTCACCCTGGCTGCCAAGCTCCCGCTTGGGAACCACCTTTTTCCCCAACCGATGGTTTCCACTGTTCCAGGCACAGTTGGGCAATTGCCGCTTTTCGGGCGTGCGCTGCCAAGCTGGAGCCTGGCAGCGAGGTGTCAGGATCGGTTCGGCTGATCGCGCGCGATTTCTTGCCAAGATGGCCAACATCTTCTAAGATTAACCGTGGTTGGACTTTACGGAAGGCTGGACCTGCCCGTCGGAAAGCAGGGTTGTTTGTTGAAGAACCATCGAGCTGCCATTGCGGGCTCGGCCGGCCGGGTTTGGCGCGGTGCGGGAGTGCCCATGCGACCGGTTCGAAGCGATTTGGATGTGCCGCCGGCATCGGCGCCGCGTTGGCGCGTGCGGGCCGGGGCGATCCTTTGGCTGGCGTTCTGGGGCCTGGCGACCGGCGGCGGCCCCGCATGCCTGGGCCAGAACCCGGTTGGGGGTCGCGGCGAAGGCTCGCCGCAGACCGAGGCGGCCGAATCGATCTTCATGCCGGCCGAGCGGAGCCTGCTGATGCTGCTCGACCGGACGCATCTGCTGTTGGACGAGGGGCGGTATGCCGAAGCGGTCCGCTGCCTGGACACGATCCTGGGTGGGAGAGAAGACTATTTTTTCAAGCCCGACCGCGACGCGCCCGTCCATCGCAGCCTCAAATCGGAGGCGCGGCGGTTGCTCGGCTCGATGCCCGCGCGGGGCCTTGAGTCCTATGAGCTCCAGTTTGGCGCGATCGCCCGCCAGGGCCTGAACGAAGCCGTCGAGTCGGGCAACATCGACCTGGTGGCCGAGGTGGCGAGGCGGTATTTTCACACCGTGGCGGGCTACGAAGCGACGTACCTGGTCGGCGCGCATCACATGGATCAGGGCCGCCCGCTGGTCGCCGCATTGACCTTCCGGCGGCTCCGCGACGAAGCGACCGGCGCGGACCGCTTTGAGCCCTCGCTGAGCTTGGCGATGGCCGGTTGTTGGCTCAAGGCGGGGATGGCGGAGGCCGCCCGCGACGCGCTCGACTCGCTCCGTAGCCGCTACACTGCCGGCAGCGTGAAGATTGAGGGGCGCCAGGTCGCCCTGTTCCAGCAACCGGATGACTCGGTCGATTGGCTCGCCGCGCTGCTCGGCGAACCGCTGGCGATCAGCGCCGGCGGGCCGCGAGACTGGGCGATGCGTCGCGGCGGGCCGCAGCGAAATGCCTGCACGAGCGGGGGCCCGCCGCTGTTGAACGTTCGTTGGCGCGTTCCCACGACCGACCAGCCGGAGGTCGAGCAGATGATCCGCGCTCTCCAGCAGCAGCAGGAGGAACGCGAACTGGCCTTGCTGCCCGGCCTGCATCCGCTGGTGGTCGGCAACGTGGTCTTGATGCGGACGGCGACGAACCTGCTGGCCGTGGATTTCGAGTCGGGCAAGCGGCTCTGGGAAGTTCCCGCCGATGATCCGTTCGACGCGACCCTGAATCCGCCGCCCGAGGGCCGCTTCGCGCTCCAGGGCAATCTGACCGCGGGACTGCGGCTGCGATTGTGGGCCGACGCAACGTATGGGACGCTGGCCAGCGACGGGCAACTGGTGTTCGCCGTCGAGGACCTGCAACTGCCCAGCATGCCGAGCCACGCCCGCGTGCTATTGGCGCCGGGACGGGTGACTTCTCCGCCGGGCTCGCCCACCGCCTACAACCGGCTGGCGGCCTACGACCTGCGGTCCGAGGGGAAGCTCCGCTGGCAGCTCGGCGGCGACCCGGTGCAGGGGCGGCTGCCGCTCGCCGGGGCCTTCTTCCTCGGCCCGCCCTTGCCGCTGTTGGGCGACCTGTACGCGATTGCCGAGATCGACGGCGAGGTTCGCCTCCTGGCGATCGACGCCGCCAGCGGCGGGCTGATCTGGCAGCAACAGCTGGCCGTGGTCGCACAGGGCGTGCTCCACGATGCACTCCGCCGGGTAACGGGCGTTTCCCCCTCCTATGCCGACGGCGTGCTCGTCTGCCCGACGTCGAACCGCTCGATCGTCGCGATCGAACTGACGACGCGGTCGCTGCTCTGGGGATACAGCTACGCCGAACAGGAATCGCAGAACCAGCGGGTGCCGAATCTCTTCGGCACGCTTCGCCGGCGCAACCCCAACCCGGAGCAGCGCTGGGTCGATTCGTCGCTGATCGCATCGGCGGGCCGAATCCTTGCCACGCCGGTCGATTCGGATCGGCTCCATTGCCTGGAGCTGCATACCGGGAGACTCCTCTGGGAGACGCCGCGCGACGACAAGCTGCTGGTGGCCGGCGTTCGTGGCGGGAGGGTCTTCCTCCTCGGCCACGGGGGGCTTTACGCGCTGGGAATCGACGACGGCAAGCCTGCCTGGAGCAGGCCGCTGGCGGCGTGCCCCGAGGGCTCCAGGCCGAGTGGTGAAGGGTTCTTCAGCGACACGCACTACTACCTTCCGCTCAACAGCGGCCGGATCATGGCGATCGAGCTGGCATCGGGCGAGGCCGCGCTGCTCGGCCGCTCCCGGCCCGGCCCGGTGCTGGGGAACCTGGTCTGCCACAGGGGGAGGGTCTTGTCGCAGCGGGCCGATCGGATCGAATCGTTCCACGAACTGGACTGGCTCCTCGGCGAGGTCGAGCGCCGGCTGGAGGCGGACGGCAACGATCCGCGGGCGTTGGCCCTCCGTGGCGAGGTCCTGTGGAACGATGGCCGTCTGGATGAAGCGGCCGATTGCCTGCGCCGGTCGTTGGCGGCGGCCGAGACGATCCACGCCCGATCGATGCTGCGCGGCGTGTTGTTCGCGGGGTTGGAGGCAGACTTTGCGCGTTACCGCGACTGCCAGGCGGAGGTTGCCGGGCTGATCGATTCGGATGAAGAGCGGGCGGCTTTCCATCGCCTGATGGGGCTCGGCTGGGAGGGGGCCGATCGCCCCGGCGAAGCCTTGGCGCACTACCGGCGGCTGGTCGCCCTCGACCGCACCGTGCCGATCTCCGTGCCGCTTGATGACAACCACCGCCTCCGGCAAGACCGCTGGATCCAGTTGCAGTTGCGCCAGTTGCACGCCGCGGCGCCGGCGGACGTGCGGGCCGAGTTGGCCGCCTGGTCGTCCGAGGAGCTCCGCCAGGCGCTGGAAAAACCCGGACCGGACGCGCTTGGCGAAGCCCTGGCTTACTTCGACGGCTTGCCGGAGTCCGCCGCGGCGCGCGGCGCGTGGGCGGAACGCCTGATCCAGAGCGGCCGCCTGGCCGATGCCGAACTGCTGCTGGCGCGGGAGGCCCGCTGCGATGATCCGCAGGCCGCCGCCGGCGCCTTGGCGCGCTGGGCGGCAATGCTCGCCGACGCCGGGCGCAGCGCCGACGCGGCGCTGATTGCCGGGCGATTGGAGGCCGATTTCGCATCCGTTCCCGTGTCCGCCGGGCAAACGGGCGACGCCTGGGTCCGCGCCTTCCGAGACAAGCAGGGCCCGTCAGCCAACGCGCGGCAAGCGGCGGCCTGGCCGCGGGGACGGGTCAAACACAGCAGCGGTCCGGCGGAGCCGCAGACGCTGCCGAGCTACGGGCGGTGGGTGATTCCGCAGCAGCAGAGCCGCGGGCCGTTCTTCGACGATCGGACGATCGAACTTCACCAGCAGCCCATGCGGTTGCTGGCGCGTGACGGCCTCGGGCGCCGCAAATGGGAGTTGCCCCTGGATGAGATCACCGATCAGGGCCAGCTCGCCCTGAGCCGGTCGCTGATCCGCATCGACGCCTGCGGGCATCTGCTGATCCTCTCGCTGGGCAACGCGATCGTGGCCCTCGACGCACTCGGGGCGGACGAGAAGACGCCCCCGAAGGTCGCCTGGCAGCAGCCGATCGAGGCCCTCGACGCGGAGACGCTGCGGCAGCAATTGTCGCAGCTCCAGTTGCAGAGTTCCCCCGGCTGGCTCGGGGCGCCGCGGCTGGGCGGCGCCGCCGGCTACTCCTTCGGCACGGCCGTCGTTCTCGGCGACGGGTTGATCTGCGTCAAGCGCTCCCGCGCTTGCGCGGCGCTCGATCCGGCCAGCGGCGAGGAGCTCTGGCGCCGCGAAAACATCTCGTCGCAGAGCACGGTTTTCGGCGACGACCAGTTCGTGCTGATCGCCCCCCCGCGCGCGACGACCGCGGCCGTTGTCCGAGCGGTTGACGGCAGGCAACTCGGCCGGTGCACGGTTCCACTGGAAGAGCAGCGCCTGGCGACCGTGGGCCGCCGCATCCTGACATGGCAAGGCAAGGGCCGCGGCTACGAACTGGCGATGATCGATCCCTGGAACGAGGGCAAGAGGCAGACGGTCTGGGGGCCGAAGCAGTTTGAGATCGATGCGCGGGTCCAGGTCGTCGATCACCAGGCGGTCGCCGTGTATTCAGGCGGCCGATTCACGATCTTCCGCCTCGGCGACGGCGAGCCGATCGTCGACGAGCAACTCGACGAGGATCGCGAGTTGACCGACATTCTTGTGCTCCGCCGCGGCGGCCGATACGTGGTGATTGCCAACAACGCGATCGGAAGACAAAACGCCGCGCGGCGCGTCTCGCAAGTTGCCGGGGTGATCGGGCGGCGGATCGGCCAGGCCAAGGTGTATGCTTTTGACGCCGGCGGCAAACGGCTGTGGGAACGGCCGCTTGCGGTGAGCGATCAGTACCTGCCGCTGGTCCAGCCGACAGCCGCGCCATGCCTGACGTTCGCGGCGATCGTGCAACAGTACGTGCCCAACCAGCAGAACCAGGCGCAGACACACGTCCTCTGCGTTGACGTTCGCACGGGAGCGAAGATCTTCGAAGACCGGTTCGGGGGCCCCAGCCACAGCTTCGATATCGTGGCCAATGCCGAGAATGCGACCGTTGTGATCTCGATGCAGCAGCGGACCTTGACGCTCCAGTTCACCGAGGAACCGCTCCCCGACCCGCAGGACGAGGAAGACAAGCAGGCCGATCCGAAGACTCCCGGTGGGATGCTCGAAGCGGTTTGGCGGGCGGTGCTGGAGGGCGCGGCGCGCGATCCGGCGGCGGCCGGCGGAGACGGCGCCCTGCGGAGAGCAGACGATCGCGGCCGGGCGCCCCAGGCGAACGCCCCGGAGACGAACGAGCAGACGAAGTCGGCGCCCGCGAACCAAGATGGATTGCTGCGATCCGGCTTGGGAACACCGGCGGGCCTGGACGAGCCCAAGAGGCTCGCCCCCCCTCAACCCCTCGCGCCGGCGATCCGCGGGCAGATTCCGCCTGGCGGGAAGAATCCCGGCCAAGGAGGGGGGTAAGCGGCGCAGTCCGCGGGCGGTTCGGTCCTGACAGACATTCCCAACCGACCTGCCCCCCCAGCCAGTCTGGTATCCTGCCACCAGCACGCCGCTTGGGCGGGAACCGCGCACCTTTGTGCGCTGGGCAACGTACAATTGCAGAACCCTTCACATGCCGATCGAAGGATCGCGGCGATGGCAATCCGACTTGTTCACACGGCACCGATAGTGTTGGCCGCGGCGATGCTCGCGACGCCTGGGGCCCGGGCTGCCGATCCCGAGGTCCGGCGGACGATCGATCGCGGGCTGGAATGGCTGGCGTCGCAACAGTCGCGACTCGGCCACTGGTCGGCGGCCAACAACCGGTATCCGACGGCGATGACGGCCATGGCCGGCCTGACCCTGCTCTGCGAGGGTTCGACAACCACGCAAGGCAGGTACGCGGGGAACATACGCCGGGCGGTCGACTACCTGGCCGGCCGGAGCCGCGCCAACGGCCTGATCGGCGAGCCCGATCAAGACGACCGGTACACCTACGGTCACGGGTTCTCGATGTTGTTCCTTTCCCAGGTTCTTGGCGAGGAAGAGGACGCCCTGCGGCGGCAGAACCTCGTCGACGTGCTCAGCCGCGCGGTCATCTTCACGGGCCGCGCGCAGACCGACGCGGGCGGCTGGGGCTATGTGAGCGCCCAGGACGGGCAGGGTTTTGACGAAGGTTCGACGACGATCACCCAGGTGCAGGGTCTGCGCGGTTGCCGCAACGCCGGGATTCCCGTCCCCGCGGAAATCATCGAGAAGGCGATCAAGTATATCCAGGACTGCTCGCTCGACGGCGGAGCGGGCGGAGTACAGTACAACTCGAAAGGGGGCGGCGGCCGCCCGGCGATCAGCGCCGCGGCGATCGCCTGCCTTTTCAATGCCGGGCAGTACGACAGCCAATACGTGCCCAAACTCCAGGAATACTGCCGGAAGAACCTGGCGAGCATTTCGAATCGCGGCTTCGGCCACTGGCATTACGCCCACTATTATTATGCCCAGGTCCAGTACCGCGAGGGCGGCAAGACTTGGGAGGATTACCGCGACCGGGTGTTCGACCGGATCGTGAGCGAGGCCAACCCCGACGGCTCCTGGAGCCAGGGCTATATCGGGCCCGTCTACACGACGGCGATCAACCTGACGATCCTTCAATTGGAGACCGCGGCGCTGCCGATCTACCAGCGCTGAACGAGTCACAGAGTGCGAGGCAACTTGAATGAGCGATTCCCGCGTTTCCCACCCGGGCGACACCGCCATGCCGGGCGCGCAAGCCGAGCCGTGCGGCGTGGACTCCTGGGCGATCGAGCGGCTCGGCGCCGCCCGCCGCAAGATCATGCAGCAGCTCTCCCGCGTGATTGTCGGCCAGCAACAGGTCATCGACGAGCTGCTGATCTCCCTGTTCAGCCGCGGCCACTGCCTGCTGGAGGGCGTGCCCGGGCTGGCCAAGACGTTGATCGTCAGCACGCTGGCCGAGACGCTGAACCTCTCCTTCAGCCGCATCCAGTTCACGCCGGACTTGATGCCCGCCGATATCACGGGAACGGACATCATCGAGGAGAACAAGGCGACCGGTTCCCGCGATTACCGCTTCCTGGAAGGGCCGCTGTTTTCCAACGTCGTCCTGGCCGACGAAATCAACCGCACGCCGCCGAAGACGCAAGCCGCCCTGCTGGAGGCGATGCAGGAGCGGCAAGTCACCGTCGGCCGGGTCCGCCACCGGCTTGCCGACCCGTTCTTCGTCCTGGCGACGCAGAACCCGATCGAGCAGGAGGGGACCTACCCGCTGCCCGAAGCGCAGCAGGATCGGTTCATGTTCAAGGTCTTCGTCCGCTACCCCAGCTTCGACGAGGAGTTCGAGGTCGCACGGCGAACGACGGCCGCCGTCGAGCAGAACGTCGAGCCGGTGCTCACCGGCGACGAGATTCTCCAGCTGCAACAGATCGTCCGGCAGGTGCCCGTCTCCGATCACCTGATCCGCTACGCCTTGGCGCTGATCAGGCAGACGCGGGTGGACCAGCCGGGCGCGCCGGAGGTGGTCCGCGAGACGATCGCCTGGGGCGCGGGGCCGCGGGCCGTTCAATACTTGATCCTGGGGGCAAAGGCCCGCGCGCTGTTGGACGGCCGCCCCCACGTCAACGAGCGTGATCTGGCGGCCCTGCTCAAACCGGTGCTCCGCCACCGGCTGGTGCTCAGTTTCACCGCCGAGAGCGAGGGCGTGACCGCCGACTCGGTGATCGACAAGATTCTGGAAATGACCCCGTCGAAACAGGACGAGCTGATCAACGATGCCCGATTCCAGACGATTTTTGCATCCTGAGGCGATCAAGCGGATCGCGCGGCTGGACCTCCGCGCGCGCCAGATCGTCGAGGGATTCCTGGCGGGCATGCACCGCAGCCCCTCGTTCGGCCAGTCCGTCGAATTCCTCCAGCACCGCCAATACACCGCCGGCGACGATCCCCGCTACGTCGACTGGAAGGTCTGGGCGAAGCAGGACCGCCTCTACGTCAAGCGCTTTGAAGAAGACACGAATCTCCGCTGCACGCTCCTGGTCGACGTCTCGGCCAGCATGCGGTACGGCTCGGCGGCGATGGACAAGTACGAGTACGGCTGCACGGTCGCCGCCTCGCTGGCCTACCTCGTGCTCCGCCAGCAGGATGCGGTCGGCTGCGTGGCCTTCGACGAGCAGGCGCGGACCGTCGTCCCCCAGCGGACGCGGCGGAGCCACCTGGAGTCGATTCTCCAGGCGCTCGACGTCTCCGCGCCCGCCAACAAGACCGACCTCTATCCCGTGCTCCACAAGGTGGCGGAGACCTACCCGCGGCGTGGGATGATGGTCCTCGTCTCGGACCTGCTGGCCGACCGGCCGCCGCTGTTTCGCGGGCTGCGGCTGCTCCGCAGGCGGGGGCATGACGTGATGGTGTTTCACATTCTCGACGATGATGAACTGGACTTCCCTTTCGAGGGCCCGACGCGCTTCGAGTCTCTGGAGTCTTCTTCGGCTCTGAGCTGCAACCCGCGGGCGCTTCGCCGGGGTTACCTGGCCGCGATCGGAGACTACCTGGAAGAAGTCCGCCGGGGGTGCGTGCGCCATGGCATCGACTACGCCCTGCTCCGCACGAGCCGGCCCCTGGACGCCGCCCTGGCGGCCTTTTTGAGCAGCCGCCTGGGCATGCATCACCGCAATTGACCCGCTGCCGGCCGTTTTGTTTTGGAACCTGATCCGCCGAGCGGATTGCTCGGCGCGACGATCGCCCGATTCGAATCCATGCCCACGTTTGCCCATCCAGCCCTGCTTTGGGGATTGCTGATCGCCAGCCTGCCCGTGTTGATCCACCTGATCAACATGTTCCGCCACCAGCGCGTCCGCTGGGCGGCGATGGAGTTTCTGCTCGCCAGCCAGCGGCGTAACCGCACGTGGGTCTTGTTGAAACAACTGCTGCTGTTGTTGCTGCGCGTCGGCGCGGTGGCGGCGGTGGTCCTGATGCTCGCCCAGCCCTACCTGCCTTCACGCTGGGGCGGCGTGCTCGACCGGCGAACCATCCACCACATCGTGCTCCTGGACGACAGTTACTCGATGACCGATCGCTGGGCGGAGACGACAGCTTTCGACGAGGCGAAGGCGACGGTCGAGCGGATCGCCGAGGACGCCGCGCGGCAGGCCCGCAGGCAGAGCTTCAGCCTGCTGCGATTTTCCCAGGCCGGCGGCGCGGACGGCGGGGCCAGGCCCGACGTGCTCAACGAGCCGATCGGCGGCGGCTTTCCCGAGCAACTGGCCGGACTGTTGCGGAAGTTGGCGGCCTCGGAGACGGCGGTCGGACCGCGCGCCGCCCTGGAAGCGGTCGAGAACGTGTTCGTCCGCGATCCGTCCGAGCAGCGCGTCGTCTACCTGCTGACCGACTTCCGCGCCCGCCAGTGGCGCGACCCGGCGGAACTCGTGCCGGCGCTGGAACGGATATCCCGCTCCGGCACGGCGCTGCACTTGGTGGCCTGCGTCGACCGCGTCCGGGCGAACGTCTCCCTTGCCGGGCTTGCGCCGACCGAGGGGACGCTGGCGGCGAATGTCCCCTTTTTCATGGAAGTCAAGGTCGCCAACCATTCCGACGCCGCGCTGAACGACGTGCTGGTGATGATCGAGGCCGACGGGAACCCCAGGCCGGCGCTGCGGATCCCGGCGATTCCACCGGGGGAGACCGTCGCCGAACGATTCCCGCTGCGGTTTCCCACCGCCGGCGAGCACCTCGTCGCGGCCAGGCTGGAATCCGACGCCGTGGCACTCGACAACCTCCGCTACGCGGTCGTCGACTTGCCGGCCGATCTGCCGGTGCTGTTGATCGACGGGTCGCTGGATTCGGGCGATGCCGTTTACCTTGCCGCCGCGCTTCAGCCGGGCGGGCCGGTGGCGACGGGAATCACGGCGCGGATCGAACGGCCACGCTACCTCAGTCAGAACCCGCTCGGCGAGTTTCGCGCGATCTACCTGCTCAACCTCGAGCGGCTCGACGACTCGGCGATCGAGGCCCTCGAGCAGTACGCGTCCGAGGGCGGGGGCGTCGCGATGTTCCTCGGGCCGGCGTGCACGCCGGCGTTCTACAACGAGCGGCTCTACCGCGGCGGCCGGGGGCTGTTCCCCCTGCCGCTGGCGGGCCAGGAGGCGTTGCCGGTCGACCGCCTGGAGAAAGCGCCCGACATCGAGGCCAGCGACCACCCGATATTGCGGGTTTTTTCCGGCGATCGGAACAGCTTTCTCTCGCTGGTGGCGATCGATCGCTACTTCTCCGTCCCCGAGAACCTGCCCGCCGAGGCGCACCCGAGCGTCGCCGTGATTGCCCGCTTGCGCAACGGGGCCGCGCTGGCGCTGGAGCGGCGATTTGGCAAAGGCAAGGTGGTCGTGTTCTTGACCACGGCTGGCCCCGCGTGGAACAACTGGGCGAGGGGCAACCCGAGCTACGTGGTCGCGATGCTGGAGCTTCAAGCCTACCTGGCCGGCGCTGCCGAGGCGTTTGCATCCCACCTGGTCGGCGACGCGTTGACCGTGCCGCTGGATCCTGAGCGATTCCACCCGCAAGTCCGCTGGATTCCGCCCGAAGCCAGCCTCTCGCAAGCCGCCACGTCGGAGGCCGCCCGGTTGGCGGACGGCCGCTTCGCGGCGACGTTTTCCGCGCCCGGCTCCGGGATCTACCGCGCCGAGTTGTCGGGCAAGGATGGGAGCCGGCAGGCGCGGCGGCTGGCCGTCAACGTCGATCCGCGGGAGGGCGATCTGGACATCGTCGAGCCGGTCCGCCTGGCCGAGGCGCTCGCAGGGGTCGATTTCCGCTACCAGCCGGCGGCTACGCTGCAATACGCCGGAGAAGAGGTCTCCGGCGCGAGCCTGGCCGAACCCCTCCTGCTGTTCCTGCTGGTCCTCTTGCTGGCCGAACAGATCGTCGCCTACTGGGTCGGCGATCACCCCCGCGACGCGATCGGCAAAGGAGGCGCGGGATGAACGAGTGGCTGCTCCTCGCCGTGGCCCAAGGAGCCGTGCGGAGGATGTTCGAGTTCGGCAGAATCCGCACCAACGGCGACTGGATCCTGCCGATCGTCGCCTGCCTGGCGATCCTGGTCTTCGTCCGCGCGATCTACCGCCGCGACGCCGGGCGGAAGTCGCGGCGTTTCAGGCTTGCGCTGACCGCGCTGCGGAGCCTCGCCTTCCTGATGCTCCTATCTTTCTACCTCCAGCCGCAATGGCGATCGGAACGGGAGGTGCCCCGCAACTCCACGGCCCTCGTGCTGGTCGACACGAGTTCCAGCATGGGTTTGGCGGATGTGCAGGCAGACACCGCGGCGGCGGCCACGCGACTCCACCACGTGGGAGCCGCGCTCGACGATTCCGGTTTCCTCGCGTCGCTCCGGGCGACGCACGACACGGCCGTTCACCGCTTCGACGCGGAACTCGAACAGCTTGCCTCGTTGCCCAAGTCAACCGGCGAAGGCCCGGGCGGCGAATTGCTCGACGGCGCGCCGCGGAGCGGCAAGTGGGCCCAGCGCCTGCGGCCGACCGGCCGCGAGACGCGGCTCGGGCAGGCCCTGGTCGAGCTAATCCGGCAGCGGGAGGCCGAGCCGGTGGCGGGAATCGTGGTGCTTTCCGATGGCGGACAGAATGCCGGCGTTTTGCCGCAAGCGGCGGTTGAAATGGCCAGGCAGGCCGGCTTGCCGATCTACACGGTTGGCCTCGGGGCGACCGAGCAGCCGGTCAACGTCCGCGTCTACCGGATCGAGGCGGTTCCCCGCGCCTTTCCGGGCGATCCGCTGACCGTCACCGGCTTGATTCAGACCCAGGGCGGCGGCGATCCGTTGGCCGGCCGCTCGATGACGGTGGAACTGCTCCAGCGGCCGGGCGGACGCGACGCGCCGGGCTCGCCGCCGGGCAGCGGCGCGGTGGTCGGCAGCCAGAGAGTGATCCTCGGCCGCGACGGCGATTCGGTTCCGGTGAAATTCGAAGTCATCCCCGGCGAGACCGGCCTGCGGACTCTCTGCCTGCGGATTCGGCCGCCGGCCGACGATCGCCACAGCGACGATGATTTTCTGGAGACCGAGGTCGAGGTCGTCGACCGGAAGGATCGCGTCCTGCTGTTCGCCGGCGGACCGACGCGGGACTACCAGTTCCTGCGGACCCAGTTGTTCCGCGACGCGTCGATGTCGGTCGACATCTGCCTGCAAACGGCCCAGCCGGGAATTTCGCAGGAAGCCGACAAGATACTCGACGCATTTCCAGCCACCCGGGAGGAGATGTTTGCCTACGACTGTGTGGTCGCCTTTGACCCCGATTGGCAAGCCCTCAGCCCCGCCGAGGTGGAACTCGTGGAATCCTGGGTGGCTGAACAGGGGGGGGGCTTGCTTGCGGTGGCCGGACCCGTGCACACCGGCGAGCCGGTCGGCGGTTGGGTCCATGACCCGGCGCTGGGCAAGATCCGGTCGCTCTATCCGGTCGAATTCCCCCGCCAGTTGGCGGTCTGGGACGCGGAGACGCAGACGGCCGAAGAGCCCTGGCCGCTGGATTTCACTCGCGAGGGGCTGGAGGCGGAGTTCCTCTGGCTGGCCGACACGGCCGCTGCCAATGCGCAAAGCTGGGCCTCGTTTCCGGGCGTCTACAGCCACCAGCCGGTCCGCGGTCCCAAGCCCGCGGCGACCGTCTATGCGCGCCTCTCCGACCCGCGGACCGGCCAGGCGGGAGAGCGGCCGGTCTTCCTCGCCGGCCAGTTCTACGGCTCGGGGCGCGTGCTTTACCTGGGAAGCGGCGAGCTCTGGCGCTTGCGGGCCCTGGATCCGGGCTATTTCGAACGGCTCACGACACGGTTGATCCGCCACGTGTCCCAAGGGCGGATGCTCCGCCAATCCAGCCGTGGCATGTTGCTGGTCGCCCAGGAGCGGCTTTCCGTGGGCAGCACATTGAGCATTCGCGGCCAGTTGACCGACGCACGGTTCGCGCCGCTCGATCTGCCGGAAGTCGAGTTGGAGGTCTACCCGCCAGACGGATCGGTGGAAACGATCGCGATGCAGCCCGACTCGGCGCGGCCGGGCGCCTACCTGGGCCAGCTGACGGTGCTCCAAGAGGGCGTCTACCGGCTGGAACTGCCCGTGCCCGACAGCCAGGAGCGGATCACCCGCCGGATTCGCGTCGATGTGCCCGATCTGGAAGGCCGGTCGCCGCAGCGCAACGAGCACCTGCTGCGGCTGCTGGCCGAGGAGACTGGCGGAAAATACTACGCCGACATCGATGCGGCCGTCGATGCGGAGAATCCGGCGGCCATCGTTCACCAATTGAAGGACTGCACCCGCACCCTGGTCCTGACCGCTGCCCCGGACCGGCTCTGGGCCGGCGACCGCCTGTGGTGGTTCTTGATCGGCCTGTGCGGCCTGCTGTGCCTCGAATGGCTGATCCGCCGTGTCGCCAGGCTGGCGTGACTCGGAAGGAGTGAACTGACCAGAAGACAGCCCTCGATTGCCATGACAACACCCGCCGCTCCAGTCCGACCCACTCCAGCCATCCGGGCGATGCTCCGCGCATTGCGGGGGCGGATTCGCTGCTTTGTCTGGGTTCGCGGGTTGGCCGTGGCGCTGGCGCTGGCCGGCGCCTGTTTCTGGCTCAGCCTGGCGGTCGACTGGTTTTTCGAACCGTCCGTCTCCGTCCGCCGGATGCTGCTGGCTTCCGCGGCGATCGGGCTGGCGCTGACGCTTTATCGGACGATTGGCCGGCGCGCCCTTGTGCCGCTTTCCGATGCGCGCATGGCCCTGTTGATTGAACGGCGATTCCCGCGTTTCGGCGACAGCCTGGTCACCGCTGTGGAGTTGACGGCCCGGCCGCCGGATGAAAACGACTGCCATCCGGCGCTGCTGGAGGCGACCTGCCGAGCCGCGGCCGAGCCGCTCGGCCAGGTCCGCCTGGGAAAGGTCCTCGACGGGCGATCTCTGCGCCGAGCGATTGCCGCCGCCGCGGCTGTCTGGCTGGCCACGGTTGCCTTCGCGGCGCTGGCGCCGGCGGCATTCGCCATCTGGCAGCGCCGCTGCCTGTTGCTCGGCGAGGAACTCTGGCCGCGAAAGACAGCGCTCTCGGTGGAGGGTTTTCCCGGCGGGGTGGCCAAGGTCGCCCGCGGGGCCGATTTCACGCTCGTCGCCAAGGCCGACATGCTCGCCGAGCAGGTTCCAGCCAGTGTCCGCGTGTTCTACCGGCCGGAAGGGTCCGGGCGGCTCCAGACAACGATGATCCGCCAGGGGCGGGCAATTGCCGGCCGCGATCGATACCAGCAGTATACGCACACATTCCGCGGGGTGATCCAGCCGATCGGAATCGAACTCAACGGCGGCGACGCGTGGATCGATGCCCTCCGCATCGAGGTCGTCGACACGCCGATCCTGGTCCGCCTGGAGATCGAATGCCGCTATCCGGCGTACATGGCGAGGCCGCCGCGGGTGTTTCCCGCCGCGGGCACGGTTCCGATTCCCCAGGGCGCCGAGGTGAGGCTCTTGGCCGAGAGCAACAAGCCTCTGGTCCGCGCGCAGATCGACGGGGGAGACGGCGCGGAGACGATTGCCGACGCCCGCCTGAAAGAACTCGCCGAGATCGTGGCCGCCCAGCGGAAGCTCGCCGCTTCGGCGGAAGATGGAGACCAGCCGCCGCGGCAAGCAGAACTTGCCGAGCGGCTCGCTCGGTGCGTCGATCCATTCCGCCGGCTGGCCGCCGAGCGTCCGGGAGACCTCTACTCCCAGGCGCTGGACGCATTGGCGGAGATCGGAGCGGAGATGCGCCGGCTCGACGAGGGCCGGGAGAGACGTTCGTCCGAGAGACTCCGCGGGCTGGCCGATCGGCTGGAGAGGGCGGCGGAGCCGATCGGCCGCTTGGTGAGTTTCACGCGTTTCCGCTATCGTTTGCAGCCCTTGAGCGAAGACCGGCGCCTGGCGATCGGCCTGCTGGACGTCGACGGCATCCGCAGCCCGGAGCCGATCCGGTTGCACCTCTCGGTCGTCGGCGACGAGCCGCCGCAGGTCGCCGTGCGGTTGCAGGGCATCGGCTCGGCGATCACCCCGCAGGCCCGACTCCCCTTCCAGGGGCGGATCAGCGACGATTACGGGCTGGACCGTGTCTGGCTCGAATACGTGGTCGAGGGGCGCGCGGCGCAGCAGGAGACGCTCCTGAAGGTCGAGGCCGCGGTCACTGAACAGTCCGTGGACGGCGCGCTCGACGTGCGCCCGCTCGGCCTGGAACCGGACCAGAAGATGCTGATCACCGTCAAGGCCGGCGACCGCTGCGACCTGGGCGAGGGTCCCAACGCCGGCACCGGGGATCGGTGGATGCTCGACGTGGTCTCCCCGGCGCAGCTGCGGGCGATGCTGGAAGCTCGGGAAATCGTCCTCCGGCAGCGTTTCGAGACGATCATCGAGGATGTTGCCCAGATCCGCGATACCCTCGCCCTGCTGATGTTCGACGGCGCCGGCAAGGCGGAAACCGACAGTCCGCCCGAGCGGCGGCAGACCGTCCGCCTGCTGCGGATCCAGCGCGCCCGCGGAAACGGCCAGAAAGACGCCCACGAGACGCTCGGTGTCGCCGAGGCCTTCGCCGATATCCGCCACGAACTGGTCAACAACCGCATTTACACGGAAGAGCTGCGGATTCGGATCGAGCAGGACATCGTGGCGCCGCTGGAGGACCTCGGCAATACCCAGTTCTTGGAATTGGACAGGCGGCTTGCCCTGCTGGAGAAAGCGGCCAACAATTCGGATGAGGCCCCGGCCCTGCGGGACAGCGCCGTCCAGCAGGTCGACCTGATTCTCCGCTCGATGCGCGGGGTGCTCGCGCGGATCGCCGAGTTGGAGGATTTTAACGAGGCGGTTGAATTGCTACGATCGATTATTGGCGAGCAGGAGGATTTGCGGCGGCAGACGCTCGAACGCCGCAAGGGCAGGCTCCGCCAACTCCTGGAGAAGTAGCCGTGTCCTGGCCTGGTCCGAAACACGAACGTAATACTCAAACCGCCGCGCGGCTGGTTGCTGAGCCGTCGTGCGTGGAAGCGGATCGCGGTGCGCCGCACGAAAGGGGCCGCGGCGGGCCGGGAGACCCGTCCTACGCGGGGTGGGCGGGCCTTGTGCTGGTTTTGATTGCCGCTTGCTGCCAGCCGCTGCGGGGCGCGGATGCCCCGCCGGCCGCCGAAGACAAGCCGGCCGAAACCTCCGCCGCCGAGCGCCCTGCCGGCGACCTGGCCGACTCCCAGCGGCAGATTGCCGAGAAGTACGAACGGCTGGAACAGATTCTCCTGCGGATGTCCGAGCTGACCGCCGGCGCGGATCCGCGCCGCGCGGCCCTGCTCAAAAAGGCGGTTGCCGAGAGCAAGCAGCGGATGATCGGCGTGCAACTGAAGTCGCTCGTCGACCTTCTGGCCAAGGACCAGCTCTCGCCGGCGATCGAGGGCCAGGAGAGTGTCGACGCCGATTTGCACGAATTGCTCGAACTCCTGTTGACCGAGAACCGCTCGAAGCGGATCGAGTCGGAGAAGGCGAGAATCCGCCAATACCTCAAGCAGCTCAACGAGATCATCAATCGGCAGAAGGACCTGCAAGCCCGCACCAGCGGCGGCGCCGGCCAGGACAGGTCGCTGTCGCAAGAGCAGGGCGAACTGGGGGGGCGGACCGGCGGGCTGGCCGAGAAGATTCGCCGCAACGAGGAGGCGGAAGCCGAACCGGGCGGAGAAGACGACGAGCCGCCGAAGACAGAACCGGACAACACCGATGGGGAACAGCCGGAGGGATTGCCCCAGGATGCGGCGCCGGGCGCGGCACAGCCCGGCGACGGCACCGGGGAGAAAAGCCCTTCGCAGGGCGGCTCGGCGAAAACGCCCGCAGAGAGCCCGCCGAGGCAGCCCGGCGACGGCCCGGCCCAACCACCCTCAACACCTTCAAGCCAACCCCGGGGCAACAGCGGCCAGCAGCCGGGCGACCCTCCGCAGCCGGGCAACGGCCACCCGGCGCGCCAGCGGCTGGAGGACGCCCGGCGACGCATGGAGGAAGCAGGCAAGAGACTCGAACAGGCCGAGCGGGAGGGGGCCGCCGGCGAGCAGGAAGAGGCGATCCGCCAGCTCCAGCAGGCCAAGGCGGAACTCGAAGACATCCTCCGCCAGCTTCGCGAAGAGGAAATCGAGCAGATGCTTGTCGCGCTCGAAGCCCGCCTGGTCCAAATGCTGCATCTGCAGCGCGAGGTGCATGAAGGCACCCAGCGGCTCGACAAGGCATCTTCCGGCGGGCTCTCGCACGAGCAGGAGATCGAGGCCGGCAGGCTCAGCAGCCGCGAGGCGGAGATCGTGGCCGAGGCCGACAAGACGCTCTTGCTCCTCAGGGAAGACGCCACCGCCGTCGCCTTTCCCGAGGCCCTCGCGCAGGCGCGGGACGACATGCGGCAGGTGGCCGGCCGCCTCGCCGCCGCCAAGACCGACCCGATCACGTTATCGCTCGAAGAGGAGATCATTGCCGCCTTGGAGGACATGGTCGACGCCGTTCGCAAGGCCATCGAGGACGCCGAGCAGCGCCGTTCGGAATCGGCCTCCGGCGGTGGCGGCGCGGCGCAGCCGCCCCCGCTGGTCGATCTCCTCTCCGAGTTGCAGATGATCCGCGCGCTGCAGATGCGGGTCAACGCGCGAACCGACCGCTACGCGGGCATGATCACCGGCAGCCAGGCCGAGAGCGCGGAACTGCTCGAAGCGCTCCGCAAGCTGGCCGACCGGCAGGAGCGGATTTACCAGGTCACGCGGGACCTGGAGACTGGTAGGAACCGATGAACTTCACGGCACGCACCCTGTTGGCGATCTGCTTCGCCGCGGCGCTCGCCGGCAACACGCCGGCCGGCGCCCCGCTTGCCGATCCACTGGCCGGCCGGCCGTCGTGGAAGCCGGCGGAGTGGACGGACCTCCGCGCCCAGGTCCTCGAGTGGCTCGGCCGGCAGCAGGCCGCCGAGTCGCCGCGGAACGAGGTGCTACAGAAATGGCCCGAAGCCGGCTCCGGCGAGACCCCCGACCTCCTGACGCTTCTTGTGGAGACGTTTGCCCTGGTCGACCAGGACATTCGGGCGCTGGTCGGCGCGCTGGCCGCCGCCCAGCCTGGGCATTTTCCCGATACCGCCTGCCTCCGCGACGAGAGCCGCCCTCCGCTGGTCCGCAACAACTGCCGCCTCTACGTCGGCCGCTGGGCCGCACAGCACGAATTCTACGACGAGGCCTCCGCGCTCGTCGACGACCTGCGCCCCGAGGAAACCGCCGATCCGGCGACGCTCCTGTTCTACCAGGCGATTGTCCGGCAGCGGCTGTTGAAGAAGGCGGAAGGCCTCAAGGCCGTCGACGAGCTGCTCCGCGGCGAAGCGGACTGCCCGCGGCGCTATGCGGCGGTCGCCCGGCTGTTGCGCGGCGACCTCGAGCAGCTCGAAGACGATTCCCTCGATCACATCGCGCGGCGGATGGACGACGTCCGCCGCCGGCTCTCCCTGGGCCGGGCGGATCAGCAGGTTCGCAAGGTCGAAGTCGGCGTGATCGAATCGCTCGACAAACTCATCGAGGAGCTCAAGCAGCGGCAACAGCAGGCCGATCCGCAGGCAGGGGCCCCGAGCGGCAGCCAATCGATTCGCCCCGCCGACGAGAGCCGGATTCTGCCCGGCCGGGGGCCCGGCGAGGTGACCAAGAAGAGCATCGGCACGAAGAGCGGCTGGGGCGATCTTCCGCCCAAACAGCGGGAGGCGGCCCTCCAGCAGATCGGCCGCGAATTCCCCGCCCATTACCGCGACGCGGTCGAGCAATACTTCCGCCGGCTTGCCGGTTCCGATAAGGACGAGAAATGAACCTCCTGCTTGCGATCACATCGGCATGGCTCCTGGCGGCCGATCCGGCGGTCTTCCACGCCCGCACGGTCGACGGCCGCCAGTTCCGCGGCGTTCTTGCCGATTGGAGCGGCGAAGCGCTGACGCTCGATTCCGGCGAGGGCCGCCAGACCGTCTCCTTGTCCGAGCTGACCGAACTGGCGGCCGCGGCCGCCGGCGAGCCGGCCGGCGATGATCAGGCGATCCGCGTCGCGCTGGTCGACGGGTCGATCGTCGCGGCCGGTTCGTTTGCGATCGGCGCCGAGTTCGCCGCGGTTCATGCCTTGGGCTCCCGCCAGTTCGAGCTGCCGGCAGCCGCGGTCGAACACGTCCGTTTCCGCCCGATCGCGCCCCCCTTGGAAAAACAATGGCAGGCAATTCTGCGGGCGGAAACCGACCAGGACATGCTTGTCCTCGGCAAGGAGCACGCGCTGGACTATCTTCGCGGCGTCGTCCGCTCGGTCGACGATCAGACGATCGAGTTCCAGGTGGAGGGTGAAACCCTTCCCGTCAAACGCGACAAGGTGGCGGCGATCCGGTTCTACCGGCCTGCCCGGCCCGCTTCGGGCGCCGTGTTGGCGCGGCTCCACGATGCGAAGGGTTCGCTCTGGGCGGTGCATTCGGCGCGTCTCTCCGCTGGGCGCCTGGATTGCCGGACGCCGGCCGGGCTGGCGTTCGAGATTCCGTTGGAGTCGATCTGCCGGATCGAATTTGCCGCCGAGATGCTGGTTTACTTGAGCGATCTGGAGCCGCATTCGCACACCTGGACCCCGTATTTCGGGATGGCCGCCGAGATGCCGGCGCTGGCCAGGTTTTTCCGACCGCGGAGGAATACCACGCTCTATTCCGCGCCGCTTGTGCTCGACGGCGTCGAGCACCGGCACGGCCTGGCGCTCCACAGCCGCACCGAGCTCACCTACCGGCTCGGCGAGCCGTTCCGCCGGCTACAGGCCCTGGCCGGCATCGACGACCGCCTCCGGCCGCGGGGGAGCGTACACCTGGAGATTCTCGGCGATGGCCGCGTTCTTTTCGCGGGCGACGTGCTGGGGACCGAGCCGGCCCGCCCGATCGAGGCCGACCTGGCGGGCGTCGTCGAACTGAAAATCCTCGTGGATTTCGGCGCGGACCTGGATATCGGCGACCACTTGATCCTGGCGGAGGCGAAACTACTGAAATGACCTCCATGCTGCGCGCCATCTTCGTGCTGGCCTGGTTCCCGGCGGCGGCGACGGCCCTGGCCGTCGACTCCACGGTCCTTCAGGCCCAGGCCGACCGGATTGCTGTCATCGAGCGGGCCAAACGGTCGGTCGTGGCGATCTTCGCCTCGCAGGGCGAGGGGGGCGGCTCCGGCGTGATCATCTCCGCGGACGGCTACGCACTGACGAATTTCCACGTCGCCCGGCCCTGCGGCAAGGCGATGCTCGGCGGCCTTTCCGACGGCCGGGTTTACGACGCGGTGATTGTCGGCATGGACCCGGTGGGCGACGTGGCGCTCGTCAAGCTCCTTGGCCGCGACGATTTCCCGGCCGCCCCGCTCGGCGACAGCGACGCGGTGGCGGTCGGCGACTGGGCCTACGTGATGGGAAATCCCTTCTTGCTGTCCGCCGATTTTCAACCCACCGTGACCTACGGCGTGATCTCCGGGGTCCACCGCTACCAGTTCCCCTCCGGCACACTCCTGGAGTACGCCGACTGCATCCAGACCGACGCCTCGATCAATCCGGGCAACTCGGGCGGGCCGCTGTTTGACGCCGCGGGCCGGCTGATCGGCGTTGTCGGCCGCGGTTCGTTCGAGAAGCGGGGCCGCGTCAACGTGGGGGCGGGCTATGCGATCTCGATCAACCAGGTGAAGAACTTCCTCGGCCACCTGAAAAGCGGCCGAGTCGTCGATCATGCGACCCTGGGGGCGACTGTGGCCTTCGACGCGGACGGCCGCGTGGTCGTCAGCAACATCCTCGAATCGTCCGATGCCTACCGCCGCGGCCTCCGCTACGACGACGAGATCGTCGCGCTCGGCGGCCGGCCGATCCAGACGCCCAACGGCTTCAAGAACGTCCTGGGGATCTACCCGAAGGGGTGGCGGATTCCACTCGCCTTCCGCCGCGATGGGCAGCGCCGCGACGTGCTCGTCCGACTCTCCGGCGTTCACTCCGAAGGCGAACTGATCGAGAGACTCGCCAGGTCCTTCGAGGACCCCATGCCGATCCCCAAGCGCGGGGAAGAGCCGAGGCGGAAGACTCCGGGCGGCGAACAAGGAGAGGAAACGCCCGAGATGCCGGAACCCCCGCCTGGCACACACGCGCCCCCGGCGGAGGCGGCGATGCCCGAGATTGTGCAAAAACACTATGAGGACCGGCACGGGTACGCCAATTACCACTTCAACCGCCTCAACCGCCAGCGCGTGCTCGCCGCGTGGCGCGGAGGGAACAAGCCCGGCCGCGGAGATCGACCGTGGATTCTCTCCGGCCAGACGGCCTCCGGCGGGCCGTTCCGCCTGGAATTGACCGGCACGGGAGTCCTGCTGGAACTGGCGGGCGGGCGCCTCGAGTGGACGGCGAGCGGCGACTTCGGGCATCCGGTCCCGCCCGAGGGCAGCGGCGGGATGCTGCCGGCTCTCTACCTCTGGCGCCAATTGGCGGCCGCCGGACCCGACCAGTCCGGCAGGCTCGACTACCTGGGGACGATCCCCGCCGGCGGCGCCGGGGCTCCCGCCGACGTGCTTTCCTGGCTGCGGGACGGGGTCGAGACCTGGTTCTATTTCGACGCCGCGGGGCGGCTGGTCGCCCTGGAAATGTGGCCCGATCCGGCCGCCGACCCGTGCGAGATCCGCTTCGCCGCATACGGCGCCCAGCAGGGCCCGATCCCGGGGCGAATCGAGGTCCATCACGGCGACGAGATGTTCGCGGCCTTCTCGGTTGAGCAATCCTCCACGCAATAGGCGGCAGATTCCCGCTCGCAGTTCATCGATGAACGCCATTCCCACTCCAATACGAACCGCCCTGATGATCGCCGCCGCGCTGGCCGCCGGCTCTGCGCCGGCCGCGGCCGGGGCGGAATCGGAGACCGGCGAGCGTCTCGCAAAGGTGCAGGCGGCCGTCGTCAAGATCTTCGGCGCGGGGGGCTTTCGCGGGTTGGAGGCCTACCAGACGGGGCTGCTGATTTCGCCGGACGGCCATGTCCTGACCATGATGAGCCCCGTGCTCGATACGCCGGCCTTGAAGGTGGTTCTCGACGACGGCCGCCGGTTGGATGGAAAACTGCTGGGCGCCGACGCGCGGCTCGACGTCGCGGTGCTCCGCGTCGAGGCGGAGGGCCTGCCGTATATCGACCCGCTGTCGGCGGTCTCCGCGGAGGCGGGCACAAGGGTTTTCGCCTTGAGCAACCTGTTTGGGGTCGCGATCGGCAACGAGCCGGCGAGCGTCCAGCAGGGCGTGATCTCGATCGTCACCGATCTGGCCGCCCGGCAGGGCGCGTTCGATATTCCCTTCAGCGGGCGCGTCTATGTGCTCGACGCCGTGACGAGCAATCCCGGCTCGGCGGGCGGCGTGCTCGTGACCCGCGACGGCCGGCTCCTGGCGATCCTCGGCAAGGAACTGCGCAATCGCCGCAACAACACCTGGCTCAACTACGCGATCCCGATTGCCGAATTGCGCGCGGCGGTCGATGCGATCCTGGCCGGCGGCGTCGCGGCGGCGCCGGCCGAGCCGCCCGCAAAGGCCAAGGACCCCCTTTCGGCCGGCCTGGTCGGCCTGGTCTTGATTCCCGACATCCTGCCGCGGACCCCGCCCTACATCGATGCGGTGGTGGCGGGCTCGCCCGCTGCGCGGGCCGGCCTCCGCCCCGACGACCTGGTGGTGTCACTTGACGGCAGCCTGGTCTCCTCCTGCAAAGCGCTCGCCGAAGCCTTGGAGCATCGCGATCGGTTCGCAACGATTCGCCTGGGTGTTTTGCGGGGCCGCAGCCTGGTCGAAGTCGAGCTATCGGTCCCCCGGGAGGAACGGCGCTGATGGCGGAAAGAGCGCGGATGGCGAATCCCCGGCGAGCCGTGGCGACCAAGATCCTGGCCGCGATCATGGCGGTCGCGGCGGCCACGGCCGCCGCGCGCGCCGCGGACCTCGAAACGCTGGAAGAGGAGGCCTTCCGCGCGGCGGTCGACAAGGTCGCCCCCGCGGTCGTGCAGATCGAGACCGTCGGCGGGCAGGAACAGGTGGCGGGCATGCTCGCCGGAAGCGGTCCGACGACGGGCGTCGTCATCGAGCCGGCAGGCTATCTCATCAGCAGTTCCTTCAACCTGGCCCATGACCCCGCGGCGATTATCGTTCGCTTGGCGGACGGCCGCCGCCTGGCGGCGACCCTGGTGGCCGCGGACGAGTCCCGCAAGGTCTCGCTGCTGAAGGTCGACCCGGAAGAGCCGCTTGCCGCCGCGGAGTTTGCCGACCCCGCCGAGATCCGCGTCGGCCAGTGGGCGATCGCCGTCGGCCGGGCCTTTGACCACCAGCGGCCGAACATCGCCGTGGGGATTGTCAGCGGGCTGGACCGCGTGTGGGGCAAGGCGATGCAGACCGATGCGGCCGTTTCACCGAACAACTACGGCGGTCCGCTCGTCGACCTGCACGGCCGGGTCCTGGGGATTCTGGTTCCCATGTCGCCCGCTTCCGACGAGGAGACCGCGGGGGTGGAATGGTACGATTCGGGGATCGGCTTCGCCGTGCCCGGCGGGGCCCTGCGGACCATCGTCCGCCGGCTCAAGCAGGGAGCAAACCTGAAGCCGGGCCTGCTTGGCGTGACGCTCGACAGCGCGAGCGTGATGACCTCCGCGCCCCGGGTGGCGCAGGTTCACGCCAATTCGCCGGCCGAGGAGGCGGGCCTGCGGCGCGGCGACCGGATCGTGCGGATTGCCGGCAGGGCCGTTCAGCGCTCCGCGGAGATGCGCCGCGAGCTTGCCCAGCACTACGCGGGCGATCAGGTCTCGATCGCCGTCGAGCGCGGCGGCGAGACGATCGAAGTGGAAGCGGCGCTGGTCGCCCGGCTCGAGCCCTACGAGTGCCCCGTGCTCGGCATCCTGCCCGAGCGGCAGGCGGCGGCGGGCAAGCCGGCCGCTGATGGCGCGCCGGTCCGCTTCGTGTTTCCGGGCAGCCCGGCCGACAAGGCAGGATTGGCCGAGGGCGAGCGGATCGTCGCCGTCGACGGCGAGCCGGTTGCGGACGCGGCAGCGCTCCGCGCCCGGATTGCCCGGCGCAAACCGGGCGAGGCGATTTCGCTCCTCGTCGCCAGCAACGGCCAGCAGCGGACCGTGAACCCGACCTTGGAGCCTTCCGCCGAATCGATCCCCGCCGCCGTCCCCGCAGCGCTCGCCGAGCGTGGCGAGAATCCCGGTGAAACGACGTCGTTGACATTACCGGATTGGCCCAATCGGGCGGCAGTCTATCTGCCGAAGGGGTATCGGGCGAACGCGGCGGCCGGTCTGCTGCTGTGGCTTGTCGCGCCCGGCAGCCCGGCGGGCGCGTCGGCGCTCGAACCCTGGAAATCGCCGGCCGACGAGCGGGGCTTGATCGTCGTCGTCCCCGAACCTGCTTCCCCCGAGCGCTGGTTGGGTCGCGAGGCGGAGATGGCCGAAGCGCTGCTCCGCCTGGCGATGCAACGATTCTCGATCGATCCGCTCCGCGTCGCCGTCGGTGGACAGGAAGCGGGTGGTACGTTAGCCTATCTGGTTGCCGGGCGGCGGCGCGAGGCGGTTCGCGGACTGGTGCTCGTCGACGGATTGCTGGCCGGCCCACCGGTGCGCGACGACCCGCGCAGCCGGCTGTCGATCCTGATCGCGGTCTCCAACAACGGGCCGCACGCCGGCCAGATCGAGCGGTCCCTCGCGGCGCTCCGCCAACTCAAGCTGCCACTTGCGGTTCTCCCGCGAGACGCGGCGCCGGGCGCCCTCGAAGAGTCCGAGGCGGCCGCCATCGCCGGTTGGATCGACTGCCTCGACCGGATTTGACCCGACTGGCGCTAAGCCCTTTCGCCAAGAGTTGCCGATGCGACGCCACATACTCGGAATCATCGCGCTGGCGCTCTTGGCCGGCGCGGTCATCCTCTCGATCTGGCCGCCGCAATCCAACGCCGTGGAGACCTGGCAGGCAGTCCGTGCAGCCTTCATCCGCACGGGCGCGCTGGCGTCGGTGATCTGGTTGGCTTACCGGGAATTGGAGCGGCTGCCCCACTGGCTCTTCACGGTGATTCCGGTTGTCGGCATACTGGTTGCCGCCCGCCCCCGCTGGGCGATCGTGCTCGTGCCGCTGGTCCTTGCGATCCTGTTCCTGACGCCGAAGAAGAAAGCCGACCCGCGCCGCTGAAACCGCCAGATCGGCTGACTCTCCTCGCCCCCCATCCCCGGGTTCTCCTGGTTCCCAAGCTCCAGCTTGGGAACCCCAGCGCAACGCCCGGCAGCGCGCGGCCTCTCCTGGTCCCCAAGCTTCAGCTTGGGAACCTCCCACGCTCGCAATCGGCAGCGCCTACCCCAACAGCTTGCTCCGGCCAGATCCGGGATGATTCATGAGCCGGTTGTTTCCGGTACGTCAAACCTGTGTATCTTCCCTTGACGGCCGCCGCGAGTATAATCGCCGTATTCTGGCGATTCCTGCATACTCTTGTGGGGCAGAATCACGGCAGAAGGGGGGACCAGAAGATGCCGATGGTTGTCGAATGCCACAACTGTAGGAAACGGTTCAAGGCGGGGGACCAACTGGCGGGCAAGCGCGTCAAGTGTCCGGGGTGCCAGGCGGTGCTGACGATTCCGGCGCTCGGCTCGGCCGCGATGCCGAACAGCGCCGAGCCGAACCCATTCCCGCGCCCCGGCCGCGCCAGGCCGCCGCGCCGCCTGCCGCCCAACCGGCTCTCGGCGCCGGTTCAATCTCCGACATACTTGATGATGAAATCCCCTTGCGGCGGGAGACTGGGCCGGCCATCGCGCCCGCCGCGGCGCCGCAGACCCCGCGCGACTGTCCCGGTTGCGGCGCGGCTGTCGCCCCGAGCGCCGTACTCTGCGTCAACTGTGGCTACGATTTCCGCTCGAAAATAAAGCACGGACTCCAGAAAGAGGCCGGCGAGGCGTCCTCGGGCGGCCTGAAGAAGAAGCGCCGGGCCCGATCGGGCGAAATCTCGCAGTGGCTGCAACTCGCCCGGGGCTGCCTGGTGAGTTTCATCGGCGCCATGATGGGCGCGTTCGTCTGGTACATCGTCGCCATGTTGACCCACTCCGAATGGGGCCTGATTGCCTGGGGGCTCGGCGGCCTGGCCGGCGTCGGCATGGCGGTCGGCTATGGTCACGAGGAGGCGCTGGGTGGAATCTGCGCGGCCGCGATCGCGCTGGTGGCGATCGTGATCGCCAAGGCGGCGATCTTCATCTCGATCTTGTTCCCCGCGATCAACGCGCTGGCCGAGATGTCCGCCGAGGAGATGGCGCCCGAGGGCGTGGCTGTCGAAGAAGCCGTGGGCGAAGGGGAGCCGGTGGCCGAGACGCCTGATGGATCGAGCCAGAGCACTGACGCGCAGGCGGCGCCCGGCGAGGAAATGGCCGGGGAAGCGGCTGCCGGTGAGGAGCCGCTGGGCGAAGAGTTGCTCGACGAGGAGACGGAGGTTGGCGCGGCCGATCTGGCCGGGGTGGGCGCGGCCTTCGGCGTGCTGTTTTTCACCACGATGTTCAGCCTGTTCGACATCGTCGCGATCATCCTCGCCTGCGCCACGGCCTTCAAGGTGGCTTCGAGCGTGGGGTTTGGAGATTGAGGCGGAGATAGTGCAAGCTTTTTCGGACGGCGCGCCTCCGCACTCTGACCGCAAAACAGCGCGCGGCAATTGCCCGCCCGCCGGTGGCGGTTCGCTCACGGGCCCTGCTCGACGGCGATTTCCAGCCACGCGGCCCCGTTGCTGTACTCCAGAGCGCCGCTCGTGCGGTTGTAGCGGATCATGCCGGCCGTTGCCGGCGTGGGGGCCGACTCGACGCGGCCCACCTGGACGCCGCCGACAGCCACCAGGTTGCCGAAGACTTCGGCGCTGCCGGAGGCGGCGAGGTTTCCGATCAACGCAAGGTTCCCCTCGACGCGCAGATCGCGTTGGAATCGGGCGGACTCGGGAAAATCCTTGTGGTCGTGTTCAGCGAGTGCGAAATCGGTCGGCGCCAGGTTGCCCAGAAAGGCCGCGTTGCCCGCCGTGGCCGCGGTCGCCGCCTTCTTGGCCTCTCCCACCGGCAGCTTGCCCGACAGAATCGCCGACAGGGTCTCGCCCGCACCGGCCTGGCCGTCGATTCCGTCCGGGCCGGCCTCGCGGAGAACGAACTGTGCGGCCTCACGCCCGTCCAGCCGGCCGGCATTCCGCGCGTACTCCGCCCGCAGCGCCAACTCATCGCCGCGAACGAGAATATCGGCGACCACCGTCTGGAGGTCCTTCAGGTCGGCTTCCGAGATCGATGATCCCGTCTCCTTGATGGCCGCCAGGTCGGCTCGCAACTGGGCGATCTCCGCAAGAACGCTCGCAGTCTGAATCGGCGGCGCGGCGTACTTCTCCTGGGCGACCAGGTAGCCCACCGCCAGACCAATCGCAAGACCTAGAATCAGGGCCGCCCAGAAATAGCCGCGGGAAGCAGAAGCCATAACGCTTTCCTTTGCATGACGAGGGCGAGTTCGGCCGGACTGCCAAGATTCACGGCGACTGGCCGGACCGGCGCAAGTCTCGCCGCCGCTCGACATCCGCAGCGCGCAGGCACGAAGCGGAGCCCGCCGCGAATGGCAATCTCAACTGGATATTATTGAGTTTACCACGCTGCGCCTGTCAAGACGGAGAAAAATCCGGTCTGGGGGGTCTGGGGGGCAACGCCTGACACTTGACAGACAGCTTGTCAGAGACTTCAACGGTCGAGCAAGCTGCGGTTCTTCCTTCGTCGGAATTTGCAGTCTTTGGATCACGCGATACACACCGCTCCCGTTCGCGATAGCCGAACCGCCGCGCGGCGTCGGTCATCCGCCGGCCGGCGTGGCGGATGTGAAGCCAGAGTCGATGCGATGACGACACGGAATCGCTGCACGGCTTCTCAAGCCGTGCCTATCCTGGAAGTCATGAGATTCGTCTTGCGCTACCAGGGTCAAGCGTCACCGGCCATGGGCATCATGGCCGATGCGGGCTTTTTTGCTGCCTCTGGGGATCGTTGTTCGCGTGGCTTTTCTGTCTCGTTCTCACCAGAGCTACATTCCACGGCTCGGTAACCGTTCACGGAATGTGGATTGATCTTGAGCGAATTGTGGGTTTTGGATTATGTTGCCGCCATCATGGCGGAAAAGAAGCAATCACCTGGATGCCCTCGATGCGCGGAGCTGGAAGCCCGCGTAGCTGCCCTCGAGGCGGAGTTGGCGAAGGCCAAGAAGCATTCGGGAAACTCCTCCAAGCCACCCTCGGGCGATATCGTGCGCCCGAAGAAGAAAAACAAGGACAGGAAACCCGGTCGACCAAAGAAGCCAAAGAGGGGCGGGCAACCCGGCCACGAGCGCCATTTGCGAACCTCTTCGTTGCGTGGTAGACAAGACATTAGTCAAGCAATATTGCAGCAGTGTGACCGGGCAGGAAAACTTCCTCGCCCTCTACTTCAATTGAGTTCTCCGACCCTAGAACAATACTCCTCCCGAGAAACGCCGGACATACGATCGATTGTGCGGATTCAGCAAAATTGCAGGCAATTACTGCAGAACCACGTCGCATGACAAGCCACCGCGCATCTTCATCAAAATCGATCGTCGTATTGCCGAGATATCCACTCGTCAGACATCGAGTTCGGCAGCGAAGCGAGATGAGCGAGCGATGCCACTGCAAAAGGTCGCGGTGCGGCTCCTTGAGAGGTTCCTCCCAATCGAGTTTCGATCGCTGGCAGCTTTCCTCTGCCTGAGGGTCGGGAATCTCTTCAGAATTCCAGCCGAATTCGGCAAATTCGTGTTGCCGCCCGCGTCGGACCGCTTCACCCAACTCGGCGTCCTGATGGTTGGTGAAATACAGAAAGGGGGGCATGGCGCCCCATTCCTCTCCCTGGAACAACATCGGGACAAAAGGGGACGTCATCACGAGGGTGGCCCCGATCTTGAGTTGTCCGGGCGAAAGGAGGTGACTTGTGCGTTCGCCCAGAGCGCGGTTGCCCACCTGATCGTGGTTCTGAAGGCAACCGACAAATCGGTGTCCCGAGAGATCGGCAGCCGAACGACCATGGCGGCGTCGGCGATAGGGAGAGTAACGGCCGTCGTAGGTGAGCCCCTCCGTCAGGACCTTGGCCAGGTCGGCCAGCGTTCCGAAGTCATGGTAGTAGCCGTCCCGCTCGCCCGTGAGCACCGAATGCAGAGCGTGGTGAAAGTCTTCGTTCCACTGGGCATCGATCCCGTAGCCTCCCTGTTCGCGTGAGCGTATGACGCGGGGATCGTTCAGATCGCTCTCGGCAATGAGAACGAGATGACGGCCGAGTTCGACTTCGAGATCGTCCACCTCCACGGCGAGCTGCTCGAGAAAATGGATGGCGGAAATATCGATGATGGCATGGATGGCGTCGATGCGAAGGCCGTCGAAGCGATAGTCCCGCAGCCACATGAGGGCGTTGTCGATCAAGAACCTCCGCACCTCGTCGCTCTCCGGCCCGTCCAGATTGACCGCTTCGCCCCAAGGTGTCTGGTAGCGCGCGGTGAAGTAGGGACCGAACCGCTGGAGATAGTTGCCACACGGTCCGAGATGGTTGTAGACCACGTCGAGCATGACGGCCAATCCGCGCTTGTGGCATGCGTCGACGAGGCGTTTTAGGCCGTCGGGCCCCCCGTAGGCGTGATGGGGTGCGTAGAGATCCACCCCGTCGTATCCCCACCCTCGCAGGCCGGAAAACTCGGCCACCGGCATCAGTTCCACGTGAGTGATCCCCAGTTCGACGAGATGGTCGAGGCGGCCAATCGCCGAATCGAAGGTGCCTTCCGGTGTGAAGGTGCCAACGTGCAACTCATAGATCACGGCGGATCCAAGCGGAGGTTGCTGCCATCCTGCATCCGTCCAGGTGAAACGGCTGTGCTCCACCCATCGAGACGGTCCATGAACTCCCTCCGGCTGCCAGGCCGACCGGGGATCGGGAAGCGGACCTTCCCCGTCAACGTAGTATGCATAGTCGACACCATGCCGGATGAACGGGGCATCGACGGTCCACCAGCCATTCTCCGTCCGGTCCATCTTCACGCGGCTTCCGGCACTCTCCAACTCCACGAGGCCGGCGTCTGGGGCCCAGACACGCATTTCCGCCACGTCTGTTATTCCTTTTTCGACAGGAGGCCGACAGGGAAACGCGCGAGGAGTTCCGAAAGCCGGATCCGGCCCGTTTCCCACAGATCGCCAGACAAGAGGTCCGTCCACTGCCCTGCCGGCAAGTCCAACGCGGTATCGCTCCAATCGCCGTTCAATCGCAGCACCAGCCGTGGGGCGACAGATATGACATTTTCACCACGCATGAAAGCCACGAGGTGCGAGGCTCTCGCGCCAGAAGCGAAGATCGGGCGGTATCCGCCCTGCGAACCGAAGAGTTCCGGCCGAGCGCGGCGCAGGTGCAAGCTTTGCCGGATCAGCCAAAGCTTGGGCAGGCCCTCGTCCGACCTGGCCAGGATATCCTCCGGAGAAAGGGAAGGCAACTCGTCGAGCAAACGGCGGCGCAATGCGAAGTCGACGGGCCTGCGGTTGTCCGGATCAACGAGGCTCAAGTCCCAGAGTTCGGTCCCCTGGTAGATGTCCGGGACTCCTGGAGCGGTAAGCTTGATCAGCGTTTCCGCCAGGCTATTGATTCTTCCGGCGGCCACGAGACGGCCCGTGAAGTCCGCGACGTCCTCGCAAAACGTTCGGTCTTCCAGGATGGCCTGGACAAACTCGCGGATGCTTCCCTCGTAGGTGTCGTCTTGAACGGTCCAGGAAGTGTGGTTCTTGGCTTCCCGCACGGCCTTCTCCGCATAAGAGGTCAGGCGATCCGGACCGATCGGCCAGACGCCGACCAGCGTTTGGTAGAGCAGGTACTCCGTATTTCGATCCGGCCACTGCGCGGTGCGATGGCGTTCGTTCTGCTCGCGCCATCTCCGGACGGCGCGGGCCCACTCGTCGGGCATCTCGGAAATCAACGCAAGCCGGGAGCGAACGTCCTCGCTGCGTTTCGTTTCGTGGGTGCTGGACGCGAGCAGCGTATCCGGGTGCGTGGTCTGCGTGGCGGCGCAGGCCTGATGGAACTGCTCGGGAGTTACGCCGAATCGGCTTGGATCGCCACCCACTTCGTTGAGTGCGACCAGCCGGTTGAAGCGGTAAAAGGCGGTATCTTCAACACCCTTGGCCATGGCCGGCCCGGTCAGTTGCTGAAAACGCATGGCCAACTCGGTTTCCAGCGAGCCCTCGACGCGAAGAAGCAGCAGTCCCTGGAGGAAACAGAAGAGTTCGGGCTCCAAGTCGGGTCTCTCCGCCATGGCATGTTCGACGGCCGCACTGATGTAATGGCGGTCTTCTTTTCTTGGGCCGTCGTTCGATAGGGAGACGTAGGAGCGATATACCGGGAAGCAAACCGCCGTCTCACACAGGGCCTCACGCAATTCGTGACGCGTGTAATCCCGATGTCGCCGATGGCGCTCGCAGATGTCGACGAAAAGGCTCGTAAGACGGTTGAGTTCGCTTCCCAGAAGGTCGTCCAGCACCTGGCGTTTGCAGACCCGCACCAAGGCGTGGTAATCCGTCTCTTCTCCAATGAAGTCTTCGTATGTTCGAGTCAGCGCGTCCTCCCCTTCCGGATCGACGAAGAGTCCCCCGACAAGGTTCAGGAAATCGTAGCCGGTGGTTCCCGCGATCGGCCACTGGGCGGGGAGCTCTTCCCCCGGCTCGAGAATCTTCTCGGCGACGATCCAGGCATTGGGACAGGCTTCTCGCAGGCGCTGGAAATACTGCTCCGGATCGCGCAGACCGTCGGGATGGTCGATCCGCAGTCCCTGGACCCAGCCCGACTTGACCCAACTGACCGGCAGGGCATGGGTATCGCGGAAGACTTCGATATCTTCGACACGCATGCTCGCCAGGTCCTTGATGTCGAAGAATCGGCGATATCCCACGTCCCGGCTGGCCGTGCGCCAGAAGGCAAGACGATAATTCTGCTGGTCGATGAGGGCATCCATCGCATCCGGGTCGCCATTGACACTCGCCGCTTCGGCATCGACGGCCGACCGTACCTCCGGTTCCTTGCGGCAGAGATCGGAAAGCAGCCCCTGCAGCACCGCCTTGTCGCGGTGACGACGTTCCACGGCATGCCGGGCGGTGACGGTAGGCCGCGGTAGCCTTGCGTGGCTCTCGGCGAGGAACGCGAGAAGCTCCGATCCGCAGGACTCCGCAGCCTTCTTGAGCAACTCCGGCAGGCTGGAAGGATCGACCGGAAAAATATGATCGTGGTAGTGAAGCGCGAAACTGCCTTCTTCATGGGACAGTTGGAATTCTCCGTTTTCGACAACCCGGCCGTAGTGATCTCCCAGAACGGGCAACAGGACTTTGTTCAGCCAGCGTTCTTCCGATGCCGCCCAATCGACGTCGAAATAGGTTGCATAACGGCTCGACGGCCCGTTCTCCAGCACGTCCCACCACCAGGGATTCTGACGGCCGGCAATCGCCATATGATTGGGCACGATGTCGATCATGTGCCCAAGTCCTGCGGATTGAAGGGTGTCGCACAAGCGGGCATGTGCTTCGGCACCACCGAGTTCCTCATTCACCCGGTTGGGATCGACCACGTCGTAGCCGTGCGTACTGCCGGCGGCGGATTGCAGGTAAGGGGACGTGTACAAGTGACTTACGCCAAGATCGGCCAGATAGGCGACGACATCCGCGGCTGCCGGAAAGCCGAAATCGGGACGAAGCTGGATGCGGTAGGTCGCGGCGGGCGGTGGGACCATGAGCCATTCCTAGCCGTTTCGCAGGTGAAAGCTGATGTCGAAGGCGTCTAGCAAGTCGATGTACTGTTCGAGCAAACGAGAAAGCAGAAACTTCTTTCCGACGTTCTCCCTGGCTCGCCTGCCCATCTGCTCCCGCAGGTTCGCGTATTTCAAGAGCGTCACAATGCGTTCGGCCGCTTCGTCCACGCTGGAGACCAGAAAACCGTCGTAACCATCTTGGATTTGAAGAGGAATGCCTCCGACGTTCCCACCGATGACCGGCGTTCCTTTCCACATGGCTTCCGTCACGGTCAGTCCGAATCCTTCCCGAATCGACTTCTGCAGCACGACGGCCGCGGACCGCTGCAAAGCATTCACCAGGGCGCTGTCATCCTGCGAGATGAGGATAATGCGATCCTCGGCCTGTTCCAGCAGAGATTCGTAGATTTGCGGGCCTTCCGGATCGTCGGAGGCGATGTTACCGAGCAGCACCAAAGTGGCGTCCACCTCCCTGCGTGCCTTTTTGAAGGCCTCGATCACGCCCACCGGGTCCTTCCAGGTGTCGAAGCGGGAAATCTGGACGACAAGCGGAAGATCGGTCGGAATCTGGTAATGTTCGAGTCTTTCATCGATCTCAGCCTGACTCAACTCCTTGTTCTTGATGGAGAACGGGTCGATGGCCGGCATGAAGATCAACTGCGGTACCTGGACACTCCGCTTGTAGCTTTCGGAGCTGACGATCATGGCGTCGTATCGTTCCACGACCGGTGCCATATAGTCCCACAGTTCCTGGTCCGGTGAACTCAGGTCGATGTGACAGCGCCAGATCCAGGGACATGATTTCTTGAAGTGATTGATCAAGAACAGGGGTTGGGGATCGTGTATCACCACGCGACCGAAGTCGTTCAGATTCATTCGGATCGCATTCTTCTGAAGCGAATCTTCGTAGATCGTCGTCTTCATTTCGGTGAAGTTGATCTTACCACCCTGCAGGGCGTTGTGCATCTTCTTCGTGACGCTGAAGAAGTCGGGTTCGCCCTTGATCAAGAGCCAACTAGTATCAATTCCCACGTTGTTCATCAATAACGAGAGGGGATCGAGAATCTCGGCCACTCCACCTCCGTAGTACGTGGAATTGACGTGGACAACCTTGCAGTCCGCCAAGGCCTTCGCTTTTTGGAGAATCCGTTCGATCTGCTCAGCGCCGACATAGGGTTCATAGTCTTCGATCCCGATCATTGTTCGTTCCGCAGCATTCATGTATCTGCTTTCCGTCGCTGGTCTATTCTTCGTTAATCGCGCGTAGCACGCGAAGCGATCGTCCTTCAAGCGCAATCTCGTCGGCGGGGTCGTATTGCGCCTTGCCGAGATCCCAGCCCGTGGCCGCGTCACGCACGGACTCCCAGCGAGCGCCCCATTCCCCGTGAGGAAGTCTAAATCGCAGCGGCTCGAAATGGGTGTTCACGAGGAGATAGAAGGTGTCATCCGTAGTCGGTTCGCCCCGTGGGTGTGGATTGGGAATCGTTGCGCCGTTCAGGAAGACACCGAACGTCTTGGCGAAGCCCTGCCCCCAATCCGCCTCGAACATCTGTTTGCCGTCCATGGTGAACCAGGCGATGTCCTTGGCTTCGGTTCCGTAGATCGCCCGCCCCTGGAACCAACCGCGACGGCTGAAGACAGGGTGGTTCTTGCAGTAGTGGATCAGTCTTCGACAGAACTCCAGAAGCTCTTCATCGGCGTCCTCCCAGGCGTACCAGGAAATCTCGTTATCCTGGCAGTCAGGATTGTTGTTGCCTCGCTGCGTGCGGCCGACCTCGTCGCCGCCCAGTATTATAGGGACGCCCTGCGAAAGGAGAAGGGTTGCGAGGAAATTGCGTTTCTGACGGTTGCCCAATTCGAGGATCCGGGCATCGTCGGTCGGGCCCTCCGCGCCGCACTTCCAGGAGCGATTGTGGCTTTCTCCGTCACGCTCGACCAGGTGCTTATCCGGAACGAACTGGTGAACCGGCATCCGTTCGACCGCCGTAATTCCGAGCTGCTTGAGGTCGTCGATCACGGCCGGCTGAGCCATGCCGGCATACGTCCCCCGCAATTCCTCGGGCACGTCAGGATGGCGGGCCGTGAGACCGTTCACGTGGGTTTCGTAAATCACCGTTTCGTGCCAGGGCGGTTGGAGACGACGGTCCCCGGCCCAATCGAAGTGGGGCTGGCGGACGACACACTTGAGCAGGAACGCCGAGCTGCCGTCCTCGTTGAGCGAGTCGGGGCCCAAACGATACGGGAAAACGGCCGGGTCCCAGTCAAACCGGCCGTCGATCGCTTTGGTGTACGGATCGAGAAGAAGTCTGCCTGGATTGCCGCGGTGACCGTTGGCCGGGTCCGATGGCCGATGGACACGATAGCCGTACCGCTTGTCCGGGTTCGACGGTCGGGAGGTAGGCATGCCAGCAATGCCCAGTCACCTCCGGCAAATCGACGCGGGTCTCGCTCCCTTCCTCATCAAAGAGGCAGAATTCGACCACTCTTTCCACACATCTGGGTTGGATTGTCTCGGAATTTCCTGGGCGGGGCAAGTCATTGGCCGTAGTGCTTTGGTGTGAGCCCGAGCGGGTTGAGGAGTCGGCGTCGGACGCGAGTCAGGTCGGGTAACCAGGACTTCGGCAGGCCGTTTGGCCTGGGTGAGCGTGTGGCGTTGCACGGGCTCGAACAAGTCGAGCAGGCGCCGCGCCGTGGGCCAGCAGCAGGGGCGGCCCTCCGGGTAGAGCGGCAAGGATTCGATCCCGGTGCGTTCCATGCCGCCCCGCGGTTCCCGTTCCAGCAGGGCCTCGATCAACAAGACAAAGAAGTCCATCGAGAGCAGGGCCTGGATGCGATGCACGGCATTCAGATACACCGGCGCCACCTCGAAGTCGGTATTCAACTGAGAGAACCGTTTCTCGATCGTGGGCTGCCGCTTGTAGGTCTTCAGCAGCTCCAACTTCAGACCTCCTTTGCTTCCGTCCGTTGAAGTTGTCCACGGAGCCTCGAGTGCGCGATCTTGAATTCTCGCATTGTCGGGCGATCGGCTTCCTGGTTGGCCTCGGCTTGCGGAGCCCGGGCACGCAAGGGCCTGGTGGACCGATGACGCGACATGGTCTTCCCCCACACCCCACTTGAAGATTCGACGGATGCCGTTGACGCCGACCCGGCCGTGACCCTCGGCCGACTCGTTGATGTCCGCCAGGAAAAGGGGCCTGGGCTTGACGCGATCCATACTTGCCGAGATTGTGCCGGTTCCGCTGCCCGTGGACGCCGGCCTGGCCGGATGCCCTGTGGAGACCCAGCTTCGGCGGACAATTCAGACGCGGCATGACGCAACCCGGCAACTTCGAGCCAAACGGCTATCAGGCCACCCGTGGACTTCCGTTTTCAGACCGCACTGCCGACCGCCGGCAGGTACATAAGTCTAATGTTCGGCACGACTTATAACCAATGGGCGATGACGGGCTCGAACCGCCGACTTCCGCCTTGTAAGGGCGGCGCTCTAGCCAACTGAGCTAATCGCCCGACCGCGCGGCATGCGCGGCATATACCGACCCGCCTCGAGCCGCACGCGACTCTCTGAAAATCCTAGCCCCAGACGCGCCCGGCGCGAAGGGGCCAGGGTGGGGATTTGCCACCCGTCGACGGCCCCAACCGCCTTGCCCTCCCCTCCTTGGGCGGGTGCCCTCTTCGGACTCGCTGCCCGAAAGCCGTGTCAGCTATCCAGGGGTGCTGTTGACGCCGGCGACCGCAGGCTATATTTGGGTGCCGCAAGCTTGTTCAGTCGGCGGGCCTGGCAGCGTCACTGCCCACGTCACTGCCCAGGCACGGGGGGGAAGCGACTCTCCGGGAGCGGCGTCCGGATGCGCATCCAGGGGTCGCGCGGAGGCTGTTCCGCCGCTGGCCGCCCAACGATTGCCGTGAACGCGACGTCCCATGACACTTGTCCGCAGCTTGGGAAGTGGATTCGATGTGGAAGAAACAACTGACGTGGATTCTCCTGGCCGCCGCCGTCGCCGCCGGGTTCTTTGCGTACCGCTACTGGCAGTCGTTGAAGACCGTGTTGCCCGCGGGGATTGCCTGCGGCAACGGCCGCGTCGAGGCCAAGCTCGTTGACGTGGCCGCCAAGGAGCCGCTGCGGGTCAAGCAGATTCTTGTCGACGAAGGCGATCTGGTCGAACGCGGCCTGGTATTGGTGCGGCTGGACACCAACACGCTCCGGGCCGAATTGGCCGAAGCCGAGGCGAACGTGGCGAGCGCCCGCGAGCAAGAAACGGTTGTCCGTTCGGGCATCGTCAAGAAGAAGAGCGAGGTCGACCTCGCAGTCGTCGAGTTGGAGCGGGCCGGCAAACTGCTGCCGAGCGGCGCGGTCTCGCAAGAGGAGTACGATCGCCGCAGCACGTACCTCGACGTGGCCCGGGCCGCGATGGCGGAAGAAGAGGCGAAACTCCGGACGGCACAGCAGCAGGCCAAGGCGGCCGAGGCCGCCGTGGCGACGATCCAGACCCGCATCGACGACGCGACGCTCAAGTCGCCGGTCCGCGGCAGGGTCCTCTACCGCCTGGCGGAAGTCGGCGAGGTCCTGGCTCCCGGCGGAAAAGCGCTCACGCTGGTCAATCTCGAAGACGTCTACATGGAGATCTTCCTGCCTTCGCAGCAGGCCGCCAGGCTCACGGTCGGGACGGAGGCGCGGATTACGGTCGATCACGCCCCCGGCCGCGCGGCTGCCGGGCATGTGAGCTTCATCTCTCCGGAGGCGCAGTTCACCCCCAAACAGGTGGAGACGCACAGCGAGCGCGACAAGCTGATGTTTCGCGTCAAGATTCGCGTTCCCGAGGAGCTCGTCTCTGCCTACATCGAGCGGATCAAGACGGGCGTCCGCGGCATGGGATATGTCAAGGTCGACCCGTCGGCCGTCTGGCCGGACTGGTTGGAGAACCTGCTGGCGCCGCCGGTCCATCCGGTCGATCAAGCCCCGCCCGGCGCCGGCGAGCCGCCTGCGGCAAATCCCCCGGCCCCGGTTTCCGCGACAGACGCCCCGGCAGTGGAACCGGGGCCTCCTTCTCGGACGGACTGAGCGCGTCGCGGCGCGGGTGGGCCGGACGACGCCCCGTTTTGAATCGGCAAGTCCGGCCGGGAGAAGCCGGATTCGCAGCCAACAGCCCCAACGGACGAACATGCCAACCGCCGTGTCCCAGACGCCTCCGACTTCCCCCTCCGGTTCCCCGGTGGTGTCCATTGGAGATGTTTCGCACCGCTATGGAAAGACCGTGGCCCTCGACGGCGTTTCCCTGGACATCCCCGCCGGCCGGATGGTCGGCATCGTCGGTCCCGACGGGGTGGGCAAGTCGACCCTGATGGCCCTGATCGCCGGCTCGAAGCGGATCCAGCGGGGAAGCCTGACGGTGCTCGGCGGCGACATGGCCGATGCGCGGCACCGTCGCGCCGTTTGCCCGAAGATCGCCTACATGCCTCAGGGGCTGGGCAAGAACCTGTACAACGAGCTGAGCGTTCGGGCGAACATCGACTTCATGGCGCGGCTGTTCGGGCTGTCCGCCGCCGAGCGGTCCACGCGCGTCGGGGAGCTGCTCGAAGCGACCGGGCTGGCCCCCTTTCCCGACCGGCCCGCCGGCAAGCTTTCCGGCGGGATGAAACAGAAAGTCGGCCTCTGCGGCGCCCTGGTCCACCAGCCGGACCTGTTGATCCTCGATGAGCCGACGACCGGGGTCGATCCGCTGTCGCGCCGGCAGTTCTGGAGCCTGGTCGACGAGATTCGCGCGAGCCGGCCGGGGATGAGCGTCGTGATTTCCACGGCGTACATGGACGAAGCGCAACGATGGGACTGGATCGTCGCGATCGACGCCGGCCGCGTGCTGGCGACGGGGACTCCCGCCGAGTTGATGGAACGAACCGGCAGCCGGGACCTGGAGAGCTGCTTTGTCGCCTTGCTGCCGGAAGAAAGACGCCGGGGGCACGAGCAACTCGTCATCCCGCCGCGCATGGCGGGCGGGGCGGAGGTGGCCATCGAGGCCACGGGCTTGACGCGCCGATTCGGAAATTTCACGGCGGTCGACCACGTCAGCCTGACAATCGAACGCGGGGAGATTTTCGGCTTCCTGGGGTCCAACGGCTGCGGCAAATCGACGACGATGAAGATGCTGACCGGGCTGCTTCCGCCGAGCGAGGGGACGGCGTCCCTGTTCGGCCAGTCCGTCGCAGCGGGGAGCCTCGAGATTCGCCAGCACCTCGGCTACATGACCCAGGCCTTTTCGCTCTACGGGGAGCTGACCGTTCGCCAGAACCTGGTCTTGGACGCGCGGCTGTATCACATTCCCCCCGCGAAGGCCAAGCAGCGGATCGCCGCGCTGGTCGAGAAATTCGGGCTCGGTCCGCACCTCGACGCCCTGGCCGGGGAATTGCCGATGGGCCTGCGCCAGCGGCTTTCGCTGGCGGTCGCCGTGCTGCACGAACCGAAAATCCTGATTCTCGACGAGCCCACGTCCGGGGTCGATCCGGTCGCCCGCGACAGCTTCTGGGGACTGCTGATCGACCTTTCCCGGAGGCAGGGCGTGACGATCTTCATCACGACGCATTTCATGAACGAAGGCTTGCGCTGCGACCGGATCTCGCTGATGAACGCGGGCAAGGTTCTGGCCTGCGACGCGCCGAACCGGCTGATCGAGGCGCGCGGCGCGGCGTGCCTGGAGGATGCGTTCATCGGCTACATGGAAGAGGCGATCGGCGGCGCCGCCGCGCGCGGCGGGGAGGCGGGGAAGGCGGGCGGCGCCGCGCCGGTGGCGAGAGAGAGCGCCGCAGCGCCGCGCCGCAAGAGCAGCAGGCCAAGGTCCGGTCTCGGTCGAATGCTCGCCTATTCACACAACGAGACGATGCAGATCGTCCGCGACCCGGTGCGGCTGGCGTTCGCCTTCATCGGCTCCGCGTTGCTGATGCTGGTCTTCGGGTTCGGCATCACCATGGACGTGGAGGACGTCCGCTATGCGGCCCTGGACCTCGACCAGTCGCCGGAAAGCCGCGCGTATCTGGAACAGTTCGCTGCCGCGCCCCGCTACTTCGCGGGCACTCCTCCGGTCTGGTCCCAAGCGGAAGCGCTGGGGCGATTGCAGGCGGACGACATCTCCCTGGTCCTCGAGATGCCGCCCAATTTCGGCCGGAATCTCCGCCGCGGGAACGCGCCGGAAGTGCTCGCCGGCGTCGATGGGGCGAACACGTTCCGCGGTGAGACGATCTCGCAGTACGTCCGCGGAGTCCACCAGACGATGCTGCGGGACCCGGCAAGCGGGCTGGGCACAACGCCCAAGCCGCAGACGGCGGATATCGAAGAGCGCTACATGTACAATCCGACCTTCGAGAGCCTCTACGCGATCGTGCCGGGAGTGCCCGCCCTGCTGCTGATCCTGATCCCCGCGATTCTGATGGCGGTCAGCGTCGTCCGCGAGAAGGAGCTGGGCTCGATCATCAACTTCTACGTGACGCCGACCGGGAGGCTCGAGTACCTGCTGGGAAAGCAGCTCCCCTACGTCGCCATCGGCATGTTGAACTACTTCACCCTGGTGGCGATGGCGACGCTCGTGTTCGGCGTTCCGATCAAGGGGAGCTTCGCGATGCTGACGCTTTGCACGCTTCTGTATGTCACGGCGACAACCGGCATCGGCCTGGTGATCTCGACGTTCACGGCCAGCCAGGTGGCGGCGGTGTTCGTCACGGCGATTCTCACGATCGTGCCGAGCATCCAGTTCTCCGGATTTTTGCAGCCGGTATCCACGCTGGAAGGGCAGGCCCGGCTGATCGGCTCGATCTGGCCCACGTCCTACTACATGCACTCCGCCGTGGGAGCCTTCACCAAGGGCCTCGGCGCAGACATGCTGGCAGGGGACGCGATCGCCCTGGCCTGCTGCGTTCCGCTGCTCTGGGCGGTGAGCACGATTGCCCTGAAGAAGCAGGAGAGGTAGCCATGGCGAGCCTGCTGAACATCTTCTGGCTGGGGCTGAAGGAGCTGCGGAGCCTCGCGAGCGACCTGGTGATGGTCCTGTTCGTCGTCTATGCCTTCAGCGGGGCGATCTACATCCAGGCGACGGGGACCTCGAACCAGGTCAACAACGCCTCGATCGCCTTCGTCGACGAAGACGGGTCCGCGCTCTCGAAGGAGCTGATGAACGCCTTCTACCCCCCCTATTTCCAGCCGCCCGAGGCGATCGACGCCAGAGTCGTCGAGGACGCGATGGACGAGGGGCGGTTCATGTTCGTCGTCGAGATCCCCGACCTCTTCGAAGACGACCTGCGGGCGGGCCGGCAGCCGCAGATTCAACTGAACATCGACGCCACCGCCATGCAGCAGGCGGGCATCGGCGCGAACTACATCAAGAACATCATCAACGACCGCATCACGACGTTCCTCTCCCGCACCGACCAGTCGGCAAGCGATCCGATAAACCTTATCGTCAACAAGCTGTTCAATCCGAACGGAGAGTCCGCGTGGTTTTCCGGCGTCGTGGCGATCATCAACCAGGTGACGATGCTGGCGATCATCCTCACCGGCGCCGCGGTCATCCGGGAACGGGAGCACGGCACCCTCGAGCACCTGCTCGTGATGCCGTTGAGCGCGTTCGAGATCGCCATGGCGAAGGTCTGGGCGAACGGCCTGGTGATTCTCGTCGCCACGGCGGTTTCCCTTGTGGTCGTGCTGCAATCCGTTCTGAAGGTGCCGTTCGCCGGTTCGCAGGCGTTGTGGTTCGGCGGCGTCGTGCTCTACCTGTTCTTCACCACGGCATTGGGGATCTTCCTGGGAACGATCGCCCGTTCGATGGCGCAGTTCTCGCTGCTGATCATCCTGGCGGTCGTCGCGATGCAGCTCCTCTCCGGGGGAACGACGCCGATCGAGAGCCAGCCGCAATGGCTGCAATGCCTGACATTCTTCCTGCCTTCGCGGCATTTCGTCAGCTTCTCGCAGGCGATCATCTATCGCGGCGGCGGCCTGGAGGCGGTCTGGCCCCACTTCGTGATGGTGGCGGCCGTCGGCCTGGCATTCTTCGCCTACAGCCTCGCGCTGTTCCGCAAGTCGATCGCCGTGACGAAATGAGCCGTTCCCGACGGCCGTCGCGAGACGCGCGGGGGGCGGGCCCGAGCGGGGGAACGGTTCCCAAGCTGGAGATGGGGGAACCAGGAGGAAGTCGGCGCTTGGCCGGACTTGCCACCCGGATTGGCGGCCCCTTATAGTGGAGCCAGACACCTTCGGCCCCGGCCCGCGCTGGCCGGCCTGACTTTGAGCGAGGTTTGCCCTGATGACTTCCCGACTTGATCGTCGCGAGTTTCTCCTTCGCAGCGCGGCCGCCGGCGCGGCCGTCGGACTGGCTGGAGCGCCGGATCTTCGATTCGCCCGGGCGGCTGCCAGCCCCAACGGCGAGATTCGCGCCGCCTGCATCGGGCTGCGCGGCAAGGGGGGCCACCACCTCGGCGGCCTGGAGGCGGTCGAGGGGGCCGCCGTGACCGCCCTCTGCGACATCGACGAGTCGGTTCTGCACTCCTCCGCCGAACGGTTCGAGAAGCGCAGCGGCCGGAAGATCAAGCGGTTCACCGACTACCGCAAGCTGGTCGAAGACCCGGAGATCGACGTGGTCAGCATCGCCACGCCAAACCATACGCACGCGCTGATCGGCATCGCGGCGATCCTGGCCGGCAAGGACGTCTATGTGGAAAAGCCCTGCTCGCACAACATCTGGGAGGGGCGGCAACTGGTCAAGGCGGCCAGAAAGCACCAGCGGATGTGCCAGCACGGCACCCAGGGCCGCAGCTCGCCGGCGATCCGCGAGGCGATCGAGAAGCTCCACGCGGGGGCGATCGGCGAGGTCTACATGGCCCGCGGCATCTGCTTCAAGTGGCGCGACACGATCGGCCGCCAGCCGGACGGTCCGGTGCCGCCGGGCGTCGACTATGATCTCTGGCTGGGGCCGGCGCCGCTGCGGCCGTTCAACCCCAACCGCTTCCACTACAACTGGCACTGGGACTGGGACTACGGCAACGGCGACATGGGCAACCAGGGGGTCCACGAAATGGACATGGCCCGCTGGGGCCTGGGCGTCGGCCTGCCCGCGCGGGTCCACTCCGGCGGCGGACATTTCCTGTTCGACGACGACCAGCAGACGCCCAACACGCTCGTCTGCATCTTCGAGTATCCGGAGGAGGAGAAGATGCTCGTCTTCGAAACCCGGCACTGGATCACCAACCAGGAGGGCTTTGGCGCTAGTCCCGCCTCGAACGCGGTCGGCGTCACCTTCTACGGCTCGGAGGGCTACATGCAGGTCTACTACTTCGGCTACCGGACCTACCTGGGCCGGAAACGCGAGCCGGGGCCGGGGCGGGAGGAGGGCTCCAACGAATACGAGCGATTCATCGCCGCCGTCCGCAGCCGGAAGACCAGCGACCTGGGCGTGGACATCGAAGACGGGCACCTCTCTTCGGCCCTCTGCCACCTGGGCAACATCGCCTACCGCCTGGGGCGGACCGTCGCCTTCGATCCGGTCAAGGAGACGTTTCCGGGCGACCCGGAGGCGTCGCGGATGCTCTCGCGCGACGATCGCAAGCCGTTCGTCGTGCCCGAGATCGTCTGAACCGAATCCCGGTAACTCTCGACGTCGGGCTGATACTGGAGCGTGTCGAGCAGCGTGACCAGGATGAACAGGGCGACAAACGCCAGGGAAATCAGGAGCATCAGCCCGTGCAGCGGCGCGTCGTAGCGCAAGTGCATGAAATACAGCGCCACGAGGGTCGCCTTGACCGTGGCGATGGCCATCGCCACGGCCACGTTCCAACCGCCCAGGTCGATCCAGGTGGCGGCCACCGTCGCAATCGTCAAGAGGATCAGCGCGAAGAACACGCCCAGCAGCACGGGGACTGGGATCACGTGGGCGATTGCCTGTTCGCGGGCTTCTGCGGCGGTTGGGTGGGTCATCATCGCGGCCGTTAGTGGATCAAGTAGAGCAGCGGAAACAGGTAAATCCAGATCAGGTCGACCAGGTGCCAGTAGAGGCCCACGTAATCGACCGGTCCGAAGTACCCGCGGTTGAAGTCGCCCCGGATCGATCGCCGCAGCACCCAGGCGATCGCCCCCATTCCGGCGATCACGTGCAGGCCGTGCAATCCGGTCATCATGAAGTAGATGCTGAAGAAGACGCCGACGTTGCGCGGCTCGATCGGCTGCTCGCCGTCCGTCTCTTCGGCGGCCTCCGCCCGGGGCGCGTAGCGGTTGGCCCAGAGCAGCCCCTCGTGCCACTTGTGCCGGTATTCGACATACTTGACGCCCAGGAACACGAAACCGCACAGGAGCGTAACGGAAAGCAGCAGGGCGAGCGCCGCCTTGCGCTCGAGCTGCGCCGAGCGGACCGCCCAAGCCATCGTCAGGCTGCTGAAGATCAGCACGCACGTGTTCAGCGCGCCGAGGTTCTTGTCGAGGAAGCGGTGGGCGTAGATGAAGATTTCAGGATGGTTGGCGCGGTAGACGACGTACGCGCAGAACAGCCCGCTGAACAGCAGAATCTCGGTGACGAGGAAGATCCACATCCCGAGTTTTCCCGCGTTGAACTGTTGCCGGGGCGTGTCGAAATGGTGGGCGAGAAACTGCGGATGTTCCTGGCCGCCCTCGTCCGGCTCGGCTGTCGTGTCAGTCTCTGGCATCGGTCCAGTGGCTCTCGCGGTACCTTGTTCGTAGGACGGGTCTCCCGGCCCGTCGCGTCTCCTTGTAGTCCGCCATCGGTGGGGCGGGGCTGCCGTCTTGGTCGTGTGAGGGCAGTCGGCCTGCGCGGACCGTCGCGGCGATTCCAGCCGCCTCCGGCGGGTCCGCTCCGCACCACCACCCTACGGGGAGGCGTTCATGGGCACGAAGCACTCGTTCTCCGCATCGTATGTCAGGTTGTCGTAGTCGTAGGGGTCGCCGACGCGCGGCGGCTCGGTGAAATTCTCCTTCGGCGGCGGGCTGGCGCACTGCCATTCCAGCGTTGCCGATCCCCAGGGATTCGCCGCAGCGCGGCGCCCGCGAAACAGCGAGTGGAGCAGATAGGCGAGGGCGGTGAGCATGGCCAGGCCGGTCAGAAACGCTCCGAGCGACGAGAGGAAATGGAAGATCGCGAATTTGTCGGGGAAGTCATGATAGCGCCGGGGCATCCCGCGGCTGCCCATGACGAATTGGGGGAAGAATGTCAGGTTGAAGCCGACGAACACGCCGATCGCGGCCAGCCGCCCCCAGAACTCGCTGTACATCCGCCCGGTAATCTTCGGCCACCAGTAGTGCAGGCCGGCGAGGAAGGCGATCAGTGTGCCGCCCATCATCGTGTAATGGAAGTGGGCGACGACGAAATACGTGTCGTGGAGGTGGACGTTGGCCGAGAGCGTCGCCAGGAAGAGGCCGGTCAATCCGCCGATGCCGAACAACAGCAGGAACGCCAGCGCGTAGAGCATCGGCGTATCGAGCGCGATCGAGCCCTTGTACATCGTCGCCAGCCAGTTGAAGACCTTGATCGCCGAGGGGATCGAGACGCTGAACGTGAGCAGGCTGAAGATCGTGCCTGCCATCACCGACTGGCTGCTGGTGAACATGTGGTGCCCCCAGACGAGGAACCCCAGGAAGGCGATCGCCACGCTCGAAGCGGCGATGAACTTGTAGCCGAAGATGTGCTTGCGGCTGAAGGTGGGGATGACTTCGCTCATGATCCCCATTGCCGGGAGGATCATGATGTAGACGGCCGGATGCGAATAGAACCAGAAGAAATGCTGGAAGAGGATCGGATCGCCCCCCTTGGCCGGGTCGAAGATGCCCAGGCCCAGGACCAGCTCGGCGGCGAGCAACAGCAGGGTGATGCCGAGCACGGGGGTGGCCAGGACCTGGATGATCGCGGTCGCGTAGAGCGACCAGAGGAACAGCGGCATCTTCATCCACGTCATGCCTGGCGGGCGCATCGTGTGCACGGTGGCGATGAAGTTGATGCCCGTGAAGATCGAGCTGAAACCGAGGATGAACGCGCCCAGGCCGGCCGTCAGCACCCGCGTATCCGTCTGGAAGGCGTAGGGCACGTAGAGCGTCCAGCCGGTATCCAATCCGCCCGTGACCAGCGCGACGAGGAAGAACACGGCGCCGACGAGCCACAGGTAGTAGCTGGCCAGGTTCAATCGCGGGAAGGCGACGTCCTTGGCTCCGAGCATGATCGGCAGGACGAAGTTCCCCAGCGCCGCCGGAATGCCCGGCAGAATGAACAGGAAGATCATGATCGCGCCGTGGAGCGTGAAGAACTGGTTGTACGTGTCCTCCTTGACGATCGTCTCCCCCGGGGCGATCAGTTCGGCGCGGATCAGCATCGCGAACAGCCCGCCGAGGCCGAGCGAGGCCATGATCGAAACCAGGTACAGCACGCCGATCCGCTTGTGGTCGAGCGTCAATGCCCAGGAGAGGAAGCCGCGCTGGCAGTTCAAATAGTTCAGCGGGGCGCTGCTGTTGGTCTCGGAAAGCTTGCCGTCTGCGGAGTTGGCCATGGGTCTGTCCGGGTTGGTCGCTAACGGTTGCCCGCCGCCGATGCTAGTTCAGCGACTTGATGTACTGGATGATCGCGGTGATTTCCTGGTCGTTCAGCCGCCCCTTGTAGGTCGGCATCTGGTTCCTGAATCCCTGGCGGATCTTCGTCCCCGGCTCGAGGATCGACTGGCGGATGTAGTTTTCGTCGACCGCGGCGCTGCTGCCGTCGGCCATTGCGTGCGTCTGGCCGACGATGCCCTGGAGCGACGGGCCGACGCGCGGCGTCCCATCGGTCGAGTGGCAGGAACCGCAGCCGTGGCGGCGGAAGAGGATCTCGCCGGCCTTGGCCGGCGGGTTGTTGCCGAGAACGTCGCCCGCCGCCTTGAGCCACGCGCGGAAGTCGTCCGCTTCGTGGACGACGACCGAAGCCAGCATGTCGGAGTGGCCGGTGCCGCAATATTCCGTGCAGTAGAGGTCGTAGGTGCCGAGCTCCTTTCCCTGGAACCAGGTCCGCGTGTAGCGCCCCGGCACCACGTCCATCTTCACCCGGAAGGCCGGAATCGACAGGCTGTGGATCACGTCGTCGCTGGTCATCACCAGCCGCACCGGTTCGCCCACGGGGACGTGGAGGTTGTTGTCAATCGTTCCATCGGGGTAGGTGAACTGCCACGACCATTTCCGCGCCAGGACGGAAATCTCGTAGGCCCGCTCCGGCGGCGAGCGGAGTTCCACGTAGCCGACGAACCCCAGGTAGAACATCACGATCGTCAGCGCCAGCGGGATCAAGCTCCAGGTCGCCTCCAAGGCCAGGCTGCTCTTGGCGGTCTTGACCGCCTCGGCCCCCGGCCGGCGCCGATACTTGACCACGAACAGCACGATTAGGCCGAAGATCAGCGCGAAGAAGAAATACGAGACGTACATCACGAAATGGAAGGCATGATCCACCGCGCCGGAGGCGACCGAGTCGGGCGGAGGCAGCCAGAACGACCCCGTGGACGACTGCCCAACGAGCGCCGGCACGACCAGTTGCGCTAGTCCGCTACCCACTTGTCCGAGCATGTCATACCGCCTGAGGATCGAGCTTCTTTGCCTTTCGCGATTCCCGCCGCCAATACCAGCCAAGCATCCCGGCGAGGAACAGCAGCGTCACGACGCCGCCCGCCCGCATCAGATTCACCGCGGCGAGTGTATACCGCCCCTTCTGCTCGTCGTACTGGAAGCAGAACATCAGCACTCGGTCCATCGTCGTGCCGATCCTGCCCTCGGCCGCCTCCAACAGGGCGAGCCGCACGGTCTGCGGCGGGTACTCGATGCCGTAGAGATAGCGCGACACCCGCCCGTCCGGCGTGCAGACAAACGTCACCGCCGCATGCAGGTATTGCTGCGTCGCCGCATCGTAGGTATAGCCGAATCCCACCGCCTTGGCCAGTTGGCGGATCTGTTGCTCCTCGCCGGTCAAGAAGTGCCAGCCCCGCTCGACGTTCGCGCGGCCGTAGATCTCCAGGTACTTCTGTTTGGTTTCCGCGGCCCGCTCCGAGGGCTCCTCGGGATCGATGCTCACGGTCACCACGCGGTATTCCCCGCCGAGGTTCCAGTCGATGCCTTGCAGGCCGGCAACCAGCCCGTTCAACTGCAAGCTGCAAAGCATCGGGCAGTCGGAGTAGTTGAGCGTCAGGATCACCGGTCTCTGGTTGTCGAAGAACTCGCCCAGCGTCACCGGCTTCGCGCTGGAATCCGTGAAAGCCAGTTCCAGGGGCAACCGTGCGTTGAGATGTTCCTCGACGCCGACTTCGGACAGCTCGTCGGGAGCCGCCTCCATCCGCTGGGCCGCGGCCGGGCGGCCGACGGCTGCCGCGGCCACGATCGCCATCAGCCAGCCGGATGCGCTGCGTATCATGCTCACGACTGCACCTCGCTTTTCTAAGGACTGCACGAGCGCTCACTCGGCTCGCCTGGGTTGGTCTCCGCCACCTCGCCTCGCTCCTTGAGCACCGCCTCGATGGCCTGCTCGATCGGCATGCTGTACCGAATCTGCTCGGCGCCGTCTTCTTCCTTGATTGTACGCGCCGCGTAAACACCGAGTGCGGCCTCTTGGGCGGCGTACTGGAGATCGGCGTCGAGCCAGGGTTGCCCGGGCGAACGCCCGGCCTTGATCTGTTCCAGGCGTCGGGCGATCCGTTCAGCCGCTTCCCGCTCCCTCGACTTCTCGACGCGCGCCGACATCGCGAAATAGAGAACGATTGCCGTCAAGGCGGCCGCGGTCGTCAGAATCGTGCCAAACAGGCCGATCAGCGCGATCTTGCCGGCATGGAATTCACTCTGCTCCGCCATCATCGTCCCCTTGCCGCAGCTTTCCGGATTCACACGTTTTCGAAGGAGATCGCTTCACCCAAGCGGGGGTCTCTGGCGGGCGCGAGCGAGGCCGCTTGCGCGACCCGAATCGCCCCGGCCAGGTAGAGCCCGCCAAGACCGACCAGCAGACCCGCGTCCACCAGCCCGAGCGGAAATCGGGCGCGGCTCAGCGACGGCATCACCAGGTAGTGCATGTCGAGCCAGTGAAACGCCAGCAGCCAGACGGCCCAGAACCCCAGGATCGCCTTGCGCCTTTTTGCCGGGCGCGAAATCATGCCAACCAGCGGGATCAGGAGATGCCCCAGCAGCAGCGCCAGCGACGCCCAGAGCCAGGCCGGCGTCTGCCGCGCCAGGTACCAGGTCGTCTCTTCCGGGATGTTCGCATACCAGATGAGCATGTATTGCGAGAACGCGATATAGCCCCAGAAGACCAGGAACGCCAGCAGGAGCTTGCCCAGGTCGTGGTAGTGCTCGACCGTGATCGACTCGGTCAGCCGCCCGCCGCGCTGCAGCGCGATCGCCAGGAGGATCACCGCCGCCAGCGAACCGACCGCCGCCCCGGAGAAATAATAGACGCCATAGATCGAACTGAACCATTCCGGCTCCAGCGACATCAGCCAATCGAAGGAGGCAAAGGTCACCGAGAAGCCGAACAGGACAATCGCCGGTCCGCTGAACCGCTCCATCTGGAGCGTCAACTCCGGATCGCCCGATGCATCCTGCCGCACCGACCGCGAGAGGAAGAACCTGGCCATCCACGCCCACAACCCGAGATACACGCCCGCGCGGATCAGAAAGAACGGCACGTTCAAGTACACGCGCTTGTGGGCGATCAACTCGCTGCCGGCGACCCGCTCCGCATCCGCCCAGGGGAAGGGGCACCAGCGGGGCAGAAACAGCGAGATCGCCAGGGGCAGGAAGAGGACCGCCAACAGCGGTATGTTGGCCGCGAGAATCTCGTTCAGCCGCCGCACGGTGACGCTCCAGCCGGCCCGGCTGGCATGCTGGAGGGCCACGAAGATCAACGCCCCCAGCGAAATGCTCAAGTAGAACGCGTAGTTGACCAGGTAGGAGAAGAAGAACCTCCGCGGGCCCTGCTCATCGAACGCCGCCGCGACGATCGCCAGCGCCAGCGCGGCGGCAGATGCGGCAAGCGCGATCATGATCGCCCGCGGCGCGATCGCGCTGAGGTCGCGCAGCTCGCCTGATCGGAATCGTTCTACCTGGTCGCGCATGAGGTTGCTCGTCAAGGTTCCTCGCTGACGGATGCCTCTCGAACCGGCGGCGGGACCTCGCCGGCCGAGGCATTCTGGCTGCGGCCCAATGCCCGCAGGTAAAGCACGATCGCCCAGCGATCTTCGCGGGGGATTTGCACGGCGTAGCCGGGCATCGTCCGCACCCCTTGGTTGACCACGCCTTGACTGATCGTCTCAAACAGCTTCCCGTCGGGCTGGTCCTGCACGTAGGCGCTGGTAAGGACTCGCGGCGGCGTCCAGGTCCCCTCTCCTCCGGCCGCCCGCCGCGCGGCCCGAATCGAGACCATGCCCTCCCACTTCTCTGCATCCTCGCCCACGGTGCCCTCGGGCATGCCGCCGGTCAGGCCGTGGCACGGTGCGCAAGAGATGCGAAACCGGTCCTTGCCCCTGAGGATCATCGCCCGGTCGATTGCCGCGCCGGGCGGACGTGGAATCGAGCTGGCGTAATTGCCGGCCCCGTCCTTGCCCGCCGCCTGCCGCGGATCCTCGTCGAGCGCCCCCCGCGCGACGGTCCCGGCAACCGGCGGGCGCATCGCCCGGCCGTCGGCGAACAGGTCGTTGGCCGCCTGGGCCTTGTATTTCGGCTGGAAGGCCATGTCGTGCAGGGGGTGGATTCGCGGCTGCCGCTTCGGCGCCGCCCGGTACCAGGCCACGCAAAGCGGCGGCAGCAAGGCCAGGCAGATCGCCAGGGCCGCGGCCGTGTAGAAGGCTCTTGGCAGTCGCGGGGCCGCGGCCGGCAGCCGGCACACCTCGACCGAGTCGGCGCCCAGCGCTTTGAGCAGCCCGGCGGTCTTCTCCTCGTCGAACTCCGGGTCCGCAGCTTCGATCGAGATGAAGAAACCGTCGCAGGTCGCCCGGCGAAATTCCTCGCTCGCGAACACGGGGTGGTGGAACTGGGGCAGGCGGCTGAGCAACAGGGCGCCGGCAAACGCCGCCAGCGCGCTGAACAGGATCACCAGTTCGAACGCCACCGGAATATTGGCGGGCAGGCTGAACAGCGGCTTGCCGCTGATCAGGTAGGGGTAGTCGACCGCGTTGGTCCACCACTGGAGGAGAATCGCCGCGGCCGCGCCGGCCAGCCCCGCGCCGAACACGAGCCACGGCAGCACGGTCGGCCGGATGCCCATCGACCGCTCGATGCCGTGGATCGGATAGGGGCTGTGGGCGTCCCAGTGGCGGTAGCCCTCGTCGCGGACCGCCTCGGCGGCCGCTTTGAGCGCGGCGGCCGACGCGAACCGCCCGATGGCCGCCGCCACCTTGACCTCGCCGGCCGAGGAATCGAGTTGAGGAACGTTATCCGCCATGAACTGGACCAGATGTCTTTCGTTTCATCACACAGCCATCGATGCGGTGACCGCGCGGCTTGCCGCCATCGGTCGGCGGCAAGCCGAACGGCCCGGTCAATGCCGAAGCTCGCTCCCCGGGTGATGGGAAACCGCCGCCTTGACTTCGGCCATCGCCACCATCGGCAAGTAGCGGCAGAAGAGCAGAAAGAGCGTGAAAAACAGCCCGAAACTGCCCAGCAGCATCGCCACGTCGATCCGCGTCGGCGCGTAGTGCCCCCAGCTCGACGGGAGGAAATCGCGGCTCAGCGACGTGACGATGATCACGAACCGCTCGAACCACATCCCCACGTTGACGAGGATCGCCACGATCACCATCATCCAGGGCGTGGTCCGGCACTTCTTCAGCCAGAGGACCTGCGGGACAACCACGTTGCAGACGACCATCGTCCAGTAGGCCCAGTAGTAAGGCCCCCTCGCCCGGTTCAAAAAGGCGAACAGCTCGTACTGGCTGCCGCTGTACCAGGCGATGAAGAACTCGGTGGCGTAGGCGTAGCCGACGATGCAGCTCGTGGCCAGGATCACCTTGTTGATGTTGTCGAGGTGGCGGATCGTGACCAGTTCCTTGAGGCCGAAAAAGGCCCTTGCCGGGACGATCAGCGTGACGACCATGGCAAACCCGCTGAAGATCGCCCCGGCGACGAAGTAGGGCGGGAAGACCGTCGTGTGCCAGCCGGGCACCTGCGAAACCGCGAAGTCGAAGCTCACGACCGAGTGGACGCTGAGGACCAGCGGCGTGGCCAGCGCCGCCAGCAGCAGGTACGCCCGCTCGTAGCGGTGCCACTGCCGGGCCGATCCCCGCCAGCCCAGGGCAAACAGGCCGTAGGCCAACTTCCGCCACCGACTCGCCGCCCGGTCCCGCAGCGTCGCCAGATCCGGGATCATCCCCAGGTACCAGAAGAGCAGCGAGACGGTCGCGTAGGTGCTCACGGCGAACACGTCCCAGAGCAGCGGGCTGCGGAAATTCGGCCACATCTGCATCTGGTTCGGGTAGGGGGCCAGCCAGTAAACCACCCACACGCGGCCGATATGGATCGCGGGAAAGATCCCCGCGCAGATCACCGCGAAGATCGTCATCGCCTCGGCGAAGCGGTTGATGCTCGTTCGCCAGTTCTGCCGGAACAGGAACAAGATCGCCGAGATCAACGTCCCCGCATGGCCGATGCCGACCCAGAAGACGAAGTTGACGATGTCCCAGGCCCAGGCCACCGGGATGTTGTTCCCCCAGACCCCGACGCCGCGGACGAACAGGTAGCCGATCGCCAGGAACATCACGACCGTGAAACTGGAGGAGACGGCAAATGCGGCATACCAGGCGAGCGGGGTCTTCTCGCGCTCGACCACGCGGCAGACCGTTTCGGTGATCAGGGCGCAGTCCGGCGCGCAGGTGATCAGCGGCGCTCGCTGCCGCGGGTCGTTCGAGGTGTTGTCGCTAATCGCGATGGCCGGACTGGTCATGCTCGCTGGTGTCCAAACTCGGGTGGGGATTGCGGATTCGCGCCAGATACTTCGTCCGCGGCTTGACGTTCAACTCGGCCAGCATCCCGTAGGCCCGATCCGATCCGTGCGCCGCCGCCACGCGGCTCTCCTTGTCGCCGAGATCGCCGAACTCGATCGCCCGTGCCGGGCAGGCCTGCTGGCAGGCGGTTTCGACCTGGCCGTCGCGCACGCGGCGGCCGGGATCGCCACTGGCGACCGCCTCGTTCCTGGCGGCGATCTTCGCCGCCTGGATCCGCTGCACGCAGTAGGTGCACTTCTCCATCACCCCCCGCGAGCGGACGGTCACCTCGGGATTGAAGGCCATCTTCAAGACGCCGTTGCCGGGCTCTTCGAGGTGGAAGTGGTAATAGAAGAAGTTGAAGCGGCGGACCTTGTAGGGGCAGTTGTTCGCGCAGTACCGCGTGCCGACGCAGCGGTTGTAGACCATGTCGTTGAGCCCCTCTCGGCTGTGCACCGTCGCCGCCACGGGGCAGACCTGTTCGCAGGGGGCGTTTTCACAATGATGGCAGGCCACCGGCTGGTGCACGACCGAGGGAGCTTCCGGGCTGCCCTTGAAGTAGCGGTCCACGCGCAGCCAGTGCATCTGGCGCCCTTCGAGCACCCGCTCCTTGCCGACGACCGGAATGTTGTTCTCCGCCTGGCAGGCCGTCACGCACGCGCCGCAGCCGATGCACTTGCTCAGGTCGATCGACATCCCCCAGCGGTAGCCGTCGTGGGAGTGCTCCTCCCAGAGCGACTTCAGCTCGTCTTCCTTGGCGCCGCCGGGCAGATGCAGCGCGTGGGCGATGACTTCCGGGTGCTCAAGATACGCGCCGCGCGTCGCCTCGCGGACGAGTTGACCGAGCCGCCTGGCCTTCCCCTCCAGCGCGATCGTGTCGATCGCATGATGATCCTGGGTCGTGGCCAGCCGCGACACGCCGCCCAGCGGCTCGACCGTTGCTGGTCCGTCGAAATAGGGGGCTTCGCAGCGCCGCAGCCGGTAGGCATTTACGCCGACCGGCTTGACTTGCAGCCGGGCGCTGCCGCCGACCTGGCCGGCCGCCGTGCGGCCGTAACCCAGGGCAATTGCCAGCGTGCCCTCCGCCTGCCCCGGCATGATGAACACCGGGACTTGAATCTGCCGCCCGCCGCTGGTCAACCGCACGAGCCTGTCGCCGGCAAGGCCCCGACGCGCCGCGGTCGCCGGCCCGACCAGCGCCGCGTTGTCCCAGGTCAATCGCGTCATCGGGTCGGGAAGCTCCTGGAGCCAGCCGTTGTTGGCGAAACGCCCGTCGTAGACGCTCCCGCCGCGCTGAAAGACGATCTCCAGCCCGTCCGCGCCCTTGGAGTCTTCGTCAGGCGGTCGGGGTGGCGGTCCTTTCTCAACAAGCCGCGGCGTCTCGGCCGGCCAGGCGCTCCCCTGCACCAGTCCGTCGTGCAGACACTTTCGCCAGCCCGATTCGAACTCTTCGCCGGCGATCAGGTCTTTGAACGTCTCCCGCACCTGGTCGTATCCGCCGGGCGCTTCGATGCCGGCAAGCGACGCGAGCAGTTCGATCTTCGACCGCCCGCCCCAGAGTGGCGCGATCACGGGCTGGACGATGCTGTACGTTCCGTCGAAGCCGCGGGCGTCGCCCCACGCTTCGAGGAAGTGGGCCTGCGGCAGGTGCCAGGTGGCCGCTTGGGACGTCTCGTTGTCGAACTGGCTGACGTGGATCCTCGTGGCCACCCGCGAAAAGACCTCGCCGAACGCCAGGTCGGCCGGCGCGTCGTACACGGGGTTGCCGCCGAGGACCAGGAGCGTCTGCACCTCGCCCCGCTCCATCCGGCCCACCAGGACCCGGAGCGCTTCGAAGTGCGCGGGGCGCTCCGGATCGGGATCCTGCGTGTAGACGACCGTTTGCCCCACGTTGCCCAGCGCGGCGTTCAAGCGGTGCACGGCCGCGTGGACTTCCGGCGGCTGGCCGGGGCCGGCAACCAGCAGGCCGCCGCCGCGATGGCTCTTCAGATCGTCGGCGATGGCTTCGAGCAGGCGTTTCCGCTCGGGCGGCGCCTGCCCGACGGCACCGGCCACCATCGCCTCCAACTGGTTCAGGAAACCGCCGATTTCACTCGACCGGATCGCCAGGCGGTGGTCGGCCGCGGCCCCGGTGATCGTGTAGCAGCTCTCGATCGCATACAGGCGGTTCATCCGCTCGTCCGGCTGCCGCCGCCCGGCGAACTGCCGGATCGCGGCCAGCGCGGCCGGGTGATCGCCGAACAGATCGGCGTCGAGGCAGACGATCACGTCAGCCCGATCGAGGCGGAGTTGGGTCCGGTATGCGGTCCCGAACGCCTGGATGCTCCCCAGCCGCTCATGGTCGCGCGAAAGCGGCTCGTATTCATGCCAGGAGGACTGGGGAAACGCCTCGCGAAGGCGCCGGCGCAATCGGGTGACCGTCGGCGAGCTGTCGGCGTCGCTGAGCACGGCGAACCCCGCGCCTTTCTTCTCCCGCAGCCCGCCGAAATGTTCCCGGGAAAACGCTTCGAACCGTTCCCAACTCTCCGCTGTACCCCGGCTGCCCGGCTGGCGGTGGATCACCTGCCGGCTGCGATCCGGATCGTAGAGGCCCAAGATGGCCGCCTGGGCCAGCGCGTCGGTCGCCCCCAGGCTCTGCGGATGCAGGGGGTTGCCCTCGATCTTGACCGGACGGCCGTCGAACGCGGTCACGAGCAGCCCCACCGCTGCGCCGGCGAGGTCCATCGCCGTGGCATACCGCTCGGGCTGGCCGGCCATGCGCCGTTCGGGGCGCTCGGCGAAGGGCAGAATCTCTTCCTTCTCCCAGCGGCAGCCGGCCGTGCCCGCCAGGGCCAACGAAGCGCCCATCAACTGGAGCCACCGGCGGCGGTTGATCCCTTGCGGGTCAGCCTGTTTGGGAAACTCGGCTTCCAGCAGCGCCCGAAACTCCGCCGCATCGGCCAGTTCGGCCATGCTTCGCCAGGGTCTGCGGCCGTTCGCGTGAGAGTCTAACGGTGGCATGTTGAGCAGTCGGTCGACGGTTGAATGTTGTTGATTCTCTGAAGCTCGGCGCCGATCTTCCGCCGCGCGGCCTGGTCGGTCTGCATCGCCCAGTCCAAGTCGGTCAGCCTGTCACCTGGCACAAGATGGGGGGCCGGGTCGCGATGGCAATCCAGGCACCAGCCCATCGAGAGCGTCTCCACCTGTTTGACCTCTTCCATCCGGTCGACGCGGCCATGGCAGGAATAGCAGCCGACTCCGCGGGAGACGTGGGCGCTGTGGTCGAAATACGCGAAGTCGGGCAGGTCGTGGACACGGACCCAGGGAATCGGATCGCCCCGCTCCGCGCTGCGCCGAACGGGGGCGAGCTTTTCGCTGTCGGGCAAGACCTGCTCGTGGCAGTTCATGCAGATTTGTGTTGAGGGGATCGCCGCGTGGGCTGCACGCTCAACGCTCGTGTGGCAGTAGCGGCAGTCGAGCCCGAGATCGCCCGCGTGGAGCGCGTGGCTGAAGGGAACCGGCTGCTTCGGCACATAGCCGACGTCGGTGGTCCGCGGCGAGCCGACGAAATAGACCAGCCCGACGAGGTAGACCGGTGCCAGCGCAGTCGCGACCGCCAGGAGCGGTCGACCCCGATCGATCCACGGCGGAAAGGGAGAGCCACGCATCTTTGCTCCGGGCATGCCTGCCGCGTCAACACTCTTGTCCAGTTCTCGGTGGGCAACGAGCCGCCTGCGTGCCGGGCTTGGCGAAACCGCGGCGGGACAGTCGCAACACGGCTTGAGCAGGGACGTTGGCGCATTCTACGCTCCACAGGGACGTGGGAAAGGAGCCAGACGCGGTGTGCCGCGTGCGGGTGTCGGCACCGCGCCCCGCATTGGCGGTTCGGCGGCGGAAATCCGCCAGGGCACATTTTGATTTGCCCAAGAAACGGGCTGCATGTCTGCTTGGCCGGCCCCAACGAACCTGTGAGGATCTTGCCGAACCGTGCGGCGAGACACTTTCGTCGCAGGTCGCTGGGGCCGCGGAGAGGGTCTTCTGCTCGTCGAGGGCACGCCCGGGACAGTCGCCACGATGTCTTGAGCAGAGCCGGCATTTTGGCTATAGTCACCGGGCCCGGACCCGTCTCGGCGCGCTGCCCGGTCCGCTGACGCTCCCCGGCAAACGGCCGGGGCTCTCTCCGGTCCGTTGTTCCGGCCAAGGGATGCGCGGCAGTCGTCACCCGGCCGCCACCTCGGAGGTGGGCGAGCCGGCGGTCGGCTTCCCGGCATCCTCGCGACCGTGCAAACCCGCAGGGCCAATCCAACGATGCTTCTTGGCGTACTCAGCGATACCCACGGGATGATCGAGCCGGCCCGGAAAGCGGTCCGCGTGCTGCAAGACCGGAATGTCAAGCACGTAATTCACTGCGGCGACATCGGCTCGCCGGGAATCGTTCCGCTCTTTGAACCGTTCGATGCCCACTTCGTCTTGGGCAATTGCGACAACGCGATCACGATGCCGTTGGCCATCGCGTCGGCGGGCCAGACTTGCCATGGCCGAATGGGCGAACTCCAGTTGGAGGGCTGCAAGATCGCCTTTCTCCACGGCGACGGCCCGATGGCGATCGAACGCTTGCTGCAAGAGGGGCAGTGGGACCTGATCTGCCACGGCCATACCCATGTGGCCGGCGTCCGCTCGATCGGCGACGTGGTTGTCGTCAACCCCGGCGCGCTCACCCGATGCCGGCGGCCCTCGCTGGCGGTGATTCGCGTGCCCGAACTCCAGGTCGCGGCGATTGCCCTGTAGAGGCTCTCGGCGGACCCAAACCGCCCTGCTTGCCAGCCGGTCCGGGCTAGAGTGACAGCCTTCGTCGCCGCCGCCAGCCCACCACGGCGGCCACGCCGCCAAGCAGCGACCAGACGACCAGCGTGCTCGGCTCCGGCACGTGGGACTGGGAAGGCACAGTCGCACCGACGGGGTTTCCACCGGCATCCACATATAGAACGGGGTCTGCAGACCCGGTATTGCCCCCTTTCAGGAGGTACCGCCGATCTCCCTCTGTCTCCGCAGGGCTATAGAGGATGGCGGTGTACGTGGTGCCGGCAGACAACGCAATTGGCTGCTGCGTGTCCTCAAAGAAGACCCAAGTCGGATTGATCTGGAATTTTTCCGGTGAGAGCGTCACGCGCAGCAACGGTTCAATTTCTTCATTGTAGCCGGGACCGTACGGGTCCGCAAACTCTCCCTGAATGATATCCAGAGTAATGTCCTTGTCCGTGTGCGGCCCCTTCTTCATGAGAAAAAGTCCGCCATGCAGCCCACTCGTGTCTTGCTCGGGCGTGAAGGTCCAAAAGGGTGTGTTCCCTATGTGAACACTTTCTTTGTCGTCGGTTTGATTCGGGGAGATGAAGATCGCCGCCTCGACGTGACCGATTCCCAGCAACAAAGCCATCACCGTCAAATACACACGCTTCCGCACCATGTCTGAACCCTGCCTCTTACCCCGATTCCGTCGGTGCCAAAACCAGCTTGCGACCTCTACGTGACCGCAGGAATGCACCATCGCCGAATTGTAGCACAAAACTCTGGAGAAGCCATGGCGTGGCCAAAAAAACCGATATAAATCCTGGCGTAACCCCCCCTTTGCCTGTGTTCCAACATCTTCCGCAGAAGACTGGTGGTGAGGGCGATGCGGCGAGCGACCGCCAAGAAACGCCACTTCAATTGGGGCATTCTCCACCCGGACGAGCCCCAGAGTCCGAGAATCCAGGCAGTCTACGATAAATGGAGACGATCGGGCTCGAACCGACAACCCCGGGCTTGCAAAGCCCGTGCTCTCCCAATTGAGCTACGTCCCCGAACAAATTCGCCAGATGCGGCAAGGTCAAGGCTCCGGCGCCACCGGCCCGGAACCGTTGAGGTTCACCCCGGGGGTGGGGCAAACCGGCATTTGAAATCTGACGCTCGCGGCCGTTTGCGCAGGACGCTGCCGCACGTTCGCTGCAAGTCCACTATTCTATGGCGTTTATCGACATTTGCAAGGTGCGCTCCTGACGTTCCGTCGCCGGGATTCGCCACTTTGACCCGCCGCGCCGGACGGATTGAGCCGCCCTGGTCGCCCGGTCATTGCGGGAGAACCGGCGGCGGGACGGGCGCGGCGGCGGCCGCGGGCATGGGTTCCGCAGGCAGGGGGTCCGCTGGGCTTGTGCCGAACCGGCGGTTGAAAACCTCCGGATCGAACGGGTCGGCTGGCTGGGTGACCGCCTCGCGAGGATTTGTGGCGGACTTGATTTCGCCCGTCGGTTGGCGTGCCGTGGCGGCCGTTGTCGAGATCGTCTCCGGCGGCGGGCCAAAGGGGTTGCGGCTGGGGATGGCAACCCCGGCTGCGGCAACGGGGGTTGCGGCTTGGGGCGAAGCCAGGTAATTTGCGGTCAGCGTCCCGGTTGGGGTTGCTGGGGGGGCCGAGGCCGCAGGCTGGGAACCATTGGGGTTGCCCGCCAGGGCATGTACCCAGGCGACAAGGTATCGGTACTGCCCGGAGCGAGAGAGTGAAAGCATCGCATCGGTATCAATCCGGTGTGGGCACCTTTGCGGGCTGATCAGCTCGCTCCGATCGGGGGCCGCCCGATCGATCAGTTGGAGTACTGCGTAGAGGTTCCGCTGCGTAGAGCGCTGGCTGATTGGCGCGCCGGTCGGAGGCCGGTCGAGTTTGAACGAGTTTTCCGCCCGCGATGTGTGGCAGCCGGCGGTTGCGCAGCGGTTGAGCAGGATCGGCTGGATCACCCGAGTGAATGATTCCGTGGTCCCCTGCGGCAATCCGGCGACGAACTCGTTGAGCTGGAGGGGAGAAGGCTCCGAGTTGGGGCGGGTTTCGGCGGGCGCCGAGGGCCGCCGCTCCGTCCGAGCCGCGGCAAGCCGGCGTTCGACCAGCCCGATCAGGGGGTGCGTCGGGTCGAGGCGCCGAGTGATCTGGAGCTCATGTTCCGCCTGCTGATCGAGTCCCTGATGTTGGCACCACTGGGCGAGCCTGGCATGGTCGTGGGCCTGATTGAAGCCCACCTGGGATGCCTTCAGCCGGTAGGCCTCCTCCAGTGAAGTGCAGCACATCTCGACTTCCGCAGCGGAGACAAAGAGACTGCCCGCCTCAAGATCAACGCGAAATCGGTCGTCAACCTGCGAGATTCTGCCTTGCAGGACCTCGCCGTTGCGGAGCACGAGCACCGCACGAGTCGGTTCCGCAGGAGGTGACGGCTGCTGAGCGGCAAGGATGCCCGCAATGAAGACCGCCCCCGCTCCGGTGATCAAGAGAATCTTTCGGTTCATGCGTGGGCCCTCCAAGGGGTTCTGGCAACGGACTGTTGCAGGCGGAGGTGGGAGGTTAAGGAAACCGGATGGAAAGGTCAATAGAAGGTGGCATGCCCCGCCAACGGGTTGTGCTTGATCCGCTGAGCGCGGAGATTTGGCCGGTTTCAGAGGTTTCTGGCGGCTGACAGGCAGATCCGAACCAGGGCAAGAACGGGGCAGCCAGGCGGACAGTGGCGAACGAGGTCGGGGAAGGGGCGTGGTTTGTTCCCTGGGAGCTGGAATCCGCGCCCGTCCATGTTATAGTGGAGCTTTCGGAGTGCAGGCGACGATGGAGGACAAACGGAATCGCGAGCGGCGCCAAGTGCATTATCGCGGGCGGGTCCAAGGCGTGGGTTTCCGGTGGACCTGCCGCGGGATTGCAGCCGGTTTCGCCGTGGCCGGCTATGTGAAGAATCTGGCGGACGGGCAGGTTCTGGTCGTGGTGGAAGGCGAACCGGACGAACTGGATCGATTCCTTGCCGCCGTGGATGGTGAAATGAGCCGGAATATCCGTGAGAAGTCGGTCCAGACTGCGGACGCCCTAGGCGAATTTCGAGAGTTTGGCATCCACTTTTGAACCCTCCCCGATTTGGCGGGTTGTCCGTTCCGCGCCGCTTCATCCAGTCAGCCTGTTTTTCCGACGAACCAAACCAGGATTTTTCACGTAAGGGGAAGCCGAGCTCCAGATTTCGTTCTACTGGCACGCGAGACCTTGCGCTTGGAACAGGATAGCCGGCTGGTGGAAGCGACTTGTGGGCCTGTCGTTATGGGACTCGGATCCCCATCGAGTGATTGCAGTCAGGTGGTACAGGCATGAGTCTCTCCGGCGTCGAGATGGCGTTGTTTGGCGCGGTCAGCATCTGGATCCGACCGTTGTGGGTGGTGGGAGCCGGCATGGTGGCCGCATTGGCCGTGATGCTGCTTCTGCTCTACGTGCTGGGGCTATTCGCGCCGAAAGTGTTGGCGATCGCCCGCACGACGGCCAAGGAGGCCATGTACCAGCCGCTGTTCTACCTGATTCTCTTGATTGGCGTGGTGGCGCTGCTGATCTTCCTCTTCCTGCCGTACAACACGTTCGGCGAAGACGTGAAGATGGTCAAGTCGGAAGGGCTGACGCTGATCAAGATCCTGGCGGTGATCCTGGCGGTTTGGACGGCCAGCGTGTCAATCGCCGACGAGATCGAAGGGCGCACGGCGCTGACCTTGCTTTCCAAGCCGATCGGTCGGCGGCGGTTGATCTTCGGCAAGTTCCTGGGAATCGTCATCCCCGTGGCGATTGTCTTCATTCTCCTGGGCTCGTTCTTCCTGGCGACGGTCTCCTACAAAGTGTCTTACGACGCACGGGAATCCGCCAGGGAGGCGCCGACCGCCGAGGAGTGCTTCAACGAATCGATGCGGGTGGTTCCGGGCCTGACCCTGGGATTCATGGAGGCGGTTGTCCTGGCCTCGGTGAGCGTGGCGATCTCCACGCGGCTGCCGATGATGGCCAACATGATCATCTGCACGTCGATCTACGTGTTGGGCCATCTCGTCCCGATGCTGGTGAACTCGACCGTTGGCAACAACGACTTCGTCCGGTTTGCGGGCGATTTCTCGGCCGCGGTGCTGCCGGTGCTGGATCACTTCACCATGGAGACGGCAATTTCCACCGACCAGGTGGTGTCCGGCACGTACCTGATGTGGACGGGCGTGTACAGCCTCATCTACTGCCTCGTCGCCATGCTGCTGGCGTTTCTGCTTTTCGAGGATCGCGACCTGGCGTAATCGCGCGGGAGCCGGTCGACCGCCGGTTGGCCGCGCCGCCCGGCAGCCGTGCGACGCGCGGCGGACGGGCGGCTAACCCGGCCCAGTGGGAGTTGTCCAGCGCGCCGACGGGCAGCGAGATCAGGTTCCCGTGAAGTAGAAATACGCCGCCAGGATGATCAGCACGACGATCGCCGAGGCGGCCACGTCCGCAGATCCCCAACTGCTCCGCGACTGCCGCCGGTGCTCTTGCGTGATGGTGCCGTAGGTCAGTCCCGAGATCTTCTCGTAGTCGGGCTGCCTGGTAAGGAGGCTCACCGCGATCATCGTCGCGGCGGAGACGATCAGGATCAGGATGCTGTAGTACTGGAAGAACATGTTGTTGACGATCCAGAGAAACGAGTTGGGCTCGTAGGCGAAGCCGTCGATGAGTTTGACCGGCGTGTCGACGGCCAGGCGGAAGAGGCCCATGATGAAGCCCACGATCATCGCCGCCAGGCAGCCGGCGCCGTTGAGCCGCTTCCAGAAGATGCCGAGAAAGAAGACGACGAAGATCGGCGGCGCGAGATAGGCCTGGACGCCCTGGAGATAGTCGTAGAGCCCGCGCCCGCCCCGGATGACCGGGATCCATGCCAGGCCGATGAGCACCATCGCGGCCGTGGCGATCCGCCCGATCCAGACCAGCCGGTGTTGCGAGGTATGGGGGCGGAATTTGGAGTAGAAGTCCATTGTGAACAGCGTGGCCGAGGCATTGAAGACGCCCGCCAGAGAACTCATCAGGGCCGCCAGCAGGCCGGCGACGACCATGCCTCGGGCGCCCGTGGGCAGGACGGAAGTGACCAGCAGGGGGAATGCCTTCTGGGCCTCGTCGCGAATCAACTGGCCGTCTTCGCCGATCAATGTGCTGCGGATCGCGCGGCTTCCGGCGGCAGCGTCCGCAGCGCCGCCTTGGGTGGCCAGGGCGAAGCAGATCATGCCGGGGATGATGAAGATGAACACCGGCAGGAGTTTTAAGAACGAGGCGAAGATCGCCCCCCGGCGCGCCTCGCGTTCGCTCGGCGCGCCCAGGGCGCGCTGGACGATGTATTGGTCGGTGCACCAGTACCAGAGGCCGATGACCGGGGCGCAGAACAGCATGCTCAGCCAGGGATAGCGGTCGTTGAAGTACCAGGCCATGCGGCCGGTCTCCTTGACGGGCGCCCAGGTGGCCTCGACCCCCTCGGGGACGAGCGGTTTCCAGAGGTTGAACATCTCGGAGCCGCAGGCCGCTTGCAGCCCGCTCCACCCGCCGATCGCCTGGAGGCCAAAGATCGTCACGAGCACCGAACCGGCGACGAGGATGACCGTCTGCACGGCTTCGGTGTAGGCCACCATCCGCAGTCCGCCGAGGATCGTGTACAGGCCGGTGAGCACGATCACGAGGATCGACCCGACCCAGAAGGCGTCGAGCGGGCCGACGCGCATTTCGGGGAGCAGGACGGAGAAGACGACCCCGCCGGCGAAGATGCCGACGGCGATCTTCGTCAGCACGTAGGCCACCAGCGAGATCAGCGAGAGGACCCAGCGGCTTGTCGGGTTGAACCGCCTCTCGAGAAACTCGGGCATCGTGAAGACCTTGGACCGCATGTAGAACGGCACGAGCAGCCATCCGAGAACGAGCAGGCACCAGGCGTGCAACTCGTAATGGGCCATCGCCACGCCGTCGGTGCAGCCGGAGCCGGCCAATCCGACGAGATGCTCCGACCCGATGTTCGAGGCGAAGATCGAGGCGCCGACGATGAACCAGCCGAGATTCCGCCCGGCGAGGAAGTAGTCGTCGGCGGTGTCCTTGTTCTGCAAAATGACCCACCAGGCGACTCCCAGCAGCAAGCTGAAATACGACGCGATCACGACCCAGTCGAGAGTCTCCATGCATTGATCCTTTCGTTGACCGTTTACTTCTGCCCGTACGAGGCCCCGGGTCCCTGTTTTCGCCGGAAGTGCTTGTCGCGCAGGTAGTCTTCGAGCAGCGGCGATTCCGGGCGCAAGAGGCGCGTGGCCAGCGCCATGGCGGCAACGGCTTCCAGCGCCGCGGCGGTGGCAACCGCATCCAAAGGCCCACGGCCCCAGCAGAAAGGGCCATGGCCGGCGGCGAGCACGGCGGGCATCGCCCGCGGATCCAGGTCCACGAATCGTTCGATGATCACCTTGCCCGTGTTCCGCTCGTAATCCTCTTCGACCTCCTCGGCGGTCAGCGGCCGGGTGACCGGCACGGGGCCGGAGAAATGGTCGGCGTGGGTCGTTCCCAGGCAGGGAATTTCGAGCCGCGCCTGGGCGAAGGCGGTGGCTCTCGGGCTGTGGGTGTGGGCCACGCCGCCGATCTGCTGGAACGATCGGTAGAGGAGCAGATGCGTGGGCGTGTCGGAAGATGGCCGCAGGCGGCCCTCGACGACGTTGCCCTCCAGATCGACGACCACCATCCGCTCAGCGGTCAAGTCGTCGTAGGCCACGCCGCTCGGCTTGATCGCCACGCGCGTGCGGTCGGGGCTGATGCCGCTGGCATTGCCCCAGGTCAGCGTGACCAGCCCGCGGCGAGCCAGTTCCCGGTTGGCGCGGCAGACCGCGTCCTTGAGCTGCTCGAACATGCCGGTCAGCCTTTCCGCACGCGATCCCGAATCGCGATCAGTCGCTTCATCAGCTGCGACAAATCGCCCTGGGCGCCGGCGATTCCCAGCGAATCGTGGAGTGCGCGATAGAGTTGATAGAGTTCGGCGTAGACGGCGGCGGCCGTCTTTCTGGGGCGGTAGACGGCCGGTTTCACACCAGTCATTTTTTTCTGGGCCTGCTCGGTCGAGCGGTAAGCGCCGCCGGCCACCGCGCCGAAGATCGCGGCCCCCAGGGCGCAGGTCTGGGCCGAGCGGCTGATCTTCATCGGCCGGTTGCAGACGTCGGCATAGACCTGCATGATGAACGGGTTCTTTTCGGCGATGCCGCCGCAATTGACCACTTCCTTGACGTTGACGCCGTATTCCTCGAAACGCCGGATGATCGTCAGCGCGCCGAACGCGGTGGCTTCGACCAGCGCCCGGTACACCTCCGGAGCGGTTGTGTGGAGCGTCTGTCCGACGAGCAGTCCGCTCAGCCGGGGATCGACGAGGATCGTGCGGTTGCCGTTGTTCCAGTCGAGGGCCAACAGCCCGCTCTGGCCGGGCAGGAGTCGCTCGGCGGCGGCCGTCAGATCGGCGTGCGCGTCGCCGGAGCGGGTGTACTCGGCGGGCGTCAAGCAGCGGGCGAACCAGTTGAAGATGTCGCCGACGGCCGACTGGCCGGCCTCCAGCCCGTACATGCCGGGAACGATCGAGCCGGGCACGATCCCGCAGAGGCCGGGGATGTCGGGAAGCGGCTTGTCCATCGGCGCGACCATCATGTCGCAGGTGCTCGTGCCAATGATCTTGACGAGCGTGCCCGGCTTGATGCCGGCGCCGACGGCCCCCATGTGGGCATCGAAAGCGCCGACGGCGACCGGCAGGCCGGCCGGCAGGCCGACCTTCCGGGCCACTTCGGGGGCGAGGCCGCCGGCCCGCTGGTTGGAGGCCAGGGCATCGGCCGCGTAACGCCGGCGGACCTTGACCAGGGCCGGATCGAGCTTCTTGAGGAACCGTTCGCTGGGCAGGCCGCCCCACTCCGCGTGGAACATCGCCTTGTGGCCGGCGGCGCAGATGCTGCGGGGGATGGTCTCGGGGGCAAGATTGCCGGTGAGGAAGCCGGGGATGAAATCGGCCAGTTCGACCCAGGCATGGGCGGCTTCGAAGACCTTCGGAGCGGTCCGCTTGCAGTGCAGGATCTTTGACCAGAACCATTCCGAACTGTAGGTGCCGCCGCACTTAACGAGGTATCCGGCGCCGTCTTTTCGCGCCGCCTCGGTGATCTCCGCCGCTTCGGCGTGGCCGGTGTGATCCTTCCAGAGCCAGGCCTGGGCCGCCAGCTGGTTGGCAAAGCCCGGCCGCATCGCCAGGGGCGTGCCGGCCTGGTCGACCGGCATGGGCGTCGAGCCGGTCGTGTCGACGCCGATCCCGACGAGGTTCTCCGCCGCGGAATCCGCCCGCTTCCCGGCCGCGCGCAGCGCGCTTCGCACCGACTTGTAGAAGCCTTCGATATAGTCGGCCGGGTTCTGCCGCGCCAGGTTCGGGTCCTTCGGGTCGAGCAGGATTCCCGCCTCGCCGCTCGGATAGTCGAAGACGCTCGTGGCGACTTCCGCCCCGTCGGCGACGTCGACCAGCAGCGCGCGGACGCTGTTGGTGCCATAGTCGACGCCGAGAGCGAATCGTCGTGGTCCTGCCTTGGCCATGGGGGCGGCTCTCCGGTTTTGAGGGCGGAAGACGGCAAAGCGGGCGTCTCGCGCGATTCGCTGTACGGTAGCCGGTTTTCCGCCGTCCGGCAAGTCCGGCGACTGCGCATCCGGGCCAATCGCCGAGGCTGTCCGGCGGGGAACCGCCAGACGCCCGGGGCCTCGCGCGGCGGGCTTGCGGGCGGGCGGGAAATCGCCGAAAATGAGCCGCAGATCAGGTTCAGGGCGGTTGAAATGCTTGCGCCGGGACGATTAGAATCCCGGTTGGCTGTTGACTCGCCTTCGTTCCACTGCCATTTGTTAAAAGGAAGAGACTATGCCCAAGACAAACCGCCGTACCTTTCTCAAAACCGCCACGATTGCGGGCGCAGGCTACTTCGTAGCCGCCGGCACCCGACCGGCGATCAGCCAGTCCGCCAATCAGAGGCTGAACGTCGCCTGCATCGGCGTCGGCGGCAAGGGCGGAAGCGACTCGAACAACGCCGCGCAGTTCGGCAACGTGATCGCCATCTGCGACGTGGATCGCGGCACTCTGGAGGGCAAGGGGAATGCCGACCGGTTCAAGCAGGCCGAGAAGTTCCTCGATCACCGCGAGCTGTTCGCCAAGCACGGCAAGAACATCGACATCTGCACGATCAGCACGCCCGACCACATGCACGCGACGGCGACTCTTGAGGCGATGCGCCTGGGCATCAGCTGCTACACGCAGAAGCCGCTCACCCGGACGATCTACGAGGCGCGGCTGCTCGCGGAGGTTGCCAAGGAGACCGGCGTCTGCACCCAGATGGGCAACCAGGGGACGGCGTTGGACTCCTCGCGGGAAGCGATCGCCCAGCTCAAGTCCGGAGTCCTCGGCCCGCTGAAGGAAGTCTACGTCTGGTCGAACCGCCCCGTCTGGGCCCAAGGGCCGGGCCGCCGGATGACGATGGCCAAGTTCGCCGCCCAGGCCAAGGCGGAGAATCCCGATGCCGCCGAGCGGCTGATGGAAGGCAAGAAGAAGGAGATCGAGCGGGCCCTCGAGAAGCTGGATTGGAAGCTCTGGCTGGGCGTGGCCCCGGAGCGCGAGTACTGGCCCGGCCTGTATCACAGCTTCCAGTGGCGCGGTTGGTGGGATTTCGGCAGCGGCGCGCTGGGCGACATGGCCTGCCACCAGGTGACCGTTCCCTTCGCGGCTTGCGGGCTGAAGGACCCGGTCTCGGTCGTCGCCAAGACCACCGGCCACGATTACGACAGCTTCCCGGCCAGCTCGATCATCGAGTTCCAGTTCCCGGCGACCTCGGAACGCCCGGCGATCCCCTTCTGGTGGTACGATCGCAGGGGCAACAAGCCGCCGCAAGAGGTCTTCAGCAAGTGGGGCATCGAGAAGGTGTCCGACAGCGGCGCGCTGATCGTCGGCGAGAAAGGCGCTTTCTACAGCAGCGACGACTATTGCGGAAGGTACGAACTGAAGGGCGTCGAGAAGGTCAAGGTCGACTATGAGAAGGCCGAGAACAAGGGCAATAACGACCTGAACAACATGTGGGAGCTGTTCCGGGCGAAGATCGCGGGCGATCCGAAGATCTGCCATTCGAACTTCATCGACCGGGCTGGCCCGTTGACCGAGACGATCCTCCTGGGCAATCTGGCCGTCTGGGCGGCTGCCAAGGGCGGCGCCAATGGCGAGATGGGAGATTGGGGCGAGAAGGTCGAGTGGGACGCCAAGAATCTCAAGGTCACCAACCTGGACGCACTCAAGACGCCCGGAGTGGCCGATCTGGTCAAACCGAAGTATCCGGAAGGATATCGGCTCGACTGAGTGCCGCGGAACGATCACCGAGCAACAGCTCGCGCGGCGATCCATCCCCGGGTAGCCGCCGAGCTGGCTCGGCGACGGGCGGCACGTCCGGGCGCGGGGCAGACCCGCGCGGCTATCGTCTGTAACCTGTGACCTGCCACAAGCGCGGGCCGAGCCCGCACGGCGGCCGGGTGGAATCCCGGAGTCGCTCGATGAGAAAGTCAACAGCCATGAGGAACAATCTCCCGCTGGCGGGCAGCGTGCTCGCCGTGCTGACTGTCTGCTTGATCGGCCTGGCTGGCTGCCCCGCTCCCAAGAGTGGTGGCAACGGCGCGGGGCAGTCGTCGGGCGGCGCAGCCGGCGTCGATCGAAAGCCCGGCGAGGAAGAACGCGCCACGGCCACGGCCACGGCTACGGCCAAGGCCGAGGACGTGGAAACCGCCAAGGGACTCCTCGATGGAATGCCCGGGGCGAAGTGCACGCTGCGGCCGGGCGGCTTGCTGACGGAGATCGTGATTCCGGACGGTTCCGCGCTGACGCCGGAGGACGTCTCCCTGTTCGGGAAGCTCACGGACCTGGAGACGCTTCAGATTCTCAACTACCGCGAGCTGAACGACGAGATGGCCGCAGGTTTGACGGCGCTCGAGGGCCTGAAGAAATTGGCTCTGACCAACTCGGCGATCGGAGATGCGACCGTCGAACGGATCGCCAAGTCCTTGCCGAATCTGGCTGAATTGGACCTGTCGTCGAACACCAACATGACCAACGGTGCTCTGAAGGCCATCTGCCAGGTGGGCGGCCTCGAGCGGTTGACGCTCGTGCAGAACAACTTCAACGACATCGGGACGGGCCATTTGGAGAGCCTGAAGAATCTGCGGGTCCTCGATCTCCGCGGGAACATGGACGCGGGCGACATGACGCTGGAGATTGTCGCCCGACTGCCGAAACTCGCGGCTTTCAAGCACCGCAGCACGGCGGTGACCGATCTGGGCATGGAATATCTGGCGGAGAGCAAGACGCTCCGTGCGCTGCTGATGCACGATTTCAACGTGACCGGCCAGTCGGGGCAGTATCTGGCGAGAATGCCCAGTCTTCGCGAGCTGGAAGTGTTCCGCTGCCCCGCCTTTGGCTCCGACGGCGTGCTGGCGCTGAAGGGGCTCAAGCTGACCCGGCTCACGCTCCGGGATCTTCCCGCAGTCGACGACCAGGCGATGGAAGTCTTTGCGGAACTCCCGGAATTGAAGCGGCTTTACTTGCACGAACTCCCCTCGCCCAGCGATGAGGGGCTGAAGAACCTGGCCGCCTTGAAATCGCTGGAATTGCTGGACATCTGGACCGTGCCCCAGATGGGCGACGCAACCGTTGCCGCGATCGCCGGCCTGCCGAACCTCAAGGAATTGTCGATCCGGACGACCGACGTGACCGACGCGGCGGTCGACAGTCTCCTGGGGATGCCGAACCTGCGGTCGTTGACGTTCACTGACAACGGACGGGTCACGCCCGCAGGGCTCCAGAAGCTGTCCGGCAAGCAGTGGTCGAAGCTCGACATCGGTTCCGCCGCGTCCAGCGAATCAGCGGCTCCGTGATCGGCGTTGATTGCCGCACCGCGCGGGGGCGACGTGGAACCGCCCGGCAAACCGGCTCGATAGAAGTGGCAGGTTCGCAGATGAACCGTCGTGGTTGGCATCTGTACGGGGTTCTCGCGCTGATTCTATTGCCCTTATGGCTGGCATATGCCGCCTGGCATTCTCGGGCGTACCGATACGAGCGGCGGCTGGCGATGGAGTCGATACACCGGCAGGCGGAGACGGTTCGCCGGGTTCTTGTCGGCAGCATCAACTCCCACCGCCGCGTGGGCCCGTTCTTCGACGCGATGGTCCAGGGCTCGTTGGACGAAATGGCCCGCTCCGAGGCGATTCTGGCCGTGGGCATCGCCGCGGATGAATCCGGGCAGCGCGGCGGGATCCTGCTGGCGGCGGGCGATGACGCCCTGTTGGACTTGAGCGTTCCGGTGGACGATGTTGGGTTTCGCTTCGTCAACGGGTTTCGCCTCGACGCGGAACCGGCTGGCGGCGGCGGCGGGGGCGGGGGCGGGGGCGGAGGACGTGGGTGGGGCCGCGCGCTCCGCGGCGAATTCGAAGAGGGGGTGTTTCGCGCCGGGGAGGCCTATGCAACCGTGCTGGTGCTCGATCGGGCGGAAACAGACCGCCAGGTCCGCCGCGCGTTTTGGCTCCGCCTGTGGGCGGTCGCCGCCGGAGCGGCGGTGCTCGTCCTGCTCTCGGTCGCCTGGTTGACCACGGTCCGCCTGGTGGAGAGCCGCAGCCAGGCCCGCTTGCTGCAATCCGAGGCGGACCACTTGCACGACATGGGCCAGGCGGCCGCCGGCCTGGCGCACGAAACGCGGAATCCCCTCGGGCTGGTCCGCGGCTGGACCCAGCGGCTGGCGCAGTCGCCCGGCTCGACGGCCGAGCAGCGGCGGCAAGCCCAGGCCGTGATTGAAGAGTGCGATCGGATTACCGTCCGGATCAACCAGTTTCTGTCCTACGCCAAACCGTGTGATCCGCAGCCGGAGCGGCTGGACCTTGAGGGGCTGGTCGCCGAACTGGTGGCGATTCTCCAGCCCGACCTGGAGTGCAAAGCGCTGAAGATCGACCTGGCGGTCGAGAACCGGCCCGCCGTAGTCGACGTGGACCGGGAGATGTTTCGCCAGGCGGTCTTCAACCTCCTCAGCAACGCGATCGAGTTTGCGCCCCAGTCCGGGGTGATCGAGGTTCGCTTGACGCGGGGGCGCGGCGGCCGCCTGCGGCTGGAGATTGCCGATCCCGGGCCGGGCGTCCCGGCGGAACGGGCCGATTCGCTGTTTTCACCCTATTTCAGCACGCGCCCCGGCGGGGTCGGGCTCGGCCTGGCGATCGTCCGCAGGATCGCCCGGGCGCACGGTTGGCGAGCCGGTTACCGCCCGCGGCCGGGCGGAGGTTCGATTTTCTGGCTGGATCATGCCGATGACCGCTAGGCGACGGGTACTGATTGTCGACGACGAAAAGTCCCAGCGGGACCTGCTGGAGGGCTTTCTCCAGTCGCTGGGGCTCGAGACCGCCGCGGCCGCCAGCGGGGAGCAGGCGCTCGCCGAGCTCCGCTCCGCGGCGTTCGGCCTGGTGCTTCTCGACGTGCGGTTGCCCGGCATGTCGGGGCTCGAGGCGCTGCCGGAAATCCACGCGATTGCGCCGGAGTTGCCGGTGCTGCTGATCACGGCCTACGGCGAGCTCCGCCAGGCCGTGGCGGCGGTCAAGAGCGGCGCGGTCGATTACCTGGTCAAACCGGTCGATCTGGATGAGCTGGAAGCGGTGATTGCCGACACCCTGGGCACCGAGGCGGAGGATCGCAAGGGGCCGGAGTGGCCGCTTGCCGACTTGCCCGAGGGCCTGATCCTGGAGAGTCCCGCGATGCGCCACGTGGCCGAGACGGTTGCCGTCGTCGCGCGGTCGAATGTGCCCGTGCTGGTGATGGGAGAGAGCGGGACCGGCAAGGAGGTCGTGGCCCAGTTGTTGCACCGCTGGAGCGAGCGGTCGAGCGGGCCGCTGGTCGCGGCCAACTGTGCCGGGCTCTCGGAAACACTGATCGAGAGCGAGTTGTTCGGCCACACCAAAGGAGCGTTCACCGGCGCCGCCGAGGCACGCCAGGGCTTGTTTCGCGCGGCCGACGGAGGGACGCTGTTCCTCGATGAAATCGGGGAATTGCCTCTGCACCTGCAACCCAAGCTGCTGCGGGCAATCGAGACCGGCAAGATCACGCCGGTAGGCGCCGACGCCCCGATCGACGTCGACGCGCGGCTGGTGGCGGCCACGAACCAGGACCTGGGCGAGGCGGTCGAGGCGGGACGGTTTCGCGACGACCTCTACTATCGCATCAACGTGATCGAGTTGGTGGTCCCCCCGTTGAGCGAGCGGCGCGACGACGTCGTCCCGCTCGCCCACCGCTTTGCACTGGAGTTTTCCGCTGTCCCGGTGCGATTCTCGCCGCAAGCCGTTCAAACCCTCTTGGCCTACGCCTGGCCGGGAAACGTCCGCGAGCTGCGCAACGCGATTCAACGGGCTTGCCTGCTCTCGCGGGGCGACGTGATCATGCCCGACCATCTGCCGCCGCGGATCGCCGGCCTTGCGGGCCCGGTCCCCGCGGCTCGTGGCGAGGGGCGCCTCTCGCAGGTCGAACGGGCGACGATTCTGGCCACGCTCGCCGAGTGCGGCGGAAACCGGACAATCGCCGCCAAGAAGCTCGGAATCAGCCGCAGAACGCTGATCTACAAACTCCGTGCCATCGAGGCAGACGACGGATAACTCTTCGCAGACGGTGAGTCTTCCGCAGACTGCCAGCAAGCGGCAGCGGCGTGCCGACTGGCAAACCTGTGTGCAATCAGTCTATTTTGCCCAGACTGCCGCAGCCGGGTCGGGCGTGCAAGGAGGGCCCTCTCGTCGCGTGCGGATCTGGGCCGGACTTGGCGTAGTTTGCGGGCAATGGAGTGGAGTTGCTCCCCCCTTTTTGTGCGATCCGGCCAAATCTGATTGTTGTGATTGCGCGTGGTTAGCCGATAGTCACAAATGCACTACATCTTGCGCAGTGTGTGATTGTTCTCTTTCTCGCGAGCGACGAACCGTCAATCAAGGCAGAGACAGATATGCCCCGTACTTCGTGTTGTCTCCAACGTGCAATCTGCTTTGCAGCGGTCTTGATGCCGCTGTTTGCGTGCGGCTGTCAGACAACGCGGTCGGCGATGCCGCCCGAAGCCACCGCGCTGGCATCGTCCGCGCCGCGGGAGCTGAACAAGGTTTCGCTTCCGGCCTATCGGATCGAACCGCCCGACCTGCTCTCGATCGAGGCCTTGAACATCGTTCCCAAGATGCCCTATTCGCTGAAGACGCTCGACGTCCTGTCGATCGAGTTGCAGCGATCTCCGATGGACCGGCTACAGCGGGGCGACTTGCTGTCGATTCGAGCGCCCGGGGCGCTTGCCGAGGCGCCGATCGATGCCGTTTATCCGGTTGAGGCAACCGGGCTGGTCAATTTCGGCGGGCTCTACGGATCGGTGGCCGTCGGCGGGATGACGGTCGCTGAAGCAAGCCAGGCGATCGAAAGCCACCTGAAGCAGGTGCTTGCCGACCCGCGTGTGGAGTTGTCGCTGGCCCAGTCGGGCTCGCCGATCAGCGGAGCTTATCCGATCCAGGTCGGCGGAACCGTCGACCTCGGCATGCCTTACGGGACCGTGGCGGTGGCTGGCTTGAGCATGGAGCAGGCACGGGAGGCGATCTACCAGCACCTGGTCCGATTCTTCAACCAGCCCAACGTCTCCGTCTCATTGGTCAGCGTCGGCGCCCAGCAGCAGATCGCTGGAGAACACCTCGTTAGCCCCGACGGCACCGTCAATTTGGGCACCTACGGGTCGGTCTCCGTGGTCGGCTTGACGCTTGCCGAAGCCAAGATGGCGATCGAACACCACCTCTCCCAGTTCCTGGATCGGCCCGAAGTGGCGGTGAATGTCTATGCCTACAACAGCAAGGTGTATTACATCGTGACGCAAGGCGCTGGAACGGGCGACCGGGTCTACCGTTTTCCGATCACGGGCAACGACACCGTGCTCGACGCGATATCCAACGTCAACGGCTTGGAGGGGATCTCTTCGAAGCAGATGTGGATTGCCCGGCCCACGCCCGACCCGTGCCAGGTTCAACTGCTGCCGGTCAACTGGGATGCCGTAACCGCGCAGGCCTCCGTGCAAACGAATTACCAACTGATGCCGGGCGACCGCCTGTTCATTGCCGAGGACAAGCTGGTGGCGCTCGACACCGGGCTTGCCAAACTGCTCGCCCCGGCGGAGCGCGTGATGGGATTCTCGATCCTCGGAGCGGGCGTAGCCACGCGATTCTCGGGCAAGGTGCTCGAGGGTGGAGGAAATCAGCGGAGCACGTTCTGAGGGATCGGGCCGATATCCCACGGATCGTCGGGTAGGCAGGTTTGAAGCGGTTGTCAACTGGGGGAGCTATGTACAACGCCCTTCGATTGTCGCGAACGTTCGTGATCTGGCTAGCCGTGGGGGCTGTCTGCGCGGGCGGCTGCTACAGACCCCGGTTGTGGGTCGCCCCGGAGTATCGCGGCCCCGAGCCGAGGGCGACCGCATGGCCCCGCCACGCGTGCCGGGTTTGCACCTCGCCGGCGTGTTTCGGCTACCACGCCGGCCAGTGGCGGCCATGGCCCTGCCCGGACCCGCCGCACACCGCGGTGATCGGTGTCGGGCCGCAAGCCCCCGACAGCTTCTCCGGCGCGTCGCCAGCGGATCCGATCGAGGTCCCTTTGGACAGCGGCCTGGTCAGTCCGGAGGCGAATGCCGCCCGGCCCGAAATCCCCATGCCGGCCCCCGACCTTGCGCCCGTGCCTGACCAAGGCGACGTCACGGCGCCGCTGCCTGAGAGAGGGGCGATTCCAGTTCCCCCACCGGATGCCTCCCCCGCCGAGAGCGTGCCGCCTCCAGCCACGCCTTCGCCAAGCGACGCTATCCCGGCGCCGACGGACAGGAAGCCTGCCGACTCCGCGCCGACTGCTCCCGGCGTGCCGCCGCAAGCGCCGATTCTGAAAACCTCCCCTCCGGACAACAGCGCCGCGCCCTCGCACGATCTGTTTTCGGGCTTGGTCCAGGCGGTCCAGGCCTTGTCAATCCCAAGTCTCGCAAGCCAAGGCGGCGAGCCGGTCGTTCCGGCGGTACTCGCCACGGCCGATCGAGAAGAGTCCGGCGAGCCCGAAGCCGCTGCGGCAAGCCTGGTGACCGCGCTGGCCCGCTGATCCGGCCGGGTGGAAAGGGAATGGGGGTAACCACTCACACGAGGGGGGCCACTTGGAAGTCGTCGATTGCGATCGACGCGCCCTTCTGGAGAAAATCGACGCTCACCAGCAGCCTGGTCTCGCCATGCCTCTTGATCACGGTGCCTTCAAGCCCGGCCATCGAGCCGGACTTGATCCGCACCCGGTCGCCGGTGGTCAGCCGGTCTTCAACGGTCAGCGGAGCACCCGACAAGATCAGCCGCTGCAACTGCGCGAGGTCGCGTATGAGTGCCTCGGGATCGTGAACTTCGAGAATTCGGGAGATCCGGTTGGTCTTGAGGCTCTCGACGCGTTCCAGTTCTGTCCCGAAGAGGAACACATAGCTGGTGAACAATGGCTTGTACGACGATACCCTGCGGCCGCGGTAAACGTTGGTAGATCGAATCAGGGGGAGATAGTAGGGAATCTTCCGAGTAAAGAGATCGCGGGCGAGCGATTTCTCCTGTCGCGACATTGTGTAAATTGCCCACCATTGCCGGTTCGACGGCTCCCGGGCGAGGTGTTCCAACAGCTCGCCGGGAAAGATATCCGGTGTCTGGCTCATGTGGACGCTCTCGTGATCGAACGCTTGATGCCCTGCTGGCCGTGTACACTCGGGGACTGGCCGGCCCCATCGAGGGCAGTCCCGAGTGCGCAGCATATGGGATCAGACTACCTTCCGGCGGGCACTTGCCGCAACCCATCTTGATGTGCGAGAATTGTCTGGAGTCCGTCGTCGTGCCGCCCGCAGAACTTTAGCCAGCTCTTTTTTGAGTTGGCTAAAGGACCGCCGGTGGCCGAAACCGATCGATGGTCGAGGGAGGCCCTTTGTGCACAGCATTGAGAAGGGTTCGTTGAGCCGATCAAGAAGACTCGTCCGTGACCGAACCGATTTGTGGCCGTGGGAGGCCCTCTACGCAGCACAGAAACGATTCTTCGGGGCGCTGCTTCCCGGGCCGTCCGCTCAGCTGATTGCTACGACTCATGGCGCACGAAATCGCCAAACTGATCCTGGAGCATGCCGATTCCGGCAAAGAGCGTGCAGCGGCGATTCGAACCGCCCTTTCTATGGGCATGCCTCTCAGCCAGATTGAGGAGTATCTGGACTGGCTCGACCAGATGCGACCACCAAAACCCTCGGAAGAGGATTAGCTTGGCGCCGTCGCGCAGAACGACATTCCTTGCCTGGTCGATTGCACGCCGGCCGCGCGGTGTTTAAGGCGAGGCGGGCGAGTCACTCTGTGCCGACCCGATGACGGCAACGGGAACGACAATCGCGGCCGCGATGCCGGTGTAGGTGAGGACGGGATGCTCGGCGGCCCAATCGTAGAGTTTTCCGCGGATAATCGGGCCGCCGACCACAATCAGCGTGGCCTTGCCGGCGGCCGGCGGCGCGGTGCCGCACTGCCAAAGCCGGCAGACTCGGATTTCGTCGCCGCATCGGAGGCCGTACGGACCGGCGTGGACATTTTTGAATCGGAAGCATCCCCTCTCGTCGGTTACGGTCGACAGCGCCGGGTGGCGGCCACCGCCACGGGTCAGTTCCAGCCGAGTCCCGGGCACGGGGATGCCCTCGGCCGTCACCACCGTGCCGGCCCAACTGCCGTCGGGCCCCAATTGGGCGTCCAAGGCGGTAGTCCGCGGCTCCGCCCAGGCGACGGATGATGCCCACAGGCTCAGGCCCAACACAGCCAGCAGGTTTGGCAGTTGGCGCGGCGAAAGCGTGTTCACTCTGGAGTCCTCCGTGCGAATCGGGCCACTCCTCTTTGGTAGCGCGTTGTGCCCGACGCTCTCTTGAACTGTTTACCGCCAATACGTGTGTCGCTCGCGTCAGCGGCGGCGGCCGAAATTGTAGTAGTGCGAGTAATTCATGAACGTGCTGCGGACCCCGGTCGGCGTCAGCACGCCGCGCGATTCGAGGGCGGTGGCCCGCTGCCGCACCGCCTGCAACTCAACCGCCTGCTGGTTGATGCGGTTCTGCTGGTCCACAAGCGTCTGTCGCAACCTTTGCTCGGGTCGCACATAGGACAGGTATGGCCCGACCGGACCGGGATCCGTGCGATACATGTTGAGCCAAGGGCTCAAGGCGGGACCTGGGGTATACGGTGTTCGCACGACCTGGCCGCTGGCAGAACTGGAGGCGATCAGCAGTAGCAGCCCAGCAGTCGCCGCGAGCGGCGGAATTCGGATTTGACGCGTCACAATGCCGCACTCCGTCAAGAACAGTGATCCAAGGGGGTCTTGCAGGGAAAGACGGATCGATTTGCAGATCCGCGCAAACGGGCGGATCGGTTGCCACCCGCCTACAACAATTTATCGACAAAATGGCTCGGCCGCTTGTCCGATTCGGCGAAGTCGCCGAAATATCCCCACTCCGTCGCCAGATCGGTTCGGCGCAATCGAGACATCCGCGGGAGGACTCGGAACGCGCCATCGGAAGGCGGTGCGTGGGTCAGCCATTTCGGGTTGTTCTATTCCACCCATATAGGCTGCCTGGTTTTTCTGGCTTCCCCTCTCATTGCGTATTGCCATCGGCTCACGGATCAACTACGCTGACGAGTAAGGGCAACAGGTGCGTACTGTCCAGGACAGGCGCGGAACCGCCCGTGACGGAACGGTCGGGCCGACACGGAATCGTATCGGCCTGGCAAGTCGCCGTCAATCTGGCAAAGCTGATCTGCGCTGGTCTGCCGGAAGAGCAGCCGGGAGCGGAGAGGAGTTGTCGGGGGCAACACTTGTCTTCTTCGTGCAGTTCTTTTCCTCGCTGGCCAGTTGTCTGCTTGTCTTGCAGAATCATGAGGAGTTGCACGGAGCGGATGGGTTGGAGGCCCGTTGGCGGTTCTGAAGCGACGCCGAATGTTTCTGCCATGAACGAAGAACAACGGACCGACCAGCGTCCGCGTCGTCCCCGGGTCCCGCTGGCATTGCTGCACCGAAACCGGCTGTTTTGCGACTGCCTGCGATTGGTGTTCGATGCGTTGGAGACCTTTGAGCCGATTGTTGTGGATCACCGGGAGCCGGGGTTTCTCTCGTTGATCGAGGCCAGGAGGCCGGACCTTCTCCTGGTCGACGCACGACTGCCGGACGGCATGGCGGTCCAAGTCACGCACTTCGTGTTCAACCGGGTTGGCCGGGCGAAAGTCCTGCTCCTCGGCTCGCTGGAATGCCGAGACGTCCTGTTGGAGTGCATTGGGGCGGGAGCCCAGGGCTGCGTCCTCGAGGATTCCACGCTTGCCGAACTCCAGGCAGCACTGGAGAAAATCTACCACGGCGAGCCGTATTGTTCTTCCTTCCTGCTGCACGCGATGCTCCAGCAGCTTTCCGAGGCGGCGCGCCAGCCGCGCTGGCCGGACAGCGCCCGTTCGATCAAGTTGACATTCCGGGAGCAGGAGGTTCTTCAACTCGTTTCGCAGCACCTGAGCAACAAGGAGATTGCCAAGCGGCTGCTGATCTCGGTCTATACCGTGAAAAACCACGTGCACAACATCGTGGAGAAGCTCCAGGTTGAAAGCCGCTACGAGGCAGTCGAATATGCACGGCAGCGAAACTGGATCGCTCCCCTCCAAGCGCTTTGATTTGCGGCTTGCCTGTGCATCGGGCCGCCGGCGCGGAACGCGCCGGCAGGACGATTGCCCGGGTAGCTGCTGTCCCGCCCCCCCCCGGCGGCAGTCCGGTCGGGCCTTCCGACCACCGGAAAGCATTTGAAATCCCCGGGAGAATTCATTAAAGTAACTAGGTTGGGGGGAGCGTGGAAGGTCGGCCTTGCCCGCTGGTGCGGGGCAGGTCTAGAAGGCGTGCGGGTGTTCCCGCAGGGTTCCGGAGGTCGGCGGTTCCGATGGCAGTCTCTTCAGGTTATTGGTGCGATCAGCGCTTGATCGTCACGGTCGATGGCCCGGACGGTTGCCGCTCGATCACCCTCAACAAACCCTTTGCCCGGATCGGCGGCAGAGCGCCGGCGGAGATTGTCCTGCCGGCGGAGACTTTTCCACGCCGGTGGCTCTACCTGCACGGTTCCACGCACGGGGTGTTCTGGCTGAAGCTGCCTCGTTCGTCGGCGGGGGAGAAGCACACCCACGGCTGGCTCGATGCCGGCCAATGGCTTGTCTGCGGCTCGCACCGCCTCGGCGCCCAGTTGACCGGAGGCGGCGCTGACCTCCTGCAACCGGGACCCGATTGGCTGGGCGAGGGAAGCGCCCGGCCGCCGTATCCGGTCATCGTGCTGTCAATCGGCGGCCAGGTCATCGAGCGGCAGACGCTTACGCGGCGTTTGACCATCGTCGGCCGCCACCCGCCCGCGACCGTGCAAATCGCCAATCGCTCCGTGTCGAACTGCCACTGCGCCCTGTTCATCGATGCCGGAGAGTTGTGGGTCGTCGACCTGCTGAGCAGCAACGGCACGAGGCTCTCCGACGCCCCGATCGAGTCGGCCCGGCTTTCAGAAGGGGAGACCCTGAGGCTCGGGGGGATCGACCTGACGTTCGACGGATGCTCGATCGGCGAGGAGCGATCGGCGATCGTCGAGACGCTCGCTGCCGCGGACGAGAACGACGAGCTGCCAGGGAGTGCCGCGCCCCTTGAGGATCGGCGGGCAGGGCTCGATGCGCAGAAAGCGGAGCTTGCGGCCCAGCGGGAGCAGTGGAGGCGGGAGCAGGACCGCCGGGAAGCCGCGATCGCCAAGCGGCTCTCGGAACTGGAGGCCAACCGAGCCGCGCTGGATGCCAGGTGGCTGGAATTCGAACAGCGGCAGGCGAGTCTCCAGCAGGAATTGGCGGCCCATAAGCAGCAATGGGAAGAGCAGTGCCTCGCCTGGCGCGAACGGCAGGAGGCCGCCGAGCGGCAGCTCGCCGAGGAGCGCCGGCAGCTCGCCGAGGAGCGCCGTTCCTGGCGCGCGGAGCAGCAGGGACCGGCCGCCTCGCAGCAGGCCGCCCCGCGGCGCGCGGATCAAGAGCCAGGCGAAGCCGCGGACGGACGGCTTGCCGCCGCCGATTTGACGGCGCAACCGGCAGCCCTGGAAGAATCCGCATTCGAGGGGAGCGTTGCCGGCCTCGGGCTGCTCTGCCCTCGGGCGGCCGTCGAACGCCCATCGGGACCTCGGTCCCTTGAGCCGGCAACCGCCGCGGCCGGCGCTAACGGGGATGCCGAGCGATTGGATGATCAAGCGCGGATTCGGGAAGCGTTGGCGGCCTTTCATCAGCGGAAGCAAGGTGGTATCATCGCGTCTCTCCTGCGGCTCCTCCGCCGCGGCGAGGTTTAGCCCGGCCCCCGACGATCGGACGGGCGCGGGCGGCGTCCCACCGCCAACTCCCTCGGATTGACCTTAACATCAGCAAAGACACAGGAGATGGATATGATCTGGAATCATCCTGCGATATGTCGCGATTGCCTGGGCCGCGCTCGCATCGGGATCATCGCATGGCTGTTGGCAATCACTGGAAGCATTGGATTGTCTGCCGGCGCGGCCGAATCATCCGATCGGGCGCGGATGCCCGTCATGCCCAAGTCTGGCATCTCCGCGCACCGGGGCGCCAGCACCAGCCACCCGGAGAATACGCTTCCGGCGTTTCGCGAGGCGATTCGGCTGGGCGCGCACCAGATCGAATTGGACGTCTACCTGACCAAGGACAAGCACTTGGTGATCATGCACGATTCGACGGTCGACCGCACCACGGACGGCACGGGCAAGATCGCCGACCTGACGCTGGCTGAAATCAAGCAGCTTGACGCTGGTGGCTGGAAGGGTCCGCAGTATGCCGGCGAACGCGTGCCCACGCTGGAGGAGGTTCTGGCAATCATGCCGGACAA
>LSQX01279322.1_pt2 | contig 105731 bp, 85 predicted proteins | sample 654561 | NCBI WGS metagenome assembly LSQX01 (sample SAMN04489861, study PRJNA283612) | anaerobic digester metagenome | isolation source: 4 biogas reactors fed with cattle manure at either 37C or 55C with and... | place: Denmark: Kongens Lyngby | collected 2014
TACAGTTTTGCCCGAAACAACGGATGATACAACAGTAGCGAAAACTGATACAATGGAGCTTAGTATTCAACAACAGGACTCTCTTTTGCAAGCCCAACAAGATTCGGTGGCAATGGAGTATGCAGATTCTGTGGCCGCAATTGAAAGTCTCCCTCCAGCTATGGATTCCATTGCTATACCTATGGTTGCGGATTCAACGCCAGTGGTTAGCGCACCATCTGCTACATCGCGAGCCGATATTTTGGGGCCAGTAAAGGTTTCACGGGTGCGGGGCATAGATGAATTAAAAGGAAGTTATAAATCTCCTCGCAAAGCTTTGTTTATGTCATTGGCTTTGCCTGGGGTGGGACAGCTATATGTGGGTTCAAATAACTTTAATCGCATTCGCGGAGTGGCCTATTTAGCTACCGAAGCTGTTTTGGGGTCTTTCTGGTATCATTATTCTGTGAAGTTGTACAATCGTCAAGTGAAAAAATACGAAGCTTTTGCCGATAAGAATTATTCGGTGGGTCGTTACGAAGAAGGCATTAAAGGCTTATATAGTGAACTGAGTGATGTGGATAGCCGTTCAGCTTTCTCTAGTATTTATTTAATTAGTCGCGAGGAGTATTGCTCCGCTATTTACAATAAAGCAGGCACTAATAAGTGCTATGAAAGGGGGGAAAGGGCGGATTATTTGAATAGCAATATTAACCACAGTTCTCGTTATCCGGTAGATGAAAATCTGGGCAAAAGCATGAGTAAAAATGGCTTTTGGGACGAGCAACGCTTTTATCAAATTATTTCTCGGGAAGAGTTTATTTTGGGTTGGGGCGATGTAACTGAAGTGCGTAGCTCCAGTGAGTTGGATTTGTCTGGAGATACTTATGTGGGGTTAGCTTTGTCCGACCATGCTCAAGAATATGCTTCCATGCGTAAGCGTGCCAATGAATTAGCGGATAAACAGGTTTGGTTTTTGGGCGGAATCATGCTAAATCATATTGTAAGTGCTGTGGATGCGGCTCTAAGTGCTCATGCCCATAACAAAAAGCTTTATGAAGAAGAAGTGGCTTGGTATCAAAATATTAGGCTGCAAAGTGGTTTTTATTGGGATCAAGGTTTAGCCCTGCAAATGGGTGCACACTGGGGTTTTTAAGTGGCTAAAGTAAGGACATTATTGCTTTGTGTGCTTTTGACGGTAGTCATTTTGCCTGCACAATTGGTGATTAGCGTGGATCCTGGGATTTCACGCAATGCAAATCGCAGCGGAGCATTGGCCATGCTAATGTCTGGGGTTTTGCCAGGTACTGGGCAAATGTATTTGCGCGAAACTGGTGCGGTACAGGCCTATTTGTGGACAGATTTGGCTTTTATTAGCACTGCCGCAGTGGCATGGTTTAGTGGACAAACTAGCCTTGCCAGTGCCCAAGGTTATGCCCGCCGGCACAGTGGCATTGTGAACCCTCCCGCAGATCCTGATTTTTTAGATTTACTTGCCCGCTACCGTTCCCGTGATGGAGTTATGGGGCAAAATAGCAACCCCGATTTAGGGGATAATTACAATTTAGCGTTGATTCGCTCCGATCAAGATCCTGAAAAGTTTTACCCTTTCGATGCTGCCCATAGTTGGGACTGGGGTTCCAGTGAAAATCCTGAAAATACAGTTAATATGCAAACTTATAACAGCATATTAAGGCGATATCGCATTGCGCGCATTGGTTTTCAGGTATCCATGGGGGCTTTAGTGTTAAATAGGTTAGTTTCCGCTTTTGATGCCATGCGCATATATAGAGCTACTTCGAGCACGCATTTTGCACTTGCTCCCGTCTATGATGGCTCTCAAAGTGGTGCACAATTACAGGTTACTTTTTGAAGAAGTTTTATCGTAAATTAGTGGCGCTCCAAGGTAAAAATTATGGAGCATATAAAGATTTATTGCGTTGGTCTTGGAAAATGGGGGATTTTGACTTTAGTTGGATTCATATCCAAGGGGATCCCCATGCCCGACCATCGCGGTTGCGCCTTGAGGTGCGTTTAGAAAATCTTGGTTTAGATAAATCTTATTGGAACAGCACCGAAAAGGCTTTGGCCGCCGCAGATTTTTTGCTTCGCCGTTTGTTGCCTATTTTTGCCCAAGAAAGCATTGACAATGTTCAACAAGAGGGTTTTGTAAACATCGCTCCCTGCGGTCCGGAGATTTTGCGCCGCAATTATTGTCGCATAGATAACGACAAATTGGTGCTTTTATTGGCGGTGGCTTTGCCTGGAGATGGGAGAAAGATTCTTGCCCAAGCGGCTAATATTTTGCTTTTGCAAAAGATTCCCGACTTGCTCACCGAAGCTTTGTACAGCATAAACTACGATTTAGCGGATTTACAAGAGCACATAGATTGCTTGCTAAGGCAAAGAGCTTTACGCGACTTGTTAGAGGAACGAAATTGGGTAGCTTTCGTAGCCGAAGGAGCTATTTTACCCCGTTTGCGTAGCTTAAGTGGCGAAGTTTTGCACCAAGCGGAGCCGTTTGTGTGCCCGCCCGACCAAAAAGTGGAAGTTGAAGTGGCTGGAAGCAAAATTGTAGGTATGCCTGTGTCGGCGGGCTTAACTATCATTGCCGGCGGAGCTTATCACGGGAAATCCACGCTTTTAGAAGCTTTAGAAAATGGCGTTTACGATCATATTCCCGGGGATGGGCGCGAACTGGTAGTGAGCTTAGCCTGCGGAGTTAAGGTGCAAACGGAGCCGGGACGCAGGGTAAATGGCATCGATATCTCCGCATTGGTGCGCAATTTGCCCGGAGCGGTGGATACCGCCGATTTTCATAGCGCCAATGCTTCCGGTTCTACCTCTCAAGTGGCGAATTTAATGGAAGCTTTGGCCAGCGATGCTAAGTTGATTTTTATAGATGAAGATTCTTCGGCGGTAAACTTTTTGATGCGCGACGGGCGTATGCAGTTATTGGTGAATGCCGAAAACGAACCGCTAATTCCTCTCTGGCATCGCTTAGATGATTTTAAGGAATTAGGGGTGAGTTTGGTGATGGTGATTGGCGCTTGCGGAGATTATTTGCAGGTTGCGGATCAGGTGTTGGTTATGCAAAGCTGGCAGCCAAGAAATGCCACCGGCCAGGCGCAAAAGATTGTGGCAGAACATCCAGTGGCCCAGGTGGCAGAACGGCATCCGCCGTTTGTGGTGCCGCAGAGTTTGCAGTTGGAAGCTTTGCAAAAAGCCTATGCCCACCAACTGCGGCCCAACTCCAGCGTAGAACGCCATATAAAAATCCATTTGCGCCATCATATTGCCCAGTTGGGCCGGATCCGGGTCGATGTGGGGCGTATTCCCCAATGGACTGACCCGGAACAAACCCGCGGCGCCATTTTCTTGGCTTTGCGCTTATTGCAAAATGACCGCCAAGAACCCATCGCCGACATTTTGCGAGATTGGTATGGCCAAGTTTGGCAAAGTGGTTTTAAGTTTTCCCGGGCCGATCACTACGACTTAGCTTTGCCCCGAGTCCAAGAAGTATTATCTTTAATAAATCGCTTTTAACTTTTGGGAACTTAATGCTGAAAAGATTAACTAACCACGACAATACTTTTAGAATAGCTTTATTTACCATTATCGCCGTTATTTATGGCTTAACCGTAGCCCGCAGCACTTCTTTTTGGGATTGCGGGGAATTTATTGCGGCCTCCCATGTTTTTGGCATTCCTCATCCCCCTGGCACACCGCTTTTTGTGATGATTGGCCGGGTGGTAGATGTGCTGTTTGGATGGATTGGCACCACGGCTTTGCGCATCAATGTGCTATCCGCTTTTTCTGCCCTCTTGTCCTGCATGGCAATTTTTGAAACAGCTCTTTTATTGTTGCAAAAGTTTGAGATTAGCCCTTTATTGCGCCGGGCTTTGGCATTTATGGCGGGTTCTACCTTGGCTTTTTATGATACTTTTTGGTTTAATGCCGTGGAAGCTGAAGTCTATGGCGTTTCCATGTTCTTTTTGGCCTTGGGCGTGTGGTTGGTGCTTTTTGGTGAAACTTGGCGCGATGGTAAGTATTGGAATCGCTTTATTTTAGCCTATGTTTATATAAGCGTGTTGGCTTTGGGAGTGCATACCAACTCTTTACTTTCTTTTCCTTTTGTTTGGGCGTATATAGCTTGGCAAAAACAGTATTTTAGTCGAGAAAACTGGAAAAAAGCTTTGTATTGGGCTTTTATAGGCGTGGCTATTTTCAGCGCGGTCATGGGTGTGGTTTTACATTTGAAGTTATTGGCGCTGGCAGGGCTAATAAGTTTTGCATTGTGGGTATTTAGTAAGTTAAAAGGTGCGAATATTGCCAAGCTTTTCTCATTAGGCTTATTGGCTTTAGGCTTGACTTTTGTGGGGGATTCTGTGCAAGGGGTTATGTTAGTTCGCTCCAATGTGCATCCCGAAATGAACCAAAATTCTCCCCATAATTTTGAAGCGCTCACTAATGTTATAGAACGCAAACAGTATGGTTCCATGAGCATGGTCTCTCGGGCTTTTTGGCGGCGAGCGTCCTGGGGAAACTTGTTGGGTTTTAGCGAAAACATTGGCTATTTAGGTTACCATTTGGAGCAAATTGCCCCGGCGCCTTTGGGAGCGCAAACACCGCTTAGTGTGGAGCAATTAGATGAAGGATTTATGGGCTGGTTGCACGGCGTTCATCGAGTTTTAGGGGTTTTAGTTTTTAGTGCGGTACTGTGGGCATTGTGGCTGTGGCGACGCAATCCGCAAATTATGCTGATTTTTGGACTTTTTGCCACTTGTTCCCTGGGTTTAGCGATTTATGTGAACTTTTCCGATGGCACTAGGCCCGATTCGCGAGATGCGAAAATGTACGAAGATCGCATGTCAGAAATTAAGCAAAAAGTGGGGGTGAATTTACCTTCTCTGCCGTCAGTGGCGGAGCTTAGTCGCATTATTGGGGAATGGAATAAGCAAACCCAAAGCACAGCTGCTAGGTTTTTGCAAGGTCCAGATGGTCAGGTAATACGTGATGTAATATCGTGGCAAGATGCTGCACGCAATGCGGGTTTGGCTTTGCCCATGCCTCCCGGCCCAGTGCGCCGGGAAGTGCGGGAAAGGGATTATTTTTACACTCCTGCCTTTATGTTTTGGGCGCTTTTGCTCAGCTTGGCGGTGGCGCAATTTGTGCAATCTAGGGGACCATGGATGCAAAAAAGCGCCGTGGCTTTGGGATTGCTTTTGTGGTTATTACCTGCCCTGTCGCATTTTGTGTTCCACGATCGTTCGCGGGATTTTTTGCCCATAGATTATGCTTATAATACGCTTATGAGCGTGCCAGAAAATGGAGTTTTGCTCACTTATGGCGACAACGACACTTTTCCTTTGTGGTATGCGCAAATGGTGGAGAAAATACGCCCCGATGTGGCGGTGATCAATATGAGTTTAGCGCAGATGGAATGGTATAGAGAAGATATTTTGCGGAAAAATCCCCAATGGAAAGTTAGGGTGCAAAGCGAAGAAATTCGCCAATCTCAAGCCTATCAATGGCAAAATTCGCCCTTGTTGCGCTTAGAAGAAGATTCCTTGTGGTGGGCGGGGGATTCCTTATGGCGACCGTCGCCAGCCCAGTCCTTTGTCAGTGATTTGGTGATGTCTAATTGGCCGGAGATTCCTTTGAGCATAACTTTTAACGGTGGTTTGCGAGATATGCCTGGGGGCCAACAAGCGGGGCATTTAGCACCTTTGGTGGGTATGGTGCGAGTTTTTGGAGTGCCAAAAGAAATGGGAGATTCACTGTTGGTAAAAAACACGACGGCTAATTACCGCTATAGAAATTTGGAAAGCAAACAATGGCGTTATCAAGATGCCACCCAAAGGACGATTTTGGGTTATCGCTATGTGTGGGGCCAGGCTTTGCACCGCGCCCAAGGGGAAGAACGCCAAAAACTGCTGGCTCTTATGCAAATGGTAAACTAATATGTGGTCAGAAGGCATTGAAACCCAAGTTTTACCATTTTTAGAGGCGCAACGAGAGCAAAAAGTCTTTAATTTTGGGGTTTTAGGTTTTTTAAGCCCCCAGAAAGACTTTTTGTTGTGGAAAGTCGGCGATGATTTCGATGTAGATGCAGTTTTTGACTTGGCTTCGCTTACTAAATGCGCCCCTACTTCTACCCTAGCTTTGCAACAAATTGTGGCGGGCAAACTCAAAGTTGACGATGCGGTGCAAAAATGGTTGCCTGAGCTGCGTATGTCCCACGCAGAGCAAATTAAAGTGTGGCATTTGCTAACGCACACTTTGGATTACCGCTTGCCCATGTCTAGTTTAAAAGATTTAAGCCCTGTAGAAATTTTAGATGTACTTTTTGGCTATGAATTTAACTTAGCTCCGGGCCTAGAATTTAATTATGGAAATCCCGCCAGTGTTTTACTGGGATTGCTGCTCGAAAGATTATTAGATGATAGTTTATCCGCTTTAGCGGATCTTCATATTTTTTCTCCTTTGCAAATGGACTCTAGCACTTATGAACCTTTGGCAAAAATTTCTCCGCACCGAATCGTGCTCACCGAGCGTTGTCCGTGGCGACAAAAAGATTTGCGAGGAATTGTCCATGACGAAAGCGCTTACGCTTTGCAACGCCCCGTGGGCTCGGCGGGGGTCTTTGCTTGCGCCACAGATCTGCTCAAATTGTTGCGATATTATTTGTGGGAAAATCCCCCTTTGTTGGCTTTAGTTAGTCGCAACGAATTATCGCATTTAGGGGGACAGGGTACCACTTTGGGCTGGGAGCTTAGCAATCCTCGCTTTATGGGAACAAATGTGGGGCCACAAACTTTTGGCAAAACGGGATTTACGGGGATGAGCATGGTGGCGGAACCGCTGAAAAATATTGGGGTGGTGTGGCTTTGTGATTTCACCTGGCCCCAAAGAGAAAAAAGCGTAGAACGAATTTTCGCTCTACGCCGGAGTTTACATGAAAAAATCTGGGATATTTAGCTCCTGCACTTAATTAGTCTCTGTTGCCGCCCAATAAACCTGCTCTGGCTGCCCAATAAAGGAGCATCATAATAGAGTTGGCTGCTGCGGCTACATAGGTCAAACCGGCGGCGCTTAAAACTCCTGCCACTGCTTTAAATTCAGGACCTTCGTTTACTATGCCCATGGAAAGTAGCTTGTTTTTGGCCCGAGACGAAGCGTCGTATTCCACGGGGACTGTTACCACGGTAAAAAGCGTGGCGGCAGCAAACAAAGCCACCCCTAACATAGCCACGGTGTAACCTAAGCCCCCAGCCACACCTAAAAACATTCCGATAATAACTAGCCATGGACCTAAATTGGAGCCTATGTTTGCTGCGGGGACAATGGCACTGCGCAGCCACATGGGAAAATAGTTTTCGGCATGCTGAATAGCGTGGCCAACTTCGTGGGCTGCTACCCCCGCAGAAGCTGCGCTAATGCCATCGTAAACATCGGGGCTGAGAGCCAAAGTTTTTGTCATGGGGTTATAATGATCCGATAAAAAACCTTGGTGGCGCACCACTTTGACATCGCTAATGTCCGAAGCGCGTAAAATAGATTCGGCTACTTGTTTGCCCGTGAGTCCGGATTGAATGCGGATTTTGCTGGCTGCGCGAAAGCGCTTTTTAACCATAGCTGCTACAATGGCTGAGCTACCGGCGGCGACTAAAATGATAAGCATATAAATTGGGTCTAAAAACATAAAACCTCCATGTTCATCTACAAAAATACAAATTAAAGACTGGTTAAATGCAGTGCTTTAACGGAAATAACAGCAGATTGGTCTAGTTTATGGTTTGAAATAAGTGATTTGCTTAGAGTCTGCAGCTTTTTTATGCCCTTTAATGTCAAAGTCATAAGCTTGATGCTTGGCGATAAGATTTGACTGGTTTGCAGTTAATATTTTTATAAATTCTATCGGTGTTATTTCTAAACCTTGACAAAGTCTAAATACAGAATCTAAACCAGGTTTGCGCTTGCATCTTTCTAAAAGAGAAATATAAACTCTGGAAAAGCCAGTTTTTTCGGCTAATTTTTCTTGAGAAATATCCAAGTTTTGTCGGCATTGAATAACAGTTAAAGCTAGCGCTTCTTGTAGGTGCCTTGTTGGATTATAACTCATTAGCACAACTTATTATTAAAGCTGCAAATTTGCCTTAAACAACTGTTTGCATAATGGTGGAAAAAAAAACAAAGATTTGTATTTTACTCAAAACAGGAGTTAAACTATGAGTCGAAATAAAATAAAACTTCTTTCTGTGGTAGTAATTTTAAGCGTGGGTTTCGTTTTGGCCATGGCTAAGCCTAGCCGACCTATGGAGCCAAATAATCTCCATGAATATCGCTATGCTTTGGCTGATTTAGCAGATCATCTGGTGCCTGTGGTGGTGAGTATAAAAACTGAGAGCAAAGCTAAGGCTCCAGCTATGGGTAATTTTTGGGAGCAATTCTTTTTTGGTCACGGTTTTCCTTCGGAGCCCAGACAGGCACCGCGCACCCAAGGTTTGGGTTCGGGGGTGATTGTCTCTGCCGACGGTTATATTCTCACTAACAATCATGTGGTGGAAAATGCCGATATCATTACGGTAACATTGTCCGATCAGCGCGAATTTAAAGCTAAAATCGTGGGTACGGATTCCCAGACAGATGTGGCGGTGATTCGTTTGGAAAAAAATCCTAAAAAGCTTCCTGTGGCAAAAATGGGTCATTCCAAAATTTTGCGCGTGGGTGAGCAGGTTTTAGCTATTGGAAGCCCTTATGGCTTAGATCACACTGTTACAGGGGGAATAGTATCCGCCAAAGGTGTGCATAATAGAGGAATTACTTCTTATGAAAACTTTATTCAGACTGATGCGGCCATTAATCCAGGAAACTCTGGGGGTGGATTATTTAATTTGGCGGGAGAATTAGTAGGAATAAATACCGCTATTCTCAGTCGCAGTGGTGGTTTTCAGGGTATAGGTTTTGCCATTCCCATAGATCTAGCTAGTAGCATAATGGATGATTTAATAAAAAGAGGAAAAGTTTCTCGGGGTTGGTTGGGGGTGAGTATCCAAGATGTAGATCCGAAAATCGCTAAAGCTTTGGGTTTAGATAAGATTCATGGGGCTTTGATTTCTGAAGTGTTTGAAGGTAGTCCCGCCCAAAAAGGCGGTTTGCAAAGTGGCGATGTTATTTTGGCAATCAACAACACCAAGGTCAGCGATGCCAATGTATTGCGGCACGAAGTTGCCAAAGCCAAAGCGGGGCAAAAAATTATTGTAAAACTTTTGCGCCAAGGCAAAGAAAAGAAAATAGAAGTGGTGATTGGTTCTAGGGAAGATGCTCCTGAACTACTGAGCGATGCTGGAGAGTCCGTGAGTTCCGAAGAATTAGGCTTAGAGTTGGCAAATTTAGATGACAATGTACGCAGACAGCTAAAAATGAAGAAAAATGAAAATGGCGTTTTAGTCCGTAGTGTTAAAGAGGCTAGTCCTGCACAAGCGGCGGGTGTGTTAGCCCAAGATGTGATTATGCAAGTAAGCAACAAGGTGGTGCAAAGTGTGCAAGATTTTGAAAAGGTGGTAAAACAAAGCAAGGGCAAAACTTTAATGGTGTTGGTTAAAAGAGGCGCGGGTCGTTTGTTTTTAGTAATAGAGAGAGAGTAAAAAAAGGTGGTTTAAACCACCTTATACATTATTATTTAACGAGGTACAGTTAAAAACCCTGTAAAAATTGTTCTATAACTTTAGGAACGCTAGCAAACATTAAAATCCAAGGGTAAGAAAGCGGACCAGGTAACCAACCGCTGCGTGGTTCTTCTGCAGGAGTGTTGGTAATTGTATCACTATTAGTAGTGTCTTTTTGAGTTTTTGCCTGTACAATTTCTTTTTGTAGCATAAGGCGTAAAGAACTCTGGTTTTCTTCGAATTTACTAGAAACATCAGTAACACCGCTGTTTAAACGATTTAATTTTTGTTCTGGTGTTTCAAATTTCTTTTTCATAAGGACGCTAAATGTAATAAAATTATCTACTTATAGTATAAATAAAAATTAAGCCATTGTCGAGGGCTACGCAAGATTGGTGTGATTTGGCTCACACTTTTGGGATATTTTCTAACATTTATTTAACTTTGCATCTTAATTGACCGATGAGGAGGTCGTTTTGAAAGAAGATATTGTTAATAAGGAACGCATTGAAGCCTTGCGCAAGCAGAAGGCAGAGATGAAATTAGGTGGTGGTGCAGACAGAATTGAAAGGCAGCATCAAAGAGGAAAATTAAGCGTTTGGGAGCGTATTGAATATTTTTTCGATCCTGGCACTTTTGTAGAAGTGGGTGGATACATCGAGTTACGCGCAGACTTTTTTGGCGTAGGTCGTATGAAAAAGCCTGGGGATGGTGTGGTAACAGGTTTTGGTAGAGTTAATGGCCGACTAGTTTATTGCGCTGCTCAAGATTTTACCATTATTGGTGGCTCCCTTGGAGAAATGCACGGTAAAAAAATCGCAGCCGTTATGGATATGGCAGTGCAAAACGGTGCTCCCATGGTAACACTCAATGACTCTGGTGGTGCGCGTATTCAAGAAGGTATCGCATCTATGTTTGGTTATGGCGAGATTTTCTATAGAAACACCCAAGCTTCGGGAGTGATTCCGCAAATATCAGTGATTATGGGTCCTTGCGCTGGCGGGGCTGTTTATAGTCCTGGTATCACAGACTTTGTGGTGATGGTGCGCGATACTTCGCAAATGTTTATCACTGGTCCTGAAGTGATTAAAACCGTGACTGGCGAGCAAGTTTCCATGGAAGAATTGGGTGGTCCCGATGTACACATGAAAAGATCTGGAGTGGTTTGTCATGTGGGTGAAGATGATGAAAGCACTTTGGATTGGGTGAAGAAGTTGCTTTCTTATTTACCTTCGAATAACTTAGAAGCACCTCCAGTATTAACTTCAAGTGTAAGTCCTAACGAAGATTTTGAAGCAGAAGTGAGAAGCCGTTTAGACCATGTAGTGCCGTCTAATCCAAATAAGCCCTATGACATGCTTGAAGTCATAGATTTGATTTTGGATCAGGGTAGTTTTGTGGAATTGCAAGATGAATATGCCAAAAACATCATTATCGGACTGGCGCGTTTGGGCGGACACACGGTGGGCGTAGTGGCTAATAACCCCAAAGAATTAGCAGGCTGTATAGATGTTAATGCTTCGGATAAAGCTGCGCGTTTTGTGCGTTTTTGCGATGCCTTTAATATCCCATTGGTAACTTTAGTTGATGTGCCTGGGTTTTTACCGGGAACCGACCAAGAATACGCAGGTATTATTCGCCATGGTGCCAAATTGCTTTATGCTTATTCTGAGGCCACGGTGCCTAAAACTACGGTGATTTTGCGTAAATCCTATGGTGGTGCATATATTTGTATGTGTTCTAAACATTTAGGAGCAGATTATGTAGCAGCTTGGCCTGGTGCAGAAATAGCTGTGATGGGCCCCAAAGGTGCTACGAACATTGTTTTCCGTAGAGAAATTCAAAAAGTCCGTGATGAAGGTGGCGACGAAGAGGCTGTGGCAGCTAAAACTGCTGAATGTGAACAAGAGTACAGCGATGAGTTTGCCAACCCTCGTGTGGCGGCGGCTTTGGGTTATGTGGACGATGTTATTGAACCCAACCAAACTCGTGATATGTTGTTAATGCATATTTCTGCCTTAACAGGCAAACAACAAGATGGTCCGAAACGCAAACACGGTAATATTCCCTTATAGGAGTGATTATGTTTAAAAAGGTATTTATAGCAAATCGCGGGCTACCCGCAGCCAACTGCGTAAAAGCGGTGCGCGAATTAAAAATGAAGTCGGTGGTTGCTTATGAAGGCGATGACTTGCGTAGTGTAGCCACCCGGACTTCCGATGAAGTTATAGAAATTAGCTCTCATTCCAAGCCTACAGCATATTTAGATGTAGATGTTATGGTGGAAGCCATTGAAAAGTCTGGCGCTGATGCGGTGCATCCTGGCTATGGGTTTTTAGCTAAAAACAAAGACTTTGCAGCAAAAATTAAGGAAAAAGGCATAACTTTTATAGGGAATGATTTTGGCTCTAAGTCGGAAATAAGAGATTTGGCCATACAATCAGGCTTAGCAGTTTTGCCTAGTTCTGGAGTATTAAAAAGTTGGAATGATGTGGATTCCTCCGCAGAAGCTGTGGGTTATCCTTTAATTATCAAAGTTTTGGATAGTTACTCTGGCTGGGGTGTACGAGTGGTGCGTTCTGCTGAAGAACTTCGCGGTGCTTGGGATTATGTGCAAAAGCAGTGCGAACGCCACGAAGTTAGTTCTCAAGTAGTGTTAGAAAAGTACTTAGCCGATGCCCATCAGGTGGAAGTTCCAGTTTTGCGCGACAATAAAGGTCGGTGCATAATATTGCCAGAAGTTGATACTACGGTGCAAAGGCGTTTTCAAAAATTGTTGGTGGAATCCCCAAGCCCAGTGGTAAACAAAGATTTGCGCAGTAAAATTGAATCGGCTTTACCTGTTTTACTAAATAAATTGGATCTTGTGGGTTATGCCACGGTAGAGTTTTTGATAGATGTGCAGGGTGAGGCTTATTTTTTAGATGTAGAAGGTGATGTCCAAGCTGCACATAGTGTAACTGGGCTTTTTACAGGTTTAAATATTATGCGCGAGCAAATTCGTTTGCACGCAGGAGAAGCTCTTAGCATATTGCCTGAAAATATTAAGCGTCAAGGTCATGTGTTATGCGTGTTTTTACACGCAGTAGATCCTTATAATAAGTTTAGACCATCTCCTGGAAAAGTAGAGTATTTCCAATCTCCCGCAGGGGAAGGAATTATTTTACAAACAGCGGTGGGAGCAGGAGATTTGGTTTCTCCCAATTACGATTCACTTATTGCTAAGGTAATTGTTAGCGATTCTAGTAGAACAGACGCTATTAGCAGAATGAAAGTGGCTCTTGAAGATACTTTTATTGAAGGTATTCAAAGTAATTTGCCTATAATGCGCGCCATTGTAAACACTGAAGATTTTGCTCGTGCAGAAATTAACATTTCTGATTTATTTAGTGAAGAAAAACGCGTACAACTTTTGCGTTCCTTGCGAAATGAAGAAGACGATGAAGTTGCAAGTGTCTTAGCTGCTTTGGCCTTGAATACTGATGCTAATGCCACTCAAATCATGGCTTCTGCCCAGCAAGGGGGACTATTGTGGTCCATGGCAAGTAAGGTATTAAACCGCAAAAAAATGGAGTTTTAAATGAAATACACTGTTCGTGGTGAAGGTACACATGTTTTCGAACTTTTGCGGAAAAACGAAAATCAAGAGTTTGAAGCTAAGTTTAAAAATCGTTCTGTAGCAGTTCGCATTTTGGAATCTAATCCCGATGGCACCATGCGCTTAGTTATGGTGGGTAATCGCATTATCCCAGTACAGGTGGAACGTCGTTCCGACAGTTTCCCTGAAAGGGTGTGGATTAATGGTGTTTCTTATGCTGTAGATATTGAAAAAGTTGAAAGTATAAGATACAGACCACCCCGTAAAATTAAAGAAGCAGATGGAACTGTTAAAGCTGAGTTGCCTGGAGTATTAACTAGTTTGTTGGTGACCGAAGGCGATGAAGTTGTGAAAGGGCAAGTTTTGGGTATTTTAGAAGCCATGAAAATGGAAAATGAACTCAACGCTCCCCGAAGTGGTGTGGTAAAATCTATCGCTGTGAAGGCAGGTAACGCTGTAATGCGTGGCGACATTTTGCTAGAAATAGAATAAACCTATCAAAATGATAGGTTTCCATTCGAATTTAGAGGAAAATTCTTAAGTTTTTCTTTTGTATTTTATATTGGTCGAATTTAAGACAAAATGATTGGCGATATCATCAGAAATTGCATAAATAATAAGTATGATTCGGGAATATCGCAATAAAATGTTGTCTTTAGCATCAATATTGTGCATTATTGGCTCAGTGATAGTTTTTTTGTCCATGGCTATGGCTAAGGATTTTAGCAGTTCTTATTTTTGGTTTTGGACAGCCTTTTTATTGCTCGGTGGGGGAGTTTTACAAGCTTCCCTTAGTCGCAGAACTAGATCAAGTATATCATCAGTATTTTTTGCGGTTTTTGCTACCATCGGTTTTGCTGTTGTTCTATTTTACGATTATAAAGTTACGAGTTTAATAAATTCCCCTTTGCTTTTTGTTTTTCCAGTTTTGGTGTTTTTTCTTTCTGGTTGTCGCATTGGTGTAGCTCTAAACGGTCTAATGTTATCGTTTATGTTGGGGTTATTGATTGCAAATAAAGGAAGTTTAGAGCTTTTTGGCGGAAATTCTCGCTTTTTAGTTTCATGGATTATTGTGGTAGCAGGGTCTTTTGGGGTGGAGTACGGCCGAAGAGTCCATGAAAAACGCATTGTAGATACTTCTTTTACCGATAATTTAACAGGGTTAATCAATCGCAATGGATTTAGGGCGCGTTTAAACTTAGCTGTATTAAGGAAAAAACCATTTACCTTAGTGAAAATGGATTTAGATTTCTTCCATCGGATAAATTTGATTTTAGGATCGCAAAAAGCAGATGAGTTATTAGTGGAAGTGTCTAATATGCTTAAAAGACAAAATGGTTTTTACGATTTAGCTAGAAATTTTGATGACGAATTTGTGTGGGTTTTTGAGGGTAAAGCCGATGAATTAGAAAAGAAAATAAACAGCTTGCAAGATCAACTAATGGAATTGGCCAATGAAATGTCAGTTCCAGTGGCACTTACCGCTTCTTTTGGCTATTCGGTGTTTGGTGAAGATGCCAAAGATGCAAGAGTGTTGTGGGGGCAAGCGGAATTAGCATTGAAAAAAGCCAAAAAAGAGGGACGAAAAAAGGCTTGTCGCTTTTTGCGTAAAGATGCAGAAATAGAGAAAAAAAATGGTGAACTTATCAGTTTATTAGAAAAAGCCATAGAACGGAAAGATTTACAAGTGCATTTTCAGCCTAAAATAGACCTGGCTAAAAAGCGTATTACAGGCATGGAATCTTTGGTGCGTTGGACCCATGAAGTTAGGGGTTTTATATCGCCGGGAGAGTTTGTACCCTTAGCCGAACAGTCGGGGATGATTCACCCCATGAGTGAATTAGTTACTGAGAAATCCATTGAGTTTTTGGGGGAGTTGTTGCATAGTGGCTATACGGATATGACGGTTTCCATCAACATCTCGCCTGCCCAGATTTTACGAGGAGATTTAAGCGATAAATTGTTGATTTTATGTGCTAAACATAGAGTTAGTCCAGAAAGGGTGTTTTTGGAAATAACGGAGGGATTACTGGTGCAAGAAGGGGCAAATCATGCAATGATTGCTTTGCGTGATGCAGGATTTAAGCTTTCTTTAGATGACTTTGGTACTGGATATTCGTCTTTGAGTTATTTACATAAATTTCATTTTGATGAGTTGAAGGTTGATAAGGCTTTTACTGATGGCATTTTGCGTTCTGATCGGGAAAGGAAAATTTTTGATACGGTGTTAGAACTTTCTCACGATTTGAATTATGCCACGGTGGTAGAAGGGGTGGAAAAAAGCGAACAGGTGCAATATATTCAAAAGTTTGGCATATCTGAAATGCAAGGTTGGTTTTTTGCCAGTGCTATGTCCGACACGAAGTTTTTGGATTATTTAGACAAATTTGAGTTTGACGCTGCTGTGGCTAAAGTATAAACAGCGATTTTTTTCTAAATTGTGGCCATGGCCAAAATTTTACATAAAACCCAACTTTCAAAAACTGTATTTGCCATGCGTTTGCATGCACCTTTGATTGCCGAAGAGCGCAAAGCGGGTCAGTTTATCATGCTACAAATCGATGAAGATTATGGCGAACGCATTCCCCTCACCATCGCAGATGCCGATGTTCAAGAAGAATCCATTACTATCATATTTCAAACGGTAGGCAAAACTACGCAACAGTTAGCGCAGCTAAATGTGGGAGACGAAGTTCCCGTGTTGGTAGGGCCTTTGGGTAAGCCTTCGGTGATAGAAAAAGTAGGACGGGTGGTTTGCGTGGGCGGTGGGATTGGCGTGGCGCCTTTGCATCCGGTGGTGCAAGCGCTAAAAGCGGCGGGTAATCGCGTGGATGTCATCATGGGTGCTCGCAGCGCAGACTTGCTCATTTTAGAAGAAGAAATGCGTCAGCTCGCAAATGATTTGGTGATTTGCACCGATGATGGTTCTGCTGGTCGCAAAGCTTTGGTCACAGAACCTTTGCGGGAAATGTGCGAAGAAGATGATGCTCCAGATTTGGTGGTAGCCATTGGTCCACCTGTGATGATGAAGTTTTGCTCCGAAACCACGCGTCCCTTTGGGATTCGCACCATGGTAAGCTTAAATACTATAATGGTTGATGGCACCGGAATGTGTGGCGGTTGCCGCGTAAATGTGGGAGATGAAGTTAAGTTCGTCTGTGTGGATGGCCCTGAATTTGACGGACATTTGGTGGATTTTGACAATATGATTAAGCGCTTAGGTGCGTATAAAAATCTCGAGTCAGAATCTTGGAACGAATATCAACAATCTCCCCATGCGCATCCGCGTGGTCAAGACCACAATTGCAAAATGAATGCCTTGGCAGATGAAAAAGCTGAAAAATAGCAAGTTTAGGTCTTTAAACTTATTTTGTGTTGATTTATTTGTTGTCAGTGGTCAACAGTAAAATAAACAAACCGTAACTAAGCATAGATTCTGTTTAACTTTATAGTAGTTAACTTATGGAGTTTATTATGAGGTTATGGGTAAAGGTAATTTGTTGGTGTGCTGTTTTCACCGTAGGACTTTGGGCGCAAGATCAGTGCAAACCCATAGGTTGGGCCACAAAATCAGGGCGTAGTTCTACTAATACAAGTGTTACGGGCGGAGGGAATGCCACGCCCATTGTGGTTAAAAACTTTGCAGACCTGCAAAATCACGCTAAGGGTACCGATGCCAAGGTGATATACATCGATGGAACTGTGGGTGGTGGTTGGTCAGGTAAAACAGGAGATAGGCTCAGCGTGGGCTCAAATAAAACCATTGTGGGCCTAAAAGCCGGAACGCAGTTGAGAGCCCCCATTCGCTTAAATAATAGTGTAAATGTAATTATCCGTAATATTGTAATTAAAGGGCCTGGCTCTAACAGTGATCAAGCCTGGGATAATATTGTGGTGGAGGGTAGTTCAAAAAATATATGGGTGGATCATTGTGAATTTTGGGATGGACAAGATGGAAATTCCGATGTGGTAAAAGGGGCTGATAATATTACCTATTCCTGGAATATTTTTGGTTATACTAAAAATTCAAGTCATAATTTGTCTAATTTAATTGCCAGTTCAGATAATGAACCTGTAAGTGAGGGTAAATTAAATATCACTTTTGTAGGTAATTGGTTTAGGGGTATAGCCCAGCGGGGACCGCGTTGTCGTTATGGTAATATTCATGTGGTGAATAATTTGTACACCACCGATGGATTAAAAAGTGATTATGTGATCTCAGCAGGTAAAGATTGCGAAGTTATTACGGAAAAGAATCATTTTATTGGAACAAATACTCCTATTTATACCAATCATAAAGGAGGAAGTTCTGCTCATTATGTAATAGACAATATTTTTGAGAATACTAGAGGTAATCAAACTGGTTATGGCAATGCTTTTAATGTGCCTTATAATCAGGATTTCGTGATTCCGGTGAATCAAGTGAAAAATGCGGTGCAAGCTTTAGCTGGGGCAATTTTAAGTAGCCCCGATGCTTGTGTGGAGGGTACGCCTTCTAGCTCTTCATCTGAAATTGTCTCTTCGTCGTCAATTGCGTCGCCCACAGTGGCGCAATGCGGAGATCGGGAATGCGCAGCTGTAATTCAAGGGGAAGATTTTTGTACCGTGGATGGAGTTTTTGAAGACAAAAACGCGGGCTTTATGGGTAAAGGATATGTAAATGTGGATAATGCTGCGGGGACAGAAGTTAGTTACAAAGTAGAGGCGACTGAAGCTTATGGCGGAAAGCTTTTTGTACGCTATGCCAATGGTGGAGATTTAGCAAGGGCTTCGCGTATATTTTTGGGAGATAAAATAGTAGCCGATTCTGTGGTTTTTGCTTCTACCTCATCTTGGACTGAGTGGGTGGAACAAAGCATTTTTTTAGATATTCCCAAAGGTGTTCATAATTTGCGTATAGTTTCTTTGACGGCAGATGGTTCTCCCAATATTGATTGGCTGGGCTGGGAAAGCGTAGATGTACAAGCAACTTCTTGTGAAAGCGAAGTTACTGCTTTATTAAAAAAACACAAGCTTCCTCAAATAAAGTTAGAAGGGCGATTATTAAAGCTTCTCGATTTAGAAAATACAGAAATTAGCATTTTCAATTTACATGGGATTAAAGTAAAGTCTGCTTTTCGAGGACAAAAAATGGTGGATTTAAGTGCCTTAAACCCAGGACATTATATTGTAAAAAGTCAAGCATCCAATAATTGGTCCGCGGTTATCACTTTGCCATAAAGATTGTATAAAATAAAGGCTGTTGTCTAAAGACAACAGCTTTTTACAGCGATTAATCTATTGGGCTAGGGCAGAGTTAATTTATGTATAAGATTAATTAGGAGTTGGTTATGGAAAGGATTTTATTCGTTGCTATTTTAGCATTTAGTTTTAGTTGGGGGCAAAAGTTGCCTGCTTTTCCTACAGCTGAAGGTTTTGGTAAGTGGGCCACAGGTGGGCGTGGGGGTGAGGTTTATCAGGTTACGAATCTCAATGATTCAGGGCCGGGTTCTTTGCGTGAAGGGCTTTCAAAGTCGGGTCGCACTATTGTTTTTACCGTGGGGGGAGTGATTAAAATCAATGATCGCTTAGTGGTGCCTTCCAATACGACCATTGCAGGGCAAACCGCGCCTGGGGGTGGCATTACTGTTTACGGAAATGGTACGGCTTTTAATACGCACAATGTTATTACTCGCCACATTCGTATTCGCATGGGAAGGGGAGGAAGTTCTGGTAAAGATGCGGTGAGCGTTGCTCATGGTAACGATATGATTTGGGATCATGTTTCCATAAGTTGGGGTAGAGATGGTAATTTCGATGCCAACCCCGATCGCAACAAAGAAATTAAAAATCTTACTATTCAAAATTGCATTATCGCTCAAGGTTTGCAAACTCACAGCACTGGTGGGCTAATGATTGCTGATGGTGCTTCGATTTTGCGCACTTTATACATAAACAATAACTCTCGTAACCCAAAAGCCCGCAAAACCACGCAATTTGTGAATAATGTGGTGTATAACTGGACGGTTTCGGGCTATATTTTGGGTGATACTCAAGGCCGTTCCGACGGTTATATGGTGGGGAATTGGTTTGGAGTGGGGCCGCAAACTAGAGGTGGTGTTTTGAACAAGCCTACTCCTAGTTATCATCTTTTTGCTCGGGATAATTATTACAGTAATAACAAAGATGGCACCATGGATGGGCGTTATTTTGGTAAAGGGGATTTTGGTACGGTAACTTGGTACGAAGATCAACCTTCGGTGGAATTCCCTGCGGTGACAGAATGGACTGCCATGGAAGCTTATGAACGAGTTTATGATAATGCCGGAGCGAATCGCTGGCGCGACGAGGTGGACAAGGTGTTTTTTGGACATTTGCGCAGTTTGGGAAAGTCAGGTGCGCAGCCTAAAGATGAAAAAGAGCTGGGTTTAGAAAATGGTGTGGGTATTGTGCCTGGGGGTGAGGCTCCTAAGGATAGTGATGGCGATGGTATGCCCGATGAATGGGAAATAGCCCATGGTTTAGATCCTAATAACCCAGCGGATCGCAATGGTACAGAACTGTCTGCGGAGGGTTACACGAATTTGGAGATGTATCTCAATGAGCTTGCCGGAGATCCCGTGATTTATAAAGATGGTTCCACCCCGCCTCCGTCGTCTTCTTCAGTGGTGAACCCTTCCTCTTCTTCTGAGAAAATTGAAGCACCCACAGTGGCGCAATGCGGGGCTCAGGAATGTGCCTCGTTGGTACAAGGGGAAGATTTTTGCGCTGTGGATGGGATTTTTGAAGAAAAAAATGCGGGTTTTATGGGTACAGGCTATGTAAATGTGGATAATGCAGTGGGGACAGAGATAAATTATAAGATCGCTGTGGAAAATCCTGTGGATGGCAAAATGTATGTGCGTTATGCCAATGGAGTGGCAGCGGATCGACCTGTGCGTATTAGTGCAGGAAGCCAGGTTATAGCCGACTCCCTGGTGTTTCCTAGCACTGGAGCGTGGACTGAGTGGCAAGAAGTTAATTTCCCTGTAAATTTGAATCCTGGAATTTATGAATTGAAAATCACTTCACTAAGCGAAGATGGTGGCCCCAACATAGATTGGTTGGGTTGGGATGTGAAAGGTATTGGTGCGACAAACTGTGATGCAGAACCCACAAGGATAAATGTGCGAGCAGTTGCAGCTCCGCAAATGAAATGGAGTCTAGGAGCGCTGAATATTTCAGGTTTAAATAGCCCTGCTCAAGTGGAAATTCGCACAATTCAAGGGCAGGTGCTGCAAAATTATAATATTGCTGGTGATACCAAAATTCAACTGCAAAACTTACCCGCAGGATGGTATGTGACGCAGCTAAAGCAAGGCTCTCAAGTTTATCGTCAACTGTTTAAAGCTTTTTAAAATTCTTATTTTACCCTACCAACACATTAATTCCCCTAGCGAAGGCTGGGGGAATTTTTTTAGTATTTAATCTCATCTTCATAGCTATGTTTTTTAATCAGATTAGCTAAAGGTATGTAGTTTAACTTGATTGCTAAATCGAGGGGTGTTTCATCGGAGTTGTTTGCAATATCAATGTAGGCTTCATTTTCTAGTAGAAGTTTAGTCATTGCATAGTTATTTTTATAAACAGCAAAATGTAAAGGGGTCATTCCTTGTTTGTCTTGAATATTTAGGTCAACTCTATGGGCAAGCAATAATCTTGCCATGGTTGTTTCTTGTTGGCTAGCAGCATAGTGTAAAGGTGCCCAACTACTGGTATCTTTTGAGTTGGGGTCTGCATAATTTTCTAATAAGAGCTTGGTTATTTCTGGGTTTCGTTTGGAAACAGCAATATGCAAAGGAGTTTTACCTTCGGAATTTTTCATGTTCAAATCAGCTTGGTTTTTAAGCAAGAGCTTTACTATATCAATGTTTTTACTTTCGATAGCCAAGTGCAAAGGGCTTTGTTCATCAGAGTTTTGAACATTTACCTTAGAATTGTAGTGTAAAAGGAGCTTAGTTAGACCTATATTATTTTGTTTAATCGCAACATGAAGCGGCGTCCAATCTTTAATATCCTTAGCATTGATGTTGGCTCGATTGCGAATAAGTATTTTTACGGTATTAAAGTGTCCATTAAAAACCGCTTGATGTAGGGGAGTGGCTCCTTCGGGATTTAACTCATTGACATTAGCACCCATTTCTAATGCGCTTTGCAGGTATTCCAAATCTCCATTGCTAGCAGCTTTGTGTATGTGAGAAGCCGCAAAGGCATTAGCAGTGCTTAAAAGCACTGCTAATACAACAGTGTAAGCTTGCGTTGAAATTGATCCTAAAATATGATTAAAATTCATAGTATGAAAACTTAGAACTAATAGCGAGAATGCCAAGCAGCGGTACTGGCCTGTCGAGTTTGCTTTAAATATGTGTGTATGGATTTGTTTTTTTGCCGAGCAGCTAGATTTATAGCAGCGTCATCAACATCAAAGTTATGCTTAATAAACAGCTTAACTAACTTAAAGTTGTTGGTGGAAATAGCATTGTGAAACAGCTTTATAGCTGAATTGTTGTGCTTATCTGGAACGGCACCCTTAAGCATTAAAGTTTCAGTTGCTTCACTAAAGTTTTTTTGAATTGCGTAGTCTAAAGGACTAAAGTTTTGTTTGTCTTTGGCGTTGATATTTGCACCATTTTGTATCAATAAGTTCATCAGCTCCAACTGGTTGGCCTGGGTGGCGTAATGCAATGGAGTGGTGTCGTCTTTGTCTTTTGCGTTTACATCGGCGTCATGTTCTATAATAAGCTTAGCAACATAAAAGAATTTTTGCTGAACAGCGTAATGTAGGGGCGTGTTGTCTATTTGATCTTTAGCATTAACATCAGCATTGTTGAGTATTAATAATCTTATTAGGTCGAGATTGTCATTTTTCATAGCAAAATGTAAAGCTGTGTTACCATATTTGTCTTTGGCATTAACATTTGCATCCTTTTGCACAAGTAATCTAGCTATGTCAAAGTTTCCCTCTTTGGTGGCATAATGCAAAGGGGTGCTTCCATCCATGTCTTCGAAGTCTACGGTGGCGCCGTTTTCAGTGAGCAAATGCACAATGTTTAAATTACCCTGTTTGGCAGCATCGTGCAAGGGCGTGTTGTTTTGTTTGCCTTTGGCGTTTACATCGGCTCCATTTTGTACAATGAGTTTTATTAAATCAAAATTGTTGTGCTTTAAAGCCAGGTGCAAAGCAGTATTGCCGTATTTGTCTTTGATATTGACATTCGCCTTATGTTGAATAAAAAGCCTTACTAAATCAAAATCCCCTTTTTGAGTGGCGAAGTGCAAGGGGGTATAGCCGTCTTTATCTTGTTCATTAACAGAAGCGCCTTCTTCTATCAGTAATTTACAAATATTATAGTTGTCATGTTTGGCAGCAAAATGTAAGGCGGTGTTATTTTCTCTATCTATTTGGTCTATATCAATTTCATCGCTTTCAAGCAACGCTTTAATAATATTGTAATTTTCCTTTTTGGTAGCTAAGTGCAGAGCTGTTGTGCCGTTATGATCGGACTTGTTGGGGTCGATATTTATTTTCAAAAGTAGCTTTATTGCATAATAGTGTTCATTCTTTATTAAAAACTCTAGAGCTATTTGTGGAGAGGATTTGATTAATGCAAAAGTAGCCATGCTTATGGCAAAGACTATTACAAAAAAAGCTGTTGAAAGAAGTTTAATTGTCTTATCTATCATAGATTATTCCAAATTTTCACCAATTTAAATAATTGGGTCAAAAATAATATTATTTAGAACTATTTGATTATATCAAAAATATTACAGTACACCACCCAAACCAATTTTTAGTTCATGATATATGTTTTTTTTGCCTGGAAATATGGCTATTTCAGCACCAAAAGGAAAGCTAAATCGCTTTGAGTTGAAATAATCGGACCCTATTCGGAAACCCCAGTCTGCAGCTGGGATTTGCCCAGGTTGATCACCATAGTTAAAGGCGTATTTGTTATGCAAATAACTTAGTTCTCTTATGGATTTGTATGCGCAAAACATTAGATCTATGTAAACTTCAATGTTTTTATAATAAGATGCTTGAACTTTGCTGTTTTCTATCTCGTCAAATTTAATCAAAGGGCTTTGCCGCATTAGAACAGATAAGCCTAAATATCCATTTAAGGTGTTTTCCATGGTCCATTCTTTAACATATTTATGGGAATTGTTAGTAAGGTTTTCTCGCAGTTCTATTTCATAACCTGCAGGGTGCGTGCCATGTATATAATTATCAACCCCATTTTTATATGAAATAGGGATATTCTGAACCAAAAATCCTGCTCGAGCGCCTATGAATCTTTGCGTGCTATACAGGTACTGAATTAAAAAAGCATTAGCAGTGTGTTCTAATTTTTGATAAGTTACACTTTTTTTAGTTTGCTTAAGCCCTTCAAAAAACACGAGTTTAGTGCCCAGCTCTAGCTTTTGGGAGTAAGCTTTTTGATATTTATTGATAGTAACAAAATTGTACATGTATTCTGCAACTAGGCTAATTTTACTTGTAGGAGAGTAGCCGATTTTAGCACCTGCACCAAAAACTAAGTCACCTTCTGTTCTATGATTTGAAATAATAGGGGTAATAGTGCTAGTTAGAGCAAATACACTATAAGAAAATTTAGGAGAAAGAGTGTCATCTACTTCGATTTCAAATTCTTGTTTTGTGCTATCAAGCTGTTCTTGACCTAATGCAACTATCGCTAAACAAAAAATGGCGATAAGCATGTTTTTCATTGTGATTTCTTTGAATTTCATATAAATGAAATTTAGACAATTCAAGGTTGTGTTTTTAAAAAATTAAAGAACACCACCTATACCAACTTTTAGTTCAGCATAGAAGTCTTCAGTGCCAGGTCTTTTACCAATCTCTGCACTGTAGGGAAAACCTATGCCTTTTTTAGTATGGGTGACATAACCTATCCGAAATCCAATTACACTACCACCAACTTGTCCCCTTAGCTTGCCATGGGAAAAATTATAGTTAAAGTCATAATAATTTACGCTTTCTAAGGATTTAGATGCGGCAAACATCAAGTCCGCATAAATTAAATTAGTGCGATAACCTTCCACAGTGTATTTTGTGTCGTGTTTGCGCTCAGTGGCTTCAATAGCAGAACCTTGGCGCAACAAGCGCGCAATTCCCAAATAACCGCTTATTATAGTTTCAGTAGTCCAGCCTTGGGTTTGTAGCATGTTTGTTGAATGAATGGATATATCATCAAGTGTAAGCATCGCACCTGTTTCGGGGTTAATTCCAACCATAATATCATCAACGCCGGATTTTGGGTAAACTGGACTATTGTGCATGATCAAACCTGCTCGTGCTCCATAGGATTGTTCAATGGTTACTTTGTGCTCAAAATATGATAATTTAGTCACATTTGCATCGGGAGTACTTAGCATGCGATTAGCTCTATATATTTGTGGTTGTACAACTTGGGCTCTTTCTTGAGAAAAGAAATAAGTTCCACCAAGTTCAATGTTTTGGTAATAAGGCTTGTAATCAGGTCTAGCAAAAGGTAATTCTATCCAGCCCGCTACAGGGTCATTATATGAACTGGGAATTTCAATGGGTAATAATAATGGCACAATGCCGCGGTTATAAATACCGTGTACTGCTATGTTTTCTTTGGGATGGTATTCAACATTTGCTCCAAGTAGAATAGCGAAATCGTAATCTAAGCTGAAATAGCCACCTGCTAAAAGGCGGTAATAAAGCTGAGTGTAATATGGCTCGTCATCTACAAGTTTATGGTCAAGCGCTTTGCTGATTTTTTCTTCTATGTAAACCTGTTCGGCTAGTTGTTTAAGGGAGTCCATGTTCCCTTCTTCGGAATAGAAGCTTTCTTCGGAATCGTAGCTTTCATCATCGTATTCATAGTCGTAGTCGTAGCTGTCAGAAAGAGAATTGGCCATGACAAGTGCAACTAAAGTTAGTGAAAGGGCAAAGATTTTTTTCATGATATTCCTTTGGTGGTTTATAGCATACATTGTAGGACTTTATTTTTCATTTGTCAATAAGTTACTAGCTATCTTTTTAATAGTTGAGCGACTTTCTGGTAGGCCAAAGGCACGAGAAATACCGTGAGCATTAAAGAGGATAGTAAACCGCCAATTAGCACCCAAGCGAGGCCGTTTTTCCATTCGGCAGAGGTGCCAGTTCCCAGGGCAATGGGCAATAGCCCCACCACCATGGAAATAGTGGTCATTAAAATGGGGCGCAACCGGCCGCTGGCTGCTTGAACCACAGCGGTTTTCAACTCCACCCCATTGCGGCGCAGTTGATTAGAAAAATCCACAATTAAAATTGAGTTTTTGGTTACTAAACCCATAAGCATAATCATACCTAAAAGCGCAAATACACTGAGGTTGGTAACGGATAGGTTTAAAGCCCACAGTGCACCAATTACTGCGGTGGGAATAGCCAATAGCGCCACTAAGGGGAATATATAGTTGTCGTAGAGCGCTACTAAAATCAAATAAATCAAAATAAAGGAGATAAATAGCACAGAACCCAGAGCGCTAAAGTTTTGATTTTGCATTTTAATATCTCCGCCCCAAGTCATTTCAATTCCTGCAGGTAAAGGATTCTTTTTTAAGTGTTTTACCACATCGCTGGCCACGGAACCCGAAGGTCTGCCCAAGGTATTGGCGGTGATGGTAATGGCATTTTGCCGGTCTTTGCGCTCTAGTAAGGTAGGGGCAAAGTCGGGAACTATTTCTGCAAATTGTCCTAGTTCTAAGGCTAATCCTTGGGGATTCACCACAGTTAATTGGCTTAAACTATGCACAGAGTTGCGATCTAAGTCGCTTAATTGCACTCTGATGGGGTGTTCATAGCCGTTTTCCGTAAAAGTAGCCTGGTCTAAACCCGCAAAAGCTGCTCTGAGATTCATGCCCACCCAGGCGGAGTTTAACCCTAAGCGTTGCATTTTGTCATTTTGGGGAATTACCTGCAGTTCGGGGGCGCCTTGTTCCACGGATAGTCGCGCATTGTCGGCTCCGGGAATAGTGGCAATCACTTGACGCAGACTTTCGGCAGTGCTATACAAGTGGTCTAAATCTGCACCGCTCAGGGTGATTTCGATGGGCGCAGATTTGGGAACCAAGCCCAATAAATTCACCGCAAAATTCACTTGGGGAAAGTTTTTTTGCAATTCTGTGCGTAAATCTCGCATAAATCTGTCAGTACTAGCGATGCCGGTTTCCTTTTTGTCTTTAAGTTGAATGGTGAGTTCGCTAACATATTCTACACCCACGCCTAAGCTTCCTATACCTGCACTGGGTCCGCCAATATTGCTAAAAACGGTAGCAACTGCATCGTTTTTTAGAATTTGTTCTTCAATCTGAGCGGTAATATCATTGTTATAAGACAATGAAGCATCTTTGGCAAACTCTAAATTCATGTTAAACTTGCCTTGGTCTCCAGTGGCCATTAATTCAGGTCCGATAATATTTTGCTTCATCACCGCTGCCGTGCTCATAAATAAGAGCAAAACTATGAGCAAAAATGATTTGGGATGGGCTAAAACCCATTGCAAAGCGTTGGTATAAACTTGGATAAGCTTTTCTAAGTAATGGGCAAATCCTCGCAATATCCTGTTAAAAATATTATTTCCTTTTAATTCTGTTTTAGCTCCCATGCGCGAGGCCATAAAGGGGGTCAGGGTAAAGCTCACTAATAAACTGGTCAAAACTGTTACAATTACCACTACCGAAAACTGTTTGAGCATATCGGCCACAAACACTTGTAAAAACAAAATAGGCACAAAAACCACCACATCTACCAAAGTGATAGAAAGTGCTGAAAATCCGATTTCCATGCGACCTTCGTAGGCTGCGGCGACCTTGTCTTTCCCCATACCTAAATGGCGTTGAATATTTTCGATAATCACTGTGGCATCGTCCACCAAAACCCCAATTACCAGGGACATGGCCAATAAAGTCATTAGGTTGAGAGTGTAACCTAAAATCCACATAGCACCAAATGCGGTGATTAATGAAGTGGGAATAGCAACTATTACTATCAAAGAGTTGCGATAGCTCCCTAAAAACAATAGCATAACTAGGGAAACTAAAATCACCGCTAAAATCAAGTCAAATACCACTGAATTTACTGCATCTACGGTGTTTTGCGAGTTGTCATCGCTTATGGCAATATTCAGCTCCATGGCGGCATATTGTCGCTCTAATTCGGAGAATTTCTTTTGTAAACGGCGGGAAACATCAATGGCGTTGCCATCGCTTTGCTTTTTTATCAACAGTCCTATGCCACTGCTACCATTGTAACGGCTGTAAGATTCCATGGTTTTAGTGCCATCAACGATTTCGGCCACATCTTGGAGCAAAATCGGTGTGCCTTGGTGGGGAATGGGCAATTGAATTTGGGAAAGATCGTGAAGATTTTGGAATTTATTGTTTAACTTTATCCCATAACTATGCTGCATATTTTGAATATTCCCCGCAGGAACATCTAAACCAGCTCTATTAATAGCTTCGGCCACTTGCAAAAGGGAAATTCCATAGTGTTTGAGCTTGTGATTGGAAATATTCACTTGGATTTCTCTTTCCACAGCGCCTAAAACAGTGATTTCTGCCACTCCACGCAATTGCTGCAATTGGGGTAGAATTTCATCTTCCAAGTGTTGGTAAAAGACTTTGGGTTCTAAATTACTGGTCAAACTGGCGGACATCATGGGTAAATCATTGGGTGAAACCTTACTCATCACGGGGTTGAGCACTTCGGTGGGGAGTTCGTGACGAATATTGTCTATATAGCGCTGGGCATCGCGCATGGCATTGTCTAAATCCACGCCGTAATTGAGGTGGGCTATGACCACCGAAGCATTGGCCAAAGATTTAGTGAGCAAATAATCCACGCCTTCCAGGTGGGAAAGAGCTTTTTCTATTCTTTGGGACACCGAAAACTCAACTTCGTCGGGATTGGCTCCCGGATAAGCGGTTTTAATCACCACCACGGGTTGGTTGAAGTCGGGCATTAGCTCATAAGAAAGATTTTTAAAGCCAATGATCCCCACCAAGGTGAATATGCTAAATAAAACAATAATCAGCGAGGGCCGGTTTATGGCCAATCTGGTTAAATTCATGGCAATACCACCTGGGCAAACATGCCTGCTTTAAGTTGTGCATCGCGGTTTTGGAACTTCCACTGCATGGGAAATTGGTTGGCGGGGGTGGCCCGTGGGCTAATGACGATCAATTCTCCAGAAAACTCACTTTCGGGGTAAGCATCTACGGTGATTTTATGACTATCGCCAAGTTTAAATTTACTTAAATGCGCTTCGCTAACACTAGCTTGTAAACGCAGCTGGCTAATGTCTATAATTTGCACTAAGGGCATACCAGGGGCGGCAAATGCTCCGATTTCTGCCATTTTGTGGCTGATTATTCCGGCAAAGGGGGCGCGAATGGTGGTTTTATGGATTTGTTCTTCTAAAACCGCTTTTTGGTTTTGCGCCGATTTTAATTTGAGGGTTAATTGGTCTAATTGGTGCCCGGGAATCGCTTGGCTTTCGTGCAAAATGCGCAGACGTTCCGCGTCTTTTTCTAAGGCATCTATCTGGGTTTGCACGCCTTGAAGTTGGAGCTTGAGCAAAGAATTATCCTGTTGCACCAAGACTTGCCCTGCTCGCACCGAGCTACCCACATCTACATTTATGCGCACAATTTTGGCTTGGATTTCGGCGCTGATTTTGGCTTCTTGCCAAGGTTGAAAAACACCGTTTATGCGAAAATCATCTGCGCTGGGGCTAAGTGCACTATCTTGAGTGGTGCTCTGGGTGCTAGGGGGAGGCGCAACATAAATATCCCGTTGTACTTGTTGTTTATTAGTCTTAATTTTGACCACCACAATCAAAACCACTAAAATTAAGGCGATAAAAGTTGTGAATTTAGATTTTTTATTCATGGAATCCTCCACTAAGTTGGCCAGTTATTTGCTTGATTTGCAACAAGGCTTGTAGGTGTGAAATAACTTCTTGTAAATAACTTTGCTGAATTTGGCGCAGTTCTAAGTCTGCGCTAATAACATCTATTAAATGGGCTTGGCCCTGGGACATTAACAGTTCGGTTTGTTGATGAATTTTGCTTGCCAGTGCTATCTGCTCCAAAAGATTTTGGGCATTGCGACTGGTGTTTGCAGCCTCTGCTTGTAAATTGATTAGACTTAAGGTGTTTTTATCGTCTAAAGCTTGGCGTTGTAGCTCCAAGTTTTGAATTTCTATGCTTTTTTGCTTGATTTGGGTGCCACTGGCATTACCTGCAAAAAGAGGGTAAGAAAGCTGTAAACCCACAAAATTTAAGGCGTAAAAGTCTAAAAATTCATTGGGAGCTTTGTCGTAACCAAAACCCTGGGTTCCCAAAGCGCCAATTAAATGCAAAGAAGGTAACCAGTTTTTTTTGCGCAGTTGCGAAACTTCTGTTTGGGCCAAGGAGATCTTTTTTGACAATAGTTTGGCTGTGGTATTTTGCTGGATATTCGCCTCTAAATCCTGAGCGTCTTTTAAAGCAATGGCGGTGTCGATTTGCAGATTTTGGTCTAAATTCCACCCCATTTGCACTTTAATAGCGTTTAAAATTTGCGCCGATTTTTGTTGTCCCATGGCAATTTGCAGTTCAATTTGTTGATATTGGAGCTGGGCTTTTTCCACATCGGTGCTTTTGATCATTTCTTGGGCATGTAAAAGCTGGGTTTGTTCGTGAATTTTTTGTGCATTTTGCAGGTTTTTAGTTAAAAATGACAGTTGTTGTGCAATTATTTGCGCATTATAATACAGATTGCTAATATCTAAAACCACCTGTTCGCGGCTTTGTTCTAAAAGGATTTTTTGCATTTCTGTGGCAAGTTCGGTGCTCTGCAAAGCGTTGAATAGTTGCGGATTGTATATGGGGATAGCCATTTGCAGGTTGGCGTTAATATTATGTGCCACGCCGAATTGCACTGCATTGAATTTACCCTCAGGAGCCATGGGGTTAAGGGCATTCATGGGCATAAGCTGATGGGGCAAATCCACAAAGTACTTATAGTCGGCGTTTATGGAGATGTTCGGGAAAAATTTACTACGCACCTCACTCTTTTTTTGCTGAGTTTTTTGCACATTATTTTGTTGAATTTGTAACTGCTTATTGTGCTTTAAAGCTTCACTAAGGCATTGCTCTAAGCTTAAAGTATCGGCAAAACTAGCTAGGGCTAGAACAAGGAGTCCCAAAACAAGTTTGTGAGTGTTAACTAACTTATGCATAATAAAAAAACCTTATTTGAGTAGTAGTTTAAATAAGCCGTCGAGTACAGCTTGCCCATCTTGGTTGAGATCGCTTTGATGTTTAGAGAGTTTCCATTTTAAAACCGCCATTCGCATAGCTCCGGTTATGATGGTCACCGTGGCTTTGGGGCTAAGAGTGGAACGATATTCTCCCTGTTTTTGCCCTAAAACAATATTATTTTCCACGGTTTCAGACATTAAAATCATTATTTCCTTAACTTTTTGGCTTAATTCAGGGTTGAATTGAAAAATGCTTTCGGCAAAAATCACGCTGACAATGGCTGGGTTTTCCGTAAAAATTTGAAATTGCTGTTGAAAAATCTGCTTCAAAGTAACCGCGGCGCTGGCTTTAGTATCTAAAAGCAAAAGGCGTTGCTGTAGTTGGTGCTTAAAATATTGTAGCAAGGTGAGTAAAATATCGTTTTTACCGGCAAAATGCCTATACAAAGCCGGTTCAGATATGCCAATATCTTGAGCCAAGGTCTTGGTGGTCAAGTTTTGAATACCATATTCATCAATGCGTAACGCTGCCGCTTCGATGATTTCTATTTGTCGTGAACTTAGTTGCATAACATAAAGTTAGTGTTTGCTAACCTAATTGTCAAGTAATATTTAATTTTCTTTACTCCAACATGCCGCGGGGTAGCTTTTTGTCGCTTTTAACGCCGAGTTCGGTGAGCATTTCCGCTTGGCGAACCAAGCTGCCCTGGCCGTCGCGCAATTGTTTCAAAGATTTGGCGTAGGCGTTTTGAGCATCTTCTAGTTTGCTTCCCACATTTTCGAAATTAGCGGCAAAACCCACAAATTTATCGTAAAGCAGCTCGCCCCGTTTGGCGATTTCCATGGCGTTGCGATTTTGCCATTCGCGCCGCCATAAATCTGCAAATAATTTGAGCGAAGCGATTAAGTTCGTGGGGCTTACCAGCAAAATGTTTTTGCCATAGGCGTAGTTCCACAAATCATCGTTGCCTTGGATGGCTAGCATAAAAGCGGGTTCAATGGGCACAAACATCATGGTGAAATCCAGGGAATCTTCGTGCTCGTGGTATTTTTTGCGGCTAAGTTGATCTATATGCAATTTAATGGCGCTAATATGGTCTTTTAATGCGTTTTTTTGCTCATCAGAATCATGTTCGGCGGCGCAATACTGGTCGTAAGCCACTAGCGATACTTTAGAATCGATGATAATATCTCTGTTATCGGGCAATTTTACCAATACATCTAAGAACTGGGTGTTGCCCGCATTATCTTTGATGGCATGCTGCAAAAAATACTCGCGATCTTTGCTGAGGCCAGAGCTTTCCAAAATGCGCTCTAAAATCATTTCGCCCCACTGCCCGCGTTTTTGCGGTTTGCCTTTGAGGGCAGTGGCTAAGTTATTGGCTTCGGCGCTGACTTTGTTGGTTTGCTCGATTAGCCCTTTGATACGTTCTTCCAAGGCGCTGCGCTGTTTGGTTTCTTCGGTATGCGTGGCTTCTATTTTGCTTTTAAATTCTTTTAATTCCGTTTGCAAAGGGTTGAGCATTTGGGCCAAAGAGCTTTGATTGGCTTTGTTAAATTGCTGGGATTTTTCGTCGAATAACCTATTGGCGAGCTTTTCAAATTCCAAACGAGCTGTTTTTTGCGCCTCGGCAAAATTGGCGCTTTGTTCCGCAAGTTTTTGCTCTAAAACAGCGTTTTCACTAGATATTTCAGTGATTTTAATGCGTAAAGCGGTTTTTTCTTCGCTTAAAAATTCATTTTTTTCTTGTTTCAGCTGTAAATCTTCGCGCCATATTTCGGATTTTATTTTTAGTTCAGTCAACTCATTTTGCAGTGCTTGGACCTGTAGGCTACTGACGCTTTGACTACGCCCGCGCCACCAAAACCAAGAAGTTAATCCAAAAAAAAATCCACCACCAATTACACCAATCAATAAAAACATTACCGTATTCATATAAGGAATTTAGTTAAATGACCGGGTAAAACATAAAACTTTGCTTGGGCTTGAAAACAGCAGACTTTGCCCTAAAATAAGGCATAACCCTAAAGAAAAGCGTCGTTATTAAAAGTAGCTGTTGTCCTAAAAAGAAGTGTTGTCCTCAGACAACGAGAAAATATCGCCATTAAGCTTAATATTTTGTCTAAAACTATCTTATTTATAATCACTTAAAGAGGTATGTTATGGGAAAGTTATTGGGAGTCTTAATTTTGGCTTGCTCTTTTGCTAGTGCAGCGCCAATTTTAATTGATTTTGATATGACTGGTAGGCCTTTAGCTGAAGGCAATGAGCCGGGTTTTGAACCATGGGCGGTGGGCTCCACCACGGGAAGCGCATCTAAAACAGTAAATGGCATCACTTTTACAGTTTCGCGCAATGGTGGTACAGGTTCGGCTATCAGGTCTTATTATTGGAAAGCTGGAGTGCAGGCACCCAATAGTGCTCGCTTAATTGGCGATGCTCTATCCATAGAAGATGGTGATGGTGGTGCGAGTATTAGAGTGAGTATTAGCGGTTTAAAAGCTGGCACGCACACTTTACAGGTTTATCACAACGGTATTGATGGCAAAGATCACAGTAATATCAAAGTAGCGGTAAATGGCAATACAGTTATCAACAGTCTCAAACAAAGCAATAGGGAGCTTATAGTGGCCAAAGCTGCATCGTCTTATATAAGCTTTACTGTAAGTGCAGGACAGACTGTAAATATCGACTACACTTCGCTTAAAGGTGGCTCTTATAATAATGTGTTTTTAAACAATCTTACCCTAAACTTGCCCAATCCTGCTATGCAAGCTAAATCTCCTCGGCCAGGGCATAAAGATTTCCATGCCGATGGTGATGATGGTTCTATAACTTTAAAATGGGTGGGTGGCGATGGCGCGGCATCTAGAGATGTGTATTTGGGTAGCGACTCGGCAGCGGTTGCCCGTGCAGATAAAAATTCTCCCGAGTTTAAAGGCAACCAAACAGCCACTGAATATGGCTTTAACGGCGTGGATTTGCATAAGATTTATTGGTGGCGCGTAGATGAAATTGATCTGAATGGAGTGGTTACCACTGGTCAAATGTGGAGCTTTGCTCCCCGGCGTTTGGCGTTTAGAGATGCTGAGGGTTATGGGCGCTATGCTCGCGGTGGGCGTGGTGGAAAAGTGGTGAAAGTTAGTAATTTGAACGATGCCGGACCTGGAAGTTTGCGTGAAGCTGTGGAGAGTGATATTGGACCACGAACTATAATTTTTGATGTGAGTGGTGAAATTAAATTGAAATCTCGTTTAACTATTAATCAGAATAATATCACCGTGGCAGGGCAAACCGCCCCGGGTAAAGGAATATTGGTGCGAGACAACTCTTTTGGCATGGCTGGCGCCGAAGATGTGATTGTGCGCTTTATGCGAGTGCGTAGGGGCGCTGGGGAAACTGGCGATGGTATGGGTATGACTGGCTCTAATTATTGCATTTTTGACCGCAATTCTGTCAGTTGGACCATAGATGAAGCTTTTAGCTCCCGTAATGGTAAAAATATCACTTTACAACGCACCTTGATTGCCGAAGCTTTGAATATTGCAGGGCATAAAAACTACCCCGCAGGGACTGGTCACGGCTATGCGGCTACCATTAGCGGTGATACGGGCAGTTTCCATCATAACTTATTGGCTCATAATGCGGGCCGCAACTGGAGTTTAGGTGGTGGTTTAGATGGCGCTGGTTATTATGCTGGGCATTTGGATATTTTTAACAATGTGGTTTATAATTGGATGAATCGAGCCACGGATGGTGGGGCCCATAAAGTAAACTTTGTAAATAATTATTACAAAGAAGGCCCCGCCACCGCTTTGCATCGCATGTTAAGCGCTGATTTAGAAGGCGCAGGTAAAGGCTCCCAAGCCTATTATTATAAAGGCAATGTGTTGCAAGCGGCCAATGGTAGCTTTACTTGCGACGGTAGTAATGACGATTGTGGGCGGCGTTATACTTTGAGTAATGGGCAGGTACTGGACTGGAATGTGTGGAATAGTACGCCTTTTTTCCCCTCTTTTGCGAAAATTCAGAGCGCCAAAGAAGCTTATAAAGATGTGCTCAGTGATGTGGGTGCTAATATGCCTTTACTAGATGACCACGACCAACGCATGATTAAAGAAACTTTGGCGGGTAATGCGAAATATTCAGGAAGTCAAACTAAAAAACCTGGAATTATTGACCACGAAAATGATGTGGGAGGTTTCGAACATTTTCCTAGCAGTAGCAGGCCCGCAGATTTTGATAGTGATGGTGATGGCATGCCCGATTGGTGGGAACTTTACATTGGCACTAACCCCCATTCAGCAAGAGGCGACTTTTCCGAGTCCAATGCTGATGGTGATGGCAGCGGTTATACTAATTTAGAACGCTATTTGGATTATATGGCTACTCCGCATTTAGAGCTAGCTGTGGGCGAAAAAGCTACGGTGAATTTAGAAGATTTGTTTAAGGGTTACGAAAAAAGTCCTACTTATAGTGTGGATGCGGATAATTGCGTGAGCACCCAGTTAAGTGGCAAAAACCTACAACTCACTCCCCAAACTAGCTGCGGTTTGGTAAAAATGCAGATGGGCGTAAAAGACAGTGAAAATTCCACCAAAAAACGAGATTTTTACGTGTTTGTCAAAGGCTCAGAAGCGCCGGTGTTACAGAAAGCAGCTGCGGTAGTGCCCAAATTGCAATGGAATATACTTCGCAATCAAGTGCAACTTTATAGCAATGTGCCTGGTAAATTTGTATTGAGCAATTTGCATGGACAACAAGTTTTAGTGCGGACAGTGCAAGGCCAAGCGCTAGTGGATTTAAGTGCATACCCCACAGGAGTTTATGTGGCGCGCTTTAGCAATGCTAGTATATGCGAACAAAAAACATGGCATAAGACAGATTAATAGGATGCTCGTAGTCAAAGACGCAGCCTTCAGGTTGCGCCTTTTTTATTTAAATGCAGCTAGTGTTTTTGCTTTTTGCAAATATACTCCTTGTATTACAAGGAGTTTAAGTTTAGTTTAAGCCTGTGAATGTGTATGGGATGTTTAGTGCATTATTACAAAATAGGAGATATAATGAAGTTATTTAAATACATGTTTTTAGGCTTAGCTTTTCTTTTAGTTGCTTGTGGCTCCAAAGGAACAGATGGTGGTGCAGGCGCGACTACTTTTACTGACGAGCGCGACGGCAATGTCTATAAAGCAGTAGATATTCATGGGCAAACCTGGATGGCAGAAAATTTGCGCTATTTACCTAGTGTCAATGGCAATAAAAATGATATTGATGTTCCTACTTATCATGTTTATGATTACGATGGCAGCGATGTAGAAGAAGCTAAAGCTACTGATGCTTATGCTGAGACTGGCGTATTATACAATCTTTTGGCTGCCTTAGAAGCTTGTCCAGAAGGCTGGCATTTACCCACGGAAGCAGAGTGGAATTCTGCCATAGATAATATAGATCCCGTTTATGGTGGTAGTTCGGGGCGTAAACTTAGAGCCAAAGGTGTTTGGGAAGGGGAATATCCTGGCACTGATGATTACGGGTTTGCCGCCATACCTGGGGGTTACTTAGATTTCAATAAATTTATGAAAATAGACGAATCTGCTTACTGGTGGAGTGCCACTGAGGGAGAAGATTGGCTGGGTAAATTAGAAGGTCATTACTATAGTGTTAATGGTGAGTCCACAAATGTATATGATGACAAAGCTAAAGGGGAACGAGCCTACTCTGTCCGTTGTATATAAAGATTAATTAAACATACTTTTTACAGCAGGTGCTGCCCGTGGGCGGCACCTTTTTTGGTTGAGGAACGCAATAATTTGCTAAAAATTGTAATTTTGTGCTATGACAAATTTAAATCCCACTCTTGATCAGGCTCAACGAGATGCTGTAGAAGTGTTACAAAACATTATTTCGCGACCAGAACCGCTTAAAGTGAGAGATCGATTGGCGATTCCTTTGCAAGAAATGCCCGAGCTAGACGCTAATTATCGCGCCACTAGTTTAGAAGAAGTGGCCTTGGGTTTCACTCCTGAAATGGCTCGTTTAGAGGCTATGCGCTGTTTGCAGTGTAAAAAGCCCGCTTGTGTGGAAGGCTGTCCGGTGCACATCGATATCCCTGCTTTTATTCATTTTATCGCCGAAGGGGATTTCCAAGGGGCCGCTGATAAAATAAAGGAAACTTCTTTGTTGCCAGCGATTTGCGGTAGAGTTTGCCCCCAAGAGATTCAATGTCAAGAAAACTGTGTGGTGGGCAAATCGCTTAAAAGCGTGGATAAAGCGGTGGGAATCGGGCGTTTAGAACGCTTTGCCGCGGATTATGAGCGCAATTTTGGCGGCGTGGCAGTGCCCGAAGTAAAAGCACCCACAGGCAAAAAAGTTGCGGTGATTGGCTCCGGACCTGCGGGCTTAGTGGTAGCCGCCGATGTGCGCCGCGAAGGGCACGAGGTGGTGATTTTTGAAGCTTTTCACAAATTAGGTGGAGTTTTGCGCTATGGAATCCCCGAATTTCGTTTGCCCAAAGAAATTGTTGACAAAGAAATCGAAACTTTAGAGAAAATGGGAGTGCAATTCCGCACCAACTTTGTGGTGGGGCGCACCCGTCGCATCGATGATTTATTAGATAAAGATGATTTTGATGCGGTTTTTGTAGGGACTGGGGCAGGTTTGCCCTTATTTACGGGAATCGAAGGGGAAAGCTTGGTGGGCGTGTTTGCTGCCAATGAATATTTGACCCGTGCCAACCTTATGCGCGCTTACGAAAAGGATAAAGCGGATACGCCAATTTGGGGAGGGAAGCATGTGGCGGTGCTAGGCGGGGGAAATGTAGCCATGGATTCAGCCCGTATGGCCTTGCGCATGGGCGCAAAAAGTGTTAAAATCATTTATAGGCGCACCGAAGCAGAAATGCCTGCCCGCGCCGAAGAAGTGCACCACGCTCAAGAAGAAGGCGTAGAGTTTTGCTTTTTGCAAAATGCCAAAAGAATTTTAGGGGATGAAAATGGCAGAGTGCGCGCTATGGAATGTATAAGATATGAATTAGGAGAGGCTGACGAGAGTGGGCGTCGCAGCCCCGTGGAAATTCCCGGTAGTGAGTTCGAAATAGAAGTGGATACAGTATTGGTAGCCATTGGCAATGGCTCTAATCCATTGATCCCCCAAACCACTCCAGAGATTAAAACTGATAAAAGAGGTAGAGTCTTAGTAGAAGAACTGACAAATAAGACTTTTATGGAAAAAGTTTTTGCAGGAGGTGATATCGTACTCGGAGCCGCTACAGTCATACTAGCTATGGGTGAAGGTCGAAGAGCGGCAGCGGCTATAAATGAGATGTTAGTGTGATTTAAATCACATTTTAAAGTAATTATCACTTAATTGCCATAATATTTTATAATTTTATCTTAGTGAGAATGTTTATGAATTATAAATTGTTTTGGATTGTGCTTTTTTCAGCACTAGTAATGGTGTGTGCGCAAGCTGCACCAGATAACCAAGATACTGTTAGTCTAGTAAAAGTAGAGATGTCTGAACCTGTTGCGGATGAAGTTCCCATTGCAACTTTGACTGATTCTTTGATAAATGCAAAACTAGATTCAATTTCCAAAGTCTTTGAAAATAAGTTTGAACCGCAAAAGCGAACAGAGCAAGAAATATCAGATTCGGCGCAAAAATTGCGCGATGCTGTAGCTGAAGGTAAGTACATTTCTCGTTCTAACTACGATAAATCAAATTTTGATCATTGGAAATACGATTCTTTGCTTCAAGAACGCAAAAAAACAGAAGTAAATGGAGATTGGCATACCAGTGTAATCCCTCATGGGCATGCTTTTAGAGATGCATCTTTGAATTTTGCTAAAAATGATACTTTGTATTCTTCAACTTTTACCTATGCAGATAGTGGCCGCTATCATCAAACAGGTGAATATGCTTATTTAGCTCGTTATCGCTTTGATTCAGATAGCACTTACCGCTCTCGTGAAGTTTTTCCAGATCGCAATGTGGTGCGTTGGGATTATGTGCAATTAAAAAATAAAGGTGATACTTTAAAACATCATTTGTATAAATTGGAATTTCGCGACTTGATGGATAATTGGTTAGATGCCATTCAAGAGTTTGACCGCATTCCACCAGAGAGATATCAACGGGGTAAGCGAGAAAAAACTGTAAGTAAGCTAAAGCATCGAAGTTAATTTTATATGCGTAGTTTTTTGATTTTAGTGCTACTATTGGCTTTATCCATAGTAGCATTTTTTGCTAATGTGGCCTTTGGTGCAAGTCCCATTACTTTTTCAGATTTATGGTCTGTGCTTTTTTCTAATAACTTCGACCCGATTTTAGGCCAGATAATATATGATTTGCGCTTACCGCGGGCCATTACTGCAGTAGTGGCAGGAGTGGCTCTTTCTTTAGCTGGTTTAGTGATGCAAACGGTGTTTCGCAACCCTTTAGCAGGGCCTTATGTTTTGGGGGTTAGTAGCGGGGCTAGTTTGGGTGTGGCTTTAGTGCTATTGCTGGGTTTTGGCAGCATGGGGATTTTACCTGCAGCCACTTTGGGTTCGTTGATGGTGATGTTAGTGGTAGTTTTTGCAGCTCGACGCACGGTAAATACGGTAAGTTTATTAGTTATAGGCCTAATGATTGGTTATTTAGTGGATTCTTTGGTTAGTTTAATGATCCATTTTGGAGACCCTGAGAGATTGGCGTCTTATGTAGGTTGGGGTTTTGGTAGCTTTTCACGGTGTCGAGGCGCTGACCTTTTGAGTTTTAGTAGCATAACTATCATTGCTACCTTAGCAATATTACCTTCTTTAAAATATTTAAACAATATTTTGCTGGGTGAAGAAAGTGCTCGAAGCTTGGGTTTTTCATTGGCAAAGCACAGGGTATGGGTGCTAACTATGGCTTCAGCCTTAGCGGCTGCCGCCACTGTTTATTGTGGTCCCATAGGTTTTTTAGGTTTAGTAGTGCCACACTTAGCTAGGCATTTTTTTCGCACCGCCGACCACAGAATTTTGATTCCAGCGGTAATGTTGATAGGCTCCACCATGGCTTTATTTAGCGGATGGGTGGTGAATTTACCCACCAAAGGCGGAGCTTTACCTTTAAATGCTATTACAGCTTTTTTAGGCGGTCCTGTGGTATTATGGGCTATGCTCAAAAGTCCAAGAGGGGTGGATGGCTAAGAACTTTTATACTAAAAATTTGTGCGCAGGTTATAAGTCTAAGACCAAAGAATATGCTGTGGTAAAAAAAGGTGATTTAACCTTTAATCCTGGAGAATTGGTTTGTTTAATTGGCCCTAATGGATCGGGGAAATCTACTTTATTGAAAACTTTGGCAGGCTTGATTCCTCCATTGCGTGGTTCAGTGTATTTAGGAGGGAAAAACATCCAAGAATTGAGTGCCAAAGAAAGGTCTAGGCAGCTAGCTTTGGTGCTTACAAGCTTTCCTCGTGTACATGGAATGACCGGTTGGCAAAGCGTGGCTTTGGGGCGATCTCCCCATACGGGCTGGTTGGGAAGCTTAAAAGAAGCCGATGAACAGCAAATACGGCAAGCTTTGCAAATTACGGGTTGCGAAAAACTCGCCCACCGTTTTGTAGATTCCATGAGCGATGGCGAAAGGCAACGCTTAGCTATTGCTCGCGCTCTGGCCCAAGAGGCAGAAATCATTTTGTTAGACGAACCCACGGCTTTTTTAGACTTGCCCCACCGCGTGCAGCTTTTCGTATTTTTACGCAAACTAGCTCGAGAGCAAAAGCGTACAGTGGTGCTAAGTATCCACGATTTGGAGCTAGCATTGCGTTTTGCCGATAATTTGGTGGTTATAGATCAGGGATTTTTGCATTCAAATTTACCCGAAGAGTTGGTGTTAAATGGTACTATGCAAAAGGTTTTTTCTAAGGATGAGGTGCAATTTGATGTGCAAACGGGGAGTTTTAAGGTAGATGAAAAGAAATTACGGCCTATAAGTTGCGTGGGAGAGGGCTTAGCTCAATATTGGACGCAAAGAGCTTTAGAACGTCATGGCTGGGTTTTAAGGGAGGGTGTTTTTCCCAGGATAGAAGTGCAAATGCGCGCTTCAAATGTACTATGGAAAATGTCTTTAAATCAAGACCAAGAATCTGAGTTTGTAAGCCTTAAAGAACTGCTGCATAATTTACAGGAATTTTAAAAAGAATTATGAAAAGTATTACTCAAAAAATATTCTGCACTGCTTTGCTATTAATATGCTTTTCTTGTTCCCAGGCTCCTGTAGTGAAAAAAGAAGTTTCGCAAAGGTCATTTTTGTGGTCGGTAAACAATGCTAAAGATACTTTGTGGCTTTTGGGATCTATACATTTAGGTAGAGAAGAGCTTTACCCTTTAGCCCCAAATATTGAAAAAGCTTTTGCCATTAGCCAAGAATTGGCGGTGGAAATGAATATAGAAGAAGACAATACTGCCCACGAAGTTAATTTATTATTACAAAAACAAGGAGTTTTTCCGCCAGATAGTAATGCGGCTATGGTTTTAGATGCGCAAACTTTAGAAAAAGTTGATTCTATATGCGAAAGTTGGGGTTTACCTGTAGGGTACATGCATCAGTTTAGACCGTGGCTCATGGCGGTACAATTAAGCGCACTTGGGGTAGAAACTTTGGGTTTAGACCCTCATTGGGGTATAGATGTGCACTTTATGCGACGGGCGCAGCAGCGGGATATGCCAGTTTTGGCGCTGGAATCAGCTAAAAGCCAGGTAGAGGTTTTCAAGGATTTAGACCAAGATGAAGAAATAGAATATTTACAACAAACCTTGTTGGAGTTAGATGACCTTGAAAATCAGGTGGACAGCATGCTGTGTTTTTGGCGAAGTGGAGATACATTAGGCATGGAAAAGTTTGTTTTGAATTCCATAGATTCAGTGGGGGACAATTTAAAAAATAAGATTTACACCCAGCGCAATATTAAAATGGCACAACAGATTTCTCGGTGGATAAAGGAGAAACGTAAAGTTTTTGTGGTGGTGGGAGCGGCACATTTTGTGGGGCCTCAAAGCATTTTACACTATTTGCGCAAAGAAAACCTAGAGGTTAAACAACACTAATCTTCAATACTTTTTTTAATTTGGTGCATAATATGTTCTAATGAGTCATTGGCATAGTCCGCCAATGAGCCTTTGGGATGGTTTTTCAGATAATATTTAAAAAGCCCCATGGCGCTTTCCAAATGGTTTTCGTTTTTTGCAGCGTCGGCTATTTCTACTAGAGTTTTTCCAGCATCTTTTATTTTACCATCTAAAACCGAAGCTGTATGTAAACACCATCCTGCTTCGCGGAAGTCTTTTTGCTTTAAAAAATTGTTTCCAATAAAGCTTAAAGTTGTAGGAGAAAGATTAATGCTGTGTCTTTCTTTCTCAAAAAGCAAAAATAATTGTGTGGCAAAATTACCTGCTTTAGCTTTTTCTAAGGCTTCAAAAGCTATAGGAGCTAGCTCTTTAGATCTGTATAGCTTTCCCAATAACATCAAAATTTTTATTTCGGCTACTAAAACAGAAGCATCTTCGGGGTGTTGAGCTTTCAAATTAGTGATTTGTTCTAAAGCATTTTTTGGGTTGATTTTAGAGTTTTTTAAAATCTCTCTGATTTTCGGTGTTAAATTGAGGCTTTGCTCTTGTTCTGGTTTGATAGTGGGCATTCCTATGGTAGGCCGTTGTTCAGCTTCTTGTCTAATAGGAGTTTTTGCATTGTTGCTCACTTTTTTTGCTTCACCTAAATCTAAGGGGTGATTACGAGCAAAAGATCCTGCCAAACGCCCAATGATTATGGGCCACGCAAAAAAGGGTAATGTGATGCCTGTAACTGCAATTAGCTTTCCTAAAGTGGGGCTTGCATTGTAGCCTAAAAAAGCGGCGATTCCCACAAAAGGTAAGTATAGGAACATAGGTAAGAAAGTAGAGCCTAAATGCGCTGCAAAAGTGGAAAGTAAATTTTTGCCATGCTTAAAAGGGAAAAGCATAATGTTAATTATATGAGAAAGACCGTATAAGCTACTATAAGAAGTAATTATTGCTGTATAGAGGGGTAAAAGGAAGAATGCGCTGACACCAAAGAGTAAGACAATAAAAAGGATGTTGGGATTAAAAGGCTGAGTTCCAGATAGATACATATTGTGCACAAACCACTCCAAAAACCCCACCCCCATAATTTCTTCTATGGGGACTAATGTTAAAACCAACACGGTGATGGGTAAGGTCCAAAATAGTGTTAGTAAGGATTGCATCATTGTAAAAAATGGCAGATGCATAATGGGGAATTTTTGATATAAATCAGCGTGGGGGTTACCACTTAATGAGCCGATGGTATAACGAGAAATAAAAAGAGATTGCAGTATTATCCAAAAAGTAGCTGTTAAAGGCAGAGGTAGAGTGTTAAAAAATAATTGCTGCATTACCCAGAAAAATATGGAAATTATGAAAAGAGGAATGATATTAAAAAGAGTTTCCACACCCGCAAAGCGAGCAGGAACTTCTTTTAATTCATTTGCAAAAGAATTTTGTATATCGGAAGACATCAAAATTTCATCCTAATGTTGTTTAAGCGCTTTATATAGAATTTAAACATAATTGATTAAAATAAGCAAGCTAAATGCAATAATTATGAAAATAAAACTTATTGCGGTAGCTAAAAAGAGGCCTTTTTGCATATCACGGTAGTTTTGTGCTGGTGGATCCGTGTCTAGGCCTAACCATAGGGTGTTTACTAATACACCTTGATTCCAAATAGGACCAGCTAAACGCATTTGTAAAGCACCGGCAAAACTTGCTTCGCTCCATCCAGAATTAGGGCTTGGAATCAGTTTGTATTGTTGCCAACCGATTTTAAAAGCTTTGATTCCGCTAAATCCAGGTAATAAAAAGGCAGTAAAAGCGGTGCAAAGCCAGGTTAAACGCGCAGGAATCCAGTTCATTAGGTCGTCTAGGCGAGCCCCTGCCCAGCCAAAATACAAATAGCGTTGGTTTTTATAACCCACGGTGGAATCCAAGGTGCTAGCTACTTTAAAAAACACCATGCCAGGAACTCCTCCTAAAGCAAACCAGAAAATAGGACTGAGTACGCCATCGGTGAGGTTTTCAGATAAGCTTTCTAAACCTGAGCGTATGCAAGCTCCGCCGTCCATGGTGTGGGTATCTCTGCCTACTATATAAGAAGAGAATTTGCGCGCGTCTTCGAGTTTTCCCTGTTCCACTGCTTTGCCAATGCGGTGCACATGTTTAAGCAAATCGCGCAATGCCAGGCAACTAAATCCCCAATACAAGTTCCAAACCCACCACGCAATGGTCCAGCCTTGGTATTGCAAAGCGTAGCTTACTCCTGCGATTAGACCCACAAAAATAATGAGCATTAGTATTACCAAAAACACTCCGGCAAAGCGTTCATTAGCTATGCGTTTACGCAAAAAAGTCTCGATGGTTAAAATACTGCTTCCCATAATGCGTATGGGGTGAAATTTATAGACTGGATCGCCAATTAAGGCGTCTAAAATGACTATTCCTATGAGTAAATACGCAGAAGTTCCTATTTCCATTTGTATTCCCAGCCTAATTCTATGGCGCGTACCACTAGTTTGCGTATATCAAATTGTTGAGTATCTTGTAGAAACTCTTGGTGCAAAACGGGGTGAATTGTGCTGTAGTTTTGGGCTTTTCCTCCCAGTTCGGTGGCCAGCAAGGCGCATTGCGCCACTAAGTTTTGCTGCACGCTCGCTTTGGGTAGAATCCCATACTGTTTGCGGTCTAGCACTGCGGCGATGGCGTAGGCTTGTGCGCTGACTCGAGGGTCATTTTCTAGCATTTGCAAAGAATCTAGCAAAAAGTCTGTTTGGGGCGCGTTTTGGCCTAGTTTTAACTGTTCTACCAAGTATTTGCGCGTTAAACCGAAGCGCCCCAAAGCGTAGCTCAAATGGCGAGTGCGCGAAGCTTCTAGGCCGTTTTGCCAGCGTAAAGCTTCTTTGACGGCGCTTTTTACGGCTAGGCCGATAAGCTCGCCCAGCTTGGAATGATGGCCGCACCAGTGGAAACGCGGAGAATCTGCCAGGGGGCAGATAGCGGCAATTTGATCTGTGCCAGTGCCGGTGGACAATGAACTGCTGTATTTACTGGGCACAGCTAGCTCTTGGAGAGCGGCGCTTTTGGCTTCGGTGGCGGAAATGGTGCTACGAACCAATGCGCTGGGACTCAGGGATTGGTGCAAAATTAAGATGATATTGATGGTTCCGCTAAAACTTTTATCGGCGGGAACAATGCCGTCTGGGCTTTCGTGCCATTGGGCGGGATCCCCGGCGCAACCGGCATTGCCTTCGACTCCTGCAGTGGCAATAGCTGTAACTGTTGTGTCATCGTAAGTTTGGGTGTTTATTGCAGCGTAATCCATATTGGCGGCGGTGGTAATGACGGCTGAGAGTTTAGGGTCTGTTTGGACTTCGGCGCAAACTTTTTGATGCAATTCTTGGCGACTGAGTAAATGCAAATCTTTTGCCACTGGGTGTAATGCACTGCCCTCACAGCATTGATTGTTAATCACATATTTCAAATCGCTGTGCAACCCACCATTTTCACTACTGCTGCTAAGCACTAAATGGGGCTGTTTTAGACTTATTAAAATAGAACGGTGAGTTTTTTGTGCTTTAAAGCTTGTAAAATCAGCTAAAATCATATTAATCTTCCATAAATTGGTAAAAGACTGAACTGTCGCTTAAGCCTAGTTCGGGGTGTAAAAAATGTAACAAATCGCTGAGTAGAAGGTCGGGGCGTACCATTCCCAATTCCCAAAACTCATTGCCACCATTTTTAGCTCTGCGTTTGTTAGGGATTAAAATATGGTTCTTCTCCCAAAAGCTAAAAAGTGATAATCGACTTTCATTTTTAAGGGTTTCGCTACGAGTGTTCCAAGGGCTTGGGTTTATCCAGTAATCCACTTGGTGAGCTTTTATAAAAAGCTCTTCGAAGTTGATTTTAAAAGAATTGCGTGAAGTGCTATGGGCAAACAAATAATCCGCTTGGGCGTCTTGAAGTAAACGAGCGAAAAAAGTGTTGCCCCCTGTCAAACGCCAGTTTTCCCCTTCAGATGTACCAGTAATTACTTTAGGGTGCTTTTTTACCTGGGTGGCCAAAGAGCATAACTCTAAATATTTGTAAGTGCGTAGTTTAAATACAGAATCTGCCCGGTTTTCGGTGCCAGTGAGTATTCCCAAAAGGCGTATCCATTCTAAGCGCCCCAAGGGATGAACTTCTTGCCAATCAGCTACGATTAGTGTAGGGATGTCGTTATCTAGCAAAATACCATAATCGTCGAAACGACTATCGCCCACGGCGAAGGTTAGCACCACATCGGGCTGCAGGCGTAAAAGCTGTTCGATTTGTAAGCTTGGCCCAAAGCCCACTTCGGCCACGGATTGTGATTTAATAGCTTGGCGTATGGAGGGGGCGTGTATTAAGTGCGCTTGAGAAACTGCTACCACTCGAGAAAGCAGGTCTAGTTCACTTAAAATCCCTAAATGCGTGGACGAAAGCGCAGCGATGCTATACACAGGGTATTCTATGAGGGGGTATTTCTGGAAGTTAATAGGGATTTTACATTCAGGGCAAGCTGGATTGCGCTTATCTTTTAAAATCCAACCATAAGTGGTGGATTTTTCATCAAAAAACTGTTCTACATGCAAGATTAAATAGCCTGGAATGGAATCTAAGCGGTAATTAACTGCATACTCGGTGCTTACATTTTCCGAAAAGTTCTGGTTTTGGGGTATTTCCGCTCTACAGGACCATAACAGCAGCATTATGCTACAAATTATTAGAGTTTTATTCATTTTTTTTGCTTTTGGGAGAACTTTTGCTCCATAAGTTTTCTCTTAAACCTTGGTTTTTAACGATCCAACGACCCACAACAAAAAAGTAATCCGAAAGTCTGTTAATATAAGACAAGACTTCTTTATCTAAGTGCATGTCATTTTCTATCATGCGCACTAAAATCCGCTCCACTCGTCTGCAAATAGCGCGGCATAGCTGGGCTTCAGCTTCTAATACGCTGGTTCCGGGTAACACAAAGCTTTTTAGAGGTTGTAAATCAGCGTTAAATTGGTCTATCCAAGCTTCTAGGGTGGCAATATCGTTTTTACTCACTTGGGGCATGTCTTTCCATCGTTTTTCAGGGGTGGTGGCAAGCATGGTTCCTAAGTCGAAAATACGGTCTTGAATGCCTGCTAGTTGGGGCAATACTTGCTGTCGCACGGTTTTTAGCACACGATTTTGCTCTAAAGTTGCGCGTAATCTTCCCACTTGACAATTAAGCTCATCGCTACTGCCATAAGCTTCAAGGCGAAGGTCAGATTTACTGACCCTTTCGCCCGTAGCTAAGCTACTTTTGCCTTTATCGCCCCCTCGAGTATAGATACGAGTTAAATTAATGGACATAATAGCACCTCAAAAAGTTTTACCAATTAGCAATATGGATGCTATATGGGGGCATGGCGCCACCACTGGCTAAAGTTGTGAGTTTGTCGTTGGCAAAGACTTTAACTCCTGGATTGTTCATGCCGCAGTCACCTATATATAATTTTTGATTTTTGTTATCAAAAACTAAGCCTCCAAAAGAATCTTCGATGCCATCTATCTGCTTAACTTTTCCACCTTTTATGGACATATATACAACTCCAGCATTGCCGAAAGAATTAAAAGCTGTGATAAAGAGTCTAGCGTTTTTTTCGTCAAAAGTAATGTGCATGGGGGATCCACCTAGCTGTTTATCATAGGCTAAAGTGCTTACTTCTTTGGTTTTGCGATCCACTATAACCACTCCATGGGTGCTATCTCCAGGCACAGGACTACCATCCCAGGGCAAAACACCAGTGCATGAAACATAAATGTTGTTGTCAAAACTAACCATAGAACTAGGATTAAAAAGACCTAAGTTTACGGTATCTAGCACAGTGAGTTTAAGAGCGTCAACAATAACTAATAAACCGTTTAACTCATTGCTAAAATCACTTTTACGCCTTTCAAGGGTAATAAATAAACTATCGCCACTGATTAGCAAATTTTGCATATTCGGATGTTCACTACTAGGGTCATTATATTCACTTAAATCCAAGGAGTCCACAGCTTTTCCGGTGCTGAGGTCAATTTTAAGCAGGTGGGGTAAGTTACCTTGGGCTAAAAATCCATGGGCGGTATCATTTGCAGGAAAAACCATATCTAATGGGTTGGAGTTTTCAGGGAGCGAAACTTGATATTTGATTGAACTTTTGCCAGGTTTTTTAGCGTCGAGGCGTAGTAAGTTGTCTTTGCCAAAACTTTCTAAAACCATTAGCATATCTCCACGACCTTTTAGTTTGGAGTCTTGGTGTACTAAAATACCTTTGTCAACTAAGGAGTCTGCATTATCGTTTAGCCAAAGCAATTCGCCAGTTTGGTAATCTGAGGCCAGCACAAAAACCCGCTGAGAAACTTTGGGATCTTCTTTGTTATCAACTTTTTTCTTGTCATCGCTGCTAAAAATGCAGCCGCTTAGTAATGCGATTAGACCGAGGGTAAAAATTATGTTTTTGTTCATGATTGTTCCTTGTTGTTAAATTTTTTGGTTCCAGGTTAAATGAATTTCACGGCCTGGAGTAGGGTAAGTTGAGTGAATGTGTTGATAGTCGCCACCACGCAAGTTAGTGGCATTAAGACTGATGCGAGCAGTGGTGAAAATATCCCAAGAAACACCCAAATGATGGTTGTCTTGTGGGGGGATTTCCATGAGGTTAGCTTGATCGTGATAAAGTGTGGATTTCCATTCGGCACGATAGTTGAGTTCTAAATTCCACGGGAGTTTAAAGTAGCTTTCCGCGCTTAGGGAAAACTTAGGCTCATTGGGAGTTAATTTATTGTGATAATGTTTTGGAGCAGATAAATTACGGGGATCTTGCCAAGTGCCATGTAAAACAAACTGTGCAAAACTTGTGGGTTTTGAGTCTAGGCTTAGTTCTAAACCCCAGGTGCGATTTAGTCCCATATTGTGAGGTTTAGCAAAACCTGCGGCATATACATATACGATTCCGTTGTTTACTTCGGTGCGAAATGCGGTGGCGCGTAAAGTAGTGTTGTGAATGTGCGCTGCTGTGGCTGCTTCAAAGTTCCAGCCTGTTTCGGGGTTTAAGTCATAATTGGGTAAAATGCCTAAATGTGTACTGTATCTCTCGGTTAAATCGGGAATGCGAAAGTGCCGGCCAATAGATATATTAGCTCTTAAAGGACTGTTTTTGGCACCAAATCCCATGGCGGCTTGGGCAGATTGATGCCATAAATAGTCGGTGCGCGCCTGCATAGTGTCAATGTATGTGGTTTGTAATATTCCTCCAGGGTTATGCTCTCTAAAAGCGCCAATGTGGTAAATACCATTTAAACTTAACCAAGAAAGAGGATCTACAAAGGCTTCCCAGGCACTGCGGGCAAAACTGCGATCTAAATCCCACTTCCATTGAGCGTCGGTTTCAGGATATTGACGCGGGCTTAAACGCTCGTGACCAGCCAGCAAATGCCATTCTCCGCCCCAATGATCTTGGCTTTGATAAACCAGCCGATACGATGGTTCAATGCGCAAATCTACGCTACCAGATTCTTGGTATTCCATACTTCCATAAGAATATCCCAAAGCATCTAAGCGGTTGGACCAGTGCAAAATGTTTTTTTCAATGCGGGTATTAATCTCCGCTTCGTGTTGCCACGGGGATTCAAAATTATTACTGAGCCATTGTACGCGCGGTTGAATCCATTGTTGCTTAAATCCCGAAACCTTGGTTTGGTGATCTTCGCGTCCAGGGCTGCCTCCTTGTTCTTGAGCATGGGAAAACATTAATCGCCAAGTGTGGCTAGGTTTAAGCCACGACCAACCGTGCGTTCCGCTAAGTTCGTTGTATTGGGCGTTGCGTCTCTTTACCCAGCGATCATCGTCTAAATTGTATTCGGTGCCGTTGCGATCTAAAAAATCATAGTCATTGTCAGAAAATCGCCAGGCCAAAGAAGAGTGCCATTGCACACTATCGCGCAATTCACCAAAAGCGCTTAAAGCGGCTTCCCCAGTGTGATGACTACCGTATCCCAAAAGCAAATTAGCTTGTTTTTTTAAGCCTCGTTTGCTTACCAGGTTGATAACTCCCCCCAAAGCATTGCCTCCAAAGCGCGCAGGAACTTGCCCTTTCCAAACTTCTATGCTTTCAAGTTGGTTTAAGTCTATGGCTCCTAAGTTTACTGTAGAGTTGGCGCCATTTCCCAAGGGTACGCCATCTAGGCAAATCAATACTTTGTTGCCCGTAACGCCTCGCACCGAAATAGATTGCAAACTACCCATGCCTCCCATACGGCGACTTTGGATGCCGGGTAAAGTAGCGAGCAAGTCGGCGATACTCATTCCTTGTCCTTGCCAAGCTTCGGATTTAATGGTGGTGGGAGTTCCTTGGGCGCTTAAAAGCGGTGCTTTTTGCACCAAACGCATAATACCAAGGTCTTGAGTATTAGAATCGACTTGTGCCCATAAAGGGGCAACCATAAATAGGCACAAAAAATAAACAAAGAAAAACACCAGTGCCCAAGGCGTTTTTCGGATCTTAGATGTCTCGCGCATCAGTTCCTCTATGTTATGCACCATTGGTGCTGTGAGCGAAGTAAGTAGGTGTTCTGACTCAGGGATTGTTCTACTGAGGCGCCTTCCCAAACTTATGTTCAGTGGCTTTGCCTGTTCGTCCTCCATTACAGCGGCGGGACCGTTCTCGATTTTCACGAGATTCCCTCTTACGACTTTACAAGGATAATTAAGCAATAAAAAAGTGTCAATTTATTTTTAACCTTTGCTTTCGTAATTAATCTTGGTATTATTCTTTATGGAAGAGGTGAACATAAAAAAGGTGAAGACTAACCATGAAAAACTTATTTCAATTCAAATCCATTCAAAACAGATTATTAGTATCGTCATTGATCTTAGTATTTGTAAGCATTACAGCCATAGTGCTTTATTCCATGGTTCGCACAACAAGATTGCAAGAAGAAAGCATTGAATTATGGGCAAACACCGAGGCTGAACGCTTGGCTTTAGATGTGGAAACTGATTTAGAGTTGTTAATGGGAACAGTGCGCCAGTTTGCTAAGTCGGCGGAAGTGCTTTATGATTTACCAGCAGATCAAAAAGAAGACGCTCTAAATAAATTAACTATTGGCATGCTAGATCACGGTGTAAAAGCATCTTATGTAGTATTTGAACGAGGAGAATATTTCGCTGAAGAACGCACCAGTGCTGGGAACCATTTTTATATGTGCTATTTGCTAAATGAACAGGGAAAAACTGTCATAGAAATGCCTAATATGGAATATACCATTACTGCAGAAAATGAGTGGTACACCCTTGCAAAACAAAGCAATAGAGAGGCAATTTTAGACCCTTTTGAATATGATTTTCACGGTAATGTAACTTGGTTAACATCTCTAGTGGTTCCAGTGAAAATTAATGGTAAATTTGTGGGAATAGCTGGGGTAGATATTGATCTAACTCAACTGCAAGACAAAATGAATGCATACTCTCCATTGGGGGGCTATGTGATTTTATTGGGCAATAATGGTTTAAGGGTTTCTCACCGTAATCCACAGTTGATAGGTAAGCTAATAGGAGACGATGTTCCCGAAGAACAGCCAAAACTGTTAGAAAGCATTAAAAGCGGAAAGACTCACAGTTTGGTAAAAACATCGCTTTTAGATGGTTCGCAATCATTATTAGTCTTTAAACCCATTGAAATTGGCGTAACCCAACACTATTGGTCTTTATCAGCAGTTTATCCTATTACAGATTTGATGGCCCCTATTAGGGATATGCGCAAGGCCATGATTGCCTTAGAAGTAATAGCTTTGCTTTTGATGGGAGTATTTATTTGGATAATAGGAATTTCTATAACAAGACCTATTAGGCGTACTGCAGATATCATGCGTGATATCGCCGAAGGTGAGGGAGATTTAACTCAGCGCATGCCCGAAGATCGCATAGATGAATTAGGGGATTTATCCAAAGCTTTTAATGTTTTTGCCTCTAAAATTCAAGCTTTAGTAATGCAAGTGGGGGAACGGTCAAATTCATTGGCTGGGGCTTCTGAGGAACTAAATACCCAAGCTCAAATGATGACTCGCACCGCTGATGCACTTAATGATCAAGGTCATCATGTGGCGTCGGCCATGGAAGAAGCAGCCACAGGAGCAGGTGCTGTAACCAATGCTGCGGGAAACTTAGCAGAATCCACCTCTAAAGTTGCAGAAGTGTCAAATTCCATGCAACAATCTTTAAAGGATATAGCCAAAGGTTGCGAAAGGGAGTTTGAAATAGCCAATGAAGCTAGTGCCCAGGCAGAAAATATGCAGGGCCAGATGGAAAACCTCACCCAAGCAGCGGAGCAAGTGGGTCATGTGGTGGAATTAATAGAAGATATAGCTGAGCAGATAAACTTATTAGCTTTAAATGCCACCATTGAGGCGGCCACCGCTGGTGAAGCGGGTAAAGGTTTTGCGGTAGTAGCAGGCGAAGTTAAAGATTTAGCGAGGCAAACCGCTGATGCCATTGGTAGCATAGACAGGGAAGTTTATGCCATGCGCAACAGTGTTGACGCCTCTAAACAAGGGCTTAGTCAAATGACTAATATAATAGCTGAAATTAACACTACATCAGAAAACATTTTAGCAGAAGTGGATAGGCAAAACCAAGCCATGTCTGGAGTTGCTCAAGTGGTACAAGGCTTAGATAACGAAACGAGCCATATTAATAGCAATATGAATGAAGTTTCCCAAGGCTTTCAGAGTGTGGCTAGCGCTGCTTCAGAAATGGAAAGCACAGCCCAAGAGTCTAAAACCGCTAGCCAAGAGCTACTTGCCGCTTCAGATTCCCTAGCTAGTTTGTCTGCAGAACTAAACAATCTAGTGGGGCAGTTTAGGGTTTAATTTTCCTACGGCAAGTGAACGCTCTCCAAAAAGGAGGGCGTTTTTGATATATTTATCTTATGCAAAAATATTTAGTTTTAATTTTGTCATTTTTGTTCTTAGTAGCATGTTCTAAAAATGAAAGCCATGAATGGTGTACAGAACGCAGCATAGCGCAAATTTTAGAGCTTGAAGGTACAACGCCTACCACATCGTGGTGTTCTACAGTTTTAGGCGATATTGTGTTCAAAACCACAGATCGGTGCCGCACAGGAGCTTATTATATAGAAGATGAAACTGGGGAGATGTTTTTGTGCAACCCTAATGCCGATGAAGAGGGTGAAGTTTTTGAATGTCATAAGAAAATTTTAGATTTAGGTACAGACACTAATCGACGAATAGCTAAAAAAGTTGAATTAGAATACTTTCCCGCCCGTGAATTATGCGGTGGTAAATTGAAGTGTGAGTGCCAAAATGGCTTCAGTGTTTTATATGTAGGAAGTCCTTAATTGTTGTTGATTGGTTACTATCGTAACCGAATAGCTTGTTTTTGTTTCACTTAGTTTCTTTTAAACATGTATAATATATTAAGAGATAATTATGAGCAAAAAAAAGAAAAACAAGGAATCTTTGCCTGAACCCGATGTGTTGCATTACACAAACTATCGTGTTTACTTGAAAGATTTTTATAACTGGCGGAAAAAAACATCTTCCGTGTTTTCTTTGCGTTATTTTGCTGAAAAAGCAGGTTTATCTAGTCATGCACATTTAAAATTGGCCATGGATGGTACTCGCAATGTCACTAAAAGTACCGTAACTAAAATAATTGTGGGTTTGGGGCTTACTGGAAAAAAAGCTGAGTATTTTGAAAATTTAGTTTTCTTCAATCAGGCTAAAGATAGCGTAGAAAAGCAGATTTATTATGAAAATCTCGTTAAATGTACTCCACGCTCTCGTTTTCGCAAGTTAGAAGATACCCAATTTCGTATTTTTAGAGAATGGCATCATATTTTAATACGCGAGATGATTGCTCTTGAGGGATTTAGTGCAGCACCAGAATGGTTTATGCGCCGCATGCGAACTAAATTGAGTAGAGCAGACATTCAAGATTCATTAAAACTACTGCAAGAATTAGGCTTAATAACTAGAACTCCCAATGGTTATAAGCAAAATGATACAAATATCACTACAGATGACGAGGTTCAGTACGACTTAGTCCGTGATTTTCATGAGCAGATGCTTAAACAAGCTTCTTTGGCTATGGGAGAGGTGTCAGCAGAAGAAAGAGATATTAGTTCATTAATTTTCCCCATTAAAGCCAAAGAATTTCCTAATTTAAAGAAACATCTGCAACTTATGCGAAAAGAGATATTAGATTTCTCTGCAGATGAAGGTGAAGGAGATGATATAGTCCAAGTGAATATACAGCTCTTTCCTCTAACTAGGAATTGATATGTTGCGTAAAAAAATATTGGCGGCTTTTTTAGCTAGCTTCTTGTTTTGGTCCTGTTCTAGTGGCGATTCTGTGCAAAATGCAGGTACAGAAATTGGTAATCCTATGGTTTCCATGAGTGCACGGTTTAGTCTTGCCCCAGGTGAAGCTTATTTTGATTTTTTAGGAAAAGTTATTGCCATGAATGTAGATTCTGTGCAATGGCAAAAAGTTAGCTTTAATCTTAAGCGAGTGTCTTATTTTGGCAGTTATTATTACTACATACCTATAGATGCAAGTGTAGGTACTATTTTATGGCCTAAAAACGAAGAGGATCCTTCGGTACAGATAGATTTGCTTAATGGTGATAGTTTAGAAGTTAATTTCCAAAACATAAACATTCCTAGTCGTAGCTACCTCAAAGAAGTAGGCTTATTATTGGATTTGTCCAAACAAGAATTTGTTTCTCACTATATTCCTTTGGATGCACAAGTTAAAATCATTTTGCCAGATTCATTGACATTGCGATTGCGTTACCATCATGCGCAAATTATCAACGATTTATCTCGTTCTTCTGAGGAAGAGTCGCCGAAATATGATCTTAGTGTATTATTTCACCCTGAAACTTGGTTAAAAACAGTGGACTTTAGCAATGTAGAAGTTGAGGAAAACCAGGAAATAATTATCAGTGAAACCAGCAATGCTGATTTATTAGATAGTTTGGTAGCATATTTCCCCAAAGCTTTTAATGCTACTCGCTACCAGATGATTGTTGGTGGCGAAGAAAAAGCCTGGGAGATACAAGATTGGGCGGTGAAGCAGTTTGATAAACCCAATGGAGAAAGGGTAAAAAACGGTGATTTTAAAGAGTTTGGAAATTCATGGGTTTTCTTAACCCAATTGGACGGTGTAGCCGACACTATGGTTAATGACAATAAAGTTAAGATTAGTGTACATGAACCTGGTACCCACGATTATTCGGTGCAATGGATGCAAGAAGATATTGAAATAGTCCAAGGTCGTTGCTATGAGCTGAGTTTCGAAGCGTGGTCCGATGTGGAGCAAACTAATATTTTGACTCGTTTAGGGCGCTATATGGCACCCTACGATAATTTAGATCATGGTAATATGAACTTTCGAATTCATTTGCAAACCACACCAACAAAGCATTCTTTGCAACTTTGCGCCAAAGAAACCACGCCTTTTGGGCGTTTAGAGTTTAACCTTGGTTTATGGAAACGCACGGTTTGGCTGCGCAACATAAGCTTGGTGCAATTACCTTAAGCACTTGGTTACAGCAGTAACCAAAATCAAATATACTCCAAGTTGCAATATGCCAACTGAAACTAATTTAATTGTATAAACTAGATGAGGTTGATTATGAAAAAACACATTTTTAGCTTAATAATATTATTAATGAGTTTTGGTTTTGCCGCTGAAATCCACATAAATCATTTAGGCTACCATCCCCAGGCAAACAAATGGGCGGTGATTCCCCACGGTGGAGCTGATTCTTTTTATGTGCGCGACGCTCTATCCGATAAGGTTGTGTTGCGCGGGGCTTTGACTAAACCAGCTTTGTGGAATAGTTCCCAAGAAATGGTGCAAAAAGCTGATTTTTCTAAGCTCACTGACGAAGGTTTGTACATCATAGAAGCCGTGGGAGAGAGTCGTTCCATGGCTTTTCGCATTCGCAAAGATGTCTATGCAGATGCTTACCAAGATATTCAACGAGCTTTTTACCTGTGGCGCGCCAGCACAGAAATCCCCGAAGAACACGGCGGGATTTTCGCGCGGGAATTTGGTCATCCCGACGATGATTTAGCCTATCACGAAGATCTGGATAAACCTAAAGGCGCCACTCGAGATGTATCTCGGGGATGGTACGATGCTGGGGATTATGGAAAGTATGTGGTAAATGCAGGAATGTCTGTGGCAATGTTGCAATTATTTATGTATTTGCACCCAGATTGGACGGGAGATGAAATTTTAAATATCCCCGAAAGTGGTAATGGTATTCCTGATTTATTTGACGAAGTACGGTGGGAGTTTGACTGGCTTTTAAAAATGCAAGACGATGATGGTGGGGTGTTTTTCAAAGTTACGCCTAAGAACTTTTCGGGTAACGTGATGCCTGCAGATGATCCCAGCGTGCGTTTTGTAATTGGTAAAAGCACTTCTTCTACCCTGAACTTTGTGGCTATGACTGCCCAAGCCTATAGGCGTTACAAAGACATTGATCCCGCTTTTGCAGATACTTGTTTAGCTAGAGCCAAATTAGCTTGGGCCTGGGCCAAAAAGAACGATAAAATTCCTTATACCCAGGGTGCGAACAGTAAATTGTTTAAAGATGTCCGGACTGGTGGTTATGGAGATAATAGCTTTAGCGATGAGTTTTATTGGGCTGCAGCGGAACTGTTTTTGTCCACTAAAGACAAAAAATATAAAGAAGAATTAACTGGTAATTTCAAGGTTAATACTGTGGGTTGGAACAGTGTAGCTTCTTTGGGTATTTATTCTTTGGCATTAGAGGCAAAAAGCATTGATAAGGATTTGGGAGATTCATTGGCAGAAGTGGTGCTGGCAAAAGCAGATGCAATGCTCACAGAAATTGAGAAAAGTCCCATGCGTTTGCCTAATTTGTCATTTTATTGGGGATCCAATGGTGCGGTGGCTTCAGCAGCGGCGACTTTGTTGGTGGCACATAAATTAAGTGACGATTTATCTTACCTCAAAGCTGCGGGGGAAATGGCGGACTACTTTTTTGGCAAAAATCCTTTAAATCGCAGCTATGTAACAGGAATTGGATACAATTACCCTCGTAATCCCCATGCGCGTATTTTGATCGCTGATAAAATCCCAGAACCCATTCCCGGTTATGTGGTGGGTGGTCCCAATGGTTCGGGCGGAGATGGTCCTTTAGATAGGTTGATTAATACTGGCTGTGCATCAGCTAAATGCTACACCGATGACACCAAAAGTTATGCTAGTAATGAAATTGCCATTAACTGGCAAGCTCCTTTGGTGCTTCTTATAGGAGCAGTGGAAGCAACATTAGGAGAAAATGAAAGTCTTGCTAAGGGCGAAGTATTTGCTCCCGTGGTTTTGGCTCAAAGCAGTGCGGGTTTAAATGTAGAACTAGAACCCCAAAAAGACTCGTACCAAATTGGAGATAGCGTGCGAGTAAAAGTCAAAGAAAGTGGCGATATTAAATTTAAAGATTGGATTGGCGACTTAGCTGGCAATAGCGGCGATACAAGTTTCGAAGTTACTGGAGATATGTGGCTTAAAGCTCTTGGAGTGGAATACGAAAAAAGCATTTTGAAAAATCGTAAATTTACAGACTCTATAAATCACTGGAAAAGCTCTCCTTACAATTCAAAGCAAGACGCTTATGGCGATGCTAAATGGGGTGAAGATAGCTCATTGCAGCTGAAAACCTATGAAATTGGCAAACAATTAGGGCAAGTTTATACAGCCCAACATGGTTTAACTTTAGTTAAAGGAGTGGATTATACCATAGAAGTTGAAGCTAAATCCAATAATGTGCGTGATTTGGGGATTAAGTTAAGTGATGGAACTAATTTATTTGCCCAACGCACGGCGGTACTCAGTGCTCGTTATTATAAATATGCCTATTCCTTTAAAGCACCACGCAGTTCAGAAAATGTTTCACTGCATTTAGAGGTGGGTTTAGATACTAGCACGGTAAATGTTAAGTCAACTAAACTTTTTGCTACTAAAAAGCCTTTAGCTGAAGATGAGTTGGCTGATGGTGTTTTGCACGCTCCTACTCAAAGGAATTTGGGGGCAGTGATTAAAGGAGATTATTTGCATGTAAATGCTTTGTTTGGCGATAATTTAAAGTTGGAAATTTTTGATAAACAGGGTCGTATGCTAGGACAAAAGCATCATATTAGTTCTACTGTGGCTTTAAAAGAGTTAGTGCCGCAAAAAAATATGGGAATTTTATGGGTGCGGGTGCGTAACCACTCTGGTCAACAAGTTTTACCCTGGGTTAACAAGTAATATATGACGATATTATACAATACCATAGGTTATCATATAAACGCTGACAAATTTGCTTATTGGGCGGGAGAAAATTCTATCCCAAAGCAATTTGTGGTGCGCCAAGCTGATACAAATACTGAAGTTTTACGCAAAGAACTTCCACCTTCGCAGTTTGAAGCTCTTTTTGAGTTAAATTTGCAACTATGCGATTTTAGTGAAATAAGAGAAAAAGGGGAATATATTCTCGAAGTGGGGGATTTTCAGCAGAAAATTGTCGTGGGCGAAAAGCCTTGGGAAGTTTTGGCCCAAGGGGTACTTAAATCATTTTATTTCCAGCGGGCGAGTATGGAGCTAGAGCCGCAGTTTGCGGGTAAATGGGCTAGGCCCGCTGGGCATCCCGATACTGAAGTTTTGATTCACGCCAGCGCCGCCGAAGCTATTTTACCCGAAGGCGCAGTGATTTCTGCTCCCAAGGGCTGGTATGATGCTGGAGATTATAATAAATATATCGTAAATTCTGGGATTAGTGTTTGGAAGATTTTGGCGGTGGTGGAACATTTGCCCCAATTAGCTTCAAAAATATCTTTTAATATTCCGCCAGATGAACTTCAATTGCCCGACTTATTAGTAGAAGTTAAATGGAATTTAGACTGGATGTCCAATATGCAAGCCCCCGATGGAGGTGTGTATCATAAGCTTACTAATTTGAGCTTTGACAGCATGCAAATGCCTCATACTTGCCTTAATCCGCGCTATGTGGTAATGAAAAGCACGGCAGCGAGCTTGTATTTTGCCGCATCCATGGCCCAAGCGGCGAGAGTTTATAAAGAATATATACCTAAAGTGGCAAAGTTTTGGTTAAATCAGGCGGAAAGAGCGTTTGCGTGGGCTTTGGACAATCCTGAACAGCATTATGTACAGCCCGAAGATATTAACACAGGGCCTTATGCAAACTCCCATACCGACGACGAGTTGTATTGGGCGGCTTGGGAATTGTGGATAAGCACGGGAAAAGATACTTACCAAAAGCGCATTGCACCCCAAGCATTGACAGCGGAGCTACCCCAGTGGTGGAGTGTCAGCTCTTTAGGGGCGATTTCTGCAGCTATGGTAAAAAAGGACCAAGGAGCCCAGGAGCATATTTTACAAATGGCGCAACAGTTGCGCGCCCAACAAAAGCAGTCGCCAGTGCATTTGGCCATGCAAAAAGATGATTTTATTTGGGGAAGCAATGGCATAGTAGCCACTCAAGGGATGATTTTGTTGATAGCAGCTCAGATAAGCTCAGAAAAGCAGTATATCCAGGACGCAGTACGACAATTGGATTATTTGCTGGGAGTGAACCCTTTAGAAAGGAGTTTTGTCAGCGGTTTTGGTAAAAATCCACCGCGCTTTTTGCATCATCGGGTTTCAGCTGGTGATGATATTGATGAACCCATTCCCGGTTTTTTAGTGGGAGGTCCTAATATTGAGCAGCAAGATGCTCATCGTTTAGATCCTTACCCCAAAGATCCACCTACGCTTTCTTATGTGGATAAGCGTGCTTCTTTTGCTACCAATGAAATAGCCATAAATTGGAATGCTCCTATGGTTTATTTGCTTTGGGCTGTAGAAGAACTCTTGACTTATTAGGGGTAAATTTGATAGAATAAAAGCATGCTTGGGCTACAATTAATTTTGAGTACGCTTTTAGTGCTGCTTACGTTTTTTTTGTTGAAAAAAAATCAGCGCATACATAGATTAGAACAAAAAAAGAGCAAGTTAGACAAAGAGCTGAATTTATTTAAAGATATTGAATCTTTATTGGATAACAGCCAAGAGATGTTGGGTGTTATTAATTCTAATGGCGATTTTGTCTATATGAATATCAGTTTAGCCAATACTATTGGTATTAACGCTACTGATGAAGTCAAATATGACATATTTAATCTTTTTAACACTGAAAACTCTCGCAATAGCGTGGAAAAATGGTTGAATGGAGCGCTAATCAAAGGTTCTGTTCATGTTCAAAGTGAAATGATAACCATGGAGCAGACTCAACTGTTGTCTGTGGATATCAGGGTTTTTGCTTTAACTCCCCAAGTTCAAGACTCTTATATGGGTGTCGCTATCAGAGATATAACTGCTGAAGTTCATAATATCCAAGAAAGAGAAAAACATGAAAAACAGTTAGAGAGTTTAGTGCAACAGCGCACGCATGAGCTAGCTGAAATGAACAAACAAGTATTAAAAGAGTTAAATGAACGGCGTTATTTGGAATCTCGTTTGGCAAAAACGCAAAAATTAGAGGCCATGGGGCAATTGTCGGCAGGAATAGCTCATGAAATCAACAATCCCATAAATTTTGTGAATATGAATATTGATGCGTTGGGCTTATATGTGGAGGAAATTTTTGATAGTTGTGAAAGCCAAACTTTAACGGAGCAGAGAGTGGAATATTTGCGGGAAGATACTAAAGAATTAATACAAGAATCCAAAGCTGGGTTAAACAAGATTACTGAGATTGTCCGTGGCTTAAGATCTTTTGCTCAACCAGAATCTGGGGAGAGAGCGCCAGTAGATATCAAAGCTATGTTAGAAGAATCTTTGCTTATGGTAAAAGGTCAAATGAAAAGACATCAATTAAAGTGCGAGTGGGGGGAAACACCGCCAGTATGGGGTTCTGCAGTGCAGTTATCTCAAGTTTTTGTGAATATCTTTTTAAATGCCCTTGCAGCTATGGAAAAGTCAGGAATTTTGAGTATAACAACTAATTTTCACGAAAATAAAGCTGTTATTCAAGTAAAAGATACTGGTGTAGGAATAAATGAAGATATGGGAAACAAGCTTTTTGAGCCTTTTTACACTACTAAAGGAGTGGGGGAAGGAACGGGTTTAGGTTTGTATATTTCCTATGGGATTATCAAAGAACACGGGGGCGAAATGACTTATTGGAAAAGAGTGGGGCCCGGCACAACTTTTCGCATAGCTCTGCCGGTGGATTTGCGTGCCACTCATAGATCATAACTTACCATTTTTTTCCGCTAGTGCGTGCTTCAGCTTTGGGCAAGTCTTTTAACTCTTCTTCGGCTTTGGCGATTTCTTCGGTAGGGTGGTCGTAGTTGACAATTTCTCCGTTAAGATATTTCTCATAACCTTGTAAATCCAAGAGACCATGACCAGATAAAGTGAAGACGATGGTTTTTTCCTTGCCTTCTTCTCTGGCTTTAATAGCTTCTTGGATAACCCCAGCCACAGCGTGGGAAGTTTCGGGAGCAATGATAAATCCTTCGGTGCGAGCCCAGGTAACAGCTGCTTCAAAAGCGTCTAATTGGTTGATGGCTCGCGGTGCCATTAATCCTTCTACTACAGCTTGACTCACGATGGGAGACATACCGTGATAGCGCAACCCGCCAGCATGGATGGGTTTGGGCACAAAACCGTGACCTAAAGTGTGCATGGCCATCATGGGGGTCATACCAGCAGAATCGCCAAAATCGTAGGTGAATACGCCTTTGGTCAATGCTGGACTACTGGCAGGTTCGCAGGGGATAATCTCAATATCAGCACCGTGGATTTTATCTCGGGTATAGGGGAAAGCTAAACCGGCGAAGTTACTGCCGCCGCCAGCACATCCAATTACAATATCGGGCTTTTTGACGCCAATGCTAGCGAATTGCTTTTGAGCTTCTAATCCTATGATAGTTTGGTGTAGCATAACATGATTAAGTACAGAACCCAAAGCGTATTTTGTAGAACCTGTAGAATCTTTAACTGCTGCTTCTACTGCTTCGGAAATAGCCATACCTAAAGAGCCAGGAGAGTTGGGATCTTTGGCTAAAAATCTGCGGCCAGCTTCGGTTTCCGTGGAAGGACTGGCTACACACTCTCCACCCCATGTGCGCATAAGCATTTGGGGAGTGGGTTTTTGGTCAAAACTGACTTTTACCATAAACACTTTACAGTCTATACCCATAAGTTGGCAAGCTAAACTGAGAGCGCTGCCCCATTGACCTGCACCAGTTTCGGTGGTAATGGTTTTGGTGCCCGCTTGTTTGTTGTACCAAGCTTGGGCAATGGCGGTATTGGGCTTGTGTGAGCCACCCGGTGAAACAGATTCATCTTTATAATAAATTTTGGCTGGAGTTTTCAAATGCCTTTCTAACCATATAGCGCGACGCAGAGGAGTGGGTCTCCAGCGCATTATATGCTCGATGATTTCTGTGGGGATATCTATCAAAGGCTCTGTGGAAAACTCTTGCTCTACTAAATTCATAGGAAAAATAGCTGCGTAGTCTTCGGGAGCGGCAATTTTGCCATCAGGTCTTAATGCAGGATGGGGTGCCACAGGCAAATCGGGTACTAAGTTGTACCATTGTTTTGGAATATCTTGTTCAGGAAGGTTGATTTTTATAGGTTCCATTTTATCTCCAACAAAGTTATACAGTATCAATTTAGCAAATTGTAAATATATCTCTATTCTTATATAAAGACAGCCTTAACTAAATATTAATTGCTTTTTGTTTTTTATTACTTAGCTTTGGAGTATCCAAAAACAAAGGGACATACACAACTTTTAAAAGGAACTTTTATGAAAAATTATAAACTAATACTTAGTCTAGCTATGGTAATATCTTTGGCCATGTTTTCTTGTACAGGGAACAATTCTACAGGAAGTGAATTAGATGATCCCAGCGATAGTACAACCGTGGATCAAAACGGCGAAGTTTCTAGTGACTCTGGAGATGGTTCAGAAAATTCATCTAGCAGCGTTGTAACTGTTTGTGGGTTTGAAACTACCGACAGTGAGTGGAGCTATGTGGTGAAAACTGCTGATGCTACGGAAGAAGGAACCACAGAGTTAACTTATCAAATTGAGGGTGATAATCTTGTGATATTGCAAAAAGAAACTACTAATGGAACGGGTTCTTCTATGGTTTGTGGTTTACAAGGCAGTACAGAAAATGTTATGGACTTTTATGATGATGGCAGTTATATCAAAATAACCAAATGTGAAGGCAGGACATTTATAGGAAATATAACCATAACTAAAGAAGGCTTTTTTGCAAATAATTCTTTAGAAGATTTCCATGCTACGGTGGTTAATTCATGTAAAATAGCCAATGGTTTAGCAGAAGCTCCAGAGATTTCCACGGCAAAGCTTGTAACGACTTGCGATTTCAGTGTGGAGACAGACTTTTGGGAATATAGCTACGGTGATTCCAGCTCTTACACTACCCAGGGCTATGTTTTTGATGGCGAAGATATGTCAAGTTATAGACATGAAATAACTGCTATGGATTATGCAGAGTGTCTTGCTATTACTCCCATTGCAAACGAAAACACTCATTGTATCGATGCGGGTTTGCTAAAGAGATCTGGTAGCGGAACAAGTGTTACTGCTGAAAAGAAACAAGGGTTTTTCGATGCCAGGCAAAATGACTGTAAAGAGTACATAATTGAAGATGAAAACGATGATGAACTTGAGGGCGATGATTCCGAAGAGGAAACTGAAGAAATAGAATAATAAATTTTAAATTAGCTGTATAAGAGCTGGAATTGGGCATATTATAGCCTAAGTTCAGCTCTTTTTTTTATTGCTACATTGCGGCGCACTTAGTTTATTAGCTTGTCAGTACAGGAAGTGCGTTATGTGGTTAGTTTTAACATTTATTTCCGCCACTTTTATAGGAATATACGAAGTGGCGAAAAAGTTTGCCGTAAAGGATAACGAAGTATGGCTTGTGCTATTTTTTACTTCATTGAGCGCAGCCATAATATATGCGCCTTTTATAGTGCTTTCGCAGCTGCAACTTTTGCCCCCTGATTTTATGCTTTTTGTACCGACTATGACTGGAAAAGAGCATGGTTTGGTGCTGCTTAAAACTTCCTTGGTGCTGTGTTCTTGGGTGCTTTCGTATTTTGCGCTTAAACATTTACCTATAACCATTGCAGCTCCCATTCGTTCAACTTCGCCTTTGTGGACTATTTTGGGAGCTTTGCTGATTTACCGTGAAAGTCTATCAGGGCAACAATGGTTGGGGGTGGTGGTAACATTGGGCTTCTTTTTTATGTTTTCCCAGGCTGGAAAAGCAGAAGGAGTGAATTTTCGCACCAATAAATGGGTGGGACTAGCTCTGTTAGCGGCGATGTTTTCGTCATCTAGCGCTTTGTTTGATAAGCATTTGATACGCAATATTGATAAAATTGCAGTACAGGCGTATTTTACTCTATATCAAGTGTTGCTTTTGGCTCCAGTGGTATTTGTGATTCGCCGTACAGCTCCCCCCAGCACAAGTTTTCAATGGCGTTGGGCCATTCCCATTGTGGCAGTGTTCTTATTGTTAGCTGACTTCTTCTACTTTTCGGCACTCAATCAACCAGATTCACTTTTGGCGGTGGTTTCCACCATTAGGCGCGGCAGCGTGTTAATCACTTTTGCCTTGGGCGCTTGGTTGTTTAAGGAAAAGAACCTATGGCGCAAAGGGGTGTTTTTACTGGGTATTCTCGCAGGATTGATGATATTATTGCTGAGTTAGAGTTAAGGTTAATCCTCTAAACTCTCCAGAAATTCTACATCAGCAAGGTCTTGTAATCTTCCGCTACTTTTTTTATTAAGGATTAAGTCTTCACGGGCAATCACGGCGATTTCAATACCATCAACTAACACTCTTTTTCTGCGCTTGTAGCATTGGACAATGTCTATGCCATCTGCTTTATTTCACCTCATTTTCGTTTAAAAATTTGATAAACTCTTTGAACTCTTCCGGTAGTAGCTTCGGTGGAGCGCATTAGGCCGCCTGTACTTTTATCCATTTTCATTTCACCACCTCGTGATGGGGCTATGTTTTTCCATGCCTTCTACTTGGCGCATATACCATTGCTTGCGCAGGGCGTTTTTTGCATCTTCGTCTAAAGTCAGGCTTTGGCGGCCAACTTTTTGCATATACATATCTAAATAAGTCATTAAAACTCCCGCCGCCACACTTACATTCATGGATTCGGTGACGCCATATTGAGGGAGCTTAAAATGCGCATCGGCTTGGGCCAAGGTGTCGGGATGGTTACCGTGATATTCTGAACCCAAATAAAAAGCTGTGGGCTTAGATAAATCCAAGTCTAAAACCGAGTTTTCAGTGTTGGTACTAGCTACTGCAATGGTATAACCTAGCTCTTTTAAGCGGGTAAAACAAGTTTGCCTTTGCTGATATAAATGCAAATCCATCCATTTAATCGCTCCTTTTAAAATAGATTTATTGACATTATAAGGATTAACTTCTTCGATGATATGGGCATCTTGCAAACCAAAAACTTCGGAGGTGCGAATCACTGCAGAAATATTGTGAGGATCGTAAAGGTCTTCAAGCACCATGGTAAAATGTCGGGTGCGGAAGTTGAGAATGCGCTCCATCCATTGGCGGCGGTGTTCAGTCATTTTCACATCGGGTAATAAATCGGCGTTGGCAGAAGTTGGAATCATGTTTATTTATCTAGAGAAGGCGGTTTATATTGTGAGTTTTCTACCACTTGGTTAAATTCAGCCAGTTGTCGTATTAATATCGAATTGCTTTTAAAAGGTTCGTAATTAGCTATTTGTTCTCGTTCTCCTTGGCCGTACAAGCGAGCGGACTTTTCTATATGATTTACAATTTCGCGGATTTTTGAAAGAACCACATTGCGGAACATATTCATTTCCATTATGGTGTTTAAAATCCCATTGGCGGGAAATACCGTGGCGCGCAAATCATAGTCTAAGTGGTTTTGTTCTACCTGGCGATAATCTAGGGTCATCATGGCCATGCCCCACAGTTTCCACATCAAAACTTTGGCGGTGCCTTTGCCCCAAAACAAGTTCAGCCCATCTACGCCGCTACTATCAGCAAGTATCCAGTTGAATTGACCTTTAAGGTTTCCACCATTATCGCCGTGAAAATACCATTTATTGCCAAATGTATAGTTTAGAGTGTAGTTAGTTTCTTGGTAAGCGTTAATCAAATGCGCAGTAAAAGGCATATTGTCCATTAAATAGTCCATCATGGCTTTATTAATGGGAAGTCTGCCGCTGACATCGTAATTGACGCGTTGTCTTTTCCCTAAATATGAGTTGATTTGCAATGATGCTATGCTATTGGGGTTTACGCCTCGTTGCAAATTGTTGAGCACAGGTGCACAAAATTCTTGGTTGTAGGTGATACCTTTTTGGGCTTGTTTTTGTTTTTCAGTACAGTGGGGAATGTGGTGTTGCAAGCAGTTCCAAGTTACGCTACAATAAGCAGTGGTATCTAGCATGCCCTGGGCAGCAACTAGTCCAACAAACAGGGGAATGTAGCGCAATAGTTTAAACATATTACCTCATAGTGAGACTATCTAAACTTACAATATTTATATCGCCCCAACCCAAAGAATCTAACTCTACTTGGTTTACTGTGTCTCGCATCTGTAGTTGTTCTAGAGGACCTACTATGGAAACTGTCATTTTAGTGGGGTCAAAGTATTTTTTGATACAGCGTTTTACATCGTCGGCACTAACTTTTTGGATTTGTGCAGGAAATTCTTTGAAATGTTCGGGAGAACGCCCCCAAACCTGGGATTGGGCTAAAGCTTGAGCGGTGGCGTGGGGGCTATTGAATGTTCCTGGTAAACTTTCCACCAAACTTTGCTGGGCAGAGAGTAATTCTTTTTCTGTGGGACCTTCCGCAGCGAGTTTTTGAACTTCTTGACGAATAATTTGCAGTGCATAAGCAGCGCTTTCCACTTTGGTTTGTAAAGCTATGCCTGTATTTCCTATTTCGTCGTAATCCGAGCGAGCGTAAGAATATACAGAATAGGCTAGGCCTTCATCGGAGCGTACGCGGGTAGTCAATCGTGAAGTAAAGCCCCCACCGCCCAAAATATAGGAAGCCACAGCGGTGGGATAATAATCAGGATGAGGGCGTTTTACAAAGGGCTGTTCCATGCGAATGTTAGCTTGGGTGGCTTCTTTGTCGCATACATATATACCAGGTTTGTTTTTGTAAATTAAAGGAATAGTAGGGTTGGGCTTTTCAGTTGCTTTAGGCCATTTTTGCACCCACTTTTGTAAAGTTCGCAGCATAGAATCTCGTTGAAAATTACCTGAAATAGCTATAACCATTGGGATGCCGCTAAAACGATCTGCAGATAAGCGCACTAAATCTTCACGACTAACTGCACTAACTTCGGTCTCTAAGGAGCTCCAGGTACGGGCATTGCTTTGGTACATGGCGTAGCGATGCAAATATCGCAACAAATCAGCGGGACGGTCATAGCGGTGTTTTAGGTTTTGCAAATACACGGTTTTTTGCAGTTCTAAGCGAGTAGAATCAAAAGTGGGTTTAAAATACACATCCTGGAGAATCTCGAGTACGGTACCAAAGTCTTCACTTAAACTTTGCAGTTCTAAAGTCGAGTGATAGACTCCTAAGTTGCCTGCTATACCCGCTGCTAAAAATTCTAAAGTGTCATCAACTACAGTGGCACTAAATTTGTCGGAGCCACCGCGTCTATACATCACATCGAGTAAAGATACTGCCGCCACTTCTTCAGGTTTTTGCGGTGATGTGTTTTGAGGCATAAATACTTTTAATTGTATCCATGGTAAACTAGGATCTTCTACCAAATATGCGCTAACTTGGGGGTTAAGTTGCACTAAATAGTCCGGGCCATAGGGAGGAGTATAGCTAAACTCAGGGTAAGAAATTTGACTGTAATGGGCAGGAATATTGTGGTTGCTAGTATTTAACTTTTCGGTAATTGAAACTTCTTTGCTTTCTGTAGTCAATACAGGTGGAGTTGCAGGTTTGGAGCATGCCAAAAGAACAAAGCTAATGCTAAAAATCAGGAGTTTTTTCATTTTACGGTTCCTCCGCTTTCATATAACCTATGGTGGCGCGATTTCTTTGCAAATATTTTTGTACCGCTGCTTGTACTTCGGCAGGGCTTATTTGTGCTACTTCGTCGAGCCAACGATTTACCAAATTCCAATCACCATAGAGTTCGTAATAAGCCATGATAGTAGCAACATGCTCCATATTGCGAAATGAGCGGACTTGGCTCGCAATAATAGAGTTGCGTACTCGTTGTAATTCACGGTCGCTCACGGGTTCATCGGCTAGCTTTTGCAGTTCTTCCCAAACGATTTTTTCCACTTTTTGATGCTCTACGCCTTCCCGTAAAATGACACTCAATTCAAAACTACTCATGTAGGGTTTGATATTGTTAGCTGCTCCAGCGGCTACGGCTAATTGTTCTTGTTCTACCAAACGCCGATGTAAACGACCTGAACGGCCATTGAGTACATTTTCGGCTATATCTAAAGCAAAAATCTCAGGACTTCCTACAGCAGGTGTGTGAAAAAGCATGTCTAAACGAGGTTTAGAGTCGTTGCGGCGTACTACCAAACGCTTTTCTCCGGCGGCCTCGGGTTCATTCATTATTAAAGGTGGGAACTCACTGCCCCGAGGAATGGGAGCAAAATATTTTTTTATTTTAGGAATGAGCTCTGCACTATTAAAATCCCCGGCAAAAACTAAGATAGCGTTGTTGGGTTTGTAGTATTTTTGATAGTGATCTACAGCTAATTCTCGGCTATAATTGTTAATATCTTCCGCCCAACCGATGGTGGGAATACGGTAGGGAAAAGCTTCGTAAAAAGTAGCTTTGAGGCTTTCAAAATAGCGACCAGTGGGGGAGTCATCGTAACGCATACGGCGTTCTTCACGGACCACATCGCGTTCAGGGTAAAACTCCCGCAGCACAGCGTTTTCCATGCGATCGGATTCTAGCCATAAAAATAATTCCACCTTGTTTTTGGGCAAAGTAACATGATAAGCAGTTACCAACGCCGAAGTATAAGCGTTAAGTCCTGTACCGCCGGCGTTGAGGTAGCTTTCCCACAGTTCATCTTTAATGAACAGTTGTCGGTGAACTTCTTGGATGGAGTCATGTTGGGCAATAAAGCGAAGGGCGCTAGCGCTATCTTGCCGTGCAAAAGCTTCCCGGGACAATGCGCGCAAAGAGTCTTCTTGAGCCAAAAAAGCAGCATCGGCAATACTATCGGTGATGCCAATTTTTTTGGTGCCTTTAAATAGCATGTGCTCCAACATGTGAGCCAAACCTGATTGTCCAGGCTTTTCATGCACAGAACCAGTGGCGTAAAATAACCTACATGCCACCGTGGGAGCTTGGGTGTTTTCGTGAAGTAAGACGGTTAAACCGTTATCCAACACCAGTTTTTCTGCCTTAAGGTTTACTTTAGCCGCCCAAGAAAACGGGATGCAGAGTAAAAAGCCTAGTAGAAATATCTTTGAGCGCAATTTAATCTCCTTGTTTAATTTCCTCCAAGAAATCAATTTCTTCGCCTAACTCAGGACTGACAATATTATAAGTATAGCCCTGTTCAGTTAAAAATAGTTGCCTATTCATAGAAAACTCTTGTTCTCGAGAATCTCTACTTACCAATGTATAAAAGTATGCAGAGCGACCGTCCTTTTTGGGGCGTAAAACTCGTCCTAAGCGTTGGGCTTCTTCTTGGCGGCTACCAAAAGTACCAGAAACTTGTATTAAAATATTGGCATCGGGTAAATCAATGGCAAAATTTCCCACTTTTGATACGATTAAAGAAGTAATTTCACCGTTTCTAAAAGCGCTGTATAGTATATCGCGATCTTTGTTTTTGGTTTTACCAGTAATTAGAGGAATATCGTATTCAGCCGCAAAGTCGTCTAATTGGTCTAAATATTGCCCAATAATTAACACCCTATCGGTGGGATCTTGGTGATGATTTAAAATTTGTTTGGTAATTTTAATCTTTTGGGGATTGCAACTGGCGATGCGTATTTTTTCGCGCATTTCTGCCATGGCGTATTTCATTTTAAGATTTGTATCCATGGGAATACGAATTTCACTACAAATAGCTTTGGCAATCCAGCCTTGACTTTCGAGTACGCGCCAAGGAATATCGTACTTTTTGGGACCAATCAGCGAAAAAACTTCGGTTTCTTTGCCATCTTCGCGAACGAGGGTGGCAGTTAGACCTAGGCGACGAGTGGCTTGCATTTCCGCAGACATGCGAAAAACGGGGGCAGGTAATAGATGAACTTCATCGTATATCATCAAACCCCAGCGATGCTGGCTAAAAATGTCGAAGTAGGTTAACTCTTTAGAATCTTTACCGCGCCTTTGGGTTAAAATTTGATATGTAGCTACGGTGACAGGACCAATCTGTTTGACTTCTCCGCTATATTCAGTTACTTGATCTTCGGTGAGGTTAGTTTTGTCTATTAATTCTCTAATCCATTGCCTAGCTGCAGTAATATTAGGAGTTAAAATTAAAGTTCGGGTTTTAACTAGGGCCATGGTGGCCATACCTATTATGGTTTTACCAGAGCCGCAAGGGAGTACAATTACTCCTGAACCGCCTTTTTCGCTGCCTGAAGCATAAAAGACTTGGGCGGCTTCTTGTTGATATTGCCGTAATTTAAATTCATCGCCAGAATCTAATAAGTGAGTGCGCAGCTCTATATTTAAAGCCTCTCCTTCTACATAGCCCGCTAAGTCTTGTACGGGGAACCCTGTGTTGGTAAGGGCCATTTTGATATGACCACGCAAAGCAAGTGGTACACTTATGCGATGCTCATCAATTTTTTTACCCAAATATGTCGCCACAGATTTATTGCGCTGGATTCCCATTAGCATGGCTTCGTCTTCAGCTTCAAGTATCAGACTTTTGCCTTTCTTATAAAGCTTAAGGCGACCATAACGGCTCATATATTCTTGAACTTCTACCACCACGGCAGCGGGGGTTTCAAATTTGCCAAATTCTTCGAGGCGAGCTAAAACCTCATCGGGGGTTAAGCCTGCTGAAGCTGCATTCCACAGGGATAAATGTGAAATTTTGTATGTGTGTAAGTATTCTGGACTTTTTATAAGCTCGGTAAAAGGTGCGATAGCATCGCGCGCTTCTTCGTAGCGTTCATGGTTGACTTCAATTAGTATTTCAAGGTTACTTTGTATAATTAAGGGACCAAGAGGATTCAAATAACACCTGCATTTTATTAAAACATGCCTTTGGGGCATTAAGTTATAGTTTTACCACTAAAATCAACAGAAAAACGCTGATTTAGAAAGGCAAAATACAAATTTAGTATTGTATTGGAAAGTTGTGGCTTTAGGTGGACTCATCTAAAATCATAATTAAATTCCATTTCCCCTCAGTGCGTTTAAAAAAGTAAGAATAATAAACGCCATTGTCGTTTCCAATCAAAGAAACCACCCTTTCGTCGGTATCCCGAAGCTTTCGGGTAAAAGAATCAAAAAACCTAACTTGAAAACCTGAACGCAAAAGACGGAAATCATGAAACTTCCATCCCTCTGCTTGGATTTGCACCGTATCAGCTTTTTCTGTATCCATTCTTATGGTAATAGAAGAGAGTGGAAAAATAATGCGTTTTTTTTGGAAGTCTGGGCTTTCCTTGAAGTTGTTAAAAAAATCTTCAAAAGCCTCACCCTTGCTCTGCGCCAAACAAGGAGTTAAAGAAAAAACCAGAAGAATGTACAGAAGCTTTCTCATAAATCTTATTTAAACATAAGAAAAAAGCAACTTAAATACTAGAGTTTTAATGTGTTTCTTGGGTCCATCCAAAGTGTTTTACTTGTAAAAAATGTAAATCCCCCTTTTGGTCGGTGCGTAAAATATCATTTTTCCGAGACTTTCCCATTACTAGTTGAAGTCTATCTAAAACCTCTTGTCGAGGTAAGCCCCAGGGGTTTTTGCCCACACTAATGGCGGCAAAAAAAGGGTTTACTGCGCCTACAAAAGCTACAGACGAAGAATTGCCAGAGCCGTGATGGGGAACGATGAGTATATCACTTTCAATGCTGTTGTTATATATTAATATTTGTTCTTCTTCAGCAAAACCAATGTCGCCAGTGAATAAAAACCAACCATGTTGGGGAGAGCCGACTCTTATAACTAAGCTACTAGGGTTTCCTTCAGCAGTGTTAGTGTGAATTTGTGGCCAAAGTACCTGGGCTTCTAGACTATTCCATTGTAGATTTTGCGGGCCTTGAAGTTTACGCGTGCCGATTTGCTGTTTTTGGGCTGTTGAAATCAAAGTTTTGCTAATGTAGGCGTAGCCATTATCGGGACCATACCAAAGAGAATCCACAGGAAAAGCTGTTATGATTTCTGTTAATCCACTGTAATGATCCAAGTGCCAGTGAGAAATAAGTACTCCTTTTAATTTCTTTACATGGTGTTGTTTTAGAGTTTTTTCCCAATTAAGGGTAGAGTCTCCACCTGCATCTAAAAGCCAAAAATCACCTTGACTTTGCACCAAGCAAGATAAGCCTTGGCCCACATCAATTACCACTAAACGGTTGGGGTCATAGTTATGATAATTATCGGTACAACGGCAAAAAAGAATAATATTTAAGCAAACAAAGAGCTTAAAATATCTGTTTATAATTTTAAATAAAATAGCTTCCATACTTTATTTGACGATAAAAAAACCTTTTTGTGCACATTTTTTTAAATTTTAATTATGGCAAGTGGTAAAAGTTTAGCTAGCTGGATTCGAGCACCCTACGAAAAAGAGAAACCTTTTTTGTCGCAAATCCCTCGTGAAGCTCATGATTTCTTTATTTTAAAAGCTAAAATACAAGAATTCGATGCGGGGGAAAGCATATTAATAGAAGGAACCGAAGGGAAGCATTTTTTTGTATTGCAATCTGGTCGTGCTCAAGTGTGTGGTGAAGTTTATAAAGGGCAAACCACAGAGGTTGCTGTACTCGAAAAAGGATCTTGCTTTGGCGAAATGTCACTTATAAGCGATGAGTTTACAAGCAACACAGTGTTAGCCATGGAAGATTGCACTGTGCTATTGATGAATAAAGCCGATTTTGTGAAGTTTGTGTCTGATAATCCAGGGGTATTAATTTTATTATATAAAATTATGGCCGATCGTTTAAGAGTTAAAAATCAAGCGTATAGTTCTATATTGCGCACAAGCTTAATGGGGCATGGAAAGGTAATTCCTGTGGAGGATGTCGCACAAACTTTTGAAAAAAATGCCTATACAGCTACACTTTTTGTAAATAATGACGATGAGGGGGGCTTCTTGGCGTTTAAAAAGGGTCAATTGTTCTGTGCTCAAACAGAAAACGCTGGCGGAGCTGATGCGCTAGGGCAAATTTTGGCCTGGGGAGGCGATGTGTTTTTCCGAGTAGATGACACTCAATTACCTGACAAAGCTAATTTACCTAAAGCTAGTACCACGAGCTTAATTTTAGACGCCATGCGCTACATTGACGAAAGTGGCCGGTAATTATTAAGCTATTCTCCAAAAATCCAAGCTTGCGGCGGTCCTTTTTTTATCAAGGGTCTATATATTTGTTGTTCTCTCCTTTTTGGGCTAACTTTTTTTGTGGCAGTTTTATTATTGATTAAATCTAAACTGTGCCATAGAGGGCTATCATCGGTTTCAATATCTACACTTAAACCTTTGGTATGATAGTCGCGCCAAAGAGGGGTGCGTATGCTAATGCTAGTAATGGAAGCTAAACCACTATCTGGGGTACTCCATCGACTTTGACCAATGCCTTTGCCATAAGTAGTTTTTCCAATGACGGTAATGTCCGGGCGCAAATCTTGTATAGCGCCTAAAAATATTTCTGCACAAGAAGCGGAATATTCATTGGCTAAAATGTGAAAAGATGATTTTGCTGCTACTCCACTTTCTTCATTTATGTATGTAATAGTATCTATGGTTGCTTCACCACGAGGATTAAATGAATGGGAGATTATATGGAGCAAAGGTTCGTTGGCTTCGATAAATTCATGGGCGGCGTTTACACAAACAGATATTTCTCCTCCGGGGTTGTTGCGTATATCTATAATTCGAGTTTTTCCATGAGAGTTGTTTCGCAAAATATGCAATAACTCTTCGGAAGTTCCACTACCATCTGGTTGTGTATGTCGTTTAAATTCTGTGACTTCTACAACTTCTACACCATCTAAAGTGTCTATAAAAACAGTGGGCACATAAACATGACCTTTTTCTATTTCTATTAAGAGCGTATCGACTCCATCATCTAGATATCTAAGCACTTTTAGATTTAAAATTTTGTTTTTATCACGGATTTTTTGAAAAACACTAAATGCACTATCGTGGGTAAGTTCAGTATCGTTTACCGCAATAATTCTATCCCAACGCTTTAATTCGCTTTTTCCTGCTGGAGAATGTGGATAAATGCGAAAGATTTCAATGCGCGCTGAATCGGCAGTGGGATTATTAATCATCTCTACCCCCAACGCCCCAGGAACTACGGTACTGGTATCGTGATGGCGTTGGTCATCTGCTTGTTCAGGGGGAATATAATAGGTGTATGGATCACTTAAGTAATTATAAAGATGATCAATGTCTTGGTAAAAACTCAAAGGAAAAATCTCTTTTTCGGCGTGTATATAAAGCCTTTCGAGCAACCAGTGGTTATAACTGAGTTCGTCAACTGTTTTTACAGGTTGCACAGGCATTTCATTGGAGCAGGATATTAAAAGTATTAATCCAAGTAAAAAGTTGTGATCTTTTAATTTAAAGAATTTCATGCAATCAAAATGTTAGATGGTGTTTTATCTTACTCTAAAGATAGATTAACTCTGTTTTAAAGTTCCAAATTAAAATCTAAGAAACTGAAAATTGGCAAAAAATGTAAATTTGCATTATGCAAGTACGAATTTGGACAGATTCCTTTATAATAATAGGTGAAATAGACACTTTAAAAGATGAACGGCTTACTGATTATATCCGTGAGCGCAAAGGTTTTATCGCGGTTACTCAAGCTAGAGTGCTAAATCACGGGGGCGAAGAACAATTTCGCGCTCCTTTTATCAATGTTTCTACGCGTCACATAGAAATAATCATGCCTGGAGAATAATTATGCAATATGGGAAAATTTCGAAGTTTCAAGCGGGCGTAGCAGTGCCAGTCTTTTCTTTGCGTTCTGAACAAAGTGAAGGCATTGGCGATTTTTACGATTTATTAGAGTTTGGTGTCTGGGTAAAAGATTGTGGTTTAGATCTTATACAGATTTTACCCATAAATGACACTGGCGAAGAGTCTTCTCCTTACAGTGCCCGTACAGCTTTTGCCTTGCATCCGGTGTATTTGCGCGTTTCTGAGATAGATGGCGCCGAAGTATTGCAAAAAGAATTAAAAGCTCTACAAAAAAAGTATAATAGTACCGAAAAAGTAAGTTTTTTAGAGGTGGTACGCGCCAAAAGGGAATTGCTTCACAAAATATTTGTGACCAAACAAAATTCTATTAAAAAAAGTCGTAAACTACAAAACTGGATGGCAAAAAACTCATGGCTCAAAGCTTATGCGGTTTATTGTACCCTTAAAGAACAAAATCAACAGGCATCATGGCGGCAATGGCCCGAATATCAAGACCCTAGCCCAGAATTGATTGAAGAGTTGTGGGAAAAATTTGCCAATGAGGTCTTATTTCATAGCTGGTTGCAATACCAGTGTGAATTGCAGTTAGAAAAAGTGGTAAAAAAGCTTGATAGGTCAGGTGTGAAGTTAAAAGGAGACATACCTATTTTAATTAACGAAGATAGTGCCGATTTATGGTCTGAGCGACAATATTTCGATCTTTCTAATAAAGCCGGTGCCCCTCCCGATATGTTTAGCTATACTGGACAAAATTGGGGCTTTCCCACTTACAGATGGGATGTTTTGGCTCAACATTCTTACAGCTGGTGGCGCAATCGTTTACTGCAAGCGGCTAAGTTTTACCATTCTTATCGCATAGATCATGTTTTGGGATTCTTCCGTATATGGACAGTGCCTGCCAATGAAATAACGGGTTTACTAGGTAAATTTAATCCGGCCATAGCTTTAACCGAGCAAGATTTTGTTAATCGCGGGGTTCCTGCAAGTACTTTGCATTATCTAACCCATCCAAATTATGGCTGGGACTGGTTGCATGAGCTTTTTGGTGAAAAAACGACAAAAGTTATTGAAAAATACTTTACAGAGATAGAATATGGTCGTTTTGAGTTAAAAAACGAGTTTTATAGCGAGCAGGCCATTGTAAATGCCGATGATAGTCAAGATGTTCGCGATGCACTGCTCAAAGTGTATTGGAATCGTTTATTCATCCCTTCTAGTACTCCCGAGCACATGTGGCCTTTTTGGTATTGGTACGATGCTCCAGTGCTTAAAACTTTACCTGAGCATGAGCAAGAAATTGTCGCTGAATTATTCACTCATAACGAATCCATTCAAGATTCCCATTGGGAAGAAATGGGTTATACTTTGCTTAAAGTTTTAGTGGATGAGACTGATATGCTCGTTTGTGCTGAAGATTTAGGTACAATACCACCCAGCGTGCCCGTGGTACTCGACAAATTAGAGATCTTATCTTTGCGCATAGAGAGGTGGGCGCGAGATTGGGAACAAAACGGACAACCCTATTATGACGCTCAAGAATATCCCCGTTTATCTGTGGCTACAACTAGCAGTCACGATACTTCAACTTTAGAAGGTTGGTGGCACGAAAAAGATTTAGATAGGAAAATGTATTGGGAGCATATTAAGGGTAAAAAACCTTTGCCTAATAAAATTAATGCTAAGTCTGCCTTGCATATTTTATCAAACTTAATGGCAGGGAATTCCTTGTTAGTTATTCCTGCTTTACAGGATTGGTTGGCTTTATCGGGTAAATACACCTCTGTAGATCCTGAAAGTGATCGTATAAACATTCCGGGTACTGTAGGACCACATAACTGGACCTGGCGTATGCCAACAACCATTGCTAGCTTGCGTAAAAATAAGAGCTTGCAAAAACTTATTACAGAATTAGTGCAAAAGCGGCAAGGGAGAAAATTATAATATGGATCTGTTTAATCAGTCCTTATACAAAGAATCTGGTGAATTGTTAAGAGGCGCTTCTCCTGTTCCAGGGGCTGTGCAGTTTCAAGGTGCTATGCAACAATTTTTACAAAAAAATGTATCGGATCCTTCTGGGGCTTTACTTCATGTTTTGGAGCAAAGTGTAGTGGCGCATCGTTTTGCTATGCTCCATGAGAATGAGCCGTTAATAGCGCTAAAGAAGTATGTAGAGTTGACTTTATCCCAAGAAAGTCGTTTGCGAGAGTTTACTCGCAAATGCGATATGCAATGGGGGAAAATTATGGGAGAACGCCCTTATTTTGATCGTGAAGGTCAAGAACCTCATCCCGACGATGAATATACATGGGATTCAGTACGCGCAAAATTGAAAGAAATACTGGCTTTATTAAAATAAAAAACGCCTTGTTTAACAAGGCGTTTTTTTGGAATAAGAAAATTACTATTTAGGTAGCTTAGCGTTTTTAGCTGTTTCTTTTAAGGCTGCGCCAGCTTTAAAACCTACAGTTTGAGATGCTTTAATGGTAATTTCAGCGCCTGTTTGCGGGTTACGACCTTTGCGTGCTGCTCTTTTTCTCACGGTAAAGGTTCCAAAACCGATTAGTTGTACAACGCCATCTTCTTCTACGCCTTTTTGGATACCTGCTAAAACTGCGTTTACAGCTCTTTCAGCAGCTGCTTTGGTTTCGATGTTTGCACTTGTATCGGCTAGTACAGCTGCTACTAAGTCTTGTTTGTTCATGAGAACTCCTTTGGTTGAAATGTTTCGTTAAAGTTATCTTAACTTATTTTTTGGGTGTAAACAAGTGGAAAAATGAAAATTCGACTAAATATTAGCTTTTAAAGGCTAATGTAGCCGTATTTTCGTAATAAATTAGAAAATCTAACTTGAAAAACAGCTGTTCTCTATTATTTTTTCACTTTTACCATAGTTTTTAGCTAAACGATCATTTAAGTTTGTTTTAAAGCTTATAGCTCTATCATATATGTCTTTGTCTAACATCTTTGTGTATAGCTTTGCGATAATAAGCAAGTACTAAGCAAGTAAATGGAATGGCTACAATTAATCCAAAAAAGCCTAACAGTTTACCCCATACTGACAAAGAAAGTAAAACCATAACAGGGGATAAACCAGTGATATTCCCCATGATTTTAGGGACTAAAAAGCCATCTTGAATAATTTGTACTATAGCATACACTAAAACCACAAGAAATAAAATTTGACCAATGGAAGTGTTGGTGTCAAAAGCGTGTAAAATCGCCAATATTGCCGCTAAGGGAATACTAGCGATTTGCAAGTAAGGCACCATATTTAATAAACCTACAAATAACCCAAAAACTATGGCTAAAGGAAGTCCAATTATGCTAAATCCAATGGAAAACATAACACCTACGGTAAAAGCTACCAATGCTTGAGCACGGAAATACTGACTCATGGCTTGATCAAAAAGTTTGATGAACTCTAGGATATCGGAGCGGATTACTGTGGGAATAAGTTCTTGAGACTGCTTTACAAATAGGTCATAATCTAGCAGTAAAAAGACTAAATACAGTAAGATAATGGTAAATCCTAAAATCCACAATAAAAAATTTAAAGTTCCAGACAAGATAGAGAAGGCGCGGGGTAAAAGGTTGGATATCGCCCCACCAATAACACTGAGGGTATCTTTTTGCTCAACTAAGTCAATGAATTTGAGACTACCTAAATATGAGCGCAACTTTTGCCAAATAGATTCAGGCATCCATTGAATAGCTTGCTCTGAAACACTTGCATCATAAATGGTACGTTTTAACAGGTCAGCTGCTCTAACAGCTTCGTTTTGTATTAGTGGTATCAAAAGCCATAAAGCTGTGGTTACAAAAACAAAGAGTGCTATTAACACTATGGCTACAGCTAGGGGGCGTGATTTGAGTTTGAGTTCTATCTTTTTTACAATGGGATTTAGGATGTAAGCTGCCAAAAAAGCAATGCCAAAGGGTATTAGTACATCGCTTAATTTGGCAACTAGCCAAAATAAGAAGCCCAAAATCGTCAGAGCTATAATTGCTTTGACAATACGATCTAAAGTCCATGGGGGTTTAGTGCTCATAGTTTAAAAATAACATTGTTTTAAGATTTTTTCCTGTATTCATTGGGTGTTTTCTTAAAAAAGTCTTTAAAATTTCTATTAAAATTAGAAATATTGCCAAAGCCAACTTGTTGGGATATTTCTGCCACTTGCAAGTCCGTAGTTTTCAACAATCGAGCAGCTTCTTTTAAACGAAGTTCAATGAGGTAGCTTTTGAAAGTTAAGCCCATTTCTTCGCGTAGTAAATGAGTAAGTCTATTGCGATTAATGCCAATAGCTTTGCAAGTGCTTTCTAAATTGAGTTCACTATCTAAATAATTTTCTCCAATAAAGTTCACGATTTCTGCTGTATCTTTTACACTTTGAGAGCCTAGAGTTAATTTTTTTGAGCTAGAATAGGCGAAGTTGCGATTTTTAACAAATTGCAACTCTTTTTCAATTTTTTTGCGTTGATTTTCTATGCGTTTAAGACTATAGGCACCTGCTAAAAATATTCCCGCGAATATAATTAAACCAAAGCCTAAAAGGCTGTTTTTACCCACGGCACTAATGCTTTTAATTTCTACAGTATCACTAAACCCCATCATCATTCTACTGCTGTTTTGAAAATCAATATTACTTACGCGCTCCAAAAACTTATTGCTTTGCTCAGCTTTTAAAAAATTTGATGAAAACCACCATTCTGGGATAACAAAATCTTGAATAGCTACAGAGTATGTGTCCCAACGGCGGTTTGTGGGGGTATGGTGCAAAAGGTGCCTATAAGAAAGCGAAGATTCGTTATTACTTAAATCGGGGTCGTGAGTAAGAATTTGAATTCGCAATTCATCGGAAAGAGTGCTGCGCAGAGTGACTTTTAAGGTATCGTATTTACTGAAATCCAAAAATTTAACTGGATTTTTTATCAAGTCTTTTTCGGTTAAGTCCAAACCCATGCCTGCATAAGGATAGGCAAAACCTGAAGATAATCTATAGATAAACTGGATAATACCGTGGTTTTCTAAGACTTGGGCACGAGAAGAACCGCCGTCAGCGGTGTCAGAATAAGCATAGATATAAAAATCGTTTCCTGGGTAAATTTGCAACTCTTTAGTGCGAAAGGCCATCCATGATAAGGCCATCTACAGCAAAGCTATCCCCAGGGCGAATGATATTAACTTGTTATTCATCTATATCCTATACTAATTTTATCTTATAACTTTAGCAATCTTTAGAACTTCTATAAAGTTAAGCGCAATAGCTATTTTTTGGAAGGAATTAAGCCTATGGCTATTAATGCTAAGATAAATAAAATTGATAATAAGATTTTTAAGTGAGTTTTTTGGGTTTCTTGAACAGAAATGCTATGAATTGTATAGGAAAGGTCTTGATGGGTTTTAGCTTCTCCAGTAGTGCTGAGTTCTAAGTAACCAACTTTTTCCCAGTGCTTGCTTGTGAACTTTTTTTCTTTATCTTTTTGCGCAAACCACCATTCAGGTATATAAAAGTCTTCGAGGCGTATGCCAATTTTTTGGCGCCCTTTTTGGAGTGGAATTTCTTTGCTAAGTACTTTGTAAGTGGAATATTCTTTGGGGTTGCTTAAATCTGGATCGAAAGTAAGTATTTTCACTTGTAATTCAGAAATATCATCACTTTCAACATCTATAAACAATGTGTCAACAAACATCCAGTTTAAGTGTTTGTCAAAATAGTCCCAAAGATTTATTTGCACCGCTACCCATGGTGCGTGCCCAGTTTCCCCTTGTAAAAACAGGGCTACCTGAAGGTTACTATCGCTTAATGTGGTAGTAATTTTTGATGGTTGTTCATCCCAGTTATGAAAGCTCTTAACATATTGGTTTGATTTAGGCAGAATTTGATTTAAATGGTGCGCATCAGTAGAAAAATGGAAGGTTAACAGCGAAGCGACTCCCACCGCAAAAAGAAAAAGATATTTTTTAAAATATTTGTCCATACCGCACTTTAGTTTATTTGATTTAGTAGATCTTGAGCTTTTTGTCCCAAAGTTTCTCCCTGAAATTCATTTTTTAGTCTTTGCAAAATATCAATGGATTTTTGAGGTTCGCAATCGTGTAAAACGCGTATTTCAGCTAACATTAGTGCTGCTAAGGGGGCTAGCTCTGAGTCCATTTTTGCGTTTTTTAAAATAATTTCCAAGCAGGAAATTGCTGTGTCATAAGCTTGTAAATGGCGTAACTTCTCTGCCCATTGGTATAAATCTTTCCCCTCAAACGGCATTATGACTTTTTCTTTTTTTATACTTTTAAAATGCACATTAAGCATAGATAAGTCGCTTTTATTTTTAAAAATAACTTTGTTAATGGCAGTTTTAAAGGCTTGAGCTGCAGCTTCTAGTTCTAATAAGCCAACTAAGCGCCAGGCATCATCAAAATGCTCTTGTATAGATAAGTTTTTGACTTTAGAAGTGTTTGGCGTTGATTGAACCGTTTCTTCTAGAAATTTGGGACTAAGCCAAAAAACTGTGGTAAATGTCAATGCATTAAGGATAAAAATCAATACGAAATTAGTGGGATTTGCTAAAACATTGATAATTAGGTCGATAAATAAAAAGATTGCTACGGCAGTTTTATAAGAAATTTTTATGGGGATATCTTTGATTTCCACAATAAATGTCTGGGGGTGAAGGCTAAAGAACATGCCTGCTAAAGCAGCAAGGGCTGGGCCAAGTCCCATATATAATTGTTGGGGAAACAAGTCGAAGTTGATAGTTAAAAGTGCATATAAGGAGCTTGCAAGGAACAGGGAGGCAAAGGGGGTTGCGTAGAGCCAGTTTTTGTTTATGGGGCTTTTGCGCAGTTTTCCATAAAAAATAAATCCCATGATTATAATAAAAAGCAAGTAAAGCCAACTAGGTTGTACCATCCATGAAAGTAAAAGACTAGTGGGATAAAACCAATGGGGACAAAGGACAACTTTATAGAGTAATGTTTTGTTTATAAAGGGAGTTAAAAATTCTTTCTTGGAACAGATTTGTTGCTCTTGGTTGGGCACAATACCTTGTTTTGCTAAGTCGTGTTTTTTTTGCGTATCCCAATAACTTTGAAATAGGAACTTTTGGTTTTCTAATTCGGGAATAATGCTTTTTTGCTCTGAGCTTAAGAAACCATGAAAAACAATAAGCAAAATAACCACCCATGTTATAGGGCTTTGTATTGTTTTTTTTGGCTGTAAGCGTGAAATGAGCTTTTTCATGAGATAAATTTAAAGTTTTGAAAATATTTGGTACAATTTTAGAAAATCTTGCAGAGTTAATTGCTCTGCCCTGATATTTATGGGAAAATTTAAACTGTTTAGCTTTTCAAGAACTAGAGGTTTAGGCCAAAAATGCGCGAGAGAGTTGGTTAGCTGTTTGCGTTTGTGGAAAAAACATTTTTGCACAAATTCAAAAAAAGCTTCTTCGTAGCCAACTGGTTTATGGCTTTGTAGCAAAAATGTTGCGGATTGGACCCTAGGGCGCGGGCTAAAATGTTCTGGTCCAATGGTGCGAAGGATTTGGCGTTTTTGCGCATAAGCCTTGGTCATTACGCTTAGAGAACCGTAGGCTTTGCTGTGCGGTTCTGCACAGAACCGCAGGGCAACTTCAAGTTGAGTCATTACCATGCCCCCTTGAAGTTGATGCAAAAACGGGAGAATCTTTTGCAAAATAGCCGTGGCTACATTGTAAGGCAAGTTTCCCACTATCCACAAATTTGGATGTTTAGCAATGAATCCAGCTAAATCGAAGTCCATAAAATCGCAATTATAAAGCTGGAGTTTAGGGGAGTCAAATTTGTTTTGTAATACGCTGACACACTCTTTATCTATTTCCACAGCGTGTAATTCAGCAATTTGTGGTAATAAATGTTCGCTGAGAGCTCCATGCCCAGGACCGACTTCTAAAACGATATCTGAAGGCTTAAAATCTATGTCGTGGGCGATGGATTTAGCCATATTATAATCCAAAAAATTCTGCCCAAATTGCCGCCGGCGCATTCTGTTCATAACAAAAATGTAGTATTAGTGTTTAAACTATGGTTTTAGTGTGCTTAATTCAGTATCTTAAAGCTTTGAATTTTGCTAGAATTGAGGTATAATAGGGCAAGCCCTTAGATGAAAAGTATAAGAGGAGAATTTTTGAGCCGAAAGTTGCTGGTTTTGCTTTCGCTGGTGGTGTGTTTGGTTAACGCATCCGATTCTACACTTATACCCTCTTTAGATTATTTAACTAAGCCTCCAGTGAGCGAACCTTTAAAGGGTATGCTTCCCAAAGGCGGTATAGAACAGCACCCTTCTTGGGGGTATTTAAACTTCCCCAAACGGAACATTGTGAATGAGCATGAAGTAGATTTCGCCTCGCGAGAAGTGCGTATTAAATCTAACTATGTAAATGCTTTATCCCAAGATACTGAAAATTTGTGGACTGCTTATTATCAAGAATTAACCTCCTATACCTTTGATATGTACGATGTGGGTTTACAAAATTTATGGTTAAACTCTTTGATAGGGCAAAAAGATGGTGGTCAAGATGGGGCAGAAGGCTCTTTATTTGATATTGCTATTCCCATAAATATGCCCGCATGGATGAAGGATTTAGGTTTAGATAAGCCCAAACTCCAATTGCAAGGACAAATGGATATTCGCTTGTTGGGTAAAGGAGTTTATGACGATGCTCCGGGAAGTTTGCAAAAATCACTGTTTCCTTCTCCATCATTGCATTATGAACCTAGCTTTTTGGTTAAAGGAAAAATAGGACGCCATATTACGGTGGAAGTCAACAATAGTGAAAGCGGTTTGGGAGTGCGCAACCAATTAAGGGTGATTTATGCCGAAGCCACCCCAGGAGAGTTTGAAGATTTTGTTTTGCAACGCTTGGAGCTGGGATCTACCTCACTTTCCTTACGGGGAACAGAACTTACGGGGTATTCAGAGAATCACCAAGGACTTTTTGGGGTGAAAGCGGACCTTAAATTTGGGGATTGGGATGTTACCGCTATTGCGTCTCAAGATGCTGGCAGCGCTGAGAGCTATACTTTGCGCGCTTCAGATCAAGAAAGCGAAATGCGTATTTTAGATAAAAATTTTGTGGGTTATAGGTATTACTTTTTGGACCATCGCTGGCGTGATCAGGCGGTGAGTCAAGCCGTTGCTAGGGGGGCTTTTGGTAATTTATCGCCCCCCACGGAGCTTAAGCTTTTTAAACGCAATCCCATCAATAACGAAAAAGATGTGCTTAAAGATATGACGGCTATTTACTACGATAGTGATGGCAAAGAGTATCGCAATAAAAGAGATTTGCGCTTGGTAGAAATGCGCAAAGGGGTAGAATGGGATTGGGATAGCCGTTCGGGAACGGTAAAAATTCTCACCGGGGGAAAAGGTGTGCTAATTGCAGCGAGTTGGGTGGGAGATTTAAGCGGTCGCACCAGCGCGGTGGTGCGTTCAGGACAAAATGTGATTTTAGTGCAAGATGACAATAATGGCAGTAATTTGCCGGGAATTGGAAAGCTAATGTTGCGCAATGTGTATCAGGTGGGCATTAATGAAAACAATGCTACGGGTTTTGTGTTGCGTTTTAAAGATCAAAATTTGAAGTCAGTTTCCAATGCTCTTACGATGTTGGGTTTGGTAGATAGCACCAGTGGGGCGGTGCGTTCTAATGATCCCGACATTTTTCCTAAAATAAATGGTAAATATACGGGAGAAATGTGGTTGCCTTGCTTGCCAGAATCGTGGTATAGAAATCAAAATATGAGCCCGGTAGAAGCCTCCAAGCGCGCCCGCCAAAACTGTTTAGAACCTTTGCGCAATGTGGATAGCTCTGCGGTAATGGCACAAATTTATGAAAATCCTGTGCATAATCTCAATCAATTTGCCAGTAGATACTTTTTTGAAACCATTGGTAAAAAACGGCAAACCACCATTAATGTAAGGGATCCAGGTTCATCTTTTTCAGTGAGTTCAGGAAATTGCATAGATATTGCTCCAGATTCAGAAAAACTTAAGATTGGTTCTGATGTACTCAAAAAAGATGTGGATTATTCGGTGAACTACGAATTGGGTAGTATAGAACTTTTAAGCGAAAAAGCTTTAAACCCTAACAATGAAATTAGCGTTACCTATGAGTGTGAACCTTTATTCGAAATCGACAATAAAATCTTGTTGGGAGCCCGAGCAGAGTATCCTTTCCGCTCTTTGGGAGATAACTCGCTTTTAGGGATTACTGCTTTGTACAAAAATCAAAGTACCAGCCAACAACAGCCTCGTTATGGAGGAGAACCATTTTCTAGCGTACTTTTAGGAGCTAATTTACGCTTGCAAGACACCGCCCAATGGATGGACAAGTTTATTAATGCTTTGCCTTTTATAAATACAGATGCTAAATCATCTTGGGAAATGGAAGCAGAATTAGCTGCAAGTTACCACAATGCCAACAGTTCTGATCGCAAAGCAGCTTTGTTAGAAGACTTTGAATCTAGCTCACGCTCATTATCCTATCCATTATATCGCACATCGTGGACCCACGCTTCGCCGCCCGGAGGTACCGACGATGATTTATCCACCTATATTCCCGAGTTAGATCACCGTTATTTGGGAGAGTTTATATGGCATAGCAACCAATATGAACGCTACCGCAATGTTTATACTGAAGTTAATAATACTGATATAGATACCAGAGAAATGCCAGTTTTGAAGTTTACTTTACGCCCCAATGATAACCTAGAAGGCAAATCCTGGGGAGGAGTAATGCGGGCCAATAGCGAATATTGGAGCGATTTAAGTGGCATGAATATGCGTTATATTGAGGTGGTGGCGCGGGGTAATGTGGGCAGTATTTTTGTGGATTTAGGTGCGCTAAGCGAAGATGTTTCTATAAATGGTTACAAACCCAATGGCGTTTTGGATTCCGAAGCGCGGGATGGGACTTCCACCGCTATAAATGACTTTGGGTTGGATGGGGTAGATGGTTCCACACAAACAGAGAGTCGTTTAGATTGGGATTGTCGGGTTCCCGGTTGCGTTTCCACTGAAGTATTTTCTTCCGGAGCCAATACCGATGCGGCTAGAGATAATTTTATAGAGCAAAAAGATGCCACTGATCCCACTATTCATATTAACGGTACCGAGGGGAATAACGGTCCCGATGAAAGGCCTTTTGATACGGAAGATTTGAATGGCAACTGGACTTTGGACACAGACATTCGCTTTGTGCGCTATCGCATAAATTTAGAAGATGATGATCGTACCACTTATGACGAACTGAAAAATGGTTGGCGGCGCTGGCGTATTCCCTTGGATGCTTTTGATACCATAGTTTCGAGTACAGGGGGCTCGTGGAAGGAAATTTTGTCAGATGCGGGTTTTACCCGTTTGTGGTATGGTAGCTTGAAATCCGGTGTTTCCGAAGGCCAAGCGCAAATTGTGGATTTCAAAATTGTGGGAAATCAGTGGCAAGAAAACGATATTTCCAACCAATATGGGATTATCACCAGCGGCCCTGGGCAAATAATTGAAGTCGATGGCTCTTATGTAGAAACCGATGCCCCGGGACAAGTGATCAAAGCCGACAGCAATTATTTGCATGTGCGAGTGATCAATAACCGCGACGATTCTCGCACATATTTTAAATCGCCAAATACCGTTTCTGAGCGCGACTCTGAAACCAGTGCAACCCTTAAAGAACAAAGTCTGGTTTTGGACTTTGGCGGTTTAAATCCAGGGCAAGAGGTCTGGGCCACCAAGATCTTTGAAGGGGAAGATATTGATCTTACTATGTATAAGCAAATATTGATGGAAATTCATTATATGAGTGCCATGGATGACTCTCCTATCCGTTTTGCTTTGCAGTTTGGGCAAGGAGGCTTGGAAAGTTCTAGCCATTATTATGAATGGTCTTTTAAACCTATCACTTTACGATGCGAAGCCCAAGAAAGGGAACAGGATTGCCATGAACGCAACTGGCTAGACAATGCTTTTGATTTGCCCTTGGCGGATTTTGTGGGACTCAAAGCTGATCACTCGCCTTTAAATCCCAGTGCTCCCCGTCGCCCTAGTGGTGCTAAGGCTGTGGAGCGTGATGAATGGGTGCGCATTGTAGGAAATCCCACCATAAGTAGAGTAAATTGGGTGCGTTTTGTGATTATTGCCGATGAAAACACCGCTTTAAACGATATTGAGGGAACATTTTGGCTTAATGACCTGCGTTTATCTGGAATTAGCAATGATTGGGGCATAGCTGGTAGAGTGCGCGGGCAGTTAAATTTTGCCGATGTTATGTCTATTTCAGGGGAAATGTATTACCAAGATGGAGATTTTGCCACTCTAAAAAGCGAAGAAAAATCCCCTAAACCTACTTTGGCTGAATCTAACACGCAATTGGTACTCAATGGAAATTATTCCTTAATGCTCAACAAGTTTTTTAAAGATGATTGGGGGCTGCGTATTCCTTTGAGCATTGGTGTTTCTTCAAATATTCGTCGTCCTTACCTTAAACCTTCCAGCGATCAGATGCTTAGTCGGGATGGAATTAAAGATATTTTGCCCGATATTTTTGACGGCTCTATCAATACTTACGATGCCCAAAGCTTGGCCCAGCAAAGGTCTGGTGCTGTGCCCGAAGCGCGGGGTTATCAAAGTGTGGTAAATAGTAAAAACTTGAGTGTGGGCTTTTCGAAAGAGTATAAAAAGTCAGATAATATTGTGAGTGAAGTGCTGACGCAAACTTTACTTGAGCGTCCTGCTTTTAATTATAGATACGCAGAAACTGAAACACGCTCCGCTCTTAGGGCAGACTCCTCATATACTTACAATACCACCTTGGATTATAAATTAGGAACTTTTGAGCCTTTTAATTTTAAAATATTTAATGCGCTTAAAGATAAAAAATGGATGCCCAACCAATTGGGGAACGCTTCTTTTGAACCTTGGCCACAAACTTTTGATTTCACATTGATGGACTTAACTTATTCTAAAAACATTAACCAAGAACTAGATGCGGATTTTGTAGAACCTCAGGTTCCTAGAATTTTAGATTACGATGTGAGCTTGCGGCATAAGGTAAATATGCGTTGGAATATATTTCCATTTCTTACAGCATCATATAGTTTAGGCATAAATCGCGACATGGAAGCTGGTGGTGACAGAGAAAGATTTACCAAAGAGAACTTCTTTAGCACCAAAAAAGGATCGCTTTTTGCCAATGGGGTGATTTTTGACCATGACCATACCGACCGTGATGTTTATGGCTCTTACGATTTTGATTCAGTTTTGGCTGTGGTGGAAAATTATTCTCTACGCCGTCCCAAGCTTACTCCCAGTGGCGATACCATTCCCATGATTCCTGGAGATACTTCTACTTACCACGCTTTTTATGATACCACTTATTTATATCGTATCGATAAAGTGGGGGATAGAGCTTATGGCAAAGATTATGGCATATTGCGCAACGAAAAAGATCGTAATCAAGATTTTAGATTGAATTTTACCCCTATGATGATTCCCTTTTTGCCTATGCGCATTTCTTATGGTGGGTCATTTAACCAAGTAAAATCCATCCCCGATGATTTTGATTTTTTCAACTCTGATATGCACAACAAAAACTTTTGGAGCATACAGCAAAGCAATAGGTTTGAATTTAACCCCACATTGAGATTGGTAGATTTATTTGGTATTGGTGGTAAAAATGCTATTACTAAGGCTCTAGACAAGTTGCGTTGGCGCGAGCTCCGAGCCACTTGGGCGGTGGATTTGGGCACTAGGGGCGAAGATTTTACTCTTTCCCACTTATATAACCAGCAGGGAGTAATGCCGGGTCAATATTGGCTTTACAGTTTGGGGCTAGGAGATGGTTTTAGGCATCGCAGCTTGTGGAATGTGGTTTCGGGTGATATGGGGCTCACTGAAAGAGAGGATTTTGAGAAATTTGGGCAATATCGCAGTAAAACCGTAGATACATTGGTTTATCGTAAAAACTTTAATCATGGGGTTAATCGTCGTGCCACGGGGGGGACTAATCTTACTTTGCCCATCTGGGATATTGGCCTTTCCACGGATATTTTGTGGAGTCAGGAATTTACCCAGCACCGAGAAACGCCGTTGTATTTAGACACTACCACCACTTGGCCCAAGGTGGGAATTGGGGTAAATATTCCCAATTTTGCCCATCGCTTAGACATTCTTAAATCTAAATTGCGCAGCTTGAGTGCCAATCACCGCACAGACTATACTTTTGTACGCAGTGTGCGCACCGCCCAAAGTTCTGAAGATGAGTGGCGTAAAACTTGGAATTTCAATCCATTATTGCGAATTTCGGCTTTAACCCCCAAAAATATCCGCATAGACAACGATATTACTCTAACTTTAGAGCATTCCTTGCGCCGCCCTAAAATGCAAGTGGTGCCCACTCCGGGTTGGCCTACAGAAAGCACGGATACCCTGGCATCTTTTTTGAAAGTGCCGTGGATGCACACCGACAGCAACGAAACCCATAATTTCCGCATAGGCGATGAGCTAACTGTGGGCTACGACCTTAAAACCGCTCGTGGGTTCCAGCTTTTTAAGTGGTATTTCCGCCTTAAAAATGATATTAATTTGAAACTTGCTACAGGCATGACTTTTGAACGCGAAAGCTACCGTGAACGGCCTATAATTCCTGGCTATGAACCGTTAATATTAAATGAAGTGGCGGGGGATGTGGATAAATACATTCCAGATGGATGCACAGAAATTGGTCCAGAATGCTATGCGGTTTATTATCCCATGTTCGATGAACCCGTTTCCCAAACTCCCACCCGTCGCTATGAGTTTCATGTACGACCTTCCGCAGGTTATCGCTTCAACAAAATGGCCACGGCTAATGCTTTTGTTGAGTATCAATATATACGCGAAAAAATGCACGATGGTGGCACGCATAATGTGCAAATATTGCGTTTTGAAATAGCTTTGTTACTCAGGTTTGAGTAGGTTTTTGAACCGTTAGTCTGTTAATTTCTTCCAAGGTTTTTAACCCGTCAATGTTTTCAGAACCTTCATTTAAGTTTTGTTGCAAAAACTTTAGCAATGGAGGATGTTGTTTTATTGCTTGGTCTATTTCTGGATCACTACCATGAGAATATGCGCCAATTCTGATCATATCTTCAGCTTTTTGGTAAGTTGCTAAGGAAGATAGTAATGGATTGGTTAAAGATTTAAGTTCATCGGAGGCCACATCGGTGCGACAGCGACTAACGCTAGATAAAACATCGATGGCTGGATAATGATTGCGCGAAGCTAAAGCTCGGGAAAGTACAATATGCCCATCTAGCACAGAGCGCACCGTGTCTGCAATGGGGTCATCCATGTCATCACCTTCTACCAGCACTGTATAAAGCCCTGTAATAGAACCTTTGTCCGAATTTCCAGCTCTTTCTAAAAGTTTGGGAATCATGGCGAAAACCGAGGGTGTGTAGCCTTTGGTGGTGGGGGGTTCGCCCACGGCTAAACCAATTTCGCGCTGAGCCATGGCCAAACGGGTGGTGGAATCCAGCATTAAAAGCACTTGTTTGCCTTGATCTCTAAAATATTCTGCGACGGTAGTGGCTAAAAAGCTCGCTTTAAGGCGTACCAATGAAGGTTGATCCGAAGTAGCTACCACTACCACCGATCGAGCTAGGCCTTCGGGTCCCAAATCTTTTTCAATAAACTCCCTGACTTCTCGCCCTCGTTCGCCCACCAAAGCGATTACATTGATTTCTGCGAGACCATTGCGGGCAATCATTCCCATAGTTACGCTTTTTCCCACGCCAGAACCTGCGAAAATACCCATGCGTTGCCCTTGACCGATAGTCAAAAAAGAGTCAATGGCACGTATTCCAGTATGAAAAGTTTCGCTGATTCTAGTGCGTTGCATGGCGCTGGGGGCATCGGCGTAGATACTGCGTCTTTCTTTGACTTCTAGCTTGCCGAGATCGTCCATGGGTTGCCCCAATCCGTCTATGACTCTTCCAAGTAATTCTGGACCCACAGGAGCAGATAAGGTGTTCCCTAAAGCTACCACTTCCATTCCTGGTCTAATGCCTTCTAACTCACCCAATGACATAAGCAAAGTGCGACCATCGCGAAAACCTACCACTTCGGCTTGGGAAACCACTTGGGCCCCTGAATATATGGCGCATAATTCTCCAATACTCGCCGAAGGACCATCGCATTCCATAACTAAACCAATGATTTTAGCCACTCGGCCTTTGAGCTCGGCAAAGTGTTCGTCCGCCATGCGTGGCAAAATAAAATCACTTAAATTATTCATTGGATTGGTAAAGTTGGTAATGGTTGCGTACAGCATCTTCGAATTTGGCTAAGATTTTGTCTATTGCAAGTTCAATTTGCGCACCTTTTGCAGATTCTATAATGCAACCTCCTCGTTGCACTCGGTCGTCTGCACTGATTTTTATATTTCTCACCGCTGAACTCAGCGGGAGCCAAAAACTTTGACTTTCTTGAGCCCATTCTTCGTCATGGGGGTTTACGATGATGGTTAGTTCTTCTTCTTGGCCCAAATAACCCATGCCTTCGCTAATTACATTACTTATAATTTGCTGGTCGGCAGTGGATAAAATGCAAAATAATCTCTGGGCAAGGCCGATGCTTAAATCCACCGCTTGGGACTCTATTTCCTTGCAACGAGAGTCATAAGCTGCAGAAATGGATTCTAAGGAAGTGCTAGTTTCACTAGCAAAAGCATTAAATTTTTCATTGAACTCTTGTTGCGCCTTCTCATAAGCTTCGGCCATACCTTCTGCTTTACCACGCTCATAAGCTTTTTGAGTCTCTTTATCTAAACGCTGCTCAAACGCTTTTTCCGCGGCGCTTAAGTTGTTTTCGGCTATTTGTAACTGATGTTTGAGTTGTTGCAGTTCTTGTTCGATTTTTTCTTGGGGATTTACAAATTTGCGACCAGGAGTTTTAAAATGCTGGAGTTGAAACTCGTTTAATGCCTGATTGCCTTTTATAATCGCCTTAAGCGGTTTGCTCTCGGAGTTCTTTTGAGAAAGAGAGCTAAACAGCTTTTCGGCGTTTTCAGAAAAATTGCTTGCAGTCATGGGAAACCTATACGATAATATCGTCCTCGCCACCGCGACCTGAAATGATGATTTCATTGTCAGATTCTAAGCGGCGCACAATATCCACGATTTTTTGTTGGGCTTCTTCTACTTCGCGCAAGCGTTTGGGCCCCATAAAGGTAATCTCTTCTTTGATCATTTCGGCGGCCCGAGAAGACATATTGGCAAAGAACTTGTCTTGTACTTGTTCGTTGGCTCCTTTGAGCGCCAGCGCCAATTCCTTGCTGTCCACCTCTTTGAGCACTTTTTGCATGGATTTGTCGTCGAGCAAAAGCATATCTTCGAACACAAACATAAGTCCTTTGATTTCGGTGGCCAACTCGGGGTCGTCCCTTTCCAAGGTTCCCAGAATATTCTTTTCGGCACTGCGATCCACCATATTAAGCATTTCGGCGACAGATTTAACTCCGCCAACCTCTGCGGTATCTCCACTAAAGAAGCTTTTCATAGTTTGCGAAAGTTGTTGTTCAACTTGGGCTAATACATCTGGGGATATGGATTCCATGGTAGCTATGCGTGTGGCAACTTCTACTTGCATTTCAGGACTTAGAGCCGAAAGCGTGGTGGCGGCTTTGTCGGGTTTCATGTGCGCTAAAAGTAAAGCCACCGTTTGCGGGTGTTCTTTTTGTAAAAATCCTATGAGCTGGTTGGTTTCTACATTGTCCAGCATATTAAATCCAGTAGTGCGTATGGTGCTAGTTACTTTTTCTAAAATTTCCCGCGCTTTTCGCGGTCCCATAGAAGCTTCTAGTACTTTTTGTGCATATTCAATTCCACCACTGGTTACATATTGCTTTGCGGTACTCAGTTCATGAAATTCTGTCAAAACATGTTGTTTAATTTCAGGGGTTACTCCCTCTAAACGGGCGATTTGCGCTGTTAAAGTTTCTACTTCAATTTCATTTAAGTTTTTGAAAATATTAGCGCTGGATTCTGACCCCATGGCCACCATTAAAATAGCGGCTTTTTTAGGACCAGGAATATTGAATAAAGAGCTGTTTAACGATTTGTCACCGATATTTTTTTTATAAAAACCTTTAGCCATATTATCGATTTCCTTTCTTACCGTCTTGTCCTTCGTTCATCCATGTGCGTAAGAGTTCAGCCACTGCAGTCGGATTAGAAACGGAATACTGTTCCAACTGCTGCAAAAGTTCATTTTGCCTTTTGACATGCTCGGGAACTTCTTGCTCTTCTGTAGCTAAATCAATGTTAGCAAAAGAAGGTACTGGAGGGTTCATAGCCTCAATTAACCCTGTGGCTACTTTACGCAAGAAAATAAATCCAAGCAGTAACATTAGTACTAATACGCCTCTAAGCGCCCAGGTTTCATAAATTTCTCTTTTTTCCAGCTCTTTTAGGGCTAGCATTTCGTCGGCTAAATGGGAACGATCAAATTGCACCGAAGCTACAAATACATCGTCATTGCGTTCTTCGGAATAACCAACAGCATTGCGAACTAGTCGTGTCATAACTTGCAATTCTTCGGTGGAACGGGGTTTGTAAATAGATTTACCTTGGGCGTCTTTTTCATAGCTGCCATCCACCGCAACGGAAACGGTTAAGCGCCGCGTATTGCCTGGACTTTGCACAATTTGTGAAATGGTACGATTAATTTCAAAGTTAGTGATAGAACCTTCTTTGGTTTCGTCGCCTACAATGGGGCTATTGCGTTTAGTGCCATCGTCACGCTGTTCGGAACGCACCACTTTTTTGGTGGGATCGTAGGTTTCTACGGTGCGATTAATTTGATCGAAATCTAAATCGGCATTTACCTTTACTCTAGCTTTGTTGGGGCCTAAAACGCCATCTAAAATAGCCATAACTTGGAATTCCATGTAGTTTTCCACAGATCTTTTAAGCTCCATGTTGTGATCAGTGTGTTCAGCTATGGCATTGTCCGCAAAACCTTTAGTGAGCATATTACCGCTGTCGTCTAAAATTGTTACGCGGCGTGCTTTTAGAGCTTCTACGGCGCTAGCAACTAAATGTTGAATGCCTTTAATTTGTCTTTCTTTTAAGCTTTCTCCGGGGCGAAGTTTAACAATCACTGAGGCAGTGGCTTCTTCCTTTTTCTCCATAAAAATAGTTTGTTTAGGAATGTTAATATGCACTCGAGATTTTTCCACTTCGCGGAAAGTTTCTATGGAGCGCATTAGCTCAGCTTCCACCGCGCGTTTATAATTAAGATTTTGGGTAAAGTCGGTCATGCCCAATTGATTTTTATCGAAAAGTTCGTAACCCTTGCCTTGCTCACGGGGTAAACCCGCTCGGGCTAAATTCATACGCACTTCGTGTACGGTGCTTTTGGGTACTAAAATGGTGCGTCCATCGTTGTCTAGGGAATACTCAAATTTATTTTCTTGAAGAAAACCAGTTATTTCGGCGGCGGTATTCATATCTAAATTGGCAAATAAGGTCGCTTTATTAGAACCAGCGTTCCCAAAACCTTGGATGGAAATCACCACAATCAAGCCGACAAAAGTTATAAGAAAAACCGAGACCAACAAAGTTTTTTGGATGGCATCAAAGCGAACCCAAATATCCCGTAATTGGGTTAATAATTGTTTAAAAAATTCAGACATATTGAGTGACTCTCCCAATCAAAGTGAAATAATAGCAACTTAACCGCGCATGCGAATTAATTCGTTGTATGCCTCCATGGTTTTATTGCGAATTTCTAGCATCATATTAAAAGCGATTTTTGCTTCTTGTACCGCTAGCATTACTTGATGCACATCTTTAACTTCGCCTGCCACCATTTTTTGAATGGACTCATCGGCGGTGTTTTGCATTTGGTTAACATCTTTCAAAAAACCTTTGAGCATATCGTCGAATTTTGGCGCATCAGCTTTATTAGGCGCGGCCTTTTGAGGGGAAAGCCCTTTTAAAGGTTGTAGATCGTTGATTTTATTAATGTTTTCCATATCAAATTACCTCAGGCTGCTAAGCACTTACATCTATTAAATTACCCATTTTTCTCACAGGAAGGCCTTGGCCTGCCTTTATTCTCAATTCAAAAGTCTTATTCTTATAGTAATCGGCACTTTCCCCAGGATTTTTAACCATTTGCTTGGTGCTCTGTACCTTCTCTTGGACTTTTGGTGCTTGCTTTGCGGGTTTTGCCATTTTTTGCAGGGCAGCTTCTCGCAAACGCATAAATTCTTCAATTTTCACTGCATTCATCATTTAACTCACAGTTCTATGGCTTTTTGTATCATAGCTTTGGTGGCATTAAAAGCGGTGGCGTTAGCTTCATAAGCTCTAGTAGCAGCGATCATATCTACCATTTCTTCTATTACATTCACATTGGGCATGGCTACATATCCGCTTTCGTTGGCATCGGGATGGTCGGGGTCATAAACCATGCGAAAAGGTGCTTGGTCGTCTTCGATGGCGGCAACTTTTACCCCTGAACCAATATTTTCTTCGGCGATGGGCCATTCAGGTTGGGGGATGTTCATGTGTCCCAGTTGAGTTTTGCGACCGGCAATTTTATCTTGCTCTTGGATTAAAAACTTGTCAAATTCAATGGGGTCGGCTTCGAGCACCACTCTTTGACGACGATAGGGACCGCCTTCGGCAGTGCGAGTGGTTTCGGCATTGGCTAAGTTGCTAGCAATGACATTTTGCTTAACGCGCTGAGCCCTAAGGCCAGTGGCGCTAATGTTTAAACCTGTGAAAAATCCTGCCATGGGCATAAGCTACTCCTAACGAATTTTATAAGAATCTGCTATGGTTTCAAGTCTATCACGCAAAAAGCGTACCGTAAAATCAAAATGTAACTGTGTTTCCGCAAGTTTTGCGTTTTCCATATCAATATCCACATTATTTTCTTCCCCTGGTTGAGTAATATCATCACTTCTATAGGCGATGGGTTTAAGCATTTCAATATGAGGTCTGCCACCGTAAGCGTGGTTTTTATTTGTACGGGTTAAATGCTTTTGATGCTCATCTAAAGCGTCTTTGAGCTTATCCTCAAAGGCTACTTCGATGCGCCTATAACCAGGTGTGTTTACATTAGCAATATTATTGGCAATAGCTTTGCCTCGCAAAGAAGCTGCGTCTAAGCTCTTTTTTAATGTGGGAATGCTGGTGTGTTGAAATACAGTATTTTTTAAAATCATAATATTTGCCGTTGTTTTTTAAATACAAAGCAAATATAGTGCCAATATAAAAACCAACAAAATATGCACTTAAAAGCAGATTTAGGGGAAAAAATTCTAGCACTAGGCAAAAAATCCCTAGTGTAAAACAATGCTATTAATGTTATCGTCAAAAAAATCAATAACTTAAGTTATAAAAAAATAAACCCACTTTTGTTTTCTTATGGTATAATATAAAGAAGTACTTATTAAATAAATGTTATAAGGAGTTTTTATGACTAAAAAGAATAACGACAATAGCGCATCCCCTTTAATGGCTCACGAAAATATGGATTTTTTAAACAGCCCCCAGGGGCGGCAAGTGCGTATATTGTCAGAGTTTTTAGCTCCCGATGTCAGCTATGAAACAAGCAAAGTTAAGCACACCATAGCTTGTTTTGGTTCGGCGCGCACTCTGCCCCAAGAAGAAATAGATGAGTTGCGAGCAAAGTTAGACCCTAATGCGGATAATTATGAAAGGGAAAAGCTTCGTTTGGAAAGGCTAGAAAAGATTGCTCAGTCTTATGATGATTGTCGAGAACTTTCGCGTCGCTTAGCGATTTGGGGTAAAAATCGCCCTGAATTTTATGCCCTTTGCACTGGTGGTGGACCTGGGATAATGGAAGCGGGAAATCGTGGTGCTAGTGATGCGGATTGCCTCAATGTGGGTTTAAATATAAAATTACCCTATGAACAACACCCTAATCCCTATATTAGCCCAGAGTTAAATATTCAATTTCGTTACTTTTTTATACGCAAATTCTGGTTTTTGTTTAAAGCTCGTGCATTGGTTGTTTTCCCTGGAGGTTGGGGGACCTTTGATGAACTTTTCGAAGTGTTAACGCTTATTCAAACAGGCAAAATTGAAACACTACCGATATTGATATTCGGCTCAGAATTTTGGAAAACTGTGGTAAATTGGGATTACTTGGTGGAAACCGCCGTAATTGATCCCGAAGATATGGATTATATGAAATTCAGTGACGATATAGATGAATCCTATCAGTGGTTGGTTGGTGAGTTAGAAAAGAGAGCTCCTAAATACGAAGGAAAAAACATACCTTTGGGCCATTCTTTCGGTGGGATTTTATAACATTGTAAAATATGTTATTTAAAACCATATTAGTAGAGGCGCTAGACCGTTTTTCGCGCTATGCGGCATTGCAGGAAAACTGTGAGCCATCGGAATATCAATATTGGCTTAATCGCAACCCTTATTTTATATCCCATGGCGTAGAAGAACGGATTTTATTGTTGAAAAGATTGAATATCGGTGGCACCAACGATGTTTTTTTGGCGCGTAATTGGCTAGAAAAATCCTCGAAAAAACAAGTGCAACAAGAGCGCGATGTGGTGGTGAAGATCTGTAAATATTGGGCGGAGAAAGGTCCCAATCGCCACCATCGTTTAAACAGGATTCTCTCGGCGTTTCAAGATGAAATTCGCATAAATAATCTTTTGCGAGCCACCAATATCGAAGGAGTAGTGCAAAGTTTTGGCGGCGGTACTGCGGGCAAATATCCTTATTTGAAAATGGAATATATTAAAGGGGATTCCTTAGATAAAGAATTTAGAACTAATCTCAGTAAGGATGAGAAAATAGCTCGTTATGCAAAGTTGGGCTATTTGGCCAATACCATCAGTCAGTTGCATTATTACCAAGTAATACACAAAGACTTAAAACCCAAAAACTTGTTGCTTTGTCGAGATGATGATCACCCAAATAATCATAAAATTTTAATTTGTGATTTTGGTTTTGCCCAAGCAAAACTGCGAGAAAGTGTAACCGAATATGGCGGACAAATGACGCCTGGATACTCTGCCCCTGAACAGGTTTTAATGGGTGGCGATGCCTTAACTGAAATGGTGGATTATTTTTCTTTTGGGGTAATTTTACATGAATATATCACTGGCAAGCATTTATTTCCCCAAGCTTTGAATATTTTTATGGAAGATGGTTTTAGGGTGACAGAACGGTATATTGAGCATTTGCGCACAGGTAAAGAAAATGTTCTAGAATGTGAATTATGCCCAGAAATCACTGAATGGGTGGATACGCTTACTACTTTTGATAGCGTGGAACGCAAAAAAGTTTGCCCAAATTTATTCGATGTGGCTCATCGTTTGCGGGAAGTAGTCAATGAAACTGGCTATCAAGATGTAAATACTGATTTTCTATGGAATCAACTCAAGGAATATGGCAAGGTCTAAGAATATGGCTGGTTTAAAAGAGTTGGCTTTTTGAGCGTTGTTCTAAAAACAAGTCCGCTATCACAAGTGCCGCTAAAGTTTCCACAATAACTGGAGCACGGGTTACTACGCAAGGATCATGTCTGCCCTTGGCTTTTAAAATTCCACTTTCGCCTTTTTTATTAACAGTCTTTTGCGCTTGGGAAATAGTGGCGGTGGGTTTAAAGGCGATGCGAGCAACAATATCTTCGCCATTGCTAATTCCACCTAAGACTCCTCCCGATCTATTAGTGCGTGTGCGAAACCTACTATCTTCATAAAAGATTTCATCGTTATGCTCAGAGCCTTTGAGCATAGTGCCGGCAAAGCCACTGCCAAACTCAAAGCCCTTAGTGGCGGGGATGGAAAGCATGGCTTGGGCTAAGCGAGCTTCGAGGCGGTCAAAAACTGGTTCGCCTATGCCCACGGGGCAATTTCTGATTAAGAGCGTAACCACGCCCCCTAAAGAGTCTTGGCCTTTTTTAGCAGCTAAAATAGCATCTGCCATTTTTGCAGATGCTGTGGGGTCGGGGCAGCGCACTTTAGAGCTTTCGATTTGCTCTAAATTTAAGGCTTTTAAGTTTACTGAGCTTTCTATGTGGTGAATGCTGCTCACAAAAGCCAATATTTCTGTTTGACAAGCATCTTGTAAAAGCTTTCTTGCAATGGAGCCTGCGGCTACTCGACCTGCAGTTTCTCGGGCTGAAGAGCGTCCGCCCCCACGATAATCTCTAAAGCCATATTTCAAATCGTAGCTTAAATCGGCGTGGGAAGGTCTATACCATTCGATCATATCGCCATAATCGTGGGAGCGCTGATCTTTATTTCTAATTAAAAGGCTTATGGGAGTTCCTGTGGTTTTGCCTTGGAAAATACCCGAAAGAATTTCCACCTGATCTTCTTCAGTGCGAGCTGTGGTTAGCTTGCTTTGTCCTGGACGGCGACGATTAAGGTCATGTTGGATATAATTATCATCGATAACTAGACCTGCAGGGCAACCGTCTATAATAGCTCCAATGGCAGGACCGTGGCTTTCACCCCAAGAAGAAATTTTAAAGATATTACCAAAAATTGACGACATAGAACAAAATTAGCTATTGTTTTTTATATTATGTGTATAATGTGGAAAAACAAATTAATACGCAATGGGCTTGTGCTAATATTATTCTTTTTTGCTTTTGGACAAGCAGCGGAGCTTAATGGCATAGGTGGTGTTCATTTTGGCTCTACTAAAGAAGATGTTATAGAAGAAATATTTAAGCGCGGTTTGCATCATCAAGAACAGCCTAGAACGAATCAGATTATTTTGCCTAAATATAGCCTAGGTGATTTGCCCGTAGAGATTGTTTTTCGCTTTAATCGCAACAACAAGTTTTTTAGCTACGAAATTCGCACGGGCAAAGTAGAAAGAGATCGATATAGTAAAGTATTAGAAGCTGTGGTTTATATGACTGAGCAGTTTGAGGGGGTTTACGGTCGCGATAACAAGAATTTTAATCCGCAGTTTAAAGAACTACAAGAAAAGCGTTATGTTCAATATTCTTTATGGAATCATAATCAATACGATGTACTTACTTTAATTAGAACTGTGGATGCTCGCTACTTTATTCAGGGCATTGTTACTAATAAACATTTAGCAAAAGAAGCTTATTAGTCTATTTTGCATTCATTGTATATCCTATAATATCTATCATAATAAATAAAGGGATTTTGTTTTCAAATCCTTTCATTTTAGTTTTTGCTTTTCCATAAGTCATAGTCACTAAAAACTCTTCAGGATTGACAATGGCGCTTTGGCTTAGACTTTTGAAATGTGGAATACTTTGTTGGCTGTTTTTTTTGCCATCAGCTCCATGGCAAGAAGCGCAGTTTTGCATATAGTGATTTTTGCCATTTTCGTAATCATAAATTAAGGCTAAATCCTCGTCTAAATATGTGGAATACATTTCAGCACGAGTGCGTATTTTAGCCTCACGCTCTACCCTTGCGCTTTGCGAAGAGCACGAAAAAACACCAATTATGATAAAAATCATAAAAAATCCGACTATCCTATTCATATTAAAAATCTATTCTTAATTAAGCATTTGTGCTACTTTTGGCTGGCATTTTTTATATTATCATGGTGAAACCAATAAAAATCATTTTATTAAGCCTGGGAATTAGCTTTGCTTTTTCTTTTTATGGTAACCAAAGCACCATAAAATGGAAAACTGTGGATAGCGATAATTTCCGCGTGCATTACCCCCAAGAATACCAAAAGCAAATTGCACCCATGGTGTTTTTTGCCGAAGAAGTTCATGATTCGGTGGTGAGTAGATATAGGGTGGCTTTGCCTAGCAAGGTGGATTTAGTGTTGCGCAATGCGCTTTTTAGCAATGGTTTTGCTAATCCTGTGCACAATTTAATGAATATTTGGTTAACGGATTGGGATAACAAACTTCGTTCCACCCATTCGTGGTTAAGCGATGTAGTAACCCATGAATTTTCGCATTTGGTAAGTATTCAAGCTGGGGCAAAACTGCCTCCCTGGGTACAAGCTTTACAATTTTCGTACCAAGATTTTTATAATGACCCGGTGCAGACCAGCGGGGTAGGGGTTTATCCTTTAACAGTGTTTCCCTTGTGGTTTGCCGAAGGTACGGCGCAATACGAGTCGGCGCGTTTGGGCTTTGATGCTTGGGATACCCATAGGGATATGCTTTTGCGTACCGCAATTTTAGAAGATCAGCTATTAGAATTTCCTAAAATGGATGAATATAGTGATCATGCGCTGCACTCTGAATTGGGTCCTTATAATCAGGGTTTTTCACTGGTTTTGTATTTAGCAGAAAAATATGGCGATATGGTGGTGCCCAAATTGTGGTCTGAACTTTCGCAATTTCATCGCCTAAGCTTTTCGGCAGCTTTGCAAAGAGTGATAGGAGTTTCGGAAAAAGATTTGTATGCCCAATGGAAAACTGATAAGATTTTGCACTATCAAGGTATAAAAGATAGTTTGGGCTTCTTGCATGCGGGGGAGAAATTAACGGGAAAATCTTTTTGGCACGACTTTATCCAATGGGACAATGATTTTTTATACGGCGTGTCCAATTTTAGCAGTGCTTGGTTTGATGGTGGCATTTTTGCAATCTCCGCCGATAGCTTGGAGCAGCGTACGAAAAATGGCCAAGGATTAAAAAGCAATTTAAGTGCCAATTTAGCTAAGAAATTTCCTTTGAAAAAAGCTTGGTTAGAACAGGGTATAAGTGTAAAAAATGGGCGCATAGCTTATGTGACTTATGAAAAGCGCGATGCCCAAGGCAGAGCGTATTTTGATATAGCTTTAGATGATAGTACCAAGTCAAATTGGTGGGGTAAAAGACCTAATCGCCGTTTGCTCACTGAATTTACCGATGCGGTTTATCCCGATATTTCTCCCCAAGGCGATGGGGTGGTTTTTGTGCGTCGCGAAGTTAATGGCTCGCGTTTTATTTTATCTAAGGTGAAAATTCCCGAAAGCGACGAATTGCCCGAAGTGGTGGATTTATTGTTGCCCCCTACGGAAGCTTTGGCCTTTAATTTTTACACTCCGCGCTGGTCCCCTGACGGTAGCAAAATAGTTTTTAGCTTTTTCGATGGCAAGCGTAGGCAGGTAGGGGTGGTAGATAGCGCTGGCTCAACTTTTAGCTTAATAAGTAGCGGAAGTTTCGATGCTAGAGACCCTGTTTGGAGCAAAGATGGCAAATCGGTGATTTTAGCCAGCGATAGTACGGGGGTTTTTAATTTATGGCAATATTTTTTAGATGATTTAGCCAATCCTGTTCCGCTTTCCAATGTGGTAGGCGGAGCTTTTAACCCTGCCTTGCAAAATGATTCTATGCTGACTTATGTGGGATATGATAGTTCAGGTTTTTCACTTTATCAATTAAATTATCAAAAGAAAATTCCGGCTTTGAAAAATGTGAAAAACCCCACTAAAAATCATAAAATAGTTTTAGAACATAGAGAAATGCACGGTGCACAGCGAGATTATAGCGCTTTGCCCAATATTCCAGTTTTGTTGCCAATTTTGTCTGTGGAAGCCCATGCCGATGAAGTTTCTTTGGGGATATTTAAGGGGAAACCGGTGTATAAAGCTGGTTTTGCCATGGGGCTTAGCGATGCTTTGCAAAAAAATCAGGTGGAATTGGCTTTGCTGTTAGAAGTTGGTCGGGGCTTTAAGTGGATAAATCAATCAGGGCTGAATCCTGAGTTGCATTCGGATTTAATGGTGAATTGGGAAAATCGCAGTTTTCCGTGGACTTGGGGTTTAGGCTTTTATCGCAGCAATGTGGCCACTCGTGACACGGTGCGTTACGAGGATCCCCGCTCTTATGATGATTCTTTGGCGATTTCTAACATGGGTGTGAGTTTTAGCACTTTGCAGGGAGATTGGGGCTATAGTTTATTTAAGCAGGGCGATACTTTAATGTTTTCTCTGGCTTCGCAATCCGCGCGGTTTAATTTGTTTGAAGATGGCTTTGCTTGGGATTATTTAAAACGCAAGCAATTAAACTTGTTTGCGGGGTGGTTGGATGAAGAGTTTGATGGTTTTTCGGGGAATATTGATGGTGCTGGTAAGGGGATTTTGCTGGGTACTTCTGTGGCGCGTTCTAATTTGTTTAGACCAGGAACTTTTAGAGAGTCATTTACGGTGAGTGCCCAAGGGGCGATAACCCCAGTTTATAGGGTTTTTGATACCCAAGAGTTCTTGTTTGCTTCTTGGTGGTCTTCGCCTTTGCCGTGGTTGAGTAAGACTAATTTAGCTTTGGGGGCGCGTTTGAGCGGGGTTATGGCGTGGCAGGGACATTCTGCAGCCACGGACACTTTGGATCATTTTTTCCATCATAGTTTATATATGGAAGGTTATCCTCTGCTGGCCAATAGCGAGAATTATGCTTTGCATGGGGATCGTACTGCGCATTTGCAGGCCTATTATTTGTTTCCCATTGTCAACGAAATAAATAAAAATTGGTGGATATTGTCGGCGAAGTCTTTATGGGGATCGGTTTTTGCACATTTGGGTAATGCGTGGTGGGATCAAAAGTCTTGGGCTAAGCAAATGTGGGAAAAAGATGCTTGGAAGCGCTCGTGGGGGGTGGAAATACGATTTTCGTCGTCAATGTTTAGACAAATGCCCATGGAAATATCTTTGAGCTTGGCGAAATCTTTGGATTCTGTTACACTACAAGATGAAAATTGGGAAGTTCCTACCATAGGCGCGGGTTGGTTGCCGGATTTAATTAATCCCACCACTTTACGCTTTAATGTGGGCTTTCAGTTTGCTAATGGCTGGCAGGGACATCACCCTAAGAAATTTTTTAGGTAATATTTATGCTAGAGCCGACTCCCTATGAATTATTAGCAGAAGTGTTTGTTGTTGAGGACTATTGTGTACTCATAGATGGATGGGCTGGCGAAAAAGCTTGGGTTTTAGGTATAAATCCCACGGAAATACGAGAATTTAATGGTTATGATGATGTGCAAAGCATAGCACATAATTTAAAAGAGTTAGCCATGACTTACGGCGATGATATGGTGGGTAGAGAGCGTGGCTTTTGGGGCGGGGCGGTGGCTTTATTAGCCTACCCCGATGTAAAGTGCAAAACTATGAGCCAAAAACATAAAATCTCCATTAAACCTGCTATACATTTGGCGCAATACCCTGTGGTGGCCCGCTTTGTTAAAGGCAAATGGGATATTGTGGGCGCCACTAAAAATTTTCCCGTACTCACGCAAAAATTAGAGCATTATATAAATAAATTGCGTAAACAAAAAAAAATGAAAAGCTTAGGGAATGCTGAAAAAGAATCTTTTACAAGAACCAAGCTGTTGGTGCAGGCTGAAGAATATCAAGCCTGGGTGCAAAATGCCATTGCGAAAATTAAAGCTGGGGAATTGTGGCAAGTAAATTTAGCTCACCCTATTTATGTGCAAGGAAACGAAAATTTAGCAAATTTGTACAAGCGTGTAGCCACTCATAGCCCTAGTCCTTGGGGAGCTTTTTACAGTACACCAGACTTTGCGGTATTGAGTAACAGCCCAGAGATATTATTGGGAAGTGAAGGTTCGAAAATATGGACTAAGCCCATTGCGGGGACTAGGCCTAGGCATACTGACTCTGTTCAAGATAAACTTTTAAAGCAAAGCTTAGAGAAATCTTACAAAGATAGGGCAGAGCATCTTATGACGGTGGATTTGTTGCGAAACGACATGGGCAAAATATCCCAGGCTGGAAGCATTGAGCTTAAGCTCTTAGCTGCGGTGGAGGAGTATCAGAATGTGTTTCATATTGTTTCGGTCCTTAGGGCGGAATTAACAAAAGATAAAACCCAGCTCGATGCGCTAAATGCGGTGTTGATAGTTTGTTGATAAGCGCGAGGGATAGAGGGTATCTTTTAGGGGATGGGATATTTGAAACTATTTTGTGTTATCACAACAAAGTTATAGCTTGGGATTCGCACTGGCATCGCTTGCAAAAAAGTGCATTGTGGTACGACTTAGACATGGTTTATGCTAAAGAAGAGGTGTTATCGGTCATAATGGAATTAATGAGCAAAACACCTCAAGCTTGGGCGGTGGTAAGATTAACTTTAACTAGGGCAAATAGTGGAAGGGGTTTAAATTATGAAAATTCCAAAAGCAACTTGTTGATAACTTTAGAAGGTCACGAATTTAAAGATAGATCAGTTGTGAAATTGACATGGGCTGCAGAAGCTAGAAGCGCAGGGGGAAAAGAATGGTCACATAAGGCTTTGCAAATGGCACCCATGGTGAGATGGCGCAACATAGTTCGTCAAAAGGGTTTTGATGATGCTATAGTTTATGATTTGGAAGGAAGGGTGTTAGAAACTACTGCGGCAAATATATTTATTTTAAAAGACGATGTTTTGTGTACGCCCCCTTTGCAGGGGAGTGTTTTGCCAGGAACTACTAGAGCAGAGTTTATAAGTTTTGCGCAGTCAGAAGGTATTAAAGTTGTAGAGAAGTTTTTAACTAGAGAAGAGTTAGATGATAGTTGCGAGGTTTTTGTTTGCAATGCGGTAAATTTAATAAGTGTAGTTGAATTAATTGATGAGCAGTCCTTACAAAAAAAGCGAATCAGCAATTGGCAAAAAGAATTTAATAAATGGCTGTTTGCTTAAAAATAAGGAGTTAAACACAAAAAAAGAGAGGAAAAAGTGTTTTTTGTTGTGAAATTGAAAAAAAACAGCTGATACACCTTGACAAAAGACTTTTAGGTATATAGATTTTGCCGTCAAAAAAGAACAATCTTTTATTGAAGGTTCTTAGGCCGAAGTAGCTCAATTGGTAGAGCAACTG